>ERZ1740062.66-NODE-66-length-80069-cov-15.202052_pt1 | contig 80069 bp, 53 predicted proteins | sample MGYA00581741_ERZ1740062 | MGnify/ENA primary metagenome ERZ1740062 (study PRJEB43018, sample SAMN04849747) | marine metagenome | isolation source: floating plastic debris | place: Pacific Ocean | collected 2008-09-01 | study: EMG produced TPA metagenomics assembly...
TGTAGTTTGATTGAATACTATTACTGAAATCACTTAAATAATTATTTATTTGAGTAATTTTATTTTCTAGTATTTTTCTACCGGCTCTAGTTTCATACAAAGCTTCATTAGCTTGTTTTTTGGCTTTATCTGCTTGGGCTTTAGCTTCTACACTTCCTTGTACAGAAGATGCAGCAACTGCAAAAAGCTTGTCTTTATCATTCTTATAAGAATTCACAAATTTCTGAAAATCTGCTCTTAACTTATTAATTCTTAGTGCATTATTTATACTCCGAGTAAAAGCAGTTGATAAGTCTTTTGATTGAATACTATCTATTTTGATTTGCGTTTCCTGTAACTGTCCTATCTGGTTTATTGTTAAAAAGCTAAGTCCGATACTTGCAAGCTGTAGAGCAAAACTAATTGCTCTACCCATGTTTGGATTTACCTTGCTAAATTTACCGGCTTTAAGATTTTTTGCGACTTCTGAAAACTGCTTTGTGAGCTTTATATTATCCTTTAGTTGTTTTTGTAAAGTATCTACTATTTTGATTCTTCTGCTAACAAAGCGGGTCGTGTTCTTTACGTCTAAAACACTTTTAGCAAGCTTACTTTGATATCCCTTGTAACCTTTTAAAAGGTCATTAACAGTATTAGGTATCTGAGCGTATGAGGGAGTACTTGGAATCGTCATATTTTAAAAAATGAAAAAATTCTCGCTAGAGTTTTAATAGATGCAGCAATATTTTTACCCGCGTCGTCCAAAGCGTTTATATATCGGTCAACTGCTATCATCTGCCTTTCGAGGGCTTTTACTCTTTTCTCTAAATCGCTATTACCACCACCACTACCATTGTTCCCACCACCTCCATTCCGATTGTTTTGGTCAATTTTTTTCTCAAGGTCTTCAATAGCCTTGCGAATATCCCTGCATTCATTACTCATAATTTATTCTCCAAAGCTTTGAGTCTGGAAACGATTTCATCACAAGGTATACAGCAGAATCCGTTTTCGTTATCTGAACTACATTCAAGCTCTGTTTTAGAATTGCAGCCACAAACGACTTCATACTCTGGTTCGGTGGGGAATATCTTGTAATACTCCTCACCACCATCTTTATTAAAAATCTTTAGGTGCCAAGCTTCTGTACCACCACCTGCAAACTCAGTATTGAATATTACCGGGTTGCGAGCGTTGGTATTTTCGTAAGCTGTAACACTTACCCATACGCGAGTAGGGCTGCATTCCTCTCCCCTCTGCCAGTCGCCATGACAAAGTATTTTTACGTCATATCCATTGTTCTGGTAAGGAAATATGGATATATCCAGAATGGGACCGTACAACCGGTGAACATTTGGAATTCTGACCCAAACCTCCTGATCTGCGTTAATACCTGAAAATCGCTGTTCCTCCCACTCGCTTTCCACCCAGTACAGCCCGCAAGCATTTTGCGGGGATACTTCAATCGTTATTGGTGGGTTGGAATTCTCGTAAATGATTGCGCCATCAACCTTTACTATGGCTCTACTGGTGTCTTCGCAAACCATACTTAATAGTCATCCGGGTCGAAATCAGTTTGAGTATCTAGCTTCTCAAAGTTAATGGTTTTAGATATTTGCCTGTAAGTGTTATCACTCCTTGTTATCAGAGATGGTAGCCCGTCATCAATAGTTATGCTTTGGTCTGGGTTGCTGTCCTGATTGGTTAAAGTCAGGTACTGCTGAGCGAGTGCGATTATTGCAGCAAGTAAAGCCTCTGCTGAATTGTCGTTAGCAGGAGTAAGCCCGACTTCTGCAAGATTAGACTTATTGATGGTTAGGGCTACATCAGATTGAGTTGCAAAGCTTCCGAAGACTTCCTGTAAAGTTGGTTCTGCCATGAAAATCCCATGTATTACAAAACACTTTTATAACAGAGAATCAACAAAAAAAGTGATTGCCTAGTTTGAGATTTTCCCTCTCTTAACAAGGCTTAAATCGCTGTTTTTGAGTACAAAATGAGTATAAAAACTAAATCAAAACAGCATGACAGCCAGAAGGCTTTGCTGACAAGGTTTTGAAGAGAGTGTTACATGCTGTTTATAAATTCTGGCAGCAGAATAATATGATTAGTTGATTTTAATACTTTTCTAGGGCGTGAGTATCTTGAAATCTGAAACACTCAACTTATCCTTAAAACTGCATAATACCTATCCACAAGAAATATCATGTATCTTTAGGGGCGCAAACCTTGCGCCCTATACAGTGATTTATAATACAAATCAGGTGAGATTATATAAGCCCAAAAATTTCTGAATTTGAGGTGAGGATTCAGTTGAATGCTTTCTTCAGCTTCAAGATAAAGGGAAGTCAAGATAATAAAAAACGGGAGTAACCCGAAAGCGTACCGCTATATCTAAATCCTACCTCCTACTAAGAGCTTCAACAGTTTCTCTTTCTTCTGCTTTAGCTTGCTGTTTTTCTGGGGATAAGCTTTGACAGTCATTTTTAAAGTTACAGAAAAGCGTAGAAATAATGATGTAAAGCACGGGAACGATAAACAAACTTAACACCGTTGAAACTACCATTCCACCGAAGACCGCAGTACCCAATGACTGACGAGAAGCTGCACCTGCTCCAGTTGCAATCACTAGGGGAATAAAACCTAAAAGTGTGGAAATGGCTGTCATAATAATTGGTCTTAACCGTTGTTCCGATGCTTGTACTGCTGCTCTAGTGATAGATAATCCCTGTTCTCGCAACTGATTGGCAAATTCTACAATCAAGATGGCATTTTTACTAGCCAAACCAATCAACATTACTAAACCCACCTGACAGTAAACATCGTTGGGTAAACCCCGAATTGATTGAGCAAGTAAAGCTCCTAAAATTGCCAGAGGAACCGCTAAAAGAATAATAATAGGGTCAACGAAATTCTCGTATTGTGCAGCTAAAACCAGGAAGACAAATAAGATACCCAAGCCAAAAATAACCGGTGCTTGTCCTCCTGATTCAATCTCTTCTAAAGTAATACCAGACCACTCAAAACCCATATTTTGAGGTAGCACTTCATTTGCGACTTCTTCCATTGCTGCGATCGCTTGTCCGGAGCTATAACCGTCTGCTGGAGCACCGTTGATTTCAATGGAACGGAACAGGTTATAGTGGTTTACGGTGGGCGGTCCTGTAACGGAAGTAACTTCTACTAAATCACCGAGGGGAACCATTCGACCTTGTTGGGAGCGAACGTAGAACTGATTGATATCTTTAGGGTTGGAACGAAATTCTTTGTCGGCTTGGACGTATACTCGATAGGTACGTCCGAAAGTATTAAAATCGTTGACGTAATTGGAACCGATTAGGGTGCCTATAGTTGTCAATACATCATCAACAGATACTTTTAAAGAATTGGCTCTATCTCGATTTACTTCTATCAATAATTGTGGAGCGTTAGCTGCATAGGTGCTGAAAACACCTTGTAATTCTGGTCTTTGGTTGGCTTTTTGAATTAATTCATTTTTAACTTTAACAAAGGTACCAATATCATTATTTCCTTTATCTTGCAGTTGAAATACAAAACCACCAATACTACCCAGACCTTGAATAGCAGGAGGATTAAAAGTAATGATTCTAGCTTCAGAAATTTTTGATAATGCCCCTCTTGCTCTTTGTAAAATACTTTGAGCGGATTGTTCGGGGTCTTTTCGTTCTCCCCAAGGCTTAAAAATAGCAAAAGAAATACCGCTATTTGCTGTTCTACCGCTAAAGCTAAATCCCCCTAGAGAAAATGTGCTTGCAACTTCGGGAATATCTTGATATATCTTATCGAATTCTTCAACCACTTCCCCTGTATATTCTAAAGAAGTTCCTTCAGGTCCTTGAATCAAGTTAATAGCATAACCTTGGTCTTCATCTGGAAGAAATCCTGTAGGAACGGTTTGGTACATCCAAACGGTGATTGCAAGTAAAAATGCAAACACTCCTAAAACTATCAATTTAAAATTGGTCAGGACTCCTAGAACTTTTTTATACCCCCCACGCATCCAATCGATACCACGATTAATGATTGCAAATATCTTTGCTAACCATCCCGTCGGTTCTTGTCCTGCGCGTAGTAGTAATGATGACAAAGCGGGAGTCAGAGTTAAAGCATTGAAAGTAGAAATTACTACGGCAAAACTAATAGTTAAAGCAAATTGTTGATAAAGCTGTCCCGTGGTTCCGGGGAAAAAGGCTACAGGAATAAACACCGCTAACAGCACTAAGGAAGTCGCAATTACTGCTCCCGACAGTTCTCCCATGGCTTCAATTGCTGCTAAATGCGGACGCATACCTTGTTCTTGTACTTTACCTCCGATATCTTCAACTACAACGATGGCATCATCTACTACCATTCCTGTGGCTAAGGTAAGACCAAATAAGGTCAAACTATTGATAGAAAAATCAAAGACTTTAATAAAAGCAAAAGTTCCCACCAATGCTACCGGAATTACTACCGCCGGGACAATTGTAGCTCGCCAGTTTTGTAAAAATAAGAATAGCACCAAAACCACCAACAATATTGCTTGAATCAAAGTACTGACAACTTCCTTACTCGATTCCTCAATAAATAAAGTGGGATCGTAAGGTACAGCGTAGCTTAATCCTGGAGGGAAATCTTCTGAGAGTTCTTTCATCCTGGCTTTAACAGCCTTTGCTGCTGCTAAAGCATTACTACCAGGTGTCTGCAAGACTCGATAACCAATTGCTCCCCGACCTTTGTACCTGGCAAAAGTGTCATAATTCTCTGCTCCCAACTCCGCCCTACCAACATCTTTAAGTTTGACTAAAGTACCATCTTCCCCAGTCTTGAGAACAATTTCCTCAAACTCAGCCACTTCCTTCAAACGACCGGCAGCACGTATGGTTAATTGATACTTCTGTCCTTGATTTGTAGGGGGTTGACCAATTCGCCCGGCACCGATTTGAATATTCTGGGTTTGCAAAGCTGTAACTACATCCTGTGCTGTTACTCCTCGACTTGCAAGAAGATTGGGGTCTATCCACAAACGCATCGAATAGCGACGTTCTCCAAATGGTTGCATGTCGCTGACACCATTAATTCTCTTAATGCTATCGACTACGTATAAATCTGCATAATTACTCACAAAGTTGTCATCATAAACACCCTCTTTTTCACTGAAGATGGACATTCCCACAATTACGCTACTCGACTGTTTAAATACGTTTACACCAGTCCTTTGTACGGCTTGTGGTAACTGCGCTTCTGCGATGGATACCCGATTTAAAACATCAACTGCGGCAATATCAAGATCGTAACCTTGCTCAAAAGTAACTGTAATGGAGCTAGAACCATCATCGCTACTAGTGCTACTCATATATCTCATACCTTTAACACCATTAATTTGTCTTTCTAAGACAGTGGTGACGGTATTTTCCACAACTTCAGCACTAGCACCAATGTAGTTAGAAGAAACCACTACCTGCACGGGGCTAATATCTGGATACTGTTCAACAGCCAAAGTCGGAATACTAACAATTCCTACTAAGAGAATGATGATAGAGCAAACAATAGTTAAAACTGGTCTGCGGATAAAGAATTCTACAAACATTGTTATTACTGAGTGGTGAGGGAGAGATTGGGTGAATTGTGAGTGGTGGGAAGTGAGTGGTGAGGGAGTAAGTGGACGAAGAGGGGGGAATCAATTTTTAACTCTTAATATAAGATTCCTCAGTTTTAAGTATTCACTATCCACCACTGAGTATTCACCGATTTATTTCACAAATCATTAATCTAGCTAAAAAATAATTGGTCATTTTAGAGCCGAAGGGAGAGTTCCACCAGCGAGCAGGATGACTACCTTCTGGAGCATTTAAAGTCCAATCTAGTTCGTCACATTTCTTCCAACGGTTGTTTTCTCTCCATCCTAAGCGCTCTCCCCATTTCTGAATTATGTCGCTATTTTGTTCGATAGTACTTTCCAAGTCTCCTCCAACTTCCTGGTAAATACGAGCTTGAATGCTAAAACCAAATCTTTGATTACTGTAAGTCAGCCACAAGTTATCAATTACCTGTAACTGAACGCAGGGGAAGTGTTGTACCTCAGCGGGACGGAAATCTTCTAAGTCTGAGTGTCCGGCAATATCAGCAATTAAACGTATAGTTTCTGTGTCAGCTTCTTCCCATTTTTCAGCAGCAAGCATATCTCGTAATGGTTGATAGCGTACTATATCGCTTACTAATGCCAGGTTATTTTCTATCTGAGATATTTTTTTAGGTAACCCTGAGCTTTCCTCCCTTGCTGAGTGTTGTGTAGATGAATAGCTATTGTGACTAATTTGTTTTTGTAAATCCGATACTTGAGCTTTTAATTCATCTAATTGCTTTTGTATGTCAGAAAGTTGAAGAGAATTCGCATTGGTTTGGTTTGTAGTGTTGGTCATTAATTTGCTCCCTTCCCTTCCTTTACTTCCTCTGATTTTCTTGCTTGCTCTGGTGCGATCGCTGCACCATCTGATAAGTTCAAAATGCCTGTAGTAACAATTGTTTCTCCTGCTTTTAATCCTTCCATAACTCGATAGCTATTACCCTGAATTTTTCCTAGTTGGATAGGTCTTTGTTTCGCAACTTGTTGAATTTTTCCAGATTCTGGATTTGTCTGGTTTTCAGCGACAAATACAAATGCTTGATTACCGATGCGGGATACTGCGACTGTTGGAACTAATACGGCTGGGGTTCTATCCCAAATTACCCTAGTTCTGACGAATTGGTCCGAACGCAATCTACCATTCGGATTGGGAAAGGAAGATATGGCTGTAATCGCTTGGGTTCCGGGGTCTGCTTCTGGGGCAATAAAGCTGATTCTTCCTCTTACTAGGGGTTGAGGAGTTTGTTTGTCAGTTCTTAACTCCACTGGAAGTCCTACCCTGAGTTGAGAAGATTTTTCTGCTGGTACGGAAAATCGAACTTCTAAGGCTTTGTTTGATGTCAGAGTAGTCAATGAGTCTCCGACATTTACATAGTCTCCTGCTTTGAGAATGATATCTCCTACAATTCCGGCGACAGGTGCTAAAACTTTGGTATCTTCTAAATTTTCGCTTTCTACTCTTGCTTGAGCTTGGGCTTGATTTAGAGCAGCGTTTTCTCTATCTAGATTTGCTCTTGCGGCTTCTATCTCTTGTTGAGATGCTACAACAGTTGCTTGAGCTGCGTTAAAGGTTTTTTGTGCTGAATTACGAGCTGCTATTGCTGTATTCAAATTTCGCTTCTGCACATCTAAACTTTGTTTTGCTTGTGCTCCTTGACTTACTAGGCTTTGTGTGCGTATAAATTCTGTTTGCTGTAGATTAACTTCTGCATTTTGACGTTGGACTTCCGCAGCAGCAGATTCCCTTCTTTCCTGTGATTCTCTCAAACGAGCTTGGGATGTTCTTAATGCTGCTTTGGCGTTGGCGCGAGCTGCTCTTTGCATGTTAATGTTGGCTGTCGCGGCGTTTAACTGCGCTCTGGAGCGGTCAAGACGTAACTGCATGATTGGCGTACCTGCTCTCACAAGTTGCCCAGAACGTGCCAAAATTTCGACTATTCTTCCGGATATTTCTGGTCTGAGGGTAACTTTTTGTTCTGCTCGTAAATTTCCCACATAGTCGGAACTATTTTCAAATTGACCTGTTTCTACCTTTTGGAGGGTGACATTGACCGATTGGGGTGAAGCTGGAGTTGAATTAGAACTATTGCGTAGAAAGAAGTACCAAAATAATCCACCACTGGTTAGTAATGTCAAAATAATCAGTAACCATAACCATCTTGGTTGACGTTGTGATGTCTCTGATTGCAATACTGGAGAATCTTTGACAACAGAAGTTGAATTTCTAGAAGAAGAAGTCATAAATAGATGGGGGAATAGGGAATAGATTATACGAAGTTGGGAATTGGAAATAGCTACCCACAAGGTGGAAATTCAAAATTCAAAATTCAAAATTCAAAATTCAACTCCACCTTGCAACTAATTAAATAAACACATTTTTTGATAAATGCTCAAACCCTTGCTGGTTAAGGATTATCAAATGTGTTTCTTGAAATTAAAGAAGGAATTAGTATTGATGTCTGCGTACTACAAGCAATAGCCTGTGACTAAACCAACACAAAATTGCCAAGTACTTCTACAGACTAAAGATCATTTACTATTTCAATCAAATTTAGAAACACTTACACAATCCCTCCCGGGCATTTCATCGCAATCTTCAGAGCTAGGAAATACAAACCTGAGCATAATTGGTGCAATTAAAGTTGTGACAATAACCATAATAATTATTGCTGCATCCAAGGAATTTGATAAGGCTCCAGTTGTGGCACCCAAACCGGCAAAGACTAATCCAACCTCACCTCTAGGAATCATACCAGCACCAATTGCCAGTTTATTTACTGGTTTATTTGTAAACACCGCAAAGCCTGCGATGATTTTACCAAGAATTGCGATCGCGATTAAACAAGCAGCAATCACCAGACCTTTCTGATTAGCTGCAACTGTGGGATTCAAAACACTTAAATCTACTTTTGCGCCGATTGTTACAAAAAATATTGTTGTGTAAACAAATATAAACGGTTCAAATAGACTCTGTAATTTTTCCTGAAATTCAGTTTCTCCCAGTACTAAACCTGCTGCGAATGCTCCTAAAATTGCTTCTAACCCTACTGCGGTGGCTAGTATGGCACAGGCATTCAAAAATACAATTGCTAGAAGCATTAGTGCCGCAGGATTCTTAATTTTCTTAATTACAGTAACGAAAATTGAACCGAAAACTTGATTTAGAAATACTGCACCCAGAACAAACAAGGTAGCGCTAACAAGTAAATAGATAATATTGGTAATTTCAATTTCTCCAGTTTGCACTAAACTCAGTACAACTGCTAATACTACAATACCAAGAATATCGTCTAAGATTGCTGCTCCTAGAATTATTTGACCTTCATCAGATTGCAGATTACCAATATCTTGTAGTACTTTAGCTGTAATACCGATACTGGTGGCAGTAAGCGCAGCACCAGCAAATAGAGCGGGGATAGTTGCAATTCCAAAAAATTTGACCAATACGAAAGTGCCTAATATGAAAGGAACTGCAACTCCGGTTATAGCCACCGTTGTAGCTTGAGTTCCGACTCTAATCAGTTCTTGGAGATTTGATTCTAATCCGGTAGTAAACAACAGCGCTAAAAGACCAATATTGGCACTTTCATCCAGGAAGTCTTTCATTTGGAACTTGTAAGCTTGTTCTACAACCTCCCTTGAAGCACCTGTAATAAATTGCAAACATCTGAACACAGCCTGATTTATTTCTATCCCTTCAGAGGAGAATACTAAAAGTCCTAATATTGAACCTCCGAGTATCATTCCTGCAACTAAATCTCCCAAAACAGTAGGTAATTTGAGGCGGGTACAGATTTCTCCTAGAATAATACTAAAAATAAAGATTACTCCAGCAGTACCGACTAGAGCAGCTATGGTTGCTTTTTCCTCTCCTCCAGAAGTACTTGCTTCCGCTAAGAATAACTTAGGTAGCCTATACAACACAGAAGTAATAGGTAAATCTAAGTTTAATCCTAAGTTATTTACATTTGCAGTTGCATTGAGTATTAAAAGTTGCCACACTTCCTAATCCTGATATTTTATAGTTTTTCGTAGTCAAGCGTAACTATAGGCATCTTTGGAATGAAGCTTTTTGAAATTATCTAACTTCCCTCCAATACGTTTCCCATTTATTCTAATTTCCAGTTGTGTAGCTGATTGGACTACAATCCTACCTGTATAACCTTGATCCCTTTAATCTAAATTTAATTAGACTAGAGAACCATCAAACAGCTTGCTGCTCATAACTGAACCTCAAGGCGTGAGTTTTATCCAAATTACAAGTTAATCATAGAGGAATTCTACTGCGAATAAGTAGGGAATTATTAAGTTTATTAAAGAGTCTTAATTTAACTATCCTGAATATTTCTGGAAAAATTATAATTCTTGAAAATACTGCTCTACAAGAAGAATTCATCGGAATTTGTGAAATCTAAAAATATCTTTATCTAGAATAATATGCGATCGCTAATTTATGTTAAGTTGAGTCAGATTTATTAAAGATATGAAAATTGTCAATATATCCTTACAATTACAAAATAAATTACGACAAACGTTACAAAATAAATTCACAAAATAGTATCCCAGGTATTAGGAACTTAGATTGATAATATGTCACTCTACTTGACATTCCTTTTAGTTCTTTTAGTCCTGATCTATGAAATTAGCTCTTTGGATACTAGTACTTTTAGCTTCCGTATGGGCTGCCCATTGGGGAGCAGATAAACTAGCTACACCTTTAGAAAAGTTACGTCGTCAATGGGGTTTAAGTGAAGCTGCCGGGGCTGCATTTGTAGCTTTAGCAACTGCTAGTCCAGAAATTGGTACTAACACTGCAAGTGCGATGCAGGGTTTATCTGATATAGGTTTGGGTAATTTACTAGGAAGTAATATTATCTCCGTACCTGCAATTGTGGCTGTTGCTTTTATTGCTAATAGAACAAATCCCCAATCTCAGAACAGTTCTTCTTCAAACAGTTTGCCCCGAAGTAGTTCTGTTCAAAATCATTCTCCAACAAAATCCGAGCAATCTGTACTACAGGTAAAACCCGAAGCATTAAAAGTACAAGCAATTCCTTATTTACTTATCATTGCCTTGGCTGCAATTTTAACTTTACCGCAGCCTTGGCGGGGTTTACAGCCTATTGACGGTGTAGTAATGCTGGTTGCTTACTTTGTTTATTTGGGGCAGGCAATTTGGCGAAAACGTGAAAAAGGTAAACATGTTAAGTGGCAAAAGAAGGAAATTATTGTCTCCGTTTTTGGAGTCGCTTTGTTAGCTTTTAGCGCTTACTTTATTGTCATTGCTACAGAAAATCTTGTTTCCATATTAGGAATTTCTCAATTAATTGGAGGTCTATTTATTACTTCAACCTTAAGTATTGCACCAGAAGTCTTTGCAACTTGGGCTGTCGCTCGTAGCGGACAATTAACTGCTGCAACTACTAGCGTGATTGCGGATAATACTGTAACTATGACTTTAGCTATGTTCCCTCTAGCACTGGTAAGCATACCAATTAAAGATATGCAGTTATTTTCCGTAAATTTAGCATTTGTGGCTTTACTGGCTGGAATTTACGCTGGTTTTATCAGATGGGGAAAACATAAAAACAGCTTTGAAATATGGGAAGTTGCTGCGTTAGTGGGAGTTTACCTGATTTACCTGGGAATAATGCTATTTAGCGTTCTGAAAGTTTTTGGTTAGATTTTAGCTAGATTTTGGGTATTTTCGGAAGTTAAATTTGAAATTTCGTCAAACATATCCTGGAAAACTATCCTCAGAGAAAATATGCTTCTTTTGATTACTTCTTTAGATAATTACAGATGATTACCATTGGTAAGAACTTAAAGAAGAATGCCAAAAGTCAAGATGTAATTAACAAAAGATAATAAATAGCTATAATGCTTATAAGTGATAGATCTGAGCTTGGTGTATGACTGACTCCAAGGCAATGAGCAGCAAAAAAAGTAACCGAGATCATGGCAAAAAACATCATCCACTGATTGAAAGTGAAGGGTTCGCATCTCCAGAAAGAGGCGCTACTAAGTCCAATAATTTTTAATCACAGCCTACCCTAAAGCACCACTGCTTTTTGAACCGGACGCTTACCCCTCATTACTAAAGGTATTCCATTGCTAGGAGTAAAATTAACGCGACTGCGTTTAGGTTTAACCGGTTCATTGTTTGCCAGCACCAGTTCATAGCGAGATAAAATACTCGCTATTGCTATTTTCATTTCTAACATCGCCAAGGCTTTACCTATGCAAATACGATGACCACCACCAAAAGGAATAAACTCATAGGTAGAATATTTACGCTCTAAAAATCTTTCGGGCAAAAATTGTTTCGGTTCTGGGTAAATATCTTCTCGACCATGGATTAAATGGGTGCAGACAACGAGCGACGTACCAGCTTCAAACTGATGACCCATAATTTCGATACTTGAGTTAGTAAAACGTACATTAGTAGTTACATTAGGTGGATAAATTCGCAGAATTTCTTGACAAGTAGCAGTTAAATATGGCAAACGAGATATCTCTACTGGGTCTGGATTGTCTCCTAAGCTGTCTATTTCTTTTATTAGCTTTTCTTTAATACCAGGAAATTTGTGAATACAGTATAAAGCCCAGGTGAGTGCAATAGCAGTAGTACCAGCTGCTGCACCAACTAAATTCATAAGTTCATCGAACACCTGCTCATCTGTCATGAGCTGACCATCTTCGTATGTTGCTGATAGCATGAAACTCAAAATATCATTACTTTGATCTTGGGGATGAGTGCGTCTTTCCTCAATCTCAGCCTGGATAAAATCTTTAATTTTTCGTTTCAATCGAAGAAATTTACCCCAAGAACTCCATGCACCCAAATCTTTTTGTAGGAATTGCATGAAAATAAGACTTGATATCATTGGAGAAGAACTTATATCTACCCATTCAGCCAATGATGACTTAAAAAACTGATAGCGATCGCCTTGAGTCAAACCAAAAAACACCTCTAAAATTACTTCTAGAACAATTTCCCTCATAGAATCTATGGCAGTAAAACTTCGATCCACTTTCCACTCATCTGATACTTTTTGGCAAGCTCTATAAATAGAGTCTGTATAGGATTTGACTTTTTCATCATGAAAGGGAGGCATTAGTAATTTTCTCTCTCTTCGATGGTGCTCCCCAGCCATTAAGACTAGAGCCTTATTTCCAAATAAGGGGTGAAACATTTCATTATAGGGTCCTATACTAAAAGATTGAGGTTTGGTTTTGAAAATCTGCTCAACACCCTGGGAATTAGCTATAAAAACTATTGGTGGATAGCCAAATAGTCTAATAGTGAAAATATCCCCGTACCGTTTGGCGCAGTCGTCGTAAAATTCTAAAGGTGTTTTAATCCATTTAATTAACTGGAATAAGGAATGAATTTTTGGTCCGTCTGGTAATTTCATAGTGATTTATTGATTTTTAGGATTTTCTAAAACAGGCTTGGGTATTTTATTCAACTCAGATATTTATTAACTATATAAAGCTTGTTGATTAAAAATTATTGGACTTAGTAGCGCCTCTTTCTGGAGATGCGATTGCCTACGGCAGGGCTTTCTTTGCCCATCGCAAGCAGGTAGGTGCAAAGCACCATCGCTTCACTTTCAATCAGTGGATGATGCTTTTTCTCGCCATGATCTTGGTTACTTTTTTTGCTGCTCATTGCGAACGGAGTAAGTCATATATAGCGGTACGCTTTCGGGTTAGGACGTTTTTTTCACAAGAAGAAAGACTTTGGGGATTCTCCCCCAAACCCCCTCCAAAGCCGGAAATATAAAAATGTCCTAACATATCCTATTAGTGCTATACCAAGCTCAAATCTATCATTTATAAGCCTTTTGATGCTCTTCTTTAAGTTCTCACTATTAGATGATTACAGATTGTTATTTTAATGGTAATCAACATCCATTACCCATGATATGACTCAATCTCTAGCAATTAACGGGACTTAGACAAAAAACAAGGAGTAAAAAGCCTCAAAGGTAGTCAGGAAAATTAATATAGGTCAAATCTTAAAAAATTACTTAAACCCAGATATATCAAGAAAATAACTTAACTAATGATTCAATCTTCAACTAAACTCATCAAAGCTTGAAAATCAGATTCTGACCGAGGATTTATCTTTTCGAGCAATTCTTCTAACTGACTCTGTAAAGCTTCAGCAACATATGTCATATTACCCTCATGAGCAATTTGCAATTGATCCTTCTTGATGTCGATTTTTCGTAGCAATTCAGCTTTAATAGATTCAGAATCAGTTTTAGAGCTAGTCTGAGAACCAGTCTTAGAAGCAAGGTTGCGAGCAATCATATAATTAATTTCCCCCTCAGCCAGATAGTTGCTTGAAAATGATTTTAGCGGTAAATGACACAGCAAGTTAATTATTTGGATAAAAAAATATACGTTTTTTTGCTGATGGACGATCCAATAAGGATTAACAAGAGCAGATTCATAGTAAGTGCGATCGCGCTGATAATTGGTAAGGGTAAAACAGCGGTTAAATTCCGAATATCCAATTATTGTAGAAATAGAAGGCAGATTCAACTCATCAAAATCTAATCAAATTCTCAATAGATGCAAATCCGAGTGAAAGTGAAACCGAGTTCTAAACAGCAGACAATTACCGAAGAAAGCGACGGTAGTCTAACAATTCGTCTGAAATCACCCCCGGTTGGAGGGTTGGCTAATGAGGAATTAATAAAGCTATTATCAAAAAGGCTTAATGTACCCAAGTCTTATATCCAAATAAAATCCGGTGCTTCTTCGCGACAAAAGCTAATTGAAGTTGACATATAGGGAAGGGGTCTGGTCAATACGGTTCGGTTAAACATTAGTTTACAGAGCAGAGGACTCAGAGAACTGTTATTTGATGATTATTGTTTAACTATCTTTTTAATCCATTCCTCATTCCTTATTGCTGATGACTTATGACTGATCACCTCTCAAAAATCTTTCCCACTAATCTAGTATTACATTCTGGAGGGGGTTTGGGGGAGAATCTCCCAATTCTTCAATTCTTTAACTTGTCCATTAAGACAAACTATAGCGTTAGCTAACGCTATAATACGTAAACGCGCAGCATGTCCGATAGGACTCAGCAATCCCAAAGTCTAGCGACTGCTAACGTTTCACTTCGTTCAACTCGCAATGACAAATTTACAATTAATTTTCCCTAAGTACTTATCCAAACCGTATGGGGAATTCGGTTTAATTACTAAAATCCAATCATTAGTAATTTTTTGTATAAGTATAATTACAATTGTATTGAAAATAACTATAATTATTGAGATATTTTAAGATATTTTTATACCCTTTTTAAAAATAAACAAATAAAATAAAAAAATATTTCGCTACGCATTAATAACTATTATCAACTAAGAGTAACGGTAACAAAAAACGACACATAAACTACCATTAATCCCTTCATATTCTCCTATTCATCTTTAACCTGTATTTTTACTTTCATAAAACCTTAAATAGATATGAATTAAATGCCTATTCTATAGATGTAACTGTCAAAATCGAAGTAAGGGAATATCGAAATCTATTCAAAGGTCAGTTTTAGAATCCATTCATAAAAACTGACCAGAAGCAGCCGAAGAAAAGTAAAAATCAGTTACAGGAGTTTAAACTTTGAGCAAATTAAAAGTTGGGATTAATGGATTTGGTCGAATTGGACGTTTAGTATTTCGCGCTGGTATTAATAACCCCAATATCGAGTTCGTTGGTATTAATGATTTAGTACCCCCGCAGAACCTAGCTTATTTGCTAAAATACGATTCCACTCATGGCAGCTATCAGGGAAATGTCGAAGCTAGAGAAGATGGAATCGTAGTTGATGGTAATTTTATTCCATGTGTATCTATTCGTAATCCCGCAGAGTTACCCTGGAAAGAAAAAGGTGCAGATTATGTAGTTGAATCTACAGGACTTTTTACTACATATGATTCAGCATCCGCTCACTTAAGTGCAGGAGCTAAAAGAGTAATAATTTCTGCTCCCACAAAAGACCCACAAAAGGTCAAAACTTTACTCATGGGTGTTAATCATCAATTATTTGACCCCAATACAGACACCGTAGTGTCTAATGCAAGCTGTACTACCAACTGTCTTGCACCTGTTGCAAAAGTCATTGACGATAACTTTGGTTTAGCTGAAGGTTTAATGACTACAGTTCATGCAATGACAGCTACCCAACCAACGGTTGATGGACCTTCCAAGAAAGATATGCGTGCAGGACGGGGTGCAGCACAAAATATTATTCCCGCTTCCACAGGTGCAGCAAAGGCTGTTGCTTTGGTTCTACCCCAACTTAAAGGTAAGTTAACAGGTATGGCTTTTCGAGTTCCCACACCTGATGTATCTGTTGTAGATTTGACCTTTAAAACTCAGAAAGCAACTAGCTATCAGGAAATTTGTGAAGCGATGAAAGCCGCTTCTACAGGTGCGCTTCAAGGAATTTTGGGATATACAGAAGACCCAGTAGTTTCTAATGATTTCCGTGGTGATATCCACTCTAGTATTTTTGATGCTGGTGCGGGAATCGAGCTAAATTCTAATTTCTTTAAAGTTGTGTCTTGGTATGACAACGAATGGGGTTACTCAAATCGCGTTATTGACCTAATGTTATCTATGGCACAAAAAGAAGGAATTTTGCAGGATGCAGCAGTTGCAGTAGTTTAGTTTTATAGATATAGCACTACCCTTTTAGATTAGGACATTTTTTCACAAGAAGAAAGATTTTCTAACCTATCCTAGTAGTACTATATCTGCGGAAAAAAAGTAGAGACGTAGCAGTTCTACGTCTCTACAAATTTATGACCGAACCAAGAATCCTCCCACCTTATAGGTCGAGGAGTGTCAATATACCTGTACAAAGTGCTTCAGCTAAACTTGATATCAGAGCACAACTCTATCCCAGTCAGTAATATTTTTACGTGGAAATCGCTTCATTCCTAACTCATTCCTAATTCATACAAAACATATCAACACTAACTATAGTGATATTGCGATCGCTTAATAATTTTGCCGCTTCAATGACTAACTATGAATTATTTTATTTTTTGAAAATTGCTTAATTACTTTTGCAAAAGCATTTAATTTTTCAGCAGGAAACATAGAAAAAGTAAGAAACAATGGATATTGTAGCCGATTCTCTGTGTCTCCTATTTTCTCGTTCAATATTCCGGCTTTGTCGTTACCTACATAATACTTAATCTACTCCAAGGGATAGATAAGTCAAACTTTGCGGAAATTCATAAAAATTTTGTGAAGTCTTAGTCAGGCTTTGTAGAAAAAGTTATCAGTCATTATGAACTCACTATTCTTATTCTAATTGATTGAATTAAATCAAATTAAATCAAATCAAATTAATTAAATTTAACGTTGCCTTAAAGATAAACCATATCTATTAATTCTTAAGTATTTCGGGGATAAATTATATGAATCGTCTTTCTAACCCTATTGAAAATATTAAAAGTCATTATACTGTTGTTGTTATTGGTTCGGGTTACGGGGGTAGTATTGCTGCTTCACGTCTTTCACGAGCTGGAGTGCAGGTTTGTCTTTTAGAACGGGGTAAGGAATTTCAAGCTGGGGAGTTTCCTGATACTCCTCAAGAAGCTTTACAGGAAATGCAGATTAATTTACCCAAAAAGCATGTTGGTTCCCATACAGGTTTATATGATTTCCATGTGAATGAAGATGTTAATGTATTTGTTGGTTGTGGTTTGGGTGGAACTTCTTTAATTAATGCAAATGTATCCCTAAGGGCGGAAAATCGGGTATTTGAGGATGAATGCTGGTCTGAAGAGTTACGCAAAGATATTAATACTTTACTTGCTGATGGCTATAAGCGAGCAGAAGAGATGCTCAAACCCACTCCTTACCCTGAAAGTTTTCCCAAGTTAGCCAAATTAGCAGCACTGGAAAAGTCCGCCAAATATTTAAATCAAGATTTCTATCGTCCCCCAATCAACGTTAATTTTCAAGAACGAACAAATCATGTAGGGGTGGAACAAAAACCCTGTAATCTTTGTGGAGACTGTGTAAGTGGCTGCAATCAAACTGCTAAAAACACTACTGCAATGAATTATCTGCCGGATGCAAAAAATCATGGTGCAGAGATTTACACTAAAGTATCCGTTAGTCATATTGAAAAGCAAGAAAACGGAAAGCAAAAAAGTCGCTGGTTAGTACATTATCAAATATTAGGTTCGGGACAAGAAAAATTTGATGCTCCCACCATGTTTATCAGTGCTGATATGGTAATTTTGGCTGCTGGAACTCTTGGTTCTACAGAAATTCTACTACGTTCGACTGCTAAGGGTCTAAATGTATCCAAAAAGTTAGGACATAGATTTAGCGGTAATGGGGATGTATTAGGATTTGGTTACAACAACGACCAAGAAATTAACGGAGTTGGTTACGGTACCCGATTACCTGAAGATATGGAACCCGTGGGACCCTGCATTACTGGCATTATTGACATCCGCAACCAATCCCGTTTAAATAACAGTATGGTAATTGAAGAAGGTTCTATACCTGGAGCCATTTCTCCTCTATTACCCAACACCTTTAGCACAGCAGCCAGATTATTAGGGGAAGACACTGACAATGGCTTTGTAGATTCAGTTAAAGAAACAACCCGCAAAATAGAAAGTTTAATTAAAGGTTCTTACACAGGTGCAGTCAAAAACACTCAGACATTTTTGGTGATGAGTCATGATGATGCTAAAGGAAAAATGCACCTGGAAGACGACAAATTAAGAATTGACTGGAAAGGTATTGGAGAACAACCCCATTTTCAACGCATAGACGACCGTATCGAACAAGCAACTCGTTGTCTGGGTGGTACCAAAATACCTAATCCTATGTGGAATAAACTCTTACAAAAAGACTTAATTACCGTACATCCCCTTGGTGGTTGTGCAATGGGAGATGACGCTCAAAGAGGTGTTGTTAACCACAAAGGACAAGTATTTTCAGGGACTGAAGGTACAGATACTCACCAAAGCTTATATGTCTGCGATGGTTCAGTCATACCCCGTTCTCTCGGAGTTAATCCCCTACTGACAATTTCAGCGATCGCAGAACGTTGTTGTTTTTTGATTGCTAAGGATAATGACTGGACTATTAATTACGATTTACCTTCTCGTCCCATGACTCAGACTGTAGAAACTCCTGTGAAACCCGGTATTCAGTTTACTGAAACTATGCGCGGTTATTTTTCTATGATGGAGAAAGACGATTATTATTTAGCAGTTCAGCAGGGAAAAAAAGATAACTCTCCTTTAGAATTTACCTTAACTATTAACTCCAATGATGTGGAGGAGATGTTAAGCAATCCTAACCATGCAGCGAATATCGTCGGTACAGTCAGCGCTCCCTGTTTATCTTCAGACCCATTAACAGTTATAAATGGTGATTTCCATCTCTTTGTGAAAAATCCTGATGATCAGGTGAATACTCGTCGTATGGTGTACTCTTTGAAAATGAGGGCGGAAAATGACAAAGTTTATAATCTGGAAGGATTTAAATTCATCCGCGATGATCGGGGTATTGATATTTGGTCAGATACTACTACTCTGTATATCAGCATTTACGAATGTAAAACCCACGAACGAGTTTTAGTAGGTAAGGGAATTCTCAAAATTGTCCCCCAGGACTTTTTACGTCAAATGACTACCATTCGAGTAACAGATGCAGAAAATACTAAACAGCGCTTGAAATTAATTGCTCGTTTTGGAAATTTCTTTGCTGGAGAACTATTTGATACTTACGGGGGAATCTTCGCTAAATCTACAGCATTTAACCCAGATGCACCACCGCGCAAACAACGTCAGTTAAGAGTGGGAGCACCCCAAGTACATTATTTTAACACCAGTGACAATCTGAGATTGCGTCTAACTCGCTATCAGGGTGGAAGCAAAGGACCTGTGATGTTAGTACATGGTTTTGGAGTATCAAGTCGCATTTTCTCTACAGATACCATCGATACTAATCTCTTAGAATATCTGTTTGCCCATGGTTACGATGTTTGGCTATTAGATTACCGCGCTAGTGTAGAATTAGCTATATCTAATAACCAGTCTACAGGGGATGATGTAGCTCTCAAAGATTATCCCGCAGCTGTAGATAAGGTCAGAGAAATCACCGGTGCTCATACTGTCCAGATGGTTGTTCACTGCTTCGGTTCTACTACCTTCTTCATGTCGATGTTGGCTGGACTCCAAGGAGTACGCTGTGCGGTTTCCTCGCAGATTGCAACCCATATGCGGGTACCTTTTATGACCCAGTTCAACTCCAAGTTACATTTACCTAATTTGTTACAAAATTTGGGAATAAATATATTTACAGCAGATGTAGAAACAGATGCTTCTTGGCTGAATAAACTTTTAGACAAAGTTTTAAAACTGTATCCCGTCAATGGAGGTAAAGCGGATATCAGTCCGGTTAGTCGTCGTATTTCCTTCCTTTACGGACAGCTTTACGAACTCGACCAGTTAAATAATGGAACTTATGATAATTTACATGAATTATTCGGTGTAGCTAATATGAGCGGTCTGAAACACCTAGCAATGCTGGTACGCAAAGGTCATTTAGTTACTGCTGATGGTAAGGAGAAATATATGAGTAACTTAGATAGATTAGCAATTCCCATTACCATCATTCACGGGGCTAAAAATAACTGTTGGCTACCTGAGAGTACAGAAATTACCTATAATCTGTTACAAGAGAAAAATGGTAAAAATTTATATAAGCGTCACCTGATTCCTAATTATGGACATATTGACTGTATTTTTGGGAAAAACGCCGTCAATGATGTTTACCCGTTAATTTTACAGCAATTAGAAGATACTTTGGATTGATAAGTTGGGCATATGTCAATATCCTTCGATTGAAAATTAATCAGGGAGCACAGAGGTTTGTAGTTGGTGGTTAAGAGCGATCGCGTTCACCATCAACTACACAATCATGAAAATGGCATTGCTGAATTGAAATATGAATTTGAATTTATATTTCTTATATTTACTAACCCCCTTAATCCCAATTTTGGGGGACTTTAAAATACATTTATCCCCCGAAATTGGGGGTTGGGGGGCTATTCATATTTTTAATCAACTACCAACTACAAAAATTTATCTATATCTTCTATCCCTAATGTTTCTTCTTATTTGACGACAACGATTTCTCCAAGTTCTTCCACGGGGACGCTCGTAACGACAAATTCTTTCAATCTCTCGTAAACGTCTAATTTCCTTTCTTCTTCTGCGTCTGTATCTTCTGTCGTCATATCTATCCCATCTTCTATCTTCACGTCTACGTCTTCTTATATCTCGTTCTCCATATCTATCCCAATCTCTATTTCTACGTCTTCTTATACCTCTTTCTTCATATCTATCCCATCTTCTATCTTCACGTCTACGTCTTCTTGTACCTCTTTCTTCATATCTATCCCATCTTCTATCTTCACGTCTTCTTACATTTACGTCCCGATATCTTCTATTTCTGGATCTTAATCTTTCTTCATCCCATTCTATTCTTTTATATTTTCTGGCAATAAGAATATCTTCGTTTTTATCTCCTCTTTGACTTGTTTCTAGCTCAATATTGATTTTATTGTAGCTATTCTCAAGGTTGTTACTAGAAAATTCTTCATTAGTTTTGAGAGCAGAAGCTGGTAGGGAAAAATTAGTAAAAATTAGTACTGTACCAGTAATAATGGTGGCTATTTTTCTATTCATGTGCTTCTTTAACCTAATTAAAATTAAACAATAATGAATGATAAATCCCAAAAATATTGAATTTGATAACTTCAAATATTACTTACAGAAAATATTACTGACAGATGCTTTCTGATAAATTCTATATGTAAAATAATTAAATTATTTAAAAGCTAACTATTGTTAATCTATATATCTATGGGAAAAATCTGTGACTAAACTCTGAGAGGGTATTTATTAAATAATTTTAAAGTAAGGGAGGCAAAAATATAAAATATTTACTATTGCTAGGTTTTGCTACCCTTCACTCAGCTTTGGACATAGTTAGAATTTTTTCTATCTAGTTATTCATTGGCACAATCGAATAAGTTTAGAGGACTTGTAAAAGTTTTTAAAAACACTGTAACTGCCTAAATATCAAGTTTGGAAATTAAATATACAGCCTTTTTCATCTGTGTGAGGTACAGTTCATATCGTTAAAAGGCAGAAGGCAGTAGGAAGTGTACCTCATTTAAATGCAATCTGCTGTAATTATTAGTTGAGACAAAAATACTCATACCTTTTATTTAAAGAGGATATCTGAATTAAATGAAAATACATCTCTCCTAAAATGCAAAAAAATACAAGATACTCTTCAATCTGATGTTAGTCAAAAGTTTAATCTAACTATCTGTTTAATCTAACTATCTGTTTAATTTAACTTTGATGAAAATTCAGAACATCTTTACAATGAATTAGTATAAACCAAGGTAATAGCACGCTAAAGTACTTTTTAATAGTAACTTATCTAGCCATTTGTCTTCCATGATTTTACTGAAAAAATAGACAATAGCCAAGAAAAATCAATAATACTTTAAAAAGAATGAACTTTATTTCCCAATTTTCGTCTATACTCTTTGGACTACTACTTATAATTACTCCATCGCAGTTAGCCAAAGCCTTATCCCTAGATACAATAACTCCTATAAAAACATCCATTAAACTATCAGCAAATCCAACATCCGAATCAACTAGTTTATTTAAGGAAGGACATAATAGCTATAAACAGGGAAATTTAAAAGCCGCTTTATTAGCTTTTGATGAAGCAATCCGTTTAAATCCTAAATTTATCCGAGCTTATATATTTCGCGGTATTATACATACTCAAATTCAAGAGTATGAAAGTGCAATCAAAGACTACACTCAAGCTATTACATTAGACCCCAAGGAAGCTTTTGCATATGGAGGTAGAGGTATAGCATGGAACGGACTTAAAGATTATAAAAATGCGATCGCTGATTTTACTCAAGCAATCAAAATCAACCCCCAAGTCGCTCAATTTTACAAATACCGCGGTACTGCTCATACAAAATTACAAGATTATCACAGAGCAGTTAATGACTTCACTCAGGCTATCAACATTAAACCTAGATACACTGAGGCTTATCTGGAAAGAGGTAATATTTATTACAAATTGAACAATCAAAAAAAGGCGATCGCTGACTATACTCAGGTTATTAAACTTGACCCCAAATACCCAAAAGCATATGCTAACCGTAGTGTCTCGTATGTCAAACTTAAAGAGTATCAAAATGCTGTTACAGACTGCAATCAGGCTTTAAATATCGACTCCAAAATTGTTGAGTGTCATTACAATAAGGGTCTTGCTTACCTAAATTTAGGAAAATATCAGCAGGCTGTTCAAGAATACAACCAAGCACTGAAATTTAATCCTAAATCTACCATAGCCTATCAAAATCGCGGTGTTGCGCGGACAATGCTAACTGATATCAAAGGTGGAATTAAAGACTTACAAACAGCAGCAGACTTCCTTAAAGAGCAAGGAAAAACTGAGAAATACCAAAAAATACTCCAAGTAATTGCAACTATCAAGCAAGAACATCAAAATCGATTTACTTCTTCATCAGTATCCAAAGCATATAACCTTTACTCCGAAGCTAAATCCAAATATCAAAAAGGAGATGTAAAAGCAGCTTTAGCAAAGTTAGATGAAGCAATTCGTCTAAATCCTAAATTTGCTTCAGCTTATAGAAATCGGGGTATCATCCGTGCATTATCAGGGAATAAACAAGCAGGAATTGATGACCTACAAAAAGCTGCCCAAATATATAAACAGCAGGGAAAGACAGATGAGTATAGCGAAGTTCTAGAAGCAATTAGGAGATTTCAACAACAGGTCAAACCTGTTCTTAGTTAGGGTATTAGTTAAGGTATTAGTTAAGAAAGTCTTTCAGTAATTTACTTATTATTTCAGGTCTTTCAAAATTAGGAAGGTGAGCAGTACCGAGTATTTCCTTTCTGTTAATTAACTCTGAGCAGCAGATATTGTATCAACAATCAATAAGGGTTATTCTAAAGACCTGCAAACCATTCATAACCTTGGTCTTCCCAGTAACCCTTATTCCGAGATAACTCACTCGTAAGAGTAACTTTCATTACCCATTTACTTTGCTTGTAACCAAGTTTAATTGGTGATGCTAGACGCAAAGGAGCACCATTTTCCACTGGTAGAGGTTCGCCATTTTTCTCATAAGCAAGTAAAGTCTGGGGATGAAGTGCGGATGCAATATCCCAGCTAGAGTAATAACCGTCTGCTGATTGTAGATAAACGTATTTCACGTCAGCAGACGGCTGTGCAAGGGCTATAATATCCCGTAAACCTACCCCTGCCCACTGGACGATAGCAGCCCAACCTTCGACGCATACATGGCGGATAATCATCGATTTGGTGGGTAAAGCATGAATTTCTGAAAGATTTAAATTTAAGGGGTTACTCACTTCCCCATCTACAATTAACCGGTATTTTTCAAGGTTAATAACTGGATTAAAACGAAACGAATTAACTATCAAAGCATCCGGTTGAATATCTGCGATAGAAAATTCTGGAACCGGGGTTTGAGATTTTTGTAATAAAGCTTCTATTTTCTGGTTTAGAGGTTCGGAAAGTTTTCCCACTGTTCCTTCAAATATGGGTATACCACAACTACTCAGAAGCAAACTGATACCGGAGAATCCAGAAATATTTAAAAAGGTATTTAAAAACCTCCGACGCGATATTTGATGTTTAGGAACTCTGATTAAATTCATTTTTTTACTTCTTGATTTTTAGTTTTTGATATTTAGTTTTTAGTTTTTGATTGTTGATTGCACCTGAACTTACCTATTGATAAAATATCTTGAATCTGTAGATGATAAAATCATATTAAAAATTATATTCAAATCATATATTTCGGAGGTTTCGCAACACTACATTTCTACAGAACTCTTAGTTACCAAAGCATAGAGTCTGTAAGTTCTGAACCTCCAGCTTTTCTACCCAACCAAAAGTGAATAATTACAAATAATATAACTAAAGGTACTGAAGAAAAATGAACTATCCTCAATGCTTGCCAGTCGCCAAAAGTATCGACAATAAAAGGAAATTGGGCGGGTTTATACATCCCTATACCTGTATATAAAGCAAGTAGTAAAATAGGAATAATTGAAGTATATATAATGCGATGCCAAGCATAAATTAATCGTTTAGAATTATGACTTCTTTGGATTGCATTTAAATCATTTTTACCCACAAAACGATGTTTCCAACGTCGGGTAATTAGAACATAAAGACCATACCAAAATAAGTTAAGAGAAAATAACCACATACCAGCAAAATGCCAATGTCTACCCCCTGCTAACCAACCTCCTAAGCCAAAAATTATAGGAAAATGTAAGCCCTCACGTCCACCAAAAACGGGATTAGCATTGTAAATTTGTAATCCACTGGTGAGCATAATAAATAAGCTGATAATATTTACCCAGTGGAAAATTTTTGCACCTGTAGCTTGTATGGGAAGCTTACGATTCTTTGGAGAGGATACCTCGGAGGTCATAATTTTCAAGATTTAACAGAATATATACTTATGATTATGATATCTATTTTTAATGATTTTTGAAATGAATTCCCCACTCATTTCCAATGAATTATCAATAAATCCTGTATAAGAAGAAACTCCCCAGATTATTTATAAGATGAGCGATCGCAATATCTCATAGGGGTTTACAAAGCGATGATACAATAGTTTCCCCGTGAGGCGATCGCTAATCTTGTGAGTGGATAATTAATTCCTAATCTACTACTGGATTATTCCTAGGGGAAAATTTAAGCTGAAGTGCTATGATATTCAGTTTTATCATAGGTACTAATAATACTTTCTCCTATTTCAAAGAAGCTTCCCTGCTGCTCTAATTTAGATAAGTGTAAATGGGGATATTTAGCAACTAATTCGTCTGCTGTCATCGTTGTGACCGGTATTTCTTGGGGTAGAGTCCCTTTAATACCAATATGTAATATTAAGGGATAAATTTTTTCTTGATGAATTTTTTCACTATATTTTTTCAGTTTAGCTTTCGCTTCTGTCATAGCTTTAACTAATTTTTCTTCATCAACGGATTGATGATCCTGTAGATTTTTTAAAAGTAAAAGTCGCTTCAGCTTTGATGCACGGACTTTTTGCAATAAGTTAATTGTTGTATGATGATTTTCTAATCCGAGAAAATCATCAAATAAATGCTGCATCAACTCATCTACCTTAGTGATTTTCATTCGAGGAGAGACTGATTTATGACCGCAAGTTACATTCTGTCTATAAATCATATCTAAGGTTGGCTTCGTATATATTTCTCCAGTTTCTATATCTATAAGTTGATACCTTCTCTGAAAAAATTTGTTCGCAGAATATAACTTAGATAAATTGAGAATATCTGTACTGCCAATATTAATTTTACAGCTTTGCTTTTCCTGAATATTTCCAGTCGCTAAAGCTGTTCCCATATCAAAATATTCTGTTGTAGTGGGGAAATTGATATATATATTGCCAGAAGTGTTGCCAGAAGTACTAACAGAAAGATAGTGTTGCTTTAATTCACTGATTTGCTCTGATGTAAACTTATCTGAAACTTGTTTTAAACAAGCACTTAAAATACTAATTAATATCTTGACGAACGCTAACTCAGTAAATAAACCTTGAATGCTCTCATATCTAATATTCTCAGGTAGTAAGGGTAAATCTTCTAAGCTGATAATATACTCGCTACGAAAGTCAAAATTATCAACAGATTTATTATTTTGCTGCAATACACCTTTCTTTCGCAACACCTCAAAAACAGCTTTGTTACTAATTTTCACAAACAAATGAGAAACGTTGATTTTACCTTCACTAACAATGGTATAATTATTAAATATATGCAAATTATTTAATAATACTCCTGCAGCTTCGCTCACCAAAGTCTGATTTTCTAAATCATGAAGCTGAGTTCTCCTACTCAAAAGCATATTAATAGTAGCAGTATTACTATTAATACTAAAGCCATTAATACCAACATATTCACTGCTATCTATATTTTTTGTATCCAACCCAGGTCTCGTTAGATTACCGCTATGGTCCCTAACACCTCTAACTCTTTTAATCCCCTGCCTTTGATAGCGATCGCGTAATTTACTGTAGTTAATAATTATGCTATGACGATAGTTGTCCAATAATTTCATCAGTTCCATAACTGAAATTTTTGATTGTTTTCTTAAAGAGGTTTTTCTAGAGTTTTGTTTCTTGTTCATATTCAAAAATTTCCATTTAATACTTTTAGAATTAACAAGTTAGAAATTTTACAATTTATAAATAGTGAATATATGCATTTATAAATCTGTAATTTGAATCTGTAATTTGAATATTGAAGACAATCTTGTTTTATATTATGTTTTATAATTATTGTATGTTTGCATATGAAAATATGGTGTATTACCTTTGCAGATAAATACATTAATACTCTGCAATATTTTTAAAAACACAGGTAACTGGATGAAGCTAGTTTTAGTTCTATAGTTTTAGTTCTATAGTTTTAGCTCTATAGTTCTATATATGTGATATTAAAGACAAGTATTCAAACTTTCTACCATGCCTTTATAGTACTCTAGTACTAGCAAGATGTCAAGCTAATAAATTTTTATTATTACCGAATCCTCAAATGTCATATCATATTAAGCTCAATAGCTTTAACACGAACCATAATTTGCAGTATAGGAGCTAATACACCCCAGGTAAATTATCAGTATCACCAACTACTTACTAGATACCGCAACAATGAAATTTTCAGCCGCTGACTTGATAAATGGATGCTGAGAGCGGTGCTGTGGTACCTTATCAGACACATAGTCAAAAAGTCTCATAATTGGGACAGTACCGTCTAATCGAGCTGCACCTCCACGCAGACCTTCTAACAAGTAATGAGTGAATAAACCATTATGCATATTTGGTAATTCCCAAGAAACCTCATCTGCTTTACATGAAGCAATGATGACTCGTCCTTCTTCTTCAGCTAAACGAGTAAATACCGTTTCTGACAAACCTCTTTTAACTCCAAATTCTACCTCCTTAGCCTCACCGACTCCACCAGAATGACAAGCATCTAGGAAAACCACTACCCGATTAGAACGAATAGAACGCAAAGCCTTTGTGAACTCTTCACTAGAAATACAGCTACTTTCCAAGTTGTTCAAATTGGCTTCTACAGGACATAAGTACTCACCTGGATTAAATCCACCAGCTTGCTGCATTCCATGACCTGAAAAGAAAATCACCACTGTATCATCAACTCTAGCAGAATGAGTCAACCAATTTAGCCCATTACTTATTGCAGCTTTAGTTGCTTCCTCATCTGTTAACAAGCGCATATTTTCAATATGATATCCATTTTCAGCTAAAGTATCGTGTGAATCTTTGGCATCAATTGTTGTCTTATTTAAAGGATTAATATATAAGTAATCAGCAATTCCAATCAAGAGTGCATAGCCATTTTTAATTCCTGATATCGTTTCATTCTGTGTTTGATTTACCGCACTATGTCCATAATTTTGTTGACGCTGCTTATTATTTAAAACTAAAACTTCCTCTACACTTTCAATAAAAGCTTTGTCCTGGGAAGCAAAATCTTCCTTAGAAAAACAATCATTTACCTTATATTCCTTCAGGAAATTACGAACATCTGAGACTGTTATTTTCCCACTTACTACGATGGTTGGTATCTTTAATTCATAAGCACGTTTAACTAAAAATTTACCAAAAGTATCTCCCTCTTTACTAAGACTAATATCTACAACTAATAAATTCCAAAAATTATCATTTTCAAGAGCTTTTCTAGCCTTATCATAATTCCCTACAATTTGAATTGGATTGTCTGGATACCCAGTATTCTTTAGAGCTACTTTCAGATAATCTTTTAAAATATCTTGCCAACTTGCTTCATCCTCAACGAGCAATATTTTAAAGGGTGCCATAGGTTGTCATGCTTATTATTTAAAGTATAGTAGAGAGAACCGCCACAGAATGGATATTCTCATTATTGCACTTGAAAAGCTGGAAGTAGCACGGTGAATTTTGTTCCTTGATTCAGAACGCTATTTACATTTAACTCTCCACCTATTCTTTCTACATAAATTCGCGTTAACCATAAACCCTCTCCATCATGTTCTGCTTTAGTGGTATAATTAATATCAAATATTTTATCTTGGTCTTGTAAAGCGATACCAACTCCACTATCTATTACTTGTACTACAATCCATCTTTCTTTTTCATGCTTCAATGTTGTTGCATTTATAGATAGTTCACCTCCATTAGGCATTGCATCAATGGCATTTTTGATCAGATTATAGAAAACGTCCACTAACTGTATTTCAGTCCCCATTACTTGGGGTAAATTCTTGGATATATTCAATTTTTGCTTAATGTTTGGTGGAATGCTAACTCGATTGTGGGCTTCGGTAATTATTTGAGATACATCAATAGAGGTAAAATCATCTGACAACCAGCTTTTGATACGACTCCTATCTTCTAGAGCTTTAGTTATTTCAGAACGAATTTTTTTGGCTAACTCTTGACTATATTCTTCTCCCCCATCGATAATCCTCTTTGCCCATACTTGAATTGCTCCCAAATGATTGTTTATTCGATGAACAGTTGAGCGAGCAACAAGATTAAGGGTTTGCATCTTCTTGGTAGCAATTTGTTGTTCGTTGTTCTTAGCATTTTGCAGAGCAATCACAACTTGGTTTGCAAGAGCTTCTAATCTCCGTTGGTCTCTTTTGTCAAAGGCATTAATAAGGGTACTTTCTACGTTCAATACCCCCAGTAGACCACGATCTTTATCTAGAAGTGGTACGCATAATTCAGACCTGATATTCTTAAAAAAAGGCTTATAGAGGGGTTCAAGTTGCACATCCGATATTAATTTGGACTGGCGATGATTCGCAACCCATCCGGTAATCCCCTCACCATGCTCTTGGACACTCAGACGATACCATTCTTCATTGATAGGTGCATCTTCAGGATATATTGCTTGAATGACCAGTTCTTGGGAGCTTAAATCAAGCAGACGGATTTGTCCAAACTCTGCTGCACTGACTTGAGCAACTTTTCGAGCAATTCGTTTCAATAATTCTTTTTGGTCTAGGGTAGCAATAATTTCTCGGTCTACTTCCTGGAGAACTTTCAACCATCGTTGATTCTTAATTGCGATCGCAGCGGAAGAGGCAAATATATCAATGATTTGCTTTTCGTTATCGGAAAAGACATGATGGTGTCGATAATTAATAAATAAAACACCAATTACTTCCTGTCCGACTCGTAGTAAAATTCCAGCTGTGGACTTTATTTTTTCGTCATTGATAAAATTCGATTCTTTAGATGAATTAAAAAATGACTCTTCAAGTATTCGCTCTGCATAGATATTCTCGTCCCTTTTTACTAATCGGAAGGGAATATGTTGCTCGGTAATTTCTTTATATTCTTTTTTGACTTTTAGCCGTCCTACAATTGCAGGTTGTCTGATAAATTCTCTATCAGATTCAATATATTCAAAAATTGTGACAATATCTGCACCTAGAATATTCAATGTATTCCAAGCGATATAACTTAGTAAGTTACCATCTTCAGGTGTTTCTGCAAGAGACTCGACAACTGAGTGAAGAATTTTTTGTTGACGAGTTTGGTTTTGCATATATTTATAAGTTGTCAAGTTCAAAAGCGCATAAGCTAAGCGATTTGCAAAGTATTGTCCTCGAGAGATTTCTTTACTTGTGAATTGATGTTTTTTTGTAAAAAATATGTAGAGAACCCCAATTAAATAATTGTCTTCTGAATCATTTTTGAGATTATTAATCAGCAAGGGGAATGCAGCTATTGCTTTAATTCCTTCCTGATAAGCTTTTGGATAAAAATCTTTTACACTGACATGACTTTTGCCTCTGTTAGGAATATATTTTGCCCTTTTTTCCACAATTGCAGATTTTCCCAATCCATCTCTAAGAGGTGGACATAGTTTTAAAAGACGCTTACCTAATGAACCTGAACAGGCTTCGTAAACATAGTCTCCTTGGAGTTTATCCTGTAAGAAGTATAATGTTATTGAATCTGCTTTGAAACTTTTTTTTACTTCTTTTGCTATCACCCCCAACCCATATGATAGTAATAATCGATTAATATCTAAGGACAATTTAGATGTTAATTGGTATAACTTTACAGCCTGTTGAACTTCAATATCTGCGTATTTATGATTATATCCAGCTTCTAAGGTTCCAATGACTTGTAGTTTTAAATCGGATATTTCGGGGGTAATTTTAATGACTCTTCTGCATCCATATTCATTTTTTATATCTAATTCAATTTCTTCACTCACAAATTCAAACCAATTATCATTAACTTTTCCATCTTCATCTTGAACAATAATAATTGGTGTAAATACTCTAACTAAATTCTCATGGTTATACTCTTTATACATCCATTCATTAAATCGCTTATCCCATCCAGATATAATTTCAGTACGACCGGTTTGAGCAATATCAGCATTAATATCCCGTAAATCAGGATCGGATTCCATATAATGTTTAGCTCTTCCATACCAAGAAGATGCCATTCCAGTCCCGTAAACTGTTTCAATAAAGTTATCTTCAGGACTGATTATTTGAATTGTCACAAAGTCAAAACCAAGCTGTGTCTGAATTTCGCAACAAATTCTGTCAAAAATATCTTCCTGATGTAGAAATTCAGCAGTCAATTCTTGATTGTGTCTTTCAGATAATTCACCAATAATCGTTTGTATCCACCAAGGTGTACTAAAAGTCATAAATGTTAAATATAATACTGATATTAATGACTACTAATTAAAATTCTCATACATTAATTCTGCTACAATTTCCACACTATGATTTCCACACTATTAGAGTATTTATCGGTCAATAAATAAATTATAACTATTTTGCAGGCTACTTAACCGCAGATAACACCATGATAAGACCCCTCATCACTCCAGTGAAGCTAAATATCTACGCTTACTAAATAGCTTATTCTTTGATTTATTGATGAGTATAAACTACAATAATAGAATCAATATATAATTCAAATAAAAATATATATTGACATATTGACCTAAATAATTAATCAAAATAACTTTTTCGATTGCCTCAAGTGAAAAAGCTTCAATAAGTAGCTATAAAATAATCTATAATTGCTGATAGCTGTTAACGGGAATTAAGATTAAGGCATCTGGAGCTAAGGTTTTTAAAAAGTAGCCCCATTTGAAATTTGAATATGAGAGCTTCACAAATGAAGCACGAATTGGTGCTGATAAAACCAAGATAGCTTAGACCAGCCATCCTAAAACCTCAAATTCCGATAAAACAGTGGGTCAATTCCTCAAAAGAACAATTAAAACCTTGGTAAGAAAATTCCCTGAGCAAGTTAATTTAAATCTTGGATATTAGACTCTACCTTCTTGTATAGTTGCTGATTGTTTTGTTTTCTAAAAATACTCGCAGCTGTCCGCAAATCTTGCAGAGCTTGTTTTTTTTGTTCCAAAGCAGCGTAAGCATTTCCTCGGTTATTGTAAGCTGCTGCAAAATTAGAATTGAGACGAATTGCTTGATTGTAATTCTCTATAGCTTTATCAAAATCTTTTTTGGCAGAATAAGCATTGCCTAAATTATTGTAAGCCACAGCATACTTGGAGTTAATGCGAATTGCTTGGTTATAATCTTCTATGGCTCTATTTTGGTTTCCCTTGCTCGCATAAGCATTGCCCCGGTTATTATAAGCTTCAGCATAGTTTTTTCTCAAACTAATAGCCCGGTCATAATCAGCGATCGCACTATCTTGTTCGTTGTCAGCAGCGCGGGCATTACCCCTGTTATTATACGCTTCAGCGTAGAAACTATTCAGACGAATTGCTTGATTGTAGTCAGCGATCGCTGCTTTTCTATTACCAGCATCGAAGTGAGCCAATCCTCGGCTATTATATGCTAGAGCATAATCAGGCTGGAGTTGAATTCCTTGACTGTAAGATGCGATCGCTCCTTGAAGGTCTCCTCTGAGGTGTTTATATTGTCCCTCAATGTAGTAATCTGAGGGTGTAGAGGGACTGGCTGTTGGACTAGCTGGTGGATTAACTCCGATTTCTGTAACTAGAACATCTTCTGATTTGCCACAAGCAATAACTGTACTTGCGACCAATACAGTCATCATACTAATAGCAAACTTGTTTCTAAATTTACTTATGGGGTTTTGATACGAATAGATTTTCATAAGTTAATATTAAATACAGTTTTGAATTTCATAAAGGAATATAATTTAGAATTTTTTGCAATTATTTTAGTAAATTTTTCCCAATGCTTAATTTTTTGCTTTTATATATGTTTACTTTTCAATAATCATAGGTAAAAAAGTAAGTGGGATAACATTTTTGGGAACATCCTCTAAAACTTCATCTAAAACTTAATATCTTAAATCAAATTTTTGGGTATATTTATTTAGTTATCTTTATATTTATAATTACTTCTATCCCTATAGCTATATTTTATTTTTACCACCAAATTATATTCTTGAAAAAAGAGATTTGAATAATTTCTGAATAATTTCTGAATATTTTCTGAATAATGCCTGAATATTACCTAAATATTTTCCTCAGAAAAATTTTTAGATAATAATAATATTTTTTAATGCTAAATACAATTGGTATATTTTAGATATTTAAAATTAGATACTTGGGCTTAAATAATTTATTTTAAAGACCTTTGAATTTATTTCTTTATTCTTCAGTACTTGCTTTTTTTGATACTATTTTTAGACTAGTAATTTTATCTATTTCTACTGGTAGTTTTTCTAATGTCCCCCCTAAATCTTTCCGTAATTTTTGGGTTATATTAACCGGAAAATCAAGATTTATTCCCAGTTTCTGTGTAACTTTTGCTAACTCCCCAAAAGCAACCTTCATAGTTGTTCTTTCAGAACTTTTTAACTCAATATCTGCTGTTTCTGAAACATTTTGTATTTGCATTGCTGACTTAATTCGCTCTTGCAAATGTTCAAATTCCGACTTAAGTAACCTTAAATCCTCTTCAAGTTCGGTATATCGACTCCCCAAATAAACTAAATCTTCCTTTTTCGGGTCTGATACAACTTGTTTTTGTATCTCTAATAACTGCAAATGAACTTGAGCAAGATAAATACAATCTAAGTAAGCATACTCAACTTGTTCCTCACTTAAAGGACGTATCCCCCAATCACTACCTTGCTGTTCTTTATCTATATTTTGAAACTGACAAAGTTCGGTTGCTAAAGTTTTCAACTGATAATTAGGTAATGGCAAAATATAGTAAGGAATACTCTTAGCTAATTCCAATGTACAGGTGACATTCTTAACCTTTTTCCCACCCAAAAATCTCAGGTCATATTTAGCATTATGGAACACCTTCTCCACTGCGGAATTTACCATCACTTGCTCAACAAACTCATCCACAATGTCTGGTTGTTCCAAAACATCAAAAATAAAAGACCTTTCACCACTCATATCATGAGCATCATCTAGAATCTGAATTAAAGATAACCTGGGTTTACGGCTTTTATAGTCCGCAACCTCCGTATCAATCCATAAAGTCTTAGCGTTACTAAATTCTACAAGTAGAGAACTAATATCCGTCGCTGATGTCAAATATGGCATTATTTAAAGCGAATTGAGCAGGACATTGTGTAGTTATTCACAGTGTTTTACGTTAACATTTTTTCACTGTGTAACTGGAGTCCCTAAAGATACCAATAACTTTTTTTGTGGTGATGTTCTTTATTTTGTTAGAAATATAGGAATCCTATTGATTAGAGAATTAAGCCTATAGTTTTTAAAAACACTTACCACAAAAGACACTTACAGAATTTATGTGTAATGAAAAAATCAGAATGTATTGATATTTGTAGATAATACAGTATAAAAATACAAGATTTTATTTTATAGGATTTAGTTAAGAATAATTATAGGTTGGGTAGAGGGATGACATATAGGTGTCTGTTAGAAGCGATAACCCTAAGAGGATTGCGCAGAGCGATCGCATGACCCAACTTTCCTATTGACTGTATGTCTACTAATATACATTCCTAAATCAAATTTGATAAATCAGATTGAGTAAAAATGTAGCGGATTTCAAGCTAAAGAACCTCAGTTCGGGTTAAGAAATTAATTCTGCTTTTAGTGACTGATAAATCGCTCAAACAACATAATCACGTTTATAGACACTAAAATCAAGCAAAGATATAACAAGGGTTTCAGCTTATTCCGAACTCAGGTTAAAGAGATAATATAACTCCAAGATTTAGGTACAGCGATGACACATGGGTTTCTGCAATGTTTTCTTTTTATTCAGGAAAATCAATAATTATTTTTCAATTCTCACCAAGAGCTTGAAAACACTCTATTAAGGTAAAAATTTGAATATCTTCTTGATTTTCTAATTGCTTTCCTATCCTCTGCAAAGCACTTCTAGAAATATCAAGGTTTGTTCCTAAATTATTTTCTGTAGCTTCCAAATATTCTTACAGTTCTAGAAGATTTATATGAAGTAACATAAGTTGAGCACAATTTTTATTTTTTACTCTTCTTTCAGGTATTATTCTCTTCCTCAATTCCCTGAAAGGCTTCGTTTTCATATTAATTTCACTACAACTTTATTTTGAAATATTTTTTAAAAACACTTGCATAATCACGTGTAATTTTAAAAATCAAAATACATTGGTACTGAGAACAATACAACACACTATAAGAAGAATAACCTCATCTTCTATATTCAGCCCGAAATTTTATATTAAAAATTATAGAATCAAAGGAAAACTTTTCCTATACCTCCAATTCTATAACGACTGTCAAAAAATTAGTCCCCTTGCGGGGAAAAATGGCGGAACAAAAATAAATCAATGTTCAAAATCGCCATACCAGAGAAGTGTTTCAATCCCCTTACGGGGAAAATAATATTAAATTACTTTGCTGAAATCATTTCTCTGATGGAAAAATTATAGATTAAAGAATTACAAAAGTAAAGATTATTCCAATTCGTATGAATGAAATTTTTATTTTTTACATCTTCGTATGATTAGAGTAACTAAGAAATCAGGTAAAGACATAATCCTTTCTAATTGAGTCTTTACCTGCATCAATGTGATTTATTTAACAAAGAATAAATCAACTTTATTATTTTTAAGACTTAGCAAAAAGGCATTTTTTTCTAGGTAGAGTGTATGACACTTAGTAAGATTATGAATGCAATCATAAAGTTTCTGGTGTCACGTACCAACCTACTATTGTGAGATTTGCGTAAGTCCTGAATTGCTTAAATTAGACTCCCTAGATTTAGAGAATAGCAGAAAACAAATTATTCAAAAAGTGGAATAGATCGATTTGTTTTCTCCCTTGTTCCCTTGCAAGGAAAGTTTCCCTATATCTATAAGCATTGGATATTTTTTACTTAGAAGTCCCTTATCTAAATCAGAACTTGCCTGAAAGTTATATATGATAATTATTGGTGGCGAACTATCTAAGATAATTTGCTCTTCATTTGGCTGAATTTTCTGCCATAGTCCAAAAGAGTTGTTTGCGATCGCAAAACCAGCAGCTATATAAGGTATCCGTTTTATAAAAACTTTTAAGTTTGTAGAGCTTGTAGATGTTGCTCTATCAGTACTTGAGTCAATATTTCCTGAAAAAACTAAACCCTTTAAATAACTAAAAAGGGACTTAGAATCTTTGAAATTCTTCATTATTCACTTCCTTTAACTTAAAAAACTTCTCTAGGTGGCACTAACATCATGATCGGCTTAACATTTACACTCACGAACGTAGCTACAACTGACTTTTGCCTAGAACTATCGCTCGCCGAAAGTGTTTTAGTATGAAATATTGATAATCATATAGATTTTGTGGTTGTATTTTTTGACTAAATCCTAAGTCAACAATACGTCTCTATGGATTTACACAGTGACTAATGATGAAGGATTTCATTGAATGTCAAATCAAAAAACTATCTACACTTCAGCCGGTATGACATTTTGAACATTAATTTTTGAACTTTAATTTTTGAAATTTGATCACATAATCTATACTCCTTATAGTTTCTATCTAATCTTACTTAATTATAAATCGAATATAGTTATTATTATACACAGTAGTTATTTAAATCTCTATATAATTTTGGGTAACTAGCTATACATTTACCTAAAAGCTTTTGAAACTCTCAGAAAGTTATTAGAAGCAAGGAATAGCTATTTTACAGAAGAATTGGTTACATTTTTTAAACTTCACAATACTTTACACTTTTCACACTCCCATCATCTTTAAGACCGGTAATCTTAACCTTTACTATTTGTCCTTCTTCTAAACTCTTTGCTTTCTTTGGTTCTTTCTGGGTAAGTTTAATAGTTCCCAATATTTCATAAGTTACTTTATTACCTTTTATCCCCACGACTTTCCCATCTAGAACTTGGTCAATTGCAAAACTTTGAGCTTCCATAATTTCCGCAATTTCTGCTTGACGTTCGGAAAGTATGGGAATATCTGCTGATGTTAAGGGTATTTCATCGATGGAAGTTGTTTTGTAATAGCGCATTAAACGCGCTGACCACCCTAATATATGAAGGATGGTTTCAGGTTTGGATTGATTTTGCAGATATTTTTTGCAGACTTTCTCGATACTATGGTAGTAATCGCTGGTTCTTTTACTGTGTCCGATTAGTTTACCGTTATTTGCAAGGGTTTTGAGATAGGTGAAAAAGTTGGGGACTGGATTGGGTTTATCGACTGTGGAGCGTAGATATGATATTACTTTCCCTAGTTCGTTAACATCGGTTTCATCTTGAACTAGTTCAATCGCGATATTATGAGCAATTTGGGATTGATTGACACTGAGATTAACGGTGAGATTTTCTATGGTCTGCATTAAGTTGTTGTATATCTAATTCGTATAATATTTAGTTCAAGAGTGGAACCTCAAACTATATTAACTTTCGACTTTTGACTTTTGACTTTTGACTTTTGACTTGCTGTTGTGCATTTTAAATGCACAACAGCTTAGTACATTCCTTGGGGTGGTTGTCTATCTGTTGGGTAATGTAATACTTCTGCGAGTTGTTGTAATTGTGGTGTTTGGATAAGGTTTGAATGTGCGGTTTGAATATGTTTAAGGATGAACTGTTTGAGTTTATCTTTGCTTAAATCTATAGTCGGGGGAATGTAGGATGAGTAACGCGATCGCATTTGTTCTGGGTTTTCTAAAACTACTGCTTTACTAATATTGACGGTCATGGTTCCCATACCGATGGGTTTACCACCACCGACTTTTAGGGCAATGGGATGTTTGGGGTCTTGTCCTAGTACAATAAAGAGGGTTCCTAGTTCTTCTGATTTTAGGTTTTTGAATTGTATTTTAGTGGTAAAGGTATATTCTTGGGCTGCTTGTTGGACTGGAATTCCTTGATTTTGACCTTTTTCTATTGCTTTTACTGTGTGATAATAAAATTTACGTCCTGCTACTTTCCCTCTTTGATAATATGCTTTACGTTGAGGACGAGGACTATATAAGGAAGGCATAAATCCGGTATTAAATGCAGAACTTTCACATTTTGCATCATTAAATTCTATCAATCCTTGCCAGTCCATTGCACCAAAGACTCTACTTGCTGGACACAGTTTTTCTTTACTTTTACAAGGTAAGCGTTCTGGAGGTATTTTATCTTTATATTTACCTGTCACAACTGCTAAGGTGCTATTGGTAATCGCTTCGTAGACGGAACGAATACAACCTTTAAGAGAACTTCCTTGAATTAGTAATTGTTTTTGGGTTCCCTGTACCATTGTTTTTATTAGGGAGACTTTACTTCCAATATCGGAACCCATCGCTACTATACCTGTGGAAACGTGTAGAGAGGTTTTTACTGTCAGGGTAAGATACAAGGTTCCATGTAAAAGGTTTTTTTCGTATTTGTGATGACCTACAGGAGCTTTTTGTATGGGACGTTCTTTGGGGAAGGTGACGAAGTTATAGGGTTTTGGTATGAGTGATTCATTATCAGGTTTTTGTGTTCTTGATGGGGGTGTTATGGTCATGTCGCTTTGCTCCAAATTCAAGGTTCAAAATTCACAGTTTAAAATTCAAAGTTCAAAAATCAAGGTTCAAAATTCAAGGTTCACAATTCGCGGTTTAAAATTCAAACTTCAAAATTAATCATTACTAATTATTAATATAAATAAATAATATATTTTGTTTATAACCTCTTATTTTTACTTATATTAATTTACGGTTAAGGCGATAAAATGAATTGTGTCGGTTTCTTTATCTTGAAAGTATCTTTGTCCAATAGAAATATCTTCGGGTCTAATCTCTTGGTTATCTAAACCTTTAAATGTAAATCCTTTGGGGAATTGTGTAGGGAATCTTGTGGGTAGATTTGGTTGGTTATTATCACGATTATAAAAGTAAGCTTTGAAATCAGATGTTTTCCATTTACCAGGTATACTTTCAAAACCTTGTAAATCTAAATCGGACTCACTTAAAACACTTAAAACTAAGACATCATAACCAGACTTACGTTTCTTCCAACGCAGTTCGTAATTAGCATTGAACATCTGTCCTTCGGGTGTAGGGAAAGTATCCGGTAACTTCCTGATGATACCGCTAACATCGTGAGGCGATCGCAAAAAATAGTAGGTCTCTTCTTCTCCTAATTCTTCTTGTTCTAAGTTCTCTTTGGTAATTCCTTTTTTTTCTGATTTTTTATATTTTAATTTTTCGAGTAATTCTTTGAGTTCTTCTTCTTCTACAGACTCCTTAGAGTAAACATATCCTTGATTCATACTTTTACTCCTTTTAAGTTACTACTAAAGCTTGATTCCAAGAATTAACGGCTTTTAGAAATAAATCTTTGACACCATTCTCTTCATTTCCTTCCCACTTCATTTGGACTCCAAAACCCAAGTCCATTTCTTCAGCACGAATTGGAGTTATTTGTCGATCCAGTTTTAGGAAACCATATTTTACAGCTTCGTCAGTTGATAGGAATTCTCCTGCACCGAGGAGTAAATTAACATCCCATTCCCCAGGATTTCCCAACTGTTTGATTTTGCGATTATTCTGAGAATCTTGACTTAAAATACATCCCGGATACTGTACCTTTGCACAATTATATTTAACTGAAACTGTCCCCAAACCACGAGATTTTGCAAAACCCAAACCGAACCAACCGTCATTCAAATCCCGTAATACTAACCCGATTAAAGCTAACTGAGCTAAAGTAAAGTTTTTTAAATGTAGTTTAGTTTTAAATTCTCCCCCGGTACAAACTTGATAATTGAATGGACCTACCGCAACGGAACCAAATACTCTATCAATAGCTACACCATTACGTTCTTCTAATCTGATTTTTTTGGGGTCAACAGGATAAGCATCTTCAACTCGAAAGCGACTCGCAATAGAAGTATTACCAAATATTTGGTCAGTGAAAGATGAATTCTTGTATATTTCCGGTGGAAGTAAATCTTTACCATTCTTATCTTTCAAATAATCATATTTATCATTTATAGGGTCATTTGCCCAGATAGTATTATTATTACTGTTACTATTTGATGGTTTGCGATCGCTTCCCACAGTACGAACAATTCTTTCCCCATGAGCGCGAATTGCACCCTTTAAACCGCTTCCTGGTAGATAAATAGACTTTCCTCCACCATAGTAAGTCTCTACAAATTCCATATCTGGTTTTGTAGGGTCTGCTCCTTCTTTACCAGATTTAATCAGGATGGGTCCATCTGGTATTAAGGTTAATTCGATGGTACAGTGATTAACAAATCTTTTGTGCATGATTATTTTTGTTTGTTTATTTAATTAATTATTATGTTGTGACAAGAGTATTAAGCTGTAATTCGCATTCTTGAAATATGTAATTAACAGCAGCGAATAAGTTATTAAGTTCTTGGATAGTATAAAAAGTAGTATTTCTAGTAAAAATATCTCTTTCGAGTTTACCAAACTGCCATCTATCGCCATTTGAGGTGATACCAAATATCGTTATTGGAGATTCATTATTTAATTTTTGTGCAGCTATCATTTCAGCTAAACATTGTGCCCAACCTCCTTCAAAATCGTCTTGCTTTGCTTCAACTAAAATAAAGTAAGGTTTATCAAATACAACTTTTCCCAGTGGAGAACGTTTTGCTAAAATATATTCGGGATAACCCGACAGTTTTTGGTCATAGTTTAAAGATTGATGACTCCACAACGTAAATTTACTACTGTAGCGCTTCCAAACTTCTTTTAAAACTGGGTAAATCAAGTTCTCACAAATAGCATATTCAGAGTTATTAACTACTCCTTCCCGCATTACTGTTTCTAAATCTTCTCGAAAGTAATCAGGAATATTAAAAGGTGCTTCGTTTATAAAGTTCGCTTCTGTATAAGTTACTTGATACTCTTTTAATACTTCACCTATAACTTTAAAATTACTGAAAGCCATTTTTATCTCCAAAATATCTAATTTGCTTCTGTTTCTATATTATTTTGCATCTTGACTTCTAGCTTAGTAATCAATGCTTTTGTCCAAATTGTTTTTAATTCTTTAGTTTTTTGCTCAGTTAGTGGTTCTAGAGAAGAATTATCTGATACTAATTTTTGTAGATAATCTAATAATTTTTTTGGATCATTTTCACTATCAAACCAAAGCATTTTCTCAATATCAAGTTTCACCACACCCAGACCGCGAGAAACTCCTCCACCCAAAGGTATTTGTTCGGTTTCAAACTGATGTAAACCAATCATTAATAAACCCAATTCCCATTCTTCAGAATTTTCTACAATTGCTTTAAAATCAAATTGAGTTCTGGCTGGTACAACTTGAAAATCATATAGTTTACCATCAGCAGCAGTTTCAGTATCTCGGTTAATGGATACACCGTCCCTCTCTTGATACTGTCCAAACCAAGTTTCTGGTATAACTGTTAAATCCCTAACTTGAAATTTACTAGCTATCCAAGGAGAACCAAACACAAGAGAAGCTAAATCCGTTTCAGCAATAATCTTTTGGGTAAGTTGAAAGTCATCAGGAAAGTCTTCTTTAAGCTGTTTCATTCTCTCAGATGTAATTGACCATTCAGCTTCTATTGCAGGGTTTGCAGCTAAATCTGGATTGATACCTCGAAGGAAACTTTCCAAACGCGATCGCAATGCTCCTTTAAAACTAGAACCGGGTATCAATGGTCTATTGAAAGCGTCTTTAATTACGGGTAAGTCTGAACCGATGGGTTCGCTGGAACGTCCTTGACTTATACGTAAAGCGGTTATGGTTGTCAGGGTTCCGGTTATTTCCAGTCGGTTTTTAAAAACTTCAAACATAGATTATTTATGATATTGATTATTTGCAGTAAAGGAATTCGTTATCCCAAGTAAGATAGTGGATTGAATCAAATATTGAATCAAATACTGAATCTAGTTGGAAACTGAAGAGGATTCCATTTTTGATTTTCTGGGATAACTAAATTAATTCCATCTTCGATAAACTTAACAACAATATTCTTCATGACTTGATAGTCACTATTGTTAATAGGTTGAAAACCATGTGCAAATAAAGAATTGTTACGCTTACTTAAAGCATTCTGTAACTGCTTGGAGTTTTTTTGATAAAGTTCTCCTAATGGCTCATTAGGTAACTTGCTTAATAACTCATAGCTATTAAGTAATCCTAACTTAATTTCTTTTTTAGAAGGCGATCGCTGTTGTTGGTATTCTGTTCGCAATGATTCTGGTAATTTTTCTAGTTCAACACTACCTGTTTTGATTTCGTATTCCTGTAGTAAACGTATTTGTGCTAATAATTCTAATGCACGGTAAAGTCTACCCACTGCATCATCGTAACGTTCTTGTGTAGCGCGTCGTTCTGCGTTTAATAATAGGTCTTGAACTATTTCATAACCATGAGATGGTATTTCTTCCTCTTTGGTTATTTTAAAATTATCATCAATTCTGCTACGACTATTAATAACTCGTTTCAAAGAGATGAAAAAGTCTTTAATTTCAGGACGTTTCTTTTCTGATTGTAATAAATCTAAAGCTTCTTGATGTTGAAATTTATCCCAAGTTTCAAATCCAGAGCAACAATAATATAAAGACTGGATTTTTTTCTTACTATCTGCGGGTAATTGCATAGAAGCAGATAATTGTTTTAGTTCTGCAACTGCGGCAGAATAATTATGTTGGTGTAAAAATAGTGGTAAAAATTGTTCGATTGTACGTTCTGCGATTAATGGTGAAACAGAAGCTTGTCCTGTCATTTCACCTCGTTCAACTTTAATAATATTTGTACGGTTGGCTGTAGTTAGATATAACTGCACTTTATAATCAAGAGAAGCCATAGCTAACCCTACAGACATACTTTTAGTTCCACCTGTATAATCAGCTATAATTTCAGCTTCGGGAGATTCTCTTTTAATAGTTTGAATAGTAGAAGAAGCTTTAATATAGCATTCTGATAAATCATCAGGTTCTTGAATTTCGACTAAGTCTCGGTCTTCTTGAAAACGTTCTCCTAAGTTTGCTTGTGTAGGAATATTAGGTAATCTTTCTATTACTTCTGTTCCACGACGAAATTCACAAGGATTACCTTTACCAATTACTTGAGGTTTGCTTCCTCTATCACCATCAGAACAAATAAAAACAACGCGTTCGGGTTGTAAAGTTTCAATTGCTGTCACAATAGGTTTATAAGAACCACCAACTGTCACTATTAATACTTTTGACATTAGATACTCCTACAATATTATTTACTAACTAGAACTATTTTTAGGAAATATATCAGGGTCTATTCCCATCACGTAAATATTTTAAATATCGCGCTCCATAACCTAGATAACGACGAATAAGTTCGAGCCAAATTGGTTTAAAATCAACTTGAGAACACTCTGCTATTTGTTGAGCACTTTGCTTAAGATTTCTATCGATATCATCAACAATCCTTTGCGCTAAAGAGTCTCTTCCTCTTCCCCATTTTCTCTCTCTACCAACTTGATAAAAGAGAAAGTTTTTGATGACTTCTGCACTATCTGTGGTGTCGGAGACTCGAACTAAATTACGAAATTGGGATTCTTCTAAGTCACCATACGTAGTGTTATCTAAAGCATCTTGAATCCAGATAACTACATCATCTTCAACTTGACGTATTGCTTTTTGTACCTGTAGTTCAGTGTATTGTTCTGTGGAAAAACTCATACTGCATCCTCCCTTAATATCAGATGAAAATCTTGACAGATTTTAACTTGACCAAACCCTTCACAGGTTTTTTCTCCAATTCCTTTTAATTCTAGTTCTGCGAATGCTTGATACCAATCATTTGGTTGGGTAGTACTAAATAAATAAACTCCACCTTTATTAGTTACCAGTTCTACATCTTTCATTAATCCCCAAGCAGAATTCCATCCGGAGCGGTAATCATAACTGCTATAAGCGACTTCTAATTTTAAAGATTCATCTTTAACACCTGTAAATTGCTTTAATATTGCTTCGGAAATAACTGTAGTACTGCGCCATTTTTCGGTTAAAATAGCATCAGATTGTAAGTTTAAAGTAAAATAAGTTATATCTGTATTTATAGAAGTTTTATTAGTTTTGTTTTGATTTATTTTACTTTGATTTTCTAATTCTATATTAGGATTACCAAATAATGAGTTCCATAATTTCCATCTCGTTTCTAATGTGGAGTTAAATTTATCAATTCTAAGTTTAATTTCAGATGTATAGTCTATAATTTCAGCTTTCATTTCAACTTTCCCCAAACCTCTGGAAGCTGAACCACCTAAACGAAAGGTTTGATTATTGATAAAGCATTTAAGTTTTTTCGCTAACTCTTCATTTTCAACTAATATTGAACTGCGATAAACTACATTTTCCCAACTTTTTGATTTTGTACTTTTAGAAAAGGATTCATTTAAAACTTCAATACTATAAAGAATGTTTTCCTCAGATGTAGCTCTTCTTCTATTGATTCCAACTCTAGTCAAGAAGCGAGTATTTACAGAATGACTATAGTATTTATCCTTTTTATCTTCCCTACCCTTACTATAAAATCCACTGTATGGTTCCACTCGTGGTTCTGTCCCATCTTCCAAAGACTTAGGGTCATTCGGGTCGTAAGCTAAATTAAAAGCTTCAGCACAAAAGTTATCAATTAAGGTGTCGAATACACCATTATTACTCGGTTTAAAACCAGATTCAATTTTAGAACTAACTGCTGTCGTTGGTAAAAATAAAACTTCTTCATTCTTAACTATTTTGAAAGTATCTTTATCAATCTTTGCAACACTAGGATAACCATTTCGGAAAATAGCTGGTTCTTCCCCCAAAAATAAAGCTTGAAAATCATCATTCTCCTCAATAACTTGATTATTATCCTGGGAAAACTCGTAGTGTTGTAAGATTTGAGATGCGATCGCACCACGAATTACGGTACCAGGAATATAGTTGAGAGCTTCACTTACTGAACCTCCTGGTTTTTGTCTCCCAATTGCTAAGGGTGATAATGCTGTTATGGTTAAATCGATTTTTTTCATGATGTTTGTTTCATGATGTTTATCTCATGATTTTTACTTGACCGTGTTTATTGGATAATATTTATCTGATAATGTTCATTTCATGATGGTTTTATTGGTAGAAGAGTTGACCAAATATCTAATTCATCGTTTTCTACTTTCGGAAGTTCTTTCCACTCCAACCAACCCAGTCCGGTGGACTTACTTCCTCCTAAAGCGTGAATATGATGTAAACCAGCACTAATTAAAGCTTTAGTGTAAGGAGGAGAGTTTTTTAAAAGGTGAATTTCACCGGTGAATTCCAGTTGTGCGTTTACAGGAGAGGTTTCTAAAAAGTAAAGTTTATTTTCTTCTGCTGTTTTCCGGGTACGATTTATAGTTACACCAGGACGTAAAACTTCTGCTAAGTCTTCTGTTTCCAAAGGACAAATTAAATCATCTACGATGATACGAGAGGGTAAAATCGGGTTTCCAAATATTTGTGAAATCAGACAGTGATAACCTTTATAACCGGGTACTTGATAAACTTCTCTAAATCTAGGTTCTACCTGTTCTTCTGTCGGACAAAGTATTTCAGCACTAGGAGATGTAAAAATCTGCCAACCTAATCCTATGGCTATTTTTTCACATTCGTGACGTAATCTTCCTTTGAGTTGAGAAGCTGGAATTAAAAACTGTCCTTTTGCATTTCGGACAACTGGTTTATCAGCAAGAGACCCAGAGGAACCACCAGCACCTATACACAATGCAGTGTCAATGATAGCAGTTAAGGAAATGGTTTCAACAAAATTTTCAGTTAAGTCTGCAAGATTAATCATTAATTCACCTTTTATTCACTTTTGATTCACCTTTGATTCACCTTCTGTTCGGATATTTCTGTTTTTTCTTCATCTTGGTCAACTTCTTCATCCTGAATAAATGGATAAATATCTACTATCTCTCTCCAAATAGTTTCATAAGTTGTTTTTTTCTTCTTATTACTTCCTTCTTGTTGTTTTTCTTGTTCTTCTTGTTCTTCGTCTTTTTCCTTCAAAGACATCCAAGGTGCTAAATTACCCTTATTATTTTCATCCTTGGGTTTACACCAAGCTTCCTCAAAGTGAATTCTCAATAACTCCTGCTTCTTCTCATCTAACCTGACTCGGAAATAACGATAATTCAAAATAGTAGTATGTTTCCCTCGTTCGAGTAAACTACGAATTTGATAGATTTGCGATCGCGGAAATTTTGATTCTTTCAAAGCTTTGGCGGTATTTAAAAACCCTCCCAACTCATGTAAAGTGTAAGGAGCACCATAAAGCTTCAGTTTTATACCTTTGGTTCCAAACTTAGTTAAACCTTGATTGCGAAACTCTTTAATATCAGAGGAAATCATCGTCACAGATTTCAAACTCAGAAAATCAACAGTTCCCCCGTAATATTTGTTATTGTCCTTCTTCAAGTCTTTCGCTTTCTTTTTTGCTGATTTGAGTAATTGATTCGTCAGTTTTTCAGCATAATAAATTGGTGTTTCCTCAGCAGTTATCAATACACCTGTTGACATACTCAATTCACATTGTCCCGAACCTGAAATATTCTGGGGTTGATAACGATGTATTAACTCAGGGTTATATTTATCTTTAGTTCTATATCCTTCCCCTATCAGCAACTTTTCAAACTCTTCCCCAATAGTTTTTGCAATTAGTAAAGCTTTATCAGCAGGAACAATCAAAAATACATCATCACCACCAATAGTGATAATTTCAAAAGGATGAATCCAAGTTCCGTTACGATTTTTATTATCAGGGTCAGTAAGATTCTTTAATTGATGGGGATTTAAATGTTTTGCTAATGCGATGTAAACTGATTTTTCGGTAGCTTCAAATATATCTCGACTAAATTTCTGATACTCTGCTGGTATTTTAATATTCCTGATATAACCTCCCATATTATTACCATCAGCGTAAATATAAGCAACAAAACCTTTCCCAGCATTTCCAAGTTCTCTCAAACTTAATGCTTCTTTCGCTGAATCGTTGTTAATATAATATTTTTCTCTTAATTCCCTATTCTTTTCTGAACCGAGAAAATCTTCAAATTCAGCAACCCAACTTTTAATCTTAATACCTGTAGGTTGCCATTCTAAATTTATATTTTTAAACCATTGGGGTAACCTTTCCTGAAAAGCTTCCCTTTTAGCTATTTGTCCTACAATACGTTTCCGAATCAATGATTCTGAAATATGAGGACTATTAGGAAAACTATTAACTCGTGCGATCGCACTACGTTGATCGTTTTCATCTCTTCTTAAATAAGGATGAGTCTCAAACATCGGAGGATAGCGACGAGTCAGACGCTTGTGTGTATAATTTCCACTCCGACGTTGATTAAATTGAACTGCTAATTTTGTTGTTAATTCATTAAAACTTTTGCGTTTATAAAAGGTTTCTGCAATACTTTTTTCTAAAGTATCATCATTTGCTTTAACTTTACCAAAGTAAGCTTCTATTAAATGATGTTGATAGTTATCTCGATACTTATCTAACCAAAATGTCTCTTCAATATTGTCCCGTAGTAATCCAAACCTGATTTCGAGTAACTTAAAAGCATCTCCGACAGCACAAGAGTTTGCTGTTAAGGTCTCATGGGTATAACGTTTCTCAATTGCATTAGCTAAATCATCAACAAAAGCAGTAGGACAAAAAGCTAATATATTACCACCAGTAGAATAAACAATTAATTCTGGAATCAGTGCTTTTTTTAAATCTGGAAAATTGTCTTCCTCTTCCAGCCAATTTTCAATCGTAATAGATTTATCACCCTTTCCAAAAAAAGCGGGTAAATCCACCAAATTAATTCTATCTAAAAGTGCCGAAGCACCGCGAATATCAGTTAATTTAGCAGCTTCAAAAACATACTGTTTAACTTTAGTTACACCACCGTAAACTAAACCAATTTTGGAATTCCATAATTTAGGATACTTTTGGGTTAATTCCTTTAACTCATCTAATGTTTGTGGAAATTCCAGACTATATAATTCTTCAATTTCCTTAATAATTGAATTAAACTTCTGTGGTAATTCTCTATCTTCAATTAAAGCTTGACGGGTTTGCTTTAATAATTCCCGCTCATCAGCTTCTTTCCCCTGACCCCAAGCTAAACACCAAGCGATTCCTATTTTTATTTCTAGGTCATTTTTCTTAGAAATACTATTCATAAACTACGGGCATTAATATTGGTCTAAATCTTTATTTCTGGATTAGTTTCTTAGATTACAGTACTTTTCAATTAAAGTAATATAATATACCATTAAAAAATATACAAGTACTGTCATATGACATATCGCTGTTAATATTTTTTTAGTGTTCCGTACAAAATGGACTGTAAAAATTTATCTGTATTCAGCATTGATATAATACACCCCTACTGGAAAGCGCCTCTTCCAACAAGCTTTCAAAGTTATGTTCAAAACTTCTCTTATTCCTTTTGAATAATAGAATTGAGGAATCTCAATATCCTGAATAATTCACTTACTTTTCAGATTACTTAAATACTATCTTTGTATAATAAATTTGTTTGATTTGTTTTAAATGACAATCTAAGAATAGAAATAAAATATAAACCAAATATAAATTAAAAATTAATATATACTTCTTTTTTATATAATTTTACTTATCATTATCATAAAAAAAATATTAAATAAGATTATTTTTTTATAGATTTTTAATAGAAAAGAAAAAATTTTATCCCTGATAGAAATATATATTTCTTCAAAAAACTCTGACAATATTTACTTTTATACTTTTAAAAATTTAAAATTTAACAATCCTCTACTTAGTGCTGACACTAGTTTTTTACCCTTATAAAATAGAAAAGCGTCATTCTTTACAGAATTGACGTAACAAACTCTACAGGATTGCTTTTACCAGAATTTGTAACAATCAATATCTGTAGCAATATATGCCTTTGTAATATTTTATGAGTTCGCAGATTCGCTTTTTAATGTGTGCCCCTGACCACTACGATGTAGACTATGTGATTAACCCTTGGATGGAAGGGAATATTCATAAATCATCAAGCGATCGCGCAGTGGAACAGTGGCAAAAGTTACATCATGTCATCAAAGAACACGCGATAGTGGATTTAGTCACTCCTCATAAGGGTGTACCGGATATGGTGTTTACTGCTAATGCTGGTTTGGTACTGGGTAACACCGCAGTATTAAGTAGCTTTTTACATAAAGAACGTCAGGGAGAAGAACCATTTTTTAAACAGTGGTTTGAAGAAAATGGTTTTACAGTCCACGAGTTACCCAGAGATTTACCTTTCGAGGGAGCAGGAGATGCTTTACTAGATAGGGAAGGACGATGGTTATGGGCTGGATATGGTTTCCGTTCGGAGTTAGATTCCCATCCATACCTAGCTAAATGGTTGGATACTGAGGTACTATCTTTAAGACTAATAGATGAGCGTTTCTATCACTTAGATACCTGCTTCTGTCCCCTAGCAAACGGATATTTGCTGTACTATCCTGGTGCTTTTGACTCCTACTCCAATCGCTTAATTGAAATGCGAGTTACACCGGAAAAACGAATTGCAATTGAGGAAGCTGACGCAATCAACTTTGCTTGTAATGCAGTCAATATCGAACATATCGTTATCATGAACAAAGCTAGCGATACCCTCAAAGCTAGCTTAAAGAAAGTTGACTTTACCATTATTGAAACCCCCCTCACAGAATTCCTGAAAGCTGGTGGTGCAGCTAAATGCTTAACCCTGCGGGTAACAGAACCAATCCGAGAAGAAATTCACGCTAGCACCCATGTAGAAAGCCGTATAATTAGCTTACAGGGTCACTTACTAGACTCTGGTATTATCAACCGTGCCCTAGACTTAATTACCGATAACGGTGGTAGTTTCCAGGTACTCAAGTTTGACTTAGGAGAACAGCGACAAAGTACCTCTGCTGCGAATGTCAGAGTCACTGCACCCTCCCACGAAGTCATGGAAGGTATTCTCACCCATCTCATCGACTTGGGTGCTGTAAACTTACCCCAAGACGAGCAGGATGCAAAACTAGAACCAGTCACTCAAACTAGTGTTGCACCAGATGACTTTTATGTGACAACCATTTACCCCACAGAAGTTAGAATTAACGGTGAATGGGTAAAAGTCCAAAATCAGAGAATGGACGGCGCGATCGCAATTACCAAAACAGCTAGTGGTATAACTGCTAAATGTAAAATATTGCGGGATTTAGAAGTCGGTGAAGAGGTGGTTGTAGATATTCAAGGTATCCGTACCATCCGTAAAACCGAATCGAGGGAAAAACGCAATACAGAAGAATTTAGCTTCATGTCAGCAGGTGTCTCCAGCGAACGTCGTGTAGAACTTGTGGTTGAACAAGTTGCTTGGGAGCTACGTAAAATACGTGATGCCGGTGGTAAAGTTGTATTCACAGCCGGACCCGTAGTTATCCATACTGGTGGCGGTGAACATTTAAGTAAACTAATTCGAGAAGGATACGTCCAAGGACTCCTCGGGGGAAATGCGATCGCTGTCCACGACATCGAGCAATCCATCATGGGTACATCCCTGGGTGTTGATATGAAGCGCGGTATAGCCGTCCGTGGGGGACATCGTCATCACCTGAAAATTATTAATACAGTTCGTCGTTATGGCAGTATTGCTAAGACAGTAGAGGCGGGAATTATTACTAATGGGGTAATGTATGAATGTGTAAAAAACAACATACAATTTTGTTTAGCTGGTTCTATCCGAGATGATGGACCCTTACCAGACACTCAAATGGACTTAATTAAAGCTCAAACAGAATACGCAGAGTTAATCAAAGGAGCAGACATGATCATCATGCTCTCCACCATGTTGCACTCCATCGGTGTAGGTAACATGACACCTTCTGGAGTAAAAATGGTCTGCGTAGATATTAACCCCGCAGTCGTCACCAAATTAAGCGATCGCGGTTCTGTGGAATCTGTTGGTGTTGTTACTGATGTAGGTTTATTCCTCAGCTTGTTAGTCCAGCAATTAGAAAAATTGACTAGTCCCTATCAGTTAGCTGGTAATTCGTAATAGTGGCTTGTGACTTGTAACTTGTAACTGGTAACTTGTAACTAGTGAGTTGTAACTAATAACTTGCAGATTTATCTACGATTTGTTTAGATAAATTATCATCATTATCATCAAAATAGACAGAATTCAGAATCATTTTATGAAAGTGGGTTTTTCCCACTTTTTTTATTTTTATTATTTTGATTAAGTAAGTAAAAAAATATTTGCCCTTTTTAAAAACTAAATTAATGAACCTCAAATCCTTGTGATTGATTCATTATATGAAGCTTCAGAACATAATGACATAGTGTAATTTATTTGCTTGAAGTACTTATTTTGATTATTTTTATTACTAAGATTGATTTCCTGTAGAAATCTGGAATTCAATTAAGTATTTGTAGGGTATTTTAGTTTATCTCTACTACTCTTGGATATTAAAAGATTAGTATAGATAAACTAGAAAATCTAAAATTAACGATAAAAATTATATCTAAAAAATTATGTCTAAAAAAATCACAAAAATATCGCTAATATCATTACTAGTATTGATTATCCCATCAGCGATCGCAATAATTATAATAACTTTAATTACCTTACTTCTCACATATAGAGAACCAGAATTTACAAGAAGTAGCTCCCCTTCCAATAAATATTATATTACTCTCCACGGAAGCGGAGGTCTCATAGGTAGTTCCAGCAGAATAGAAGCGTATCAAAATATCAATAAACAAGCATCAACACAAAATCAAAAAAACGAAAAATTAATTTTAAAAACAACCCTCCGCAACGATGGGAAAAACCCAAGCAGTGGAGATGCATCCTTCAAATGGATAAATGACAACCAAGTTTTTCTGAAATTAGATGCAGAAGAACAAGAATCCGAATGTTTTCAAATTCAACTCGGGGAAAAGCCAAAATATCAGCAAATAAATTGCTCTCAAGTCAAATTCTCAACTCTCTTCCAGGAAATAACAGGAAGTAGGGAGAAGAGAAAATAATAATAAGTGCTTTTCAAGGATTACAGTACATACACTGTCCCGGATCAGCAGACTTTCTACCATCCACAAATGATTTTTCTTGAGTAAAACCACATTTTTGACATTGATATACTACAGTCTTAGTTAAGGGAGTAGGTAAACCACAAAGTTCGCAAGGTAATCCTGGAATTCTACGAGTAATATCAAAGCCTGGAAATGAACATTTAGGGCAAAGACTATTAATTTTTTTGACCAGATTATGGGTTGCTTTAGCAATATTTTTCATCCGAGTTGGATTATACATTGCTCGCATATCCGTTTCTACATGAGCTTTTCGGGCTGGTGATTCTGATACAACAAAATTAACAGATTCTACTAGCTTTTCTTCTGTAACAATTCCCTTAAATACATTATCCCTATCCTTTGGTGATTCCTCACACATCACAACTAAACCATGTTTTGGAAAACCAACTTTTTTGGCAAACTTTAATGCTTGCTCTGCATTATCAACTACAAGATGACTATGATTAGTTTCTGTAGAAATTTCTTCACCAATAATTTCTATATCTTGCTCTTTATCTATCAAAATGACAATTTCTCTATTACTTGAAATATAGGGCAAAATAGGATGTGGCGCAAAACTACCTTCACTAGCAATAGCAATATTCTCACCTGTAACATCTAAAGCTTTTTCCGCTTTGAATCTAACAGCTTCTATTTGATTTCCTGGTCTGGGAGTTTCTCTGGTAAACGTACCAAAAATATCTGTATCAAAATCAGGTGGTACCACAACTCTTAGACCTAATTCCTGTTCAAAAATAGGAGCAATTACTCTCTCTTTTTGATGCATGGTAGCCAAAATTGCAACCCGATTATTAAATGATGCTTCCCTAATCATTTTTTACCCTTTATTTTGTATCTGATTTTCAATCAGACAAAAATCTGAAATTCTTTATTCATAGGACTTACGCAATCGTAACGGAAAATAAGGCTTTGCGATTACTAGTCTGACGATAACCCTTTCAGGGAACGCTTCGCTCGTAATGACGTAAATACGTAGTTAGTGCGTAAGTCCTGATTCATAAATTAAAGACTAATTAATTATTTCATAGACTCGGTTGATTATTTTTTATTTGGAAGTCCCTAAGTTCCCAGTTAGAATCTGAGAACTTAGTCAAAACACTCAAAACCCTAATGTGAAGCTAAAAACGATTCTTACGCAGCTACAGCTTCCTCATAAGGGACAAATATCTTTTTTTGAGCACCGCAAATCGGACATACCCAATCATCAGGAATATCCTCAAAAGCAGTTCCCGCAGCAATTCCAGAATCAGGATCTCCAACTGTTGGATCGTAGATCATCGAGCATTGACGACAAATCCATTTCTGGGTCGCAGGGTTATCACTTTTAGTTTTCGGTGCTGGAGATTTACCATTCAAACCTTCAAGTGCTTCTGTATACTGACGAGCATGATGATTTTCAACACTAGTGAGCAAACCAAAATTATGCGCTGCTTTACGGAAAATCTCAGCGTGTTCTTCTGATTCTTGTGTTTGAGACTCAAACTCTTCTACCGCTTTTTCATCTTTGTCTTGACGAGCTTGTTCGGTAAAACCAGGGTACATTACCTGATACTCATAAGTCTCCCCTTCAATAGCCAATTCTAAGCAGCGAGTGGCTATTTTTTGCTTTTCTTCTTCACTTAAAGATGAAACATCATCTACCACCAATTCTGGATGCATTAAACGGAAGTGAGCAAAAGCATGTTCTGTCTCCTGATTTGCAGTGTCCTTGAAAAGCTTAGATAAGTCACTCATTCCCAATTTGCGAGTAACTTCTGCAAAGAATAAGTACTTACGATTAGCCATTGACTCACCACCAAAAGCATCTTCCAGGTTTTTAGCAGTGTTAGAATTCGACAAATCCATAATGTCTCCTCTCAATCAGTCTCTCAAAAATGTTCAGGTGTCAACAACTCTTTAAAAATAAAGTCGTTATAACTACAGCTTCATGACAACACTCATACTAGTTATGACTTTTTATAAGTATAAAATTGTAATGAAGCATTAATTCAAACAAGACTTTCTCTTGCTTGGGTTTCGACAGTAAACATTAGAGCAATTGCAGAGTAGGTAATGTACACCCTCAACTTATTTACAAAATTATTTACAAAATTTTATGTCTAATTTTAAAACAAGCAAAATAATATTTGAGACAATATTTTAGATGCCTTCCTGATAAACCCACACAAATTCTTCATTTGATCTTGGACGGCTGTTATTCTTCTGATTCTCCTGATGAGTCTACAGTATAGATTTTACAATAGGGGAATAATGATAAATAAAATTAGAAGAGTTGGAAATACCTTAAGCAGTTGTATAAGTTTTTATATATATTCCTACAAATAGATGCTTAATTACCAAAATTCAGATCAGACAAATCCTTTAATAATTGATTTTACGCAAAAAGATGCTTTGAAAAAAATACTTCCCCAACCAGCAGTGTTGAATAGTTATGGTTCTGGGTGGAAAGATATTCACTTCGAGTATCACAATCAGCCAAGCTATGACACCCCAGAACATCGACCCACAATGCACAGTATAAGTGTATGTCTGAATCATAATTTCTCACAAAGATGGTTAGACGGAAAATCTCAGCAGGAAAATATTGCACCAGGAGCTACGGTTATTATTCCTGCTGGAGTTCTACATCGTTCTGCGTGGGAAAAACAAGCTCAGTTTCTGGTTATGGCTGTTGAACCTCTATTTTTAGAACGTTTAGCCCAAGAAATTAATGCATCGGATAATATTGAACTAATACCCCATTTTGCCATATCTGAAGACCCGTTAATAAAGGGTATAGGTCTATCTTTCAAAGAAAAGCTAGAATCAGGTGAACTTAATAATAATTTTTACATAGAGCAACTGACTACAACGTTAGCTCTACATTTACTAGATAAATATTGTGTTAACAAACTGCAAGTATCAAGCTGTATTGATGGATTAACTAAGACTCAGTTGAAAATAGTAATTGAATATGTTCATGAAAATTTTCACCAAGACATAAGCCTATCAGAAATTGCTCATACCTTAGAGATGAGTCGTTATCATTTCTCTCGATTATTTAAAAAATCAATGGGAATAAGTCCTTATCAATACGTCATGCAGCAAAGAATAGAAAAAGTCAAAAAACTGTTAAACAATAAAGAAAATTCATTAACTATTGCAGAAATTGCGCTCAAATGTGGTTTTGCGAATCAAAGTCATTTGACTAAATACTTTCGTCAGATTACAGGAATTACTCCTAAAGTTTATCAACAGCATTAAATAGTGGAGGTTATTCGTCAAATCATAGGTTTTTTCTTTTACCCAAACTCTTATTTTCAATATATGATTCTATGTATAATAATAGTCATAATAGCTGAATTATCAATTTTTCTGAGTCTTAAGGGAACAGTAAGAAATAAATTATCCCTTTGGCTAAAAAAATCTCAAATTTTTCTCTAATCTACGATAATACTAATACTTTGTGGGTACAAGGAGTACAGCATAGCTAACAACTCCGAAAGCTTTCCTACTATGGAAGAAACAAAGCCGGATGGGTTATTTTATTTTTTGTAAATCCTTAAGTTTTCTGATTATCTGATTTAAATCGACCTTCCAAAAATCCTCTTTGCCTAAGATGCTTTGTCATTCGACCGCTTACACGTTTTCTCCACATACGAAAACTAGATGCTTTCATTTCACTGCGCATAATAGCAATTACATCTTTTTCTTGAAGACCATACTGAATTTCAATCGCTTCAAATGGCGTTCTATCCTCCCAAGCCATCTCTACAACTCTATCAATTACTTCTTGACTTAACTTTGGTCTTTTTTCCATAATGATTTTTCCATAATTAAAATAAATTGCAAATTATTTAAATTATTTACAAATTTTTATCTCAAGTTTATAGTTCAAATCTCTAACCTAGTAGAATGCGGCGGTATAAGCAAGTAGAAAGTTCAAAAGAAATAAAATACTTACGGTATAAAAATTTTATTCCTTAAAAACTTTACCGCAATATATTTAGAAATCACCTATAGCCGCACTAGCCAAGTAACTAAGTTAGAGAAAATAAGTTAGAGAAAAGCAAAAAAAACTGTGAAAGAGAAGAATAATATTTTAAACTTACTAGTAATGTTTCCAAAACCTATTTTGTAGTAAATATGTTTATGGAAATATCTAACTTTTGGGAGATGTGCTAAATATCCCAGACCACTGAATTTTCTTTAAATTTTCCCGACGATAAGAAAAGAAGTACTCTGGTGTTTGATAAGTACAGTAGGGCGCGATCGCAATTTGTTCGGGACTAATTCCCATTTGCTCCATTTGCAGCGCATTGACTCGTCGCACATCAATACGAAATTTTCCTGGTTCGGAGTCCATCCCTAATGGTGAATCCGGAATTTCCCTTAAATTATCGATAATATCTTCTTCTTTTAAACCAGTAACAATACTAGCGCCAATCTCTGCTGCCACATCCGTCGAAACCTGATATACTTTACCATCAATGGCAGGACCCATAGCTATTTGTAGATTTGGGATTTGACTACCCATCTCCTGCAAACGAGCGATCGCAACCGGCACAATCTTTTTAGCAGTACCCCTCCAACCTGCATGAACAGCACCTACATGTCCGGTAACTTTATCGGCAATTAGTACAGGTGTACAGTCAGCACTAGCGACCCACACTGACTCCAAAGGATTAACGCTAACTACCCCGTCTCCTTTAACTAGGGCTGAATTTCCCTCTCCTTCCACATCTTCGCCACCATGATTTAATTTGTATTGAATTTCTTGTGGGGTGAGAACCACATTGCCATGTACCTGCTTTAAGCGATATGCTTGAGCATCTGGATTAATGAATTTAGATATTTCTGATGGAGGATAAGAAAAGAATTGCTGAGTAAAGAAGCCATGAGATAGAGGCTCCAGTAAGCTACAGGTAAGATAGGGTAATCCTTCCCATTTACGCCATTCCCAAGTATGCATTTTTAATTTAACCTAAAAAAAACAGTAATTTGAATCTTCAGTAAAGTTTTTGCTTTACATAAAGAAATTTGAACTACAACTGAAGAAGTGCTTAGATATTTCTTTCTCTTCTACATTTTTGGAGTTGATTTTTCGTTACTAGTCAATAAATGTTTTAACTTACTAACTAATTTACTAACTAATTTACTGAATACTTATTTAGCCAGAACAGAATTCTCACTAAATTCATATTTCTTTCAAAATTTTTAGTGCGATCGCGTATTTTTCCTGAGATTTGACTGGGAAACATCAGCGATCGCTTTTCCCCTGCTTATATGGTGATGTACCGATAAGCAACTCCAATTTCGCCATTTATCCCTAGGATAAATCCAGGAAGCAGTAGAAGGAAACTTCAATTTAGCAACCCTCAAATTTGTAAACTTCAATACATCTACAGATTTGGAGAATATTCTTAGGGTGACACAGCTTATTTGGTTATAGTTCAATCAATGCTAACTTGAACGAGCAATTTTGGGTTAATTACCGTGATATTAGATCAACGACAGCTAGAGTCGTTTCTAGAGTTAGGGCAAAATAGAATTTATTTACCTTTCTCTCTACATGTATTTGATACTGTTTCTTCCACAAACCAAACAGTCTGGGAACTATCAAAACAAAATGCCAAACCTGGTTGTACAGTCATTGCTACAAGACAAACAGCCGGAAAAGGACAATGGGGAAGAGTATGGAGTTCTCCTGAAGGAGGATTATATATTTCTGTATTGATAGCAACAGAATTGGCAGCAAAAGATAATTATCAGCTAACATTAGCTAGTGCTTGGGGAATTGTTGATAAACTACAGCAATACGGCATTTGTGTAGAAATCAAATGGCCCAATGACTTAGTATTAGATGGTTATAAACTAGGCGGTATATTAACAGAAACCAAAGTACAACAAGAAAAAATTTCTCAAGCTGTAATTGGAGTAGGAATTAATTGGCAAAACCAGGTACCAGAAACTGGAATTAATTTAACTACCTGGCAAACATCAGCCCAATGTCAAGCAATTGAAAGCTTAGAGCAATTGGCTGCAACAGTTTTGCTAGGAATAGAGTCCGGTATACAGTGTCTTTCCCAAGAAGGAATAAATATATTATTGTCCCGCTATCTCCAGTCACTAGTAAATTTAGGAGATGAGGTCAACCTAGATTGGGAAATTGGCACAGTTGTTGGCGTTACTACTAATGGTAATCTTCATGTTCGCATGAAAACTTCTCATTCTAAATCAGTAACAGCACCAGAAATTTACCTCCAGCCCGGTACAATCAATTTGGGCTATCGTAAAAACATCTAAATTAACACTTACCTTGATTAAAAATTTCAAAGTAATTCTAGTTAAAGTAAGTAGAAGCTCTTAGCCGTTAGCACTAGATATAACAAAGCGAGAAACAATGACGCAGCGCAAAAACTCTGCCCGCAAAAATCTAAACCAATCGCGACAGCCAAGTCAATCAAAAAAACGTTTGGCATCTACGCTGCCAGCACAAGGTCTTTGCTGGTTGGGGAGCTTTAGTATCCTTAGTAGTGGTTTGGCATTTGCACAAACAGATCGGGCTGTGGATAATCTAGTTCCTACAGTCAGTAGTTCTAATGCATCTAATACAACATTAATCGCCAATAAGCTGAAAAAAGATGTAGTCATCCAGGTAAGCTCTGCCCCGAAAGTTCCAGCAACAGTTCAGCCAGAAGTGTCTAAAAGTGGAGCTACTCTTAGACAACGCTTGAAACAGTCAAGAACCAAATCCCGCACTCGAAGACGATTAGCTAATACTGTTAAAGTCAAGAAGAAAGCTTCACCATCTGTAGGAGCTAGAAAACCCCAAACAAAGAAAAAAGTAACAACATCTTCGGCTGGAACTCGTACTCTTAGAAGAAAATTACAGAATAGACCTGCATCTCCTGTAATTATTAGGCAGCGAAAGCCTACTGCCAAAAAAGCTCCTTCTAAAAGTGCTGTCACTAAGAAAAGGCTGCAAGTCAAGCCAAAAGCTACAACTCCATCACCCTCTGTCGTGAAGAAGGCTGCACCTGCACCTCAAAGGGCAAAACAATCTCCGCAAAGAAATACAGCCGCAGCTAGTAAGACTAGAGATTACAATAATGCCTATATAGACCCTACAAATTATCAGAAGAAGCTAAATAGAGTTAAATATAAAGCACCTAGCTCCGTAGTTATTAAAAATCGTAGTGGTTGTAAATCTGTCCTCAATAGAGGTCAAGGGATAAGCGCTAATTGTCAAAAAACTGCTACAAGGTCTAAGAAACAAGGCACTGCTAATACCCCCCGTAAACCAACACCCAGTTGGATTCGTAAAAGCCAAAATACTAGCTTGGCAAAAGTTTCTACCCCTACAGCGAAAAAATCCTCACCTGTTGCTAATTCTCGCAGAAATCAGATTGCCAGCAATAGCCGCAAAATTAACTTGCGTCGTCGCGATCGCACAAATTCTTCGATAGCTAAAACGGTAGGTAAAAGAAGGTATTCTAGGAAATTACAGTCAATTCCTTCAAATATAGCCAGTGCAGTTAAAAGTCAACTACGTCCAAATAGATTTATTCCCAGTCCAGAAAACTTTGCTTCTGTAACCACAACGAGAGTTAACTCTACTACCGTTGCTCCAAAAGGTGGGGTCTTAAGTGCACCCATAACCGCAGCTAAGATTGCTCCTCGTCCTAGCGTTGCTGATTATAATATTCCTTTAGCATCAGTGTTACCGCAAATTCTTTTTAATCCCGTCTACGCTCACAACAGTACAGGATTAAACTTTCCTTTATCAGTACCAGGAAGAATTTCTTCCTTATTCGGTTGGAGACAACACCCGATTACAGGGAATCGAAGATTTCATTCTGGTATAGATATTGCTGCTTCTATGGGAACTCCTATTGTTGCAGCTTATGACGGACAGGTAGAGATTGCTGACTGGGTTGGTGGATATGGATTAACTGTTACTGTCAATCACGGTAAATCTCAACAGACTTTGTATGGTCATATGTCAGAAGTATTAGTTCGTCCTGGTCAGATAGTTCAGAAAGGAACTGTCCTCGGAAAAGTCGGCAGCACTGGTAATTCTACAGGACCTCACCTCCACTTTGAGGTGCGTCAGCTAACTTCTTCTGGTTGGGTAGCAGTAAATCCCAGCGCTGAATTACAAATTTCTTTGAATGAATTAATTCAAAGCAATCAAAGTGCCCAAGTTTACAAACCAGAGAATTAAAGTTAGTAGGAAAAGGGATGAGGTGGACAGTAATTATGAATTCTGGGATTGAATATGAATTCTTAATCATCTTCTCCTTTCTCCTACTTGTAACCTGGAGTGTAAATAAGGAGACCATTCAAAATCAGTATTTTGAAGTTGAAATTTTTTTATGCAGAAATTTGGAATTTTGAATTTTGAGCAAGACCACCGCTTGCGCAAAGTCTTTTGAATTTTTCGTAGCGTTACTAGATATAGCCATTTTCAGAGAGAAAAGCCGGAGAAATGTCATGATTATTTGATTGATTATCTAAATCTTTTTTCCCATAAGCTATAAATTTTTCTACATACTTTCCTAAGATGTCTGCTTCCAAATTGACTTTACTGCCTGGATTAAGATAACGGAGGTTAGTTTCAGCATAAGTAATAGGAATAACTGCCACTTGAAATTGCTTTGAGTCTGATTGGTACTCCGCCACTGTTAAGCTAATACCATTTACCGCTATACTTCCTTTAGGAACTATATATCTGGCGATCGCATCTGTTGCTGTGAAGGTCATTTCCCATGAGGTTGCTGTTCTAGAAGCATCAACTAATTCTCCTGTCCCATCTACATGACCCATGACAAAGTGACCACCAACCTTAGAGCCAACTCTCAAAGAAGTTTCCAAATTAACGTAAATTTCTTGGTTTTGTGCTTTTCCCAAGGTCGTACGGCTGAGAGTTTCCGGTGAAGCAGTAGCGATAAATCCATCCTTAATAATCTTTTCTACACTCAGACAAATTCCATCCACTGCTACACTATCACCTAAAGCAATATCTTCCATGATGCTAGCAGTCGAACCGCCAACACAAGTAATTTGCCAATAGTCTCCTTCTAAAGACTTAATGGAACCTAAAGCTTGAATTAGTCCTGTAAACACGGCAATATCACTACACTAAATTTATAAATTGTCAAATTTTCGCGAAAAACAAGTATGATTGCTTATTATTTATCATCAATCTAAAAAATTGAGTACAACTCCTCACTAATTTTGTATAGAGACTTCAATGCATTTGGGTCTATCTCAAGGCATACTTGATAATAGGGATTATTTTAAAAATATATCGATCAGGACTTACTCTAGCGTTTACAACAATTTGGGAGTTTAATAGAAGCAATTATAAATAATTAAGATTATTATTTATGTTTTTCCCAGAATTTTAAGAGTTCGCAGTGTCGTTGTTGACAAAACTACCAGCACTCAAAAGATTTTAGAGGCTTGGCAAATGATTGAAATGAAAGTCGCTGGCATCGCATTAGATGCTATTACCCGCAGTCCAATCGTACTCTTGAAAGATGCTTCAGAGCGTCGGGCTTTACCAATATTTATTGGTCAAGACCAGGCTAGGGCAATTCATGCTCCTTTAGAAGACCAGAAACCCCCTAGACCTTTAACTCACGACCTGATGACAAGCATTCTGAATGCATTTGATATGACCTTAGAGAAGGTGATTATTCATTCTTTGCAGAAAGATACTTTCTATGCAGTTTTACTTCTCGCTCAAGGGGAACAGAAGAAAGAAATTGATGCTCGTCCTAGTGATGCGATCGCAATAGCTCTGCGAACCAATACTCCCATTTGGGTAATGGAAGAAGTTGTTGCAGAGGCATCAATGCCTGTAGATCGAGATGCAGATGAAGCTGAACAAGAAGCGTTTCGCGAGTTCGTCTCTGACCTTCGTCCAGAGGATTTAATTCGGCACTTTGGCAAAGAGGAATCCTAAAAAAGTTGTAAATTTGATTATAAATTTAAAATTTAGGAATTAATTTTTAAAAAAGCTTTTAGCTATAAGCTTTTTACTGTTTTGGATTTTAGGGAGAACTAAAAAATAAATTATCACATGCTGAAAAAATTAAAAAGTTTTCCCCAGTCTGCGACAACATCCTTTGGGCGTTTACGGGGTATGACTCCTGCTAAATGCTCCCCTCTTTTGGTGCGCTGCTTACTCTTAGAGGAACTTTGCTTAACCTAGTGCCTTGAAAAAGTGCGAAAACACTTTCTTCCGGGGAGAGAGGCTAACCCCTTGAAGCTTCTCTCTTAGAGAAAGGGGGTGCGATTTTCGTCTCTAAAGACGGGGTCGCACCGCTACTCCTGGAGCAACTAGCAAGATAGGTTATTTTATTTTCTGTAAATCCCTTATATTCCAGTTGATAAAGGTATTTTTATAGTAGAAGAGCATTTATCTTTAAATGTAACTAAATGTCATATTTCTATAAAAAACATAGCTAATCGTTAGGTATTGCTGATTAAAAATATGATAGCCCCTCAACTCCCAATTTTGGGGATAAATGTATTTTAAAGTCCCCCATTTTTGGGGATTAAGGGGGCTAGTAAATATGAAGAAGATAAATTCATATCTCAATTCAGTAATGCTAATTGTTAAAGATCATTGTTCTTTAGAAATTTAGTCTTTTATTTTAATTCTTTTGTTTTAATTTCTAACTTTTATTAATTTATAGCTTTTTAGATAAATGCGATACAGACGCTTTGGGAAAACAAATCTTAACTTATCCGTATTTTCCCTTGGAACAATGCGTTATTTAAGTTCCCCGCATAATGCTGTTGAAACGGTTAATCAAGCAATTGAGCTAGGAATTAACCATTTTGAAACCGCTAGAGGATATGGAAAAAGCGAAGAGTATCTAGGTTTAGCGATCGCAAATGGTTTGCCGAAACCTCGTTCTGAATATTATGTAACAACTAAGCTTCCTCCCATAACAGACTCGGACAAGATGAGTCAATTGATAGATTCTTCACTTACTAGATTGAACCTCGATTATGTAGATTGTTTAGGAATTCACGGTATTAATACCTGGGAACACCTGGAATTAGTACAAAGAGAAAATGGCTGCATGAAAGCCCTCAGAAAAGCGATCGCTGATGGTCGAGTACGACACGTTGGTTTTTCTAGTCACGGTTCTGTGGAATTAATTTTAGCCACAATCAATACAGGTTTGTTTGAATTTGTCAATCTCCATTATTACTATTTTTTTCAGCGCAACCAGAAAGCTATTGAGCTTGCTGCACAGCAAGATATGGGTGTATTTATTATTTCACCTGCGGACAAAGGTGGACTACTTTATACTCCCCCCCAGACTTTGAAAGATTTGTGTTATCCTTTCACCCCTTTAGAGTTAAATTATCGGTTTCTACTCAGCGATTCTAGAATAACTACATTGAGTGTAGGAGCTGCGAACAAACGTGAGTTAGCATTACCTTTGAGGATGAAGGATAGAACTGAAGAACTTACTCCAGAAGAAATCACTATTTTTGAAAGCTTGCAGAAGCAGAAAACTAATATTTTAGGAACAGATAAATGTAGCCAATGCTATGCTTGTTTACCATGCCCAGAAAATATAAACATTCCTGAAATTTTAAGACTGCGGAATTTAGCAGTGGCTTATGATATGGATGAATATGGGAAATATCGCTACCAAATGTTTGAAAATGCTGGACATTGGTTTCCTGGCATGAAAGCCAATCGCTGTACTGAGTGTGGAGAGTGTTTACCCAAATGTCCAGAAAATTTGAATATTCCCAAATTATTAGAGGATGTTCACAAACGTTTTAAGGGTCAAGAAGGAAGACGTTTGTGGGGGTAGGTTTAGGGACTTCCAATTAAAAAAATAATCAATCGTTTTGGTGAGCAGGGGAAGCAGGGGAAGCAGAGGGAGCAGAGGGAGAAAAATCTGATAGTTGTAGGACTTACGCACTCGTAACGAAAAATAAGGCTTTGCGTTCGCGTTAGCGTGCTCGATAGAGCTTATACTTCCCTACGGTCGTAATGACTTAAACACGTAGTCTGTGCGTAAGTCCTGTAAGGGTTGGACGTTATTTCGGATATGAAAAATCGAGATTTTTGATTTTATCTTTTTAGCGCGTATCCTTTGAAAGGCTGACCCTGCCTCTGTTTTCATGCCGTTGTCACCCCCTCAGGTCAAGTCCTGATGAATTAAATAGATGGGTGGGAGAAATTATTGTCCCAGAAAAGTAGGTAGTAAGTAGTGATGAGTGAATAGGAATAAAGTTTTGAGGCTAATTACTACTCATGAAGGGATTTTATATTTAACTGCGCCTACCTACTTATCTAGTATTAATCAATGCTACTAATTTGTATAATTTTAGACTATGTAACGTAATAACTTTTGGAGCGATCGCTAGCAATATGAAGATGAAATCCACTTTCTCGTTGTGAAAAAAAACGTCCTAACCCGCAAGTTTACCGCCGCTATACTCTTAAAAATCTACTGATAATAAAATTAGGAAAGCAACTCCAGAGAATCAGAGATTGCTTCCCTATATTAAACTTGATTACTTAAAATACTTAGGTATACGTGTAATTATTTATTTAACAGGACTTACGCAAGGAAGATTTGTCATTGCGACGGTCACGTAGTGCAGGGAAGCATAAGCTAAGCACGAGCACGCTACGCGTTTGCGTAGCATAACGTAGTTAACGCAAGGACTCTGCGATTACGTCGCTATCACTCGTAATGACGGGATTACGTAGGTTTTGCGTAAGTCCTGTTTAAAATTATCAACAACGGCAATTAATTACCTATCACTAATCAACCCTAAAAGTTTCTACCGCATCCTGTAACTCTTTAGAAATCTCCGCAGTTTCTTGCAGAGATACGCTAATCTGTGTAGAAGAAGTACTAGTACGCTGAGAAACGTCAGAAATTTGTTTCATCAATTCACTAACAGTATGAGAAGTCTCAGCTTGAGAATTAGTTGCATCAGAAATGGACTTGACTAACGAGTCAATTTGCATGGATACCGCCAAAATTTGATTGAGGCTATACTTAGCGTCTTCTACAATTCTAGTTCCCTCAACTACTTGTGATGTTCCTAACTCCATCGCTTGAGCAAGTTCGTTAGTTTCATTTTGAATATTTTCTACAACCTGTTCAATTTCCTTAGTAGCGTTTGCACTACGGGTTGCTAATTCTCCTACTTCTTCAGCTACCACTGCAAAACCCTGTCCTTCCTGTCCAGCACGTGCTGCTTCAATACCTGCATTAATTGCAAGTAAATTGGTTTGATTAGAAATCTGGTTAATTAATACTGCAACTCTAGTAATCTCCTGAGTAGATTCTCCCAAACGCTTCACTTTTTTAGCAGTTTCAGCAACAGTCTCCCGTAAATGTAAGATGCTTCTTACTGTCAAATCCATTGCTTTACCACTCTTAGCAGCAGTATTTCTAGCATCTCCCACCACATTTACTGCTTCCTGAGCATCCCTAGCTACATTCCGCATGGATTCTGTCATTTTATCGACAGCATTCAAAGTATGGTTAATCTCATTAGTTTGAGAAAGAGCTTCTTGTGCGAGTTGTTGAATAGCATCTTCATTAGACCCTACAGCTTGATTAACCTGTAGTGCAGAGGTTTTTACTTTCGTCACAATTAACCGCAGACTTTCAACAATAGAATTGAAAAAGTCAGCAACAGTACCAATTTCACCCTCAAGTACATCAGCACGTACAGTCAAGTCTCCGCTAGCAGCACCTTCAATATCTTCTAGCAAATTGAGCAACTGCATCTGTAGAGCTTCTTTTTGCTCTCGTTGTTCTTGAGAAGTTTGCTCTGCAGTTTGTCTTCCTTTTTCTATCTGACTCAATAATTCAGCTTGCTCTAGTGCATAACCGGTTTGGATTGAGACTTGTTTGATTAGGTGAATTTCTCTTTCTTCCCACTGACGAGTGCTAGAACACTGATGAACTGCTACAAGACCATAAAGCTGATTATTTAGGAAAACAGGTGCAGTTAAATAAGCTTGAACTTCCAAACCTTGCAACTGTTCTAAATACTCTGGATTTAGATTCGCTTGATTTAAATCTACAACAGCTTTCACATCCGAATCGTCTTGTTGAAGATGAGAATAGCTAATTTCTATATGAGATGCAGGTGTAGATTCGTAATTAATAGATTCAGCGATCGCTTTACATAACCCTCCTGGGGTGATGGCTTTTCCATGTTCACTATATTCACTAATATCGTAAAATAAAACTCTGTCAGCTTTTAAAGCTTCTCTGGTACTCGAAATTGCTGACTTAATAATCTGATGAGTATTCAGAGTTTCTCGAATTCTAGCAGTAATTTCATTGAGTTCAAATGCTGTCTTCGTTTCTTTTTCTTGAATATCAACTTGGGCAGTAATTTTTTCTGCCATCTGGTTAAAGTTAAGCGCTAATTCTCCAATTTCATCAGTTGCAAAAATCTCTGCTCTAGATTTGCGATCGCCAGCTGCAAATTTCTGAGCTGTATCCTTCAGATTCTCCACAGGTTTAACTAATGCTCGTCTGAGCAGAGTAGCCCAAAATCCAATTAATACCAGTGCTAAGAATACAGTCAGTAATTCTGCCCAAATACCTCTAGCGATCGCATTATTCAAAGCTGTTTCCGGTGTACCTCTAACTAAAACTGCAACTGGATTTTTCTCAAAAACCTCTTTGCGTCCGTCAGATGTAACAAGAATTTTATTAGGAATAGCTTTTGCAGAAATTGTATAAGTTTGACTTCCGACAGTCATTCTTCCTGTGACTGTTTCTCCAGGAGTTGCTTGAGCTGCTTCCAATAATTGAGATTTTCCCTTTTGGGGTAATTCTACAGCAGGTGTAGCTCTGTTTAAATTTTCGGATTCAGTTTGGTTTAAAGAAGAAACTAGAGTAAATTTTCCCCGGGGTTCTTTCAAGTAAATACTGCTATAACCACCACTTGTAGCTTCTAGGGTCTTTCTAACAATACTGTCTTTTCCATTAACGATATCCCCGGAAACTAAAGCTGCGATGACTGAGTTAGTATTTGGGTCTTTTACGGGAGTAACTGTATAGCGAATCAGCGCATACTGATTGCTAAAACTATCCTTGAGAGTTTCTAAACCTGGAGGAGATTCTTTGCTCAATTCTGACCATTCAATAATGGAGCTAGATTTTATTTGTTGGGGATTACGAAAAACTTCACTAACTAAATTATTTGGGTCAAATTTTTCTCCAGTACGGTTATTATTTGCATTAACAATAATTTTTAAGTCTCTACCAACCAGGGTCGCATATTCTATTTTTCGAGCTTTTATTTCATTTTTAAGAATATTATTAACTTGTGTCTTTAAATTCTGTTCTATAATTTTTCGGGAATTATGAATAGTGCTGGCTCTAATAATTGCTGTATTATCTGATTGACCCCGGAAGCCAAAACCCATCTGATCAATTTTAATATTATAGTTAATATCAGCAACTGTAATTTCTGACTTTGCTTGTTCGGTAAGTTGACTGCGTAGACTATTGGTAATAATGAAGGTACCAATAATACCTATTCCAAAAATAGAAGCCAATTCCGAAGCAATGAGAGCAATTAATTGTTTTCGACCTATAGGTAAGTTATAAAACTGCTGTAAAACTGACATTTTTCACCTGTATTAAGTCAAATAAGGAATATATTTCGAGGAGAAGAGCTATTTTTAGCTAATAAGTATATGTATGCAATCAAGCATCCTGAATATTGATTAAATTGGATTATTTTTAATGAAATTGATGTGTATTTAATTGTTAACAGATACTTAAATATTTGAAAAAGTCAAAAAATATTAATTTATCTTCAGTTTATATATCTTAATTATTTATTTTTTAATATAAATATTCTTAAGTAATCTGATAATTTATGGGACTCAGACAAAAAATTGTAGTAGCATAATCACCTCTACGAAAACGAAAGCACATAAACAAGATAAGTAGATAATTATCTACATTTACACAGTCTTATTATGTTATCTAATAAATAAAGTTTTGGTCTCACTAGTTTGAGTCTATATAATTTTTTCGCAGGTATTTATTGATTGAGATTAATATTTTTTTATCATTCTCAAAGATGATATAAGATAATTAATCTTCTTGTTACTGACATATATCAAACATCTATGTCGCTATATTAATGTACAATAATCTCTGCTATATAGATGTATATAAATTAACGCCAACCACCTCTTTATATGTAGATATATATAAAGAGATGATTCTTGATAAATGCTCTTAAAGTTAAATAGTACAGGTGTTTATTTTTTCTATAGTTTAATAACACTAGAAATAGAAAGAAATAATTTATATCTATCCTATTAGATACAAGGGTAAATAAGTGACTAATTTAAAATCGATAATATACTTATTAAATAAAAAACAAATACCATAAATGCACTTTTCTGTTTCATATTCAAAAGCACTGCTGCTGGTGAATAAATTAGACTTAGTGGTAACATATTCATATCGCCACAAATCATCTAATTTATAACTAAGTTGCTCTGAAATATTCTTCTAAAATATCCTTCTAAAATATTGTTTTTAATAATATTAAAAGTTCATGAGAACATTTTTTTCTATTTTATAAAGTTCTCTTTTGAGTAAAATATAATGTTATAATATATACTATAATCTGGAAATCTTATTGCACTAAGGAATTAGGTAAAAACATCTCGAGATTTCTTATTGTGAGGGGGTTTAGGGTAGTCTATCCCAAGTCTATTTTTTTTTGCAGACAAAGTTCCTGAATGAGCTACATTCTCCTTGCCCTAAATCCCCACTCCTCTGCCTTTAACACCTCTGCCTAATAGGCTTATGCATCCCCCACTACTATTCTCATAACCTACGAAAAACTTTGCAATGTTAAGTATAGCTAAGCCATATCATAAGTTTTCTGCTGCACATAATAAACATTGAATTTGATTTTGCACTAAGTACTTACCACTTATCTACAGTTATATTAAATCTTAAATTTACACTAAACCTTCAATATTGCATTCAATGAAAACCAATTGGGAAAAAGCATCAAATTAAATCTACCTCTAATTTCACCTTTCCCAATCTATCTATTTCACTCATAATAGCTCTATCACCTAGCAGTGACTCCTGCTGCTGAATCAATAATTTCCTCTAATGTTTTGAGTAAATCTTGCTCATTGTAGGGTTTAGAGAAATAGGCTACCGCACCTAATTGCATAGCTAATTGCCTATGTTTATCGCTACTTCTAGAAGTTAGCATAGCGACTGGTATATTTTTAGCATTATTAATTGATTTAACTTTACCTAAAAAACCATAGCCATCAACTCTTGGCATTTCTATATCACAAATAACAGCTTGAACTTGTAACCCAGTATCAAGTTTTTCTAACCCATCTTGACCATCTTTAGCTTGTTCTACCTGATATCCGGCTTTCTCTAGAGTTAAGGCTAAAAAGCGTCGGACATTGATAGAATCATCAACAATTAGAATTTTACCCTTATGAGCACGTGTTGGTTCTGAAACTTTACGGTTATCTGAAGAAATAAACGCAGTTTTTAATTTAGCAGCTGGTAACTTACTATTTCTAGTCGGGCGATCGCTACTATTCAACCAGTTGAAGAATTCACCAATATTCATCAACGGTACAACCCGTCCATCACCTAAAATAGTACAGTTACTAAAACCAGTTGGTAGAGGTATATTTCCTTCTACTTTTCTAACTGCGACTTCCATTTCACCCCAGGTACGGTCAATCTGTACTGCTAATTCCTGACTTGCTGTTTTAACTATCAGCACGCTAGCAGCATTAATTGCTGGTGCTGTTTCTAAATCTGGATTATCGTAACGAACGCAGTTAAAGTCTAGAGATTGACTAAGACGTACTAAGTTTAACTTCTTATTATGCCAGTTTAAGGTCTCAGTATCATCTAATTTAGAAATCTTGTCTTCCTGTAAAAGGAAAATTTCTTCTACTACATCGGTCGGAAACGCGAGCAGCATTCGATTGCTTTCTACTAACAGTACCCTTGAAACTGACAAAGTACACGGTACAGATAAAATAAAGGTGGTTCCCTCTCCTGGAATAGTATTCACACTAATTTCACCCCGGATTTGTTTGAGGTTGTTGCGCACTACATCCATACCTACACCTCTACCTGATAGAGAGGTGACAGATTCTGTAGTACTAAATCCAGGTTCAAAAATTAGCGAAAGCAACTCATCTTCAGTTGCTTGGGAAAGTAAGGACTCATCTAACCCCATCGCTAAAGCTTTAGCGCGGATTTTATCTAGATTAATTCCTCGACCATCATCACCCATAATAATTACAGTACGATTGCTGCGATGACTGGCTTTAATTTCAATTGTCCCCTGTTCTGATTTCCCCGCAATACGTCGAGTATCTGGGTCTTCCATTCCGTGGTCAAAAGCATTACGCAACAGGTGCATTAATGGTTCGTTTAAAGACTCAAGAATATTACGTTCGATTAAAGTACTAGCACCTTCAATTCTAAGTTGAACATTTTTATTATGTTCAACACACATATCTCTTACAGCACGGGGAAAACGGTCTACAATATCTGAAAGTGGACGCATCCGTACTTGATTTAACTTTCTTTGTAACTGCTTAGAGGTTTTATTCAGCTTACGAGCGATTTGATCTGTATCTTCAACACTGAGTTCAATATCTGTAGAAACTTCCTGTACTTGGACAATAGTTTCCATCACTTCTTGAGAAAGCAAGTTTAGATCGTTATAACGATCCATCTCTAAACTATCAAACTTGTTGATAATACCTCTGGTAAATTCTTCCTCAGATAAATATTCAGATGATTCTTCAGATAATTTTTCAGATAATGGGTCTTTTGTTGTGTTGTTTTTATTTAATCCTAAGCTAGACAAATTAAAAGAATTATCAGCTTGAGTAGATATTTTGTCATAAGCTGTACGCAGTTGCTGATTTTCCCGTTCTAGAGTCTGTACCCGACGATTAAGGTTGCGAATGAGCTTGCGGAGTCTTTCTAACTGCAAGTTTAAGCCATTGCGCTGAATAATCAGTTCCCCGAAAAGATCGTTAATTTGTTCTAATTGTTTGCTAGGAACTCGTACGGTATTCTCAGATACTTCGCTTTTTGTGCCAGCAAAACTAGGTTCTGCTTTATGTTCAACAAACTTATAATCAGTTGTAGGAATTTCTGGAGCAACTTGGGAAACAATACTAACAGGTTCTGCTTCATCTAATTCAGGTACTTCATCTTCTGCTAAAGTAGCTTCTAAAGTATCAAAATCAGCAGCAATAATTTCATTTTCCGACCAGTTAGCATCAATTGGATTTATCTGCTTTTCATCAGTAAGACTCTCTAAAGGTATATTCTCTAAAGGTATATTCTCTAAAGGTATGTTCTCTAAAGGTATGTTCTCTAAAGGTATTTGTGGATAATCTAGATTTTCCTCGGTATATATATCGGCTAAATTTAAATCGAGTCCACTTTCAGAAATCAGTTCAGTTTTATTAGACTCGGACTCTGTTAATTGCAGTTCTTCAACTGGTATTTCGACAGGTACTTGAGGACTCTGCTGTAAATCATTAGTAGCTGTAGCACTCAAGTCAATATCAACAGGTATGCTCTGAATCTGATTTGTTAATACCAGAGCTTGCGATCGCCGCCATGCTTCTAGAGCTACTTGAGCTACAGGAACAACTTCTGATTCTGGAGTTGCTTCTAAATGGTTAGTAATGGACTGACACAGTTGGGTAAAAGCTGGCAATTCCAGCATTTCTCCCAAACCTCCCAACTCCGCAGCCATCATCACGACTTCTTCCTTCAAGCCATTTTGTTCGCCATTCTCTAAAAGAGATTCCAAACGTCCTAAGCTACTATCAACTTCTGTTTCAAATAGGAGAGGAATAATATTTTGCCCCTCTTCAGGAGAAAGCATTGTTGATACATCTTCTGGAGCAGGGTCTCCCAAACGCTGGTGTAGTTCCTCAAAAACTGGGTAACAAAAGGTTTTTAACCAGTCTTCCTCAACAGCATGACCTTCTGAGTGCAGATCGGCTATTTGTCTTAACCAATCAACTCCAGATATGAGCAAACTTTGTAGTTCTGTATCAATTTCTAAAGAGTTTTTCTTAGTCTTTAAAACTTTAAAAGAATCTTCCAAACGGTGAGATAAGTCACTAAGGGCACGAAACCCCATCATAGCGGCACCACCTTTGATAGAGTGAGCCGCTCGCAGTGCCGCATTAATTTTTTCTAAAGAGATGCTATCGCTATTGTTAAGCTCAAGTAATACTCCTTCTAAAGTATTAAGGTAATCAGCAGCTTCCTCCAGGAACTGCATCTGAATTTCAAATTCTTTGTCTTGTGACATCGTTATTGTCCTTAGTCATTAGTTATGTGTCGTGAGTCCTCATCAGTCATTTAGTTACCAAGTAATTAAGTATGGAGCTATCGGTCTGGGGTCATGACAGATACCGGTTTGGTATGTAGGGTTTACTGACAACTATAGACTTTTCAATTGGGGAAGGTAAATACCATTCGCATTCACCCATACTCGCAGCGATTTAACTGACCTTGAACGTACCGACTGTTTTTTGCAGTTCTTGGGATATTTTTACAGTTTGCTGCAGGGATGCACTTACCTGATTTGAAGATGTACTAGTACGTTGGGAAACACTCGCAATCTGTTTCATCAATTGACTAATAGTTTGGGATGTTTCCGCTTGGGAAGTGGTAGCTGTTGATATTGATTTTACCAAAGAGTCAATTTGCATGCTGACAGCCAAAATCTGACTCAAGCTATTTTTAGCATCCTCTACAATTCTTGTACCTTCTACTACCTGAGTGGTACCAACTTCCATTGCTTGAGCAAGGTCGCTAGTTTCTCTTTGGATATTTTCTACAATTTGTTCGATTTCTTTGGTAGCACTTGCGCTCCGGGCTGCTAATTCTCCAACTTCTTCGGCTACCACAGCAAAGCCTTGTCCTTCTTCTCCGGCTCTGGCTGCTTCTATACCGGCGTTAATAGCTAGTAAGTTAGTTTGCATGGAGATTTGATTGATTAGCGCTACCACGCGGGTAATTTGCTGCATCGATTCCCCAAGACGCTTAACTTTCTTGGCAGTCTCGCCGACAGTTTCTCGCAGGTGCATAATATTTTGCACCGTCAAGTCCATAGCCTCTCCACTCCGGTTGGCTGTCACAGAAGCAGTTTGAGCAACATTGGCGGCTTCTTGAGCGCTGTAAGCTACTTCCCGCATCGATTCAGTCATTTGGTCAACTGCATCGAGAGTCTTATTAATTTCTGTAGTTTGAGAAAGTGCTTCTTCGGCTAAATCTCGGATAGCTCCTTCATTGGAACCAATCGCTGTATTTACCTGGTTAGCAGTGTCTTTAACCTGGGTAACAATTTCCCTCAAACTTTCCACAATGGAGTTAAAAAAGTCGGCAACAGTACCAATTTCTCCGGCTGTGACATCAGCACGTACCGTCAAATCTCCACTAGCTGCACCTTCAACTTCGCTTAATAACTCTAATAGCTGTAGCTGTAATTCTTCTTTCTGTCTGCGTTCTTCCTGAGATTCGCTTTCTGCCGAGAGTTTGCCTTTTTCAACTTTTTCTAACAGTTTTGATTGCTCTAGAGCATATCCAATCTGAGTTGCAATTTGCCGGAAAAATTCCATTTCCGATTCTTGCCAATTTCTAGAGCGATCGCATTGATGGGCTATTAATAATCCTAAAAGTTGATTATCTGTAACAATCGGAGCAATTAAATTTGCTTTGACAGCAAACTGGCTCAACATATCGATATAACATTTGGCATTCTCTAGACTTTGTTCTTGATGAATATCAGTGATTGCTCTGACTTTTCCATCTAAATAAGACTGTAATTGACGTTCCCTAAAACAAGGATCGTCAATTCTTTCGTCAATCATTTTAGGAAATTGATCATCTACAGATTCTGCAATGACTATTCCTTCCCAGGTCTTTTGGTTAAATTCATAAATAAGCACCCTACTTGTATCTAATATAGGGCGAATTTCTTGAACTGCTGTTTGTACGATATCAGTTGCATTCAAGCTTTGACGCATTTGCAGAGTAACATGTGCCAAAACTTTTGCCCTTCGAGCATCCGCCTCCTGTTTTTTTAGAGAGGTCTGCAATTGTCCTGCCATCTGATTGATATTAGCGCTTAATAAACCAAGCTCATCTTCTCTATCAATCGTCAAGCGAGTATCTAATTGTCCTTCACCTAATCTCGCGACAGCATTAGAAGCCTCTAAAATTGGTTTAATTGAACGCCTAGCTAGCCAGGTAGCGATCGCGGCTACAGCAATTGCTACTACACCAGTACCAAATACCATCGTTAACCAGAGTCTATTTTGGGCTTCAAATGCCTCGCTTGTCTTTTGAGCTAAAAGAAAACTCCAACTTGGTTTACGAAAATTCTTGATATTTAGTTGTTTTCCTGAAGGTACATAGGTGACTAGTTTAGTCCCTGAATTACCTGCATGAGCGCTTACCTTAGTAACAATATCTGAGTTAGATTCTGGTTTTAATAATTTAGGATATTGCTCTGTAACTTTTTTATTGATGTATTCTGTTTTTGCTGAGAGAAAAATATTTCCTTTTTCATCAGCAATGTGATATTCATGCCCTCGTGAGGCATAGTTTTTAATAACTTCATTTATAGATGTAACAGGCATCCTGGCACGTATAATATATACTGTTTCCCCTGTTGTAGCATCATTTACCGGAGCTGCTACATATACGCTATATTTTCCAGGTGATGACAAATTTTGCGGCTGGCTAATATGTGCTTGATTGTTTTCTTTAACTTTTTGAAAGTAACTTAAGTTGCTTTCATTTTCCAATTCATCTCCTTGGGTCTGAGCAACTACTTCACCATCAGTATCAAAAATCGCAATGCTATCGTAGACACTGTTATTTTGATAAAAGCTTTCTAATACTAATTGTTTTTCTTGCTTTGATGTATTGCTTCTGAGTCTTGGTTGAGTCAACAGTGGTAACTGAGATAGGCTTTGCACGCTTTTGTATCGTTCAGAAAGAAAAAGATTAACCTTATCAGCTAATTCAACTGTCTCATTCTCTTGAATTGTAGAAATTTTATTTTTAATAGCATCATGAGCACTATTGTAAGCAAAAGCCCCAATAATTAATATTGGTAATGTGCCAATAGCTATAGCAAAGATAGTAACCTTGCGACCCAAACTTAAACTTCTAAATAAATCAGCTGCACGATTTAAGGGTGAGCTACCAGCATTTTTTTGACCAATCACACTACCAGGAACTTTAGCTCCCAGATTCGTTATATTTTCACTAGGGATGAGCGCCGCTTTTCTCTTTGCGTCACTATTTCTTGCCTCGTCAGTTTTGTTAAACATAAATTACGTTCCCCGTTATTGGTGAACTAGAATACTAAAAATTAACTTCCTGCGGTAGTACACCCCGTCTAGTGATGAAGAAGGGAAGACTGAATGATCCCTTGAGCATCCAGTAAAAGCAAAACTTCCTTTTCTTGAACCACGCATCCTCGTAAATATGGAACTAAGCTTGATGCTACTTGTCCTACAGGAGAACGAATCTCATCTTGTACAAACCTAGATGTGCCAAGTATTTCCTGTACAACCAAACCCAAGATAATAGAATCAAAGCGGACAATAACTACGTTGTACTGACGCAACCTAGTATCAAGAGACTCTAAGTTAAGCATCTCTGGCAAATCCACTGTCCAAACAATACGACTCCGCCAATTCATCAACCCCAAAATACATGGGGGCATATTCGGCATTGATGTAATTGATTCTACAGGAACTACAATAGCTTCCTGCGTATTTTTCATTGATAAAATTGCAGATGTTTGGCGGTTTAATTTAAACTTGAGATATCCATCACCCAAGTTGTTCTGCAATTGTTTTTGGGGGACGGTGATTTCTGAACTATCCATTGTTAATTAAATTCCTACTGATTTAATAACACGCAATAGCTGTTCTCTGGTATATGGTTTTGTTACATAAGCATCAGCTCCTTGTCTCATTGCCCATAAGCGATCTATTTCTTGATTTTTGGAGCTACAAATAACAATTGGTACTTTTTGAGTGTCAGGATTTTTTTTCAGAGAACGACATAATTCAAATCCGCTCATTCCAGGCATTACTACATCTGTAATAACTACATCTGGCTGGGATGAGATTGCTTTCTCCATTCCCTCTTTTGCCCCAGTTGCTGTAATTACTTCATAACCACTTTCTTGAAGATAATGGCTCATAAGTTCCAGTTCACTAGGTGAATCCTCAACAATTAAGATTGTGCCCAACAACGTAAGACTCACTTTAGGAATCTCCTAAATAACTAAATTTAATTAATGCACTTTAAAATACTAAGGCTATTGATCGCTGTTGCCTCTACTAACTAATGTGCTTGAATACCATCTTTAATAGTTCAGACTGAGTAAAAGGTTTAGTCAAGTACCCAGATGAACGAACCATTTTGGCTTTCGCTCTGTCAATAAATCCTGTTCTACCTGTCACCATAATTATGGGTATATTTTTAAACGCTGAGTGCCTCCTGAGTAAAGAGCATAATTCATAACCGTCTAAGTTAGGCATTTCCACATCCAACAAAATTAAATCTGGTTTGCTGCGGAGAATTTGCATTAATGCTTTTACAGGGTCACCAATCATCACCACAGAGAAAGTATTTTCGTCTAGAAAATGCCTAATTGAATTTAAGACAGTAGGACTATCATCAATACACGCTATGGTGTACATACTTTTACTGGTTGCACCTGCAGGCTTGTGCTGATTTGTCTTTATGCCAGAATCAGAATTAATATTATTATTTTTTGCCGGTGGTTTTTGCCTTACATCTGCTGTAGGTAATGGCTGCTTAGAACTCGGAGTTGCTACAGTCATCGATGAAGCAGATTTTGAGTTAGATGAATTTACCATAGGATTTTGCTGGTCGCGAATCTTTTTTTGACAATATTCAATAAGCGATCGCAAATCTAAGTAACAAAATTTTGGTAATTCATCTAGATGAGTTTCTACGCTAAATTCATAACCACCTTCTTTTAAAGTTAAAAATGTCTCTAAAACATCCTTCGCGAGCTCTTCAATCAATAATGCAGCTTGATTTGCTGTTATGTAATTTTGATTAACTAACCAGCATATAGCTTGATAATCTGTGTCAGGAGCAGATTGGTTTTCTCCTTTTGCTTCAAATATCAATCTAACTTGCATTCGAGTCGCACTGTGAAGACTTGGAGCTTCTTTACTCAAATTCAGTAAATGATTTTCCAGTCTTTCAAACAATTGCTCTGAGCAAGAAGCATAAGTCAATTTCCCTTCCTCTAAATAGATTGACCAAGATGCTTTATTAGTAAATACATGTAAGCATCCGGTAACTCTTCTACTAGTTAACTGAGCAAGTAGAGACAGCGGATGTAGTTTTTGAAAATACCTGTAACCACCTATAGGAGTTGTACTCATTTTAATTTTATCTAGATAGATTTGATACAAGCTAGCTGTTCCCTAATAAAGTTTTTCTATTACTTTTTGACAAAATCCAGAAAAAACGTATTAAAAAACACAAAATAATATTTATAGTAATCTTGACCGACATCAAGTATATATAAACTTCTCCAGAGAAAAATAATTTATAATGACTCGTAGATTGTAGTTATATTAATTACTTATACAGAGGTTAACAAACATTTCAACAGAAAAAATTATAACTGCATTTACTACCTAATATAATAATAAATTATCTACGTATATTATAGTGACAATACTGTTTTTTATTGTAATATTAATCTGTGCACTGAGAGTATTAATACTTAAGAAATAATAATTTTTATTTTACCTGCTGATTTTAAAATAAATGATAGCTGATTCACCATCATTAAAATAAATTGGTATTTGCTTGATATAGTTTTCACTTTGATGTTGTCTGCTTAATATGCATAATCTTATGCTGTGCTATAACTACTTACACGATAAAAAGCAAGTATAAACATAGAATATACTATCAACTATATTCAGTATGTTTGGGGTGATATGTGTAGCTATATACTCTATAATTACGATACTATTAAGTGAATAAAAATTAATTGATATTTAATTTTTGTTACAAACATATTTTGTTTATAAAATTCGACAAAATTATTCTATGTCTGTAATATACAAAAATTAATTGTAATTCAGATGGAAACTATTAATAGAAGTGCATCTACATAATATTAATTTTAAATGTTAAGCTTTTCTGATAATAGATACCGGCTTTGTCATGGGAATTATTTTATGAAAATTATTGGCACCCAAACAATAATTTTAATATGGGTGCTTTTATTTTAATTAATCTTCTCTCTTTTTTTATTGAAGTCCATGGGTTCGCAATCAATAATTGCTTGAGCAAGAAATGGTTTATTTTGGTGAGAATACGCCATAGTTTAAGTAAAAATTAACTTATAGTTAATTTTTAAATGAGTGTACAAGTAAATTCAAAACTTGAGATATTCCGGACGCTTAGACCAGGAATGAATTGATGGCTTCATAACAAGTTAGTACTTACGCAAAAGCAACGTAATTCTATCATTAGGTTTGCATAGCATGCCCATTAGGACGAATGATAGGAACTTATGCTTTCCTGTACTGTGACCATCGCAGTGATAAATCCTGGTTGCGTAAGTCCTACAAGCATTATTAATTCTATGATCGTTTTAAAATAAAAATTCTTGTAATAAGGATTTTAGATTTTTATCTGAAATCTATCCCACTAATAATATTTTCGCTCTTGAATCCAAGTATTTTAAGAACTAAAAACGAAAAATTCAGTTTTTCAGACAAAATCTGCCTTAACTAATAAGCGTTTTCACAATAGTGGGATAGGTTCTGGGAAAAGTGATACTGTAAGGCTATGATGAAAGCGATAAGAATCAGGTTTTAGCTACTAGTTTTATCTCATAAAACATGTCTGCAAATTTAAGCTTTATGATTAAAATTCATATCTCATTTTTTCCTACTCTTGTCACTCTGTAAATTATAAACATAATTTAAACGTATCCCTCAATCCTTTGCGATCGCCTATTCTAACCGAGATGCAGAAAAGAAAGCTCCATTATGGGACTCGATTACGATTGCACACTCTACGCATTTGCCAACTATAAGGAAGCTAAACACAGCGACAAAATATATTTTTAAATATTTAGGATGCTTACTCAAAAAAACAACAGAAACAATTACCCAATTTGATTATTGAATATGATTTTGTAGGTACATACAGCAATCTAAAAAAATTGGGCATTAATTTAATTGATTATAAGCCCTTATGAATTTCTTATAATAACTCCGTCTTCTCAGAAATCTTCATACTATTGTAAGTAGCAATTTTATTCAAATTATTCGGCGACAAAATATTCAGACTACAGCAAACATTTCATTTGCAAAAAAAAGAGAAAATAAACTATTTCCATCTATCAAATTTTAGAAATTCCTATATTCCTCTTGGCACTTTTTCTTAGCACCTTATTGAAAATAATGATACCAACTAAAAATTCCTAAATGACTGCCTTGTTCAACAATTAGAAAAGTTATAAAAATTAAATTTTTACAAACAGGCGAATTATTAAAAATGCGGATGAAAGGACTTGAACCTTCACGCCCGGAGGCACTAGAACCTAAAT
>ERZ1740062.67-NODE-67-length-79724-cov-6.645872_pt1 | contig 79724 bp, 62 predicted proteins | sample MGYA00581741_ERZ1740062 | MGnify/ENA primary metagenome ERZ1740062 (study PRJEB43018, sample SAMN04849747) | marine metagenome | isolation source: floating plastic debris | place: Pacific Ocean | collected 2008-09-01 | study: EMG produced TPA metagenomics assembly...
CTTTCAAGCGGCGGAGGTCGGACGACGTCGTCCTACGCCGGTTCACTGCAAGATTCCACTTTCGATGGTCGAGATGGTCTTCCTAACCGATCAAGTTCGGGCGGACGAGCCCAACGGTCGTTGGCGCCACCAACTGACCGCAGCCCACTTTTCGCCTGCGGTTACCGGTTCACCTGCATGCACGGCGCGTATGGTTGCATCGCTGTCACCTGCCGCAGTGTTTGCAAAGATCAAAACGCGTCCGGGCTGCGGATCGATACCGAGGCCGAGTTTGGGAAACGCCGTGGCGCCCCCGGCCTCGACCGCATTCAGATAGACCATGGCCGTGAACAGGCGCTGACCGCCGTCAGCTTCAAAGGCCGCGATGGCTTCAGGGTCCGCTCCAGACCAGATTCCATCCGCATGCGGTTTGAAAGCTTCGGCTTTGGCGTAGTGCAGGACCGACAGACCTTCGCCATGCGTGACAGGCAACGCAACAAGCTCGGCGAAGCGTTGCATCAATGCTGCGGCCTCGGAATCTGTCGTTGGATTGAGCCAGCAATCCGAGTTTGTCCGCTCATCCGACACTTCCAGTTCGGCGTTGTCGGTCCCAACCTCGGCCCGGCGCATCCGCCCCTGGGCAGATGCGATGATCCGATCACATGCCGGTTTGTCCAGGAAACCATCGGATACCGCCACCAACGGATTGGCGCAAAGCAAGCGACAAGGCAAAAGATGCAGCATCTGGCGGCGCGCTAGTCTTCAGCCGAGGTACTGTCCTCTTCCTCTTCGCCCTGATCCGCGATCCAGGCGACCGAGACGACCTTCTCGTCCTTGCCTGTGTTGAACACCTTTACCCCGCCTGCCGAGCGCGAGCGGAATGAGATGCCCCCAACTGGACAGCGGATCGACTGCCCCGCGTCGGTGACGAGCATGATCTGGTCGTCCTGTTCGACCGGGAAGCTCGCGATGACTTCGCCGCCCCGAAGCGTCTTGTCGATCGCTTGCACACCCTGCCCTCCGCGCCCGCGGACCGGATAGTCGTGGCTTGACGACAATTTGCCGAGCCCGCCTTCGGTGATGGTCAGGATCAGATCCTCGGCCGCCGACATTTCAGCGTAGCGTTCCTGAGGCAGCCCGACATCCTCGACGACTTCTTCCTCATCAGCGTCATCGACTTCAGGAATGTCCGTGTCGCCTGAGACCGCGCGGCGCATCTTGAGATAGGCGGCACGCTCGGCAGGCTCGGCTTCGAAATGCCGGATGACGGACATCGAAACCACTGAGTCGGCGTTTGCCAGCCGGATGCCGCGAACGCCCGTGGACTCTCGGCTCTGGAACACGCGAACATCTGTAGTCGGAAACCGGATTGCCTTGCCCTGAGAGGTCACCAGCATCACGTCATCCTGCTCCGTACAGATCCGCGCACCAATCATACGAACATCGGAGCCTTCGGGGAACTTCATCGCGATCTTGCCGTTGCGCATGACGTTGGTGAAGTCGCTGAGGCGATTCTGGCGAACATCACCTTCCGAAGTCGCAAAGACGATCTGCAGTTTCTCCCAATCGTCCTCGGGCACGTCGACCGGCATCATGGCCGCGATGGAAACGCCCTGCGCCACCGGTAAAACGTTGACGATGGCCTTGCCGCGCGCATTGCGCCCGCCCTGCGGCAACCGCCAGGTCTTCAGCTTGTAGACGATCCCATCGGTTGTGAAGAACAGGATCGGCGTGTGCGTGTTGGCGACGAACAGGCGGGTGACAAAGTCCTCGTCCTTGGTCGCCATTCCGCTCAGACCCTTGCCACCGCGCGCCTGCGCGCGGAATTCGGTCAGCGGCGTCCGCTTGATGTAACCGCCATGGGTGACGGTGACGACCATGTCCTCCTGCTCGATCAGATCCTCATCATCGAGGTCGCCTTCGTGCTCGGTGATCTCGGTCTTGCGTGGTGTCGCGAACTCCTCCTTCACCGCGATCAACTCGTTCGAGATGATCTCCATAATCCGGGGACGCGAGCGCAGGATATCCAGGTAGTCGGTGATCTTCTCGGCCAGTTCCTTCAACTCTTCGGTGATCTCGCTCACACCCATTGCCGTGAGCCGTTGCAGGCGAAGATCCAAAATGGCCCGTGCCTGGGCATCCGACAGGTAATAGGTTCCGTCATCGTTGATCTTGTGGCTCGGGTCGTCGATCAACGCGATGTATTCGGCGATCGCCTGCGCAGGCCATGCGCGTGTCTTCAAGCGCTCACGCGCCTCGGATGCGTCGGCGGAAGAGCGGATCGTCTGCACGACCTCGTCGACATTTTCCACTGCCACCGCGAGACCACACAAAAGATGGGCCCGTTCGCGCGCCTTCTTGAGCAGGAAGGCTGTGCGGCGCGCGACGACTTCTTCGCGGAAGGCGACGAACGCGCGCAGGAAAGTAAGCAGATCAAGCTGCTCTGGCTTACCGCCATTCAACGCGAGTATGTTGCACCCGAACGAGGTTTGGAGTGCGGTGAACCGGTAAAGCTGGTTCAGCACCACATCCGGAGTCGCATCGCGCTTGAGCTCGATCACCACACGCACGCCATGGCGATCGGATTCGTCCTGAACGTGGGCGATACCCTCGACTTTGCGCTCCCGCGCGATCTCGGCGATGCGTTCCTGCAACGTCGCCTTGTTGACCTGGTACGGGATCTCGTCGACGATGATCGCGAACCGGTCCTTGCGGATCTCCTCGACATGGGTCTTTGCCCGGATGATCACGCTGCCCCGGCCGGTGTGATAGGCCTTGTTCGCACCGGAACGGCCCAGGATCGTTGCGCCTGTCGGGAAATCCGGCCCCGGCACGTACTCCATCAAGTCAGCCACAGTCAGCTCAGGATCGGAAATCAGCGCCAGCGTCGCGTCGATCACCTCGCCCAGATTGTGCGGCGGAATGTTGGTCGCCATGCCAACGGCAATGCCTTGCGTGCCATTGACCAGCAAATTGGGGAACCGCGCAGGAAGAACGACGGGTTCCTGGAATTCGTTCGAATAGTTCGCCTGGAAATCGACCGTTTCGCGCTCAATGTCCTCGAGCAGCATGGTTGATACCTTGGCCATGCGCACTTCGGTGTAGCGCATCGCAGCTGGAGCATCGCCATCCATCGAGCCAAAATTGCCCTGCCCGTCGGCCAGCGGCACGCGCATCGAGAAGTCCTGCGCCATCCGCACCAGCGCGTCGTAGATCGCTGAATCGCCATGCGGGTGATATTTACCCATGACATCCCCGACAAGCCGGGCCGACTTCTTGTAGGGCTTGTTATAATCGTAACCGCCTTCGTGCATTCCAAACAGGATTCGGCGGTGCACCGGCTTCAAACCGTCGCGCAAATCCGGGATCGCACGGCTCACGATCACGCTCATCGCGTAATCGAGATAGCTGCGCCGCATCTCTTCCTCGACCGTTATGGTCGGGCCGTCATGGGGCTGGCGTTCGGGCAGGTCAGAGCCGTTTTCCGGCTCGTCGGGCGGGGTCTCGTCGCTCAAGGCGAACTCCTGTCTAAGGACGTGTGGCGCTTATATGACAGCGCTGCTGTCGGTGCAATTGCGGCATGGCGCAAAACACCACAATTTGTGGGGATTTAGACGACGCACCGCAGCCGGTAGCGGTATTGGCGACGCATTGCTCGTGGCAGTTGAGCCGCAGGTAATGCCATCACCGTAGCGACGTTTCAATTGGTCAAGCTTTGGGTGTCAGTGTCGTGACATGACCCATCTTGCGACCGGGACGACTTTCGGCTTTTCCATAGAGATGCAGCCCCCCGCCGGTGGCGAGGTTTTGCCAAGCGTCGACTTCGGCACCGATCAGATTGGTCATGATCGCGTCAGAGTGACGAGCGCCATCCCCCAGCGGCCAACCACAGACCGCTCGGATGTGCTGCTGGAACTGATCGATGACACAGGCCTCGATGGTCCAATGACCCGAATTGTGAACGCGCGGCGCGATCTCGTTTACGATAAGTTGGTCACCGGGCAGCACGAACATCTCGACGCCCATGACGCCAACATAGTCGAGTGCGTTGACAATGCGTCCCGCCGTCAGTGCAGCATCGGCTTTTATCCGTCGGGCGACTTGATCACTCACAGTAGACGTATGCAGAATTCCGTCGCGGTGTACGTTCTCGGCTGGATCATAACACACCACCTGGCCATCGAGACTTCTGGCAACGATAACCGAGACTTCGCGCTCGAACGGCACAATTCCCTCCAGGACGCAAGGCGCGGTATTTACCGCCTGCCAGGCTGCGTCCGCATCCTCGGGCGCCGCAAGACGCGACTGTCCCTTGCCGTCATAGCCAAAACGGCGCGTTTTCAGGATTGCAGGCGTGCCAATCAGATCGATCGCATGATCCAGCGCGGCACGGTCATCGACCGGCGCCCACGGCGCCACGTCAATCCCCAGGCTTTCCAGAAACGTCTTTTCATCCGCCCGGTCCTGGCTGGTCGCCAACGCCTTTCGGTTCGGGCGGATGGGTACGCGGCTTTCGATCAGGTCCAAAGCTGACGTCGGAACATTCTCGAATTCGTAGGTGACCATGTCGACCGCATCGGCGAAAGCACGTACAGCGTCCGCATCCTCGTATGGCGCCGTTGTCACCTTAAGCGCGACGTCTCCAGCAGGCGGTTCGTGTCCCGGTTCGAAGACATGCACTTTCAAACCCAATCGGGCCGCCGCGATTGCGAGCATCCGGCCGAGTTGTCCGCCACCGAGGATCCCGATCGTTGCACCAGGGGGCAGCACGTCAGTCACGGGTCGGTTCCTCAGCCACAGCGGCCGTGCGCGCATCGCGCCAATCACTCAAACGCTGTGCGAGGGCTGTATCTGTGGTAGCCAGCAGCGCCGCGGCGAAGAGCCCAGCATTCATGGCACCCGCAGGTCCAACCGCAAAAGTCGCCACAGGAATGCCGCGCGGCATTTGCACGATCGAGTGCAAACTGTCGAGCCCGTCGAACGCCCAGCCCTTTACGGGGACACCCAATACTGGGACGATCGTCTTCGCAGCCAACATGCCAGGCAAGTGCGCAGCGCCTCCGGCCCCCGCGACAATGGCGCGTAAACCACGGCCCTGAGCGGCTTCCGCATAGGCAAACATCCTGTCGGGCGTGCGATGGGCCGAGACAATCTTCACCTCGTTGGCCACGCCAAGTTCATCCAAAACCTCGACCGCCCCCTGCAACGTCGGCCAGTCGGACTGACTGCCCATCACCACTCCGACCAAAGGTTGTGCCATGCGTCCTCCCCGGCTGCGCTGGAAGGCGGGCACTATAGTGACCCGCGTTGACCTGTCCAGCGCGGCAGGCGGGCGCGCTAGGCGATGATGTCGGGATAGAGTTGGTCGGAAATCTTGGTGATCTGATCCTTGAGCTGAAGCTTTCGCTTCTTCAGGCGTCTCAACGTAATTGGATCAGAGAGAACACCCTGCTGCAACCCACCGATCTGCTCGTCGAGAGCCCGGTGTTCCCGCTTCAGCTCTCCGAGCAGGACTTCAAGCGCTTCGGCATCATTCACGACATTCATAAGTGCGCGTTCCTGCAGCCTAGGGCGATCAGAATTCGTCAGGTTGCTGGCTTATACACATTGCGCGCAAAAACGAAAATGCCGTTAGCGGTTGCGTCAACACATCCGAACGTCAATACGAGGCTACATGGGACCAAAGTCTGGCGATCTATGGCCCAGATGCCGTTGATGCTACTAGGGAAAAGCTTGCCATGATCACGAAGATCCTAACGGTCATCGGTATCCTTATAGCAATCTGGATGCTGTTTTTCCGGGTTCGCGGAACATCCGGCGCACGAAGTTCAGCAAAGACGCAACCGAAGCGTGCGAAACACGGCGGCGATCTGGTGCCCTGCCCGAAATGCGGGATGTACCTTCCACAAGACCGCTCTTGTGATTGCGGTCACGAAGTTTAAGTAACACGCACTTTTCGCACGTCGCTGACGAACCCGACTGTCGGGCAATCGCAAGAACGGACCCCTATGGACCTATTCTATCTCATTTTTGGTCTCGCCGTCCTTGTGGGTGCGGGAGACTCTCTGGTCCGTGGAGCGGTCGCACTCAGCCTCAAATTCGGAATTCCGGCCATTATCGTCAGTGCGACCATCGTGGCGATCGGCACCTCTGCGCCGGAACTGCTGATCGGGATCAAGGCAGCACTGGAAGGTGCGCCGGGCATCGCCCTGGGCAACGTTGTCGGTTCCAACATCGCGAACGTGTTTCTCGTGCTAGGTGTGCCAGCGTTGATCGCACCGCTGGCCGCCTGCGGCCAGGATGCCCATCGCAACCTCTATTTCATGATCGGCGCCACAATTCTGTTCAGCGCGCTGGTTCTCTCCGGCACGATCGCCTTCTGGGGCGGCTTGGTACTGATCGCCGTGTCGCTCGTGATGATCGCGGACTCGCTGCGCCTCGGCTTTGCCGCGCGGGCGGAAGCCGGGATCGTCGATGAGGCGGCTGAACTTGCGGAATTGGAGGACGCTGACCCCGACATGCCGCAATGGAAGATCACTGTGCTCGTGCTGGTCGGCATCGTCGGCTTGCCGCTCGGAGCAGACTTCCTCGTCAGCGGCGCACGCGGGATCGCACTATCAATCGGCGTGTCCGAGACCGTGATCGGCTTGACCCTGGTGGCAATCGGGACATCGCTGCCCGAACTCGCGACCACGGTCGTTGCGGCGCTGCGCAACCAGGCAGATGTGGCAATTGGCAATGTGATCGGGTCGAACATATTCAATGCCACTGCAATCATAGGCGCGGCGGCAATGGTCGCACCACTCAGCGTGCCGGCCGAGATCATATCTCGGGATCTTTGGGTCATGATTGCCGCATCGGCAATCCTGGTACCCTTTGTCCTGCTGTGCAAACCACTCGGCCGCGTCGTCGGATTTTGCTTTCTGGGCGCCTACGTTATCTACGTCTACATCGCATTTTTCTGATCGATGGAGACTGACATGGCTGGACGACGGCGCGCGCTCGTCACGGGCGGTTCTCAGCGTGTGGGACGGGCCATGGTTCTCGATCTCGCCGCCAATGGCTGGGATATCGCCATCCACTTCAACGGATCCGCCGAAGCAGCGACAGCAACCGCTACGGAGTGCCGTGAGCTTGGCGCCGCGGCTGTCACATTGCAGTCTGATCTGGCCGACCACGACGCTGTCGAGCAATTGGTGCCACAGGCCGCAACCAGGCTGGGTGGAGCGCTTGAACTGCTGATCAACAATGCATCCACCTTCAAGAACGACGAGATCGGATCGATTTCCGGCGCCAGTTGGATGGCCGGGATGGACTCGAACCTGCGCGCGCCAATGATGTTGACCCAATCCTTTGCAGCGCAATCGCCATCGGCGGAAATGGATGCGAACGGCGAACCCGTAGCCCGCGCGGTCGTGATCAACATCATCGATCAGCGTGTCTGGAAGCCGACACCGTTCTTTGTCTCATATCTCGTCGCGAAATCAGGACTGCTCGCGTTTACGCGATCCGCCGCCCAAGCCCTGGCTCCGAATGTGCGCATCGCGGGCATTGGCCCCGGACCAACCTTGCGCGCAACACGACAGTCCGAAGATCACTATGCCCAGCAAAGACGTTCTTGCATTCTGGGTCGAGGTTCCGACCCTGAAGACATTGTGAGCGCAATGAATTTCATAATTTCTAACAAGGCTTTCACGGGACAAATGCTGGCAATCGATGGCGGTCAGCATCTGATCTGGCAGACGCCAGACGTGCAGGGTATGATTGAGTGACAGTTCCAATTCCTCGGAGTCACATGTCCAAACCTGGGACTTTTCCACCTGATGGCAGCACATTCGTTGCGGTGTCAAAAATCTGTAGCATTTTCATAGACTTGCGGAACGGGCACTTTTATTCCCAATGATTTCAATTGCTTATAAATATGCTTATTTTTTAAGCAATCTATATTCGTACCTTGAGATGCAACGAAGAATCCGGCCCGGCCAAGGTTTTCCTACAGACTTATCCACAGTTTGCGGGGACATGTTTAGGGTTGTATTCAGTGGAATGCCGATGCAGCTGGGTAGGGAATCAACGGGTCGTGGTTGAAAATGCGGCAGTCTCTGCGCAGACCGGTCCAGAGGTCATACGCAGCTATGTGTCCAGGCTGGATGACAGTCCAGGTGTTTACCGGATGCTGGCGGCAGATTCCTCTGTACTCTACGTTGGTAAGGCCCGCTCTCTGAAGAAGCGCGTCGCGTCCTACACAAAGTTCGGGGGACACACGAACCGGATCGCCCGGATGATCGCCGCGACGGCGTCGATGGAGTTTATATCCACTGAAACCGAAACGGAGGCGCTGCTGCTTGAGTCGAACCTGATCAAGCAACTCAAACCGCGCTTCAATGTCCTTCTGCGCGACGACAAGAGTTTTCCACACATTCTTATCGAGGCCGGCGATTGGCCACTGATGCGCAAGCATCGGGGCGCCCGGCGCGAACAAGGCAAGTACTTCGGCCCCTTCGCGTCGGCGGGTGCGGTGAACCGAACCCTCAATCAGATGCAGAAGGCGTTCTTGCTGCGCACATGTTCTGACTCGGTCTTCGCCAACCGAACGCGGCCGTGCCTCCTGCACCAGATCAAGCGATGTTGCGCGCCCTGTGTTGGAGCAGTCACCACAAACGAGTACGACGCACTGGTCGAGGATGCCATGCGCTTCCTCGAAGGCCGCTCGACCCGCGTACAAACGGAGCTGGCGGACCGCATGTCGAACGCATCGGCGAACATGGAATTCGAACGTGCCGCGGTTTATCGTGACCGCATCCGTGCGTTGACACAGATTCAAGGACACCAGGGCATCAATCCGCAGGTGACGGCGGAGGCCGACGTTTTCGCACTTCACCGTGAGGGCGGACAGGCCTGTGTTCAGGTCTTCTTCTTTCGAAGTCACCAGAACTGGGGAAACCGCGCCTACTTTCCACGCGTCACGCAGGACATAGAGGACGCCGAGATTCTCGAAGCCTTCCTCGGCCAGTTCTATGCCGAACGGCCACCGGCCCGGATGTTGCTGCTGTCCAATGCGATCGAGAATGCCGAGCTTCTGGCCGAAGCCCTGTCTACCGTTGCCGCGCGGCGCGTGGTGGTCGCAGTGCCCCAACGCGGCGAGAAACGCGAACTCGTGGACCACGCCGCTCAGAACGCGCGCGAGGCACTCAGCCGCAAGATGGCGGAGTCCGCGACACAGACGAAGCTGCTGGATGCCCTGGCCGAGGCTTTCGACTTGGAAACCCCGCCACAGCGGATCGAGGTTTACGATAACTCACACATCCAGGGAGCGCACGCGGTCGGCGCGATGATCGTGGCCGGACCAGAGGGATACGAGAAATCGCAGTATCGCAAGTTCAACATCAAATCGGAGAGCCTGACCCCCGGCGATGATTTCGGCATGATGAAAGAGGTGCTGACCCGCCGCTTAAACCGGCTGATAAAGGAAGACCCGGATCGCTCTCAGGGCATGTGGCCAGATTTGGTGCTGATTGATGGCGGTGCTGGACAGGTCTCGGCCTCGATGGAGGTGCTGGGCGAGTTGGGCGTCGAAGACCTCGCCCTGTTCGGGGTTGCCAAGGGCACGGACCGCGACGCGGGTAAGGAGGAGTTTTATGCGCCAAGTCGGCGTCCCTTTGCCCTGCCCTTCCGCTCGCCCGCGCTGTATTTCGTGCAGCGGATGCGGGACGAGGCGCACCGGTTCGCCATCGGTGCCCATCGGCAGAAGCGCGCGAAGGCTGTCGGTGCAACGCCGCTTGACGAGATCCCCGGGATCGGCCCCACGCGTAAGCGCGCGCTGCTCGCACACTTCGGGTCGGCCAAGGCCGTGTCCCGGGCCGGGCTGTCCGATCTGAAGAACGTGGACGGTGTGTCCGCCAACATGGCAGAGACGATCTATGCGTTTTTCCACGGAGAACGGTGAACCACGATGGTGCCCCGGGCTTGACCGGGGATCATAGGGGCGCGAGGTAGAGGTCCCGGGTCAGGCCCGGGACAGCTCGGAGCCGAAATGATCTGGACCATCCCAAACATTCTCACCTTCGGGCGTCTGATTGCAGCACCCTGCGTGGCGCTAGTCTTCGTGGTGTTTGAACGGCCTCTGGCCGACTGGCTGGCGTTCTGGATCTTCATTGGCGCTGCTGCGACGGACTTCTTCGATGGATGGTTGGCGCGGAAGCTGGATCAGGTCAGCGAGCTTGGGAAGATGCTAGACCCGATTGCTGACAAGGCGATGGTCGTGATCGCACTCGCCGTGATACTCGCCCTTGGTGGCCTCACGTTCTGGCTTGTCGTACCGTGCGCCGTAATCTGGTCTCGCGAAATCCTGATTTCGGGTGTCCGGGAATATCTTGGATCCATCAAACTCAGGGTCACGCTGGCGGCGAAGTTGAAGACTACTGCACAGATGGTGGCAATCGGTACGGTGCTATTGTTCTTCGCAACAGAGCTGATGGTTCTTTTTTGGCTGGGCCTTGGGATGCTTTGGGTTGCGGCGGGACTTACCTTCGCCACCGGGTGGGACTATTTCTCAAAGGCGATACGACACTTGCACGAACGGGAGGCGACCTGATGCAGATCCTCTACTTCTCTTGGTTGCGAGAGCGCGTGGGAGAAGCCTCGGAAGAGATCGAAACTCAGGCCGCGACGCCTGCCGATCTGATCACGGAACTCAAAACCCGTGGCGACGGCCACGCTATGGCGTTCGACGACATCTCGGCCATCCGCGTCGCGGTGGATCAACAGATGGTGGAGCTTGATCACCCGTTGGAGGGCGCACGTGAAGTCGCGTTCTTTCCGCCAATGACGGGTGGGTGATGTCCGTCTCTGTCCAAACCGAGGATTTCGACATTGCCGCCGAGATCGAGGCTCTAACTGCTCCGGATCGCGATATCGGCGCGGTCGTGACGTTCTCAGGACTCGTGCGCGAGATGACCCATGCCGGAGCGATCCAGACGATGGAGTTGGAGCACTACCCCGGCATGACCGAACGTGCGCTGGAAGAAATCATCGATCAAGCGCGAGCCCGCTGGCCGCTGAACGGCGTGCGGGTGATTCACCGCTTTGGTCCGCTGGCACCCGGTGACCGCATCGTTCTCGTGATCGCTGCATCCCGGCACCGCGAAGCAGCCTTCGAGGCCGCAGCCTTCCTGATGGACTATCTGAAGACCAAGGCGCCGTTCTGGAAAAAAGAAGCCGGAAGTCACGGCGCCGCCTGGGTCGATGCGCGTGAGGCCGACGACAAAGCGACCGCACGATGGCGGACATCCTCGAGCTAATCGCGCATTCGGATTAGTGCATCGGCCACGATGGCGCCCTCGGGCATTGCCATCAATGGATTGATGTCCAGTTCGTCCAATCGATCCGCATGATCGATGACGAAGCGCTGGACGGCTTCGACCGCATCCAGAACCGCGTCCAGATCAGCAGCTTTTTTGCCACGGTAGCCAGACAACAGCGCATTGATCCGCAGCCCGGAGATCGCAGAACGGACGTTCTCTCGGGACGCCGGGATCAGCAGCGTCGCGCTGTCGGAGAGTAGTTCGGTCAGGATACCGCCCGACCCAATGGTTAGAGCAAAGCCGTATACCGGGTCGCGCACGACGCCGACGATCAGTTCAGCGACGGTGTCGGTGATCATTTCCTCGACCAGAAAACCAGTCGCACCCCTCATGTCGCGCGCCGCGGCTTCAACGTCGGCGGCGCCCCGGAGACCGAGACGGACCGCGCCCGCCTCGGTTTTGTGCGCAAAGCCCTGCCCCTTCAACGCGACGGAATTCTCCCATCGCCCTGCAATCGCACCAGCTTCTGCGGGGGTCGCCGCGACGGCGCTGAATGGGATACGCAGCCCGTAGCCAGCTAGAAGGTTCTTTGCCTCAAACTCCGTCAGCGTGCGCAGGTCGCTATCTCGCGGCGATGAAGAAGCGACCGGAGCGGGCGGCGCGTTCCGCCAAGCCTCGCCGAGGTCTGCTGCCAAAACCACAGCAGAAAGGCACTCTTCCAACCCCATCATGGGCGCAATTGAGTGCTCCATCAGGCGCTCAGCACGCTCCTCCGTCAGGTTCTCAGGCAGAGATGCCGCAACTATGGTGCGCGCGCCAGTTGTGTCGGCGGCTGCGGTGACTGCCTGCTCGGCACAACGCCAGTTCTCCGCATCCGTCCGGTCCTCTCGCGGAAAATCCACGATCAGCATCGTCGCGTCCTGCGGTCCACGCATCATCGCGGCATATGTCGCCGTCATCCGTGGCACGTCGTTCCAGATGAAGGTGTGATAATCGATCGGATTCGTAACCGTTACAAGATCTGACAGCGTTGCCTTGACCGCGTCGCGCTGTTCAGGTGCCAACGGGGGAAGGTCGACATCATGCGACAGCGCGAGGTCAGCGATCAGGCTGGCCTCGCCGCCCGAGCAGGAAAGCGAAACGATTTTTCGACCCGGCATCGGCCCCTGGACATGCAGCAACTTGAGCGTTTCGAGAAACTGCGCAAGCCCATCGACTTGTACGATGCCGAGTCGCTTCAAGAACGCGCGCGATGCCGCGTCACCACCGGCCAACGATGCCGTGTGCGATATGGTGGCAGCTTGAGCTTGTTCGGATCTGCCGACCTTCAAGGCGACAACCGGCTTGCGCAATTCCCGTGCGCGCACCGCCATTGCCTCGAATGCGCGGAGATCACGAATGCCCTCGATATGCATTCCTAATGCCGTGACACGCTCATCCTCGAGCGCCGCCAACGCCAAGTCCTCTAGCCCGATCTGCGCCTGGTTCCCAGCCGTCAGACAATAAGCCATTGGCAGCGCGCGTTGCTGCATCGTTAGATTGATCAGAATATTCGACGATTGTGCAAGGATCGCGACGCCTGTCTCAACCTGTTTCCCGCCGTGCTGATCTGGCCAGAGCAATGCTCCGTCTAGATAATTGATAAACCCATAGCAGTTCGGCCCAAGCACAGGCATGTCGCCCGCCGCTGCGATCAACTGCGCCTGAAGATCGTTGCCCGCTGCGCGGTCGTCCTCGGCCTCGGCAAATCCGGATGCAAAGCACGTCGCTCCACCCGCACCAATCGACGACAAGGCAGCAACCGCTTCGATGGTCAGATGGCGATTGATCCCGATGAAGGTCGCGTCCGGTGCGTCCGGCAGATCTTCGATACGGGGAATGCAAGGTAGTCCATGGATCTCGTCGCGATTTGGATGCACCGGCCAGACATCGCCCGGAAATCCCATCTTCAAGCACTGCTCGATCACGGCCACGCCCCAGCCGCCGCCAATAACGGCGATCGATTTTGGCCGCAGAAGGCGGGATAGATCGGGCATGAAGCATCCAGAGAAAACACTATCGCCGGGACCATGTCGGCCAATCGCAGCGCGCGCTGCACCAAATCCGACATTTGGCTTCGATCTCGCTCCATTTCACTATCAGATCGTTGGACAACACGCCGACCCCCGGTAGCGTGAGCGACCCGAGACCTGCACGAGGACGAGATGATAGACAGCCCGACCCGCGACATGATCGGCTACGGTGCCCACAGGCCCGAGGGCAAGCGCATCGCGGTCAACTTCTGCATCAAATACGAGGAAGGCGGCGAACGCTGCATTCTGAACGGTGATGACGGGTCCGAGAACCGCATCTCGGACGTCATTGTCGACCGGCGCCTGGGTGGTCGCGATCTCAATATCGAATCGTCCTACAATTTCGGATCGCGCATCGGGTATTGGCGCTTGCTGAAAGCGTTCACCGACCGGGGCCTGCCCGCCACGATCAACCTTGTCGGATTGGCGGGGGAGCAGGTGCCTGACCCGCTGGCCGCCATGATCCACGCTGGGTTCGATATCCAGTGCCACGGTTGGCGTTGGATCGACTACGCAACGTTGACCGAAGCAGAGGAGCGCGATCACATCTCACGATCCGTGGCTCAGGTCGTGCGACTAACCGGAGAAAGGCCACTCGGATACTATGCCGGTCTACCGTCGCTCAACACGCGGCGGCTGGTGACCGAGGCCGGGTTTCTCTACGATTCGGACGCCTACGACGACGAACGGCCTTACTGGTCGACGGAATTCTCACGTCCTCTGCTGGTCCTGCCGTACTCGCTGGACACAAACGACAGCCGCTTCGCGCGGTGCCGGTTATGAAACCGGCGAGCAGTTTTTCACCTACATCAAGGACAGTTTCGACGTGCTGCGGGCTGAAGGCGGCACCATGCTAACCATTGGCCTGCACTCGCGTCTGATCGGGCGTCTGGGACGGATCGGCGCGTTGTGGCGGATCCTCGACTACATCAGTTCGCACGAGGATGCATGGATCACCCGCAGGTGCGATATCGCACGCGCATGGATATCGACGCATCCTCCAGGGCCGAGTGTAGCGTTGTGAACTCGCCCGTCATGCCACGTCTGAGGTTTGTGCTGAAAGCATACGCAGGCCGATAGGCCTATCGCGGCAACAGGCATAACCAGAGGTTTCACCTTGCACTCTGTTCGTGCTGCAAACGGATTACATGGCCCGAAGTGCGATGAGATCTGCACACGCTACCCAATTAATTGAGAAGCGACGCACTCATCCGTTGTTAGCAAACGGACAAACAGCCCGAGTCAGTGGATCATGCCCCTAACGGCCGCAATAAATCGCGGCTGATGATATGCCGCTGGATCTCCGACGTGCCATCCCAGATACGCTCGACCCGTGCATCGCGCCAGAAGCGCGCAAGCGGAAGGTCGTCCATCAGGCCCATGCCGCCATGGATCTGGATTGCAGCATCGGTCACGCGGGCCAGCATCTCGGACGCATACACCTTGGCAGACGCGATCTCGCGGTTCGCCGGAAGGCCCTGATCCAGGCGCCAGGCCGAGGCCAACGTCAGGTAATCCGCCGCATCAATCTCTGTGATCATGTCGGCGAGTTGGAAGCTGACACCCTGGAACTTGCCAATCTGCTGCCCGAACTGTTTGCGCTCGGCGGCATAGTTCAGCGCATAGTCGAATGCCCGGCGCGCGCGTCCCACGGACATGGTGGCAACGGTGATCCGCGTGGCATAAAGCCATTCGTTCATCACAGCGAAGCCGCCATCGACCTCACCCAGCACCTGCGCATCCGGCAGTCGACAGTCTTCGAACCGAAGGATCATGTTCTTGTATCCCTTGTGGGAGACGGAACTGTAGCCCTCGGCAATCTCGAACCCCGGGTGGCCGCGATCGACCAGGAACGCCGTGATCCGCTTCTTCGGCCCCTTGGGCGTGTCGTCCTCGCCCGTGGCGATGAAGACGATGACGAAGTCCGCGTGCTCCGCGCCCGAGATGAAGTGCTTGGTGCCATTGACGATCCAGTCGCCATCGGCATTCGGGCCACCGCGCACTGCGGTACACTTCATACCGCGCACATCCGAACCGGCATCTGGCTCGGTCATCGCCAGCGCGTCCATCTTCTCGCCGCGCACGGCTGGCAGCAGATAGCGCTCGACCTGTTCGCCCTCGCAGGCCATCAGGATATTCTGCGGGCGGCCAAAAAAATGGTTCAGCGCCATCGAGCCCCGGCCCAACTCCCGCTCAACCAACGCGAACTCCACGTGCGACAGACCGGCCCCGCCGACGCTTTCCGGGAAATTGCAGGCATAGAATCCCAGGTCGATCGTCTTCTGTTTGATACGCTCGGCGACCTGCGGCGGCACTTCGCCAGTGCGTTCGACCTCGTCCTCGTGAGGATAGATCTCGTTCTCGACGAAGCTGCGGACAGTCGAGACGATCATCTCCTGTTCGTCGGTCAGGCCGAAGTGCATGGGTTCACTCCTTGTGCGGGTCGCCGCCCGGTAAAATCTCGCGGATATAGTCGCGGTCTTTCCATGGTGGCTTCGGCACCGGCTTGCCTGTTTGCGGCAGGAATTCCGACGGTTTGTCGCTGGCGAGATCGGGTATGTACCGTGGACAATTGGGGAAGATCTCGCGGGCTTCGAGACGTACCATCACCTTGGCGCCGGGCCACCTTGCCAAGGCAGGATCATCGAAGTCCAGGCGCGCCGGCCCATTGACCCGCAGCCGGTGAGAGGAGCCGTCGAAGCGTATGAACAGCAGTCCAACGTTCGGACTTTCAGCGATGTTGCCGACGCTGCGATACATCGAGTTGCCGTCGAAATCCGGCCATTCCAGCGTGGTCGGCCCAGTGACCCGGACAAATCCCGGTGGCCCGCCTTTGAAGGAACAATCGACGCTGCCGCCATGGGCCGTCGCCAGAAAGAAGAACGCGGAGTCTTCGATCAGCTCTCGTTGTTCTGGACCGAGTTCGGCCAAGCGGCGGTGCTTCTCCAATGCATCGGCAACACGGCGCCCATCGAAGTGATCCTGCAAGGCGCGGTGGCCTTCGTGAAACATGCTGTCGGTCATTGTCGCCCCCCAAAACGAAAAGAGCCCGCACGATGGCGGGCTCTTCTCTCTTTGGTCAAGCGTGTCGTCAGCGTGGCTCTGTCCTAAGAGCAACGTAGACGCAGTAGCACATCGTCAGAACGACCAGCGTGAACGGGATGCCGGTCGAGACCGCCGCCCCTTGCAAGGCCGCGAGACCGCCACCCAACAAGAGCGCAATAGCGACCAGTCCTTCCAACGTGCACCAGAAGACCCGCTGCACGACCGGAGCGTCCATCTTGCCGCCAGCGGTGATCGTGTCGATCACCAGCGACCCCGAATCCGAGGACGTGACGAAGAAGATGATGATCAGCACCAGCGAGATCGGAGCTATGATGCCGTAAAGCGGCAGTTCCTTGAGGAACCCGAACAGCGCGCCTTCAGGCTTGTAGCTGTCGATCACGGTCGCCTTGACACCCTCGGCACCACCTGCGTTGAGCATGTCGATTGCGGCACCGCCGAAGGTCGACATCCAGAGCGCGCACACAAGGGTCGGCGCGATCAAGGCACAGAGGATGAACTCGCGAACCGTGCGGCCCTTCGAGATGCGTGCGATGAACATGCCAACGAACGGCGACCAGGCAATCCACCAGGCCCAGTAGAACGTCGTCCAGCCGTGGAAGAAGCTGGTGTCTTCCCGTCCAAACGGATTCGAAAGGGCTGGCAACAGCATCACGTAGTCGGTCATGACGCTGAAGTAGCGGGTGATCGCATCGACGACGCCGGTTGCGAAGATCACAAAGAAGAACAGGGCCACAGCCATGACCATGTTGATCTCGCTGAGACGTTTCACGCCCTTATCCATGCCCATCAGGACCGACCCCAGCGCGATAGCGGTGATCGCTATGATCAGCACAACCGTGACGGTGTTCGACGGTTCGATCCCGAACACCTCATAAAGACCTGCAGCAACCTGTTGTGCCCCAAGTCCCAGAGACGTCGTCAGACCGAACAGCGTCGCGAAGACCGCAAGGATATCGATACAGTGCCCCGGCCAACCCCAGATCCGCTCGCCCAGCAGGGGATAGAACGCGGACCGCAAGGTCAGCGGCAAGCCCTTGTTGTAGCAGAAGATCGCGAGCGTCAGACCGACCAGCGCGTAAACCGCCCAACCTTCCAGTCCCCAGTGGTGAATGGTGCCTACGATGCCGATGTACTCGTTCCCCGGAATCGACGTATCGATGTTCAGCGGACGCGCGTTCCCGCCTTCCGAGAAGTTGTAGTACACAGGCTCGAGCACGCCGAAGAACAGCAGGCCAATGCCAATGCCGGCTGCGAACATCATCGCGACCCAACCGGCATAGGAGTAGTCCGGCTTCGCATCCTTGCCGCCGATCCGGACGCCACCGACAGGCAGCACGATCAGAGCCAGGCAGAACAGCGTGATTGCGTCGACCGAGAGCACGAGGAACCAGTCAAACTCGCTGGTTAGCCATGGTCTCAACCAACCGAAGAACTCGGCAGATGCTTCCTGGTTGGCCAGTGACAACAGCACAAAGACGATGATCACAAGGCTGGAGACAAGGATAACCGTATTGTGGATTTCGAGGCCAATAGTCCGGATATTGTGGGAGCCAAGCTCGTAGTCTGTTTCAATTTCGTTGCGGTTACCGTCGTCGGCAACATCCGGATCTAAACTGCTCATGAAACCTCCCCGCCCGCGCACGGGCATGGGCAGGCAAAACACACAGGGGTCATGCTTTCCTCCTCCTGGGCCGTCGCTAGGCCCTTTGCCGGGTGGCCCGTTCTCGGGCTCGCTTTCGCTGCGGGGCCACCGGCGACCTTTCCACAACCAGCCTAGGAAGAACGCCGAGGCCAAACTCAACCTGCGACAAAAAAGTACGAATGTCAGGAAAATAACGCCGGTCCGGCGCTTGGAAGCGACGATTTCCGCGCACGAAGCGTTTTTGCAGGAAAAATCTGTAGTATCTGACCTTATCGCACTGCGTTGATCACTGCCGTGACGACCGGGGCTGCTGGCATTGGAATCACCAGATCTACGCGCTCGGGCAATTTGGCGACCGTGATTGCCGCGGGATCATTCTCGACGCCCAACAGTCCGGTCCGGAACCCGTGCTCAACCCAGGCGATCTCCTGCACGTCCGAATCTTGCAACGCCTCGGCCAGCCGCTTGCACCCATCAGTCAACGAAATCAGTGGGTGCGAGGCAAAGATGGTAGGCTCGGGATAGATCACGCGGATCTTGTCGCGGATCAGATCTGCATATTGCGCGTTCTCGATCAGGAACTCGATCATCTGGTTCTCGTAGCCAACGATGATCGGCCGCGCGCCCATACCCTGCTTCAGGAAGTTCTCGAAGATGTCACCAGACGAGGCTTCCATGTGCCCCATCGCATCAAAGTATTGAGTGACCTTCGGCAGCAGGTTCGGAAGATCATCCTCGGTCGGGGTGGTGCCGCCATTGAGCACGGTTGCGAGCAGCCCGGCCCAGATGTTGCCGGAGTTCGATTTGGCCGGATGTGTCGAGAAAACCTTGAACGGACCATACACATTCAGCCCCAAATCGTCTTTCCAGCGCGCACCCTCGCGGATCAGGCCACCGATCTTCGATACATCGGCCGCCAGCAAACCGTTGTCGCGTTTCTCAACCACGCCTCTCGACGCGAGGGCATCGGCCACGTCAGCCCAAGCGTAGAAGACGATCGGGGAATTGAAGATGGTTTCATCACCTTTGACCGGCTTGCCGGAATTCCGCGCCAGCTCAACAGCCACCATATTTGATGGCCAGATACACGCCTTACCCGTCGTATCCAAAGTCGTCGCCATTTCGACAGAGCCTGCCTTCCTGGCATCAAGGTCGATCTTGTAGCGACCCTCGATTATCTCGACGACTTTCGGGTTCGAAAGCAGTGCCCGTTTCTCACCACCATAAAAGATCGACAGATTTATCGGATCGCGACTGACGGGGGCCGCGCGCTGAATCGCGCCAAAGTCGATCTGGGTCGCAACGACGGCTCCGACGGCAACCACGCCAAGGATAATGATGCCGATCAGCGATTTCTTCATCACGAACTCCTTGCCGACTCAGCGGCTTTCCAACTGGTCGCCCAGCACTTCTACCTGCACTTCCAGCGCCATGAAGTCATTCTCGAGACAGGCCTGATCGATCTTCTCCAGAACCGGCGTAAAGCTGCGAATCCGGTCGCCCAGGGATTGGACGCGGTCCCGATTGCCGCCAGTCGCCTTCTTGTTCAACTCCACGTACCGCTCGGCCGTGTCGACAATTCGGGGCAGATCGTGCCGGATGAACCGCCGGGTGTGACGGTAATCGCGCGGGTCCTTGATGTGGTGGCCGCGGATCGCTTCAAACAGAGACGCCATCCTCTGGAATTCGGTTTTGTCATCTCCACTGGCCGACAGCGCGATCTGGCGCATCCGTTTCGAGGCTTCGGTGATCGCATTGATCGCACCCGTCAATTCGGCGCGCGACACGCCGTCGACGACCATCTCTTCTGTGGCCTCTGGCTTGCGGTCGATGATGAGTAAGGCTGCGGCAAAAACACCGACCGCACCAACAAGTGCAATCCACCAAACCAATTGCAACCCGAAGAACAGTCCCAGAAAGACGAGCGCTGCCGCGATCCCCGCGGCGATCTGACGAGCCGCTTCCGGCAACTGCATCAGTTGTAGCCCTTGGCCTTGCGGAGCGCATTCGCGAGCTCGCCCTTGGCCTTGAACATCCGCCCGATCGACGCGTCGCTAAGCTCGCGCAGCTGCGTCTCGTCAGCCTGTCCAAACGCGATAGAATGGATCGGAATGTCCCGGCCGAATGCGAGACTGTCGATGTATTCGCGCAACGGGGTCTTGTTGGTCTCGTCCGATGCGCCATCGGTCATGGCGATGATCGCCGGAAGATGGTCAAAGAGCGTGCCTTGCCGGTGATAACCATCCAGCATCTCGAGCGCTTGGCCCAGAGCAAAGTAAAGATCGGTCCCGCCGCCCGCTTGCAGACGATCGACGTTGCGCTGCAAAGTTGCAAGTTGCGCCGGGTCATTACCTTCAATCATCCAACGTTGCTCGACCCGGCCGTTGAAGGGGATCACAATCGTCACGTCCTTGGAAGACGGCTGGAGCAGGTTCAGGGCGGCGGCTTCGGGGTCCAGCAATAGGCGCATCGCCTGCTTCAATTGAGAGATCGGATCCCCCTCCATCGATCCGGAGACGTCCAGCACCCAGACGGTCAACGAGGGTTTTCTCAGCTCGGTCTGGTAGAGTGTCAGCGCTTCGCGGATTACCGCGCTCGTGGGCGTCGGGATCGGTGCTATTGCGCGGTCGAGATCGATACCCCAATCCGGATTCCACACATCCTGGCTGCCACCTCCCGCGAGCCCGATCAATCCAGCGCGCCGTCCGAGTGCAAGGAGCTGCTCTTGCACGTCGCTCGAGAGCAGGTGCTGCTGCAAAGCAAGGAACGCCTCTTCTTTCGCACCATCTCCCTTCGATACATAGGCCAGCGGGCTGTCCGCAACAGCCATGCCGGATGCAGGATAAACTACGTAGAGCGGTTCGCCACCCGTCCGCTTCAGAAGCTGGTTCGCCTCGATGATCAGAGCTTCGTAGTTTATCATGCCGTCGAATGCCGCCGGGTTCTCGACCACGCTGTCCTTCAACCAACCCGAAGAGCCAGAAGAGCGGTCGACCAGACGCAGCAGGTCGGACACGTCCGAGCGGACCTGGGGATCATTCAAGTGATCGGATGTCAGAACATCCGGTTCACCGGCGCGCGCGTACAGGAAACCGAAATAGGCCGAAGCGCCCGAGTTCGACTGGGTGGCCGAGGTCATAGACAGCCGAAACTCCCCGTCCCTGGCGGCTGCCTGAATATCGTCCAGTGTGATGTCATCGCGACCGACCCATCCAAGACGCTGTGCGATCGACTTGCGCAAACCCAGCACGACTGGAGAGCGCAGGATCGACTCGCGGTGCTTCGTGACTTTCTGTGAATCGCCAAGCTCGATCCACAAGGAATGCGCAGGCCAAATCGCATCATAGACCGTCGCGGTGCCCTGACCCAGCTCGCGACTGATGTCCACCGAACCAAGATAGGACATCGAGACATCGACCCCGTTGTCCGCAGCCCACTCCATCACGATCGGTTCCAACGCCTTGTTTTCAGACCCTGACACAATCGCCAAAGACGCTTTTGGCCCAGCCGGGATCTGAGAAAACACGATCGCCCCGAGGATCCCGAGGCCCGCGAGGATTGCCACCGCCAGCTTGTTACTTTTCTTCGCCATGCTGGCCCTCGTCCACGCCCATCGAGAAATGGCACCGTCACCATCAAGGGTCAACTATACCGAATTCGTCACAATGGTGCGACAGTGCGCGGCCGGGCTAGCTCAGGCTGGCGCGGCGCTCCATGCCCGATCCCTGACCGGCAGATGCACGATGGCGGAGAACACGCCAAGGACGATGCTGGCATACCAGATCAGGTCGTAATTGCCGTAGAGATCATAAACACGGCCACCCAGGTAGATACCGATGAAGCTGCCGACCTGATGGCTGAGGAATACGAAGCCATAAAGGGTTGCCATGTGCTTCGGCCCGAACATGGTCGCGACAAGCCCGGTCGTCAGCGGCACCGTCGTCAGCCATAGCAGGCCGATAGCGACCGAGAAGATGACGACTGTCACGGGCGTGATCGGGAAGGAAATGAAGACCAGAATTACTACGGCGCGCAGGGCGTAGATCGCCGACAAGATCCAGGGTTTAGGCAAGCGCGCGCCAAGCTGCCCAACGATCAGCGTTCCAACGAAGTTCGCGAAGCCAACGATCGAGAGGCTGATAGCGCCCAGTTCCGTCGCAGGTCCTTCAGGTGTCGCACACATCTCGGCGACGAAGGCCGGCAGGTGTGCCGACATGAACGCCACGTGGAAGCCACACACGAAGAAGCCCATCGTCAGCAACATGTACGACGGATGACCAAAGGCGCGCGCAAGCAGTGCGCCGGTTTTCAGATGGTCGCTCTCGGACGCGTTCGACAGCGGGATATCAGCCTTCAGAAACGGAATGCAGAACACCATCGGCGCGAGAGCTATGGTCATGAAGATCAGCGTGGTCTGCCAACCATAGGCTTCGACCAACCAGCCGCTGAGCGCGGGTAAGATCATCTGCCCCAGTGACCCAAGGGCCGCCGTTAGAGCCAGTGCTTGGCTGCGTTTCTCCTCGGGCGTCGAACGCCCGACCACCGACAGGATCAAGCCGAACGCCGTACCAGACACGCCCATTCCGACCAGGAACCCGGTGCCTGCGTGCATCATCATCGGCGATTGCGCGAAGACCGTGACGATCATTCCGGCCAGATAGCACGCGAAACCCAGCCAGATCGCTCTACGGTCGCCATAGCGATCGGCGATCCAGCCAAAGATCGGTTGGGCAGCACCCCAAACGATGTTCGAGATCGCAATCGAAAGCGAGAAAGTTTCGCGCGGCCACCCAAACGTTTCGGAGATCGGATCCAGCATTACGCCAAAGACGCTGCGGATCCCAAAGCTGAGCGTCAGGACCACCGAACCGGCCAAGATGATGATGGTCGAATTCGACAATCCACGCATGCGACATCTCCCAAGCAAGGACCTCTGCGATGCAACAATGGACCGCGCCTGTCAAAGCAATCCTGGTGATGAACACGTTCACCAAAATGGTGTAAGCGTCCGACATCGAGGGAAGGAATGACCGGACATGCAAACCGGCCCAATGCCACGTTATCGGGAGCTGATCCGCCTGGGTGAACTAAACCCGGACCCGGAACAGCGTGCTGCGGTCGAGAAGCTGCAACTGCTGCACATGCGCCTGCAGGGATACGATCCGTCGGAGGGCAAGCAGGTCCAGCGGGGCTGGTTCGGCTGGGTGAAGGGATCGCCTCAGAAGGTGATCACGCTGACGGGGCTTTACCTTTACGGTGGCGTTGGCCGCGGCAAGTCGATGCTGATGGATCTGTTCTTCGAGAACGCCCCGGTCCGTCCGAGGCGCCGTGTTCACTTCCATGCATTCATGCAAGAGGTACAGGCCGGTATACACATCGCACGCGAGTCGAACGTTCGTGATCCGATCATCAATGTCGCCGATGAGGTTGCCGAAGGTGCTACCCTGTTGTGTTTCGACGAGTTTCAGGTCACCGATATCGCCGACGCAATGATCCTGGGCCGATTGTTCGAAGCGCTGTTCGACCGCGGTGTCGTGATTGTCGCGACGTCGAACCGCCCTCCGGATGATCTCTACAAGGACGGTCTGAACCGACAGGTTTTTCTGCCATTCATCGATCTTCTGAAAGCGCGTGTCGACGTGCACGAACTCGACAGCTCGACTGACTATCGTCAGGGTCGTGAAGAAGGCGATCGGGTCTATTTCTGCCCATCAAACGCCGTGGCACGCGCCGAGATGGACTCGGCCTGGCGACGAGAAACAGGCGGCGCGACGGGTGTCCCGATGACGATTTCGATCCACGGACGGAAGGTCGTGATCCCTCAGACATCGGACATCTGCGGCCGCGCCAGTTTTTCGGATCTGTGTGAACAACCTTTGGGGCCTGCCGATTATCTGGCGATCGCCGATCAGTTCGATGTGTTCTTCCTGGATGACATTCCGGTCCTGCCTTGGAGCCGAAACAACGAGGCGAAGCGTTTTGTCACCCTGATCGACACGTTTTACGAAGCCCGGATCCGGTTTTTCTGTTCGGCCGAAGCTGAACCCGAGAATCTGTACACCGAGGGAACCGGCGCCTTTGAATTCGCTCGAACTGCATCGCGCCTGGCTGAAATGCAGTCCACCGAATGGCTGCAGGGCTAGCGCCGGCCACGGTCTCTGAACGGACATCGTGATTAACGGGCACGCCGTGCACCGTAACCAAACCGAAACGCCATCGAACTACGGCCCCCGGCAAACGGAGGCCGTCATGCCAACTCAGGTCAATCGTGTGCTCGAAATCGTATCGCTGCACAAGAACCAGGATTATCTCCACGCAACGGAAGCAGCTCACCGGTATCTGCAACAGTACCCCGAGGACGAAGTCGTTCTCCAGATCCTTGGCGACTCGGCAATTCAGTCCGGCAACATCGACGTCGGAGAGAAGGTCATGACGCTGTTGCTTCAATGGGGTCGAACGGCGTCAAGACTGCAATGTATGTCCACCGTGCGCGCGGCGCAGGGCAACTTGGCTGAAGCAGAGAGACTTTTGCAGGAGGCGTTGAGGGTTGACCCCGGTCACGCCGGATCCTGGTCGGCGATTGCGAACCTGCGTCAGTTTCAACCCAATGACCCCTTGATCACAAAGGCGAAGCGCGCGTTGCGTTGGTCCGGGCAAACGGACAAGCAGCGCCGGGCAATCTGCTATGCCTTGTGCAAGGCAATGAATGATCTGCGCAAATGGGATCAGGCCTGGGATTACGCGGCCAAGGGCGCAGCCCTGGCGGAGACAAGCTACAATCCCGATCTCTTTCGGGATTGGTTGGCAGATGTCGAAGCCACATTCGATGCGGAGTTCCTTGAACCACTTGCAGGGCGCGGCCTGAGCACGAACGCTCCGATCTTCATCGTTGGCATGCCGCGGTCCGGTACAACGCTGATGGAGAGTATTCTGGCCGCGAGCGACTCTGTCAGCCCAATGGGCGAGATGATGACGATTGCAGAGTTCGCCCAGCGCGCCAGCCAGGATGATCGCGCCCGCGGAAATGCACCAAGCGCACACGGTTGGGTAAGACGTTGGAACAAAGACGCATTTCGACGGGCTGGTGACCACTATCTGAGCATGGTCGCTCAACGGTACGGTGGGAACGCGCCTCAACACTTCACCGACAAACTGCCCAACAACGTCCTGTATCTCGGCCAGATCGGACTGATCTTCCCGAACGCCCGAATAATCAGAATGCACCGAAACGCTTTGGACACCTGCGTTTCGTGTTACCTTGGCGAGTTGCGCAATGGCCATGACTACACGTACCGCACAGACTGGCTCGCCGATGCAGCGCTCGGCTACGGCCGGATCGGTGACTACCTGAGCGGCATGATCCCGAACCCGGTGCTGGATGTCTGCTACGAGGATCTGGTCTCCCAACCGGAGCCCCAGATCCGACGCGTTCTCGACTTCATCGGGGTCGAGTGGAATGCCGACTGTCTAGAGCCTGCCATGTTCGGCTATTCAACGACAACACGCTCGGCCGCGCAGGTGCGTGGGGCCATCAACACGAACTCGGTGGGACGTTGGCGGCGCTACGCAAACAAGATCGCTCCGTTGGCCGACGCTCTTGGCGTCGACCTAGCTACTGCCGCATGATGAGGCGTCTGACGTCAAATCACACCTGACGCTCGATCATCATTTTCTTGATCTCGGCAATTGCCTTGGCCGGGTTTAGACCCTTCGGGCAGGTTTTGGCGCAGTTCATGATCGTGTGGCAGCGATACAGCCGAAATGGGTCTTCGAGGAAATCCAACCGCTCACCGGTTGCTTCGTCCCGGCTGTCGATCAACCAACGATACGCATGGAGCAGCGCTGCCGGGCCAAGGTAGCGGTCGCCATTCCACCAATAACTCGGACACGAGGTCGAGCAGGACGCACACATGACACACTCGTAAAGACCATCGAGTTTCTCACGATCCTCGATCGACTGCTTCCACTCGGTCCCGGGCTCCGGCGACGTTGTCTCCAGCCATGGCATGATCGAGGCGTGCTGCGCATAGAAATGCGTCAGATCCGGGATGAGATCCTTCACGACCGGCATGTGCGGCAGTGGGTAGATTTTCACATCGCCCTTGATCTCGTCGAGCCCGTAAGTACAGGCAAGCGTATTGATCCCGTCGATATTCATCGCACAGGATCCGCAGATCCCTTCGCGACACGACCGCCGGAAGGTGAGCGTCGGATCGATCTCGTTCTTGATCTTGATGATCGCGTCCAACACCATCGGGCCACACGTATCCAGATCGACAAAGTAGGTATCGATCCGCGGGTTTTGGCCATCGTCCGGAGACCAGCGGTAGACCTTGAAGGTCCTGACGTTCTCGCCTTCGGGTTTTGGCCAGACTTTGCCTGTCGTGATGCGTGAGTTCTTCGGGAGTGCTAGCTCAACCATCTGTTTCTCCTCGTGCCTTGCGGCCAACAAAAACCTTCTCGCCCCGATGGAGCGCGTAGCGGGCGGCGTCGGGTTCCAACGCCGTGAATTCAGTTACAATGAATCCTGGTGCCGAAAAGCGGTTCCGCACATCTCGCCCATACCAGCGCAGGTGGGCTGCGTCGCCGTAGTGTAGTTGGCGTAGCTCTGGTGTATCGTTCGACGGATCCTCGTACGTCTGATCAAAACCCTCGATCATCGGCACGGTGATCACTGCTAGCCCACCCGGCGCAAGAACACGGTAAAGTTCCGCGAAAGCGCTCGCATCATCGACATGCTCGAGCACATGGTTCGCGATGATCATGTCCTCCGAGGCATCCGGCAACGCAATGTCCGTGATGTCCAGTTGCAGATCGAAGAGATCGTTGATGTCGGCAGACCGATAAGACGCGCCGCGGGCTTCAAGTTCGGGTCGCACCCAGGCCTCCGCCGCAAAGTGCAAGACCCGCGCCCGCGCAGGCAAATCCATCTCGCGATCCATCCAGAGCTTCAGCAGCCGATGCCGCGGGCGTGAGTCGCAGGATGGGCACCAGATTTCCGGCTTGTGTTTGACCGGAGAAAACATGCCACGATAACCGCAGATCGGACAGATACGTACCGTCTGTCCGTGCGCACGTGCCGTGACATAGTCGATGGCCCGTGTCGCACGCAGATCCATGATCCGTGCGATTTCCGCGGCATCGCGGGTACCCGGAGGCGACCAGGGCATCATACATCAACCCCGAACGCTGCTCTCATCGCATCCTGAAACCATGAGTGTGTCTGCGTCCGCCATGTCGTTCGTCTTCAGTACACCCGCGCCTTCGGAGCGATCTTGGCTGGATCGATACCGCCCTGATTGTGCGGCGTCAGCGGATCGGTCACGACAGCGCGATAATCGACCTTCACGTCGCCATTGACCCAGGCCAACGAATGCTTGCGCCAGTTTTCGTCATCACGATCCGGATGGTCTTCGTGCGCGTGGGCACCGCGGCTCTCGGTCCGCGCCTCGGCAGAGTAAACCGTGGCCAGAGCGGAGGGGAGAAGGTTCGAGAGCTCAAGCGTCTCCATCAGGTCCGAGTTCCAGATAAGCGAACGGTCCGTCACAGCCACATCGTCAAATGCCGCATCGATCTTCGACACGCGGTTGCAGCCCTGCTGCAGCGTGTCAGACGTGCGGAACACGGCTGCGTCCTCCTGCATCGCCTTCTGCAGATTCAAACGGATCCGCGCGGTCGGGACCTCGCCCTTCGCGTGGCGCAAGCCATCGAAGCGCGACATTGCCTTGTCGACCGAGTGCTGGTTCAGATCCGGGTTCGGGGCCTTGGGATCGACGATCTCGGCAGCGCGAATTGCACACGCTCGCCCGAAAACAACTAGGTCTGTGAGCGAGTTGGAACCCAATCGATTTGCGCCGTGGACCGAAGCGCAGGCAGCTTCGCCGCATGTCATCAGGCCCGGCACCATGATGTCAGATCCATCCTTGTGATCCAGAACCTCGCCCCAGTAGTTCGCCGGGATACCACCCATGTTGTAATGGACCGTCGGCAAGACCGGGATCGGCTCGCGCGTGACGTCAACGCCCGCAAAAATGCGAGCCGATTCTGAAATTCCAGGCAGACGCTTTGCCAGTAGGTCCGGCGGCAAGTGGTTTAGGTTCAGGTAGATGTGATCTTTTTCCTCGCCGACACCGCGCCCTTCGCGGATCTCGAGAGTCATGCAACGAGACACCACATCTCGGGATGCGAGATCCTTGGCGGATGGCGCATAGCGTTCCATGAAACGCTCGCCTTCCGAGTTCGTCAGATATCCGCCTTCACCGCGCGAACCTTCCGTGATCAGGCAACCCGCGCCATAGATCCCGGTCGGGTGGAACTGAACGAACTCCATGTCCTGCATCGGAAGACCGGCGCGGGCAACCATGCCGTTTCCGTCACCCGTGCAGGTGTGCGCCGAGGTGCACGAGAAGTACGCCCGGCCATATCCGCCCGTCGCCAGCACAACCATCTTCGCCGAGAAGCGGTGCATTGTGCCATCGTCCAGCTTCCAAGCAATCAGACCCTGACATTGGCCGTCATCAGACATGATCAGATCGGTCGCGAAATACTCGATAAAGAACTCAGCGTTTTCCTTGAGCGAGCGACCGTAAAGCGTGTGCAGGATCGCGTGTCCAGTCCGGTCAGCAGCAGCACAGGTGCGCTGGACCGGTGGGCCATCCCCGAATTCCGTCATATGACCACCGAACGGGCGCTGGTAGATTTGGCCTTCCTCGGTTCGCGAGAATGGAACACCGTAGTGTTCAAGTTCCACGACTGCCGCAGGAGCCTCGCGCGCGAGGTACTCCATGGCATCCATGTCACCGAGCCAATCCGACCCTTTGACCGTGTCGTACATGTGCCACTGCCAACTGTCGGGGCCCATGTTCGAAAGTGATGCTGCAATTCCACCCTGTGCCGCCACGGTATGGGAGCGCGTCGGGAACACCTTGGTGACGCAAGCCGTCTTGAGCCCCTGCTCCGCCATGCCGAGCGTCGCGCGCAAACCCGCGCCACCGGCGCCTACGACGACGACGTCATAGGAATGATCAACAAATTCGTACGAAGCCATGCTCTTCTCCTCAGGACGTCAGCGCGATCTTCAACACGGCGAAAACACCGGCGAGACCGAAGGCGCCACAAAACATCTGGTTTCCGAGCAACAGGCCCGTACGCCAGCCTTTTTGATGGACGTAATCCTCGATCACGACCTGCAAGCCCTGCATGAGGTGGTGAAACGTCACGGCCAGGAAAAGGATCGCCACGATTGCATTGAACGGGTTGGCGTAAACTTCGATCACATTTGCATGGTCTTCGCCCAACGCCCCGGCGAATGGAAGAACTGCCAGAACTGTCAACGGGATCAGCGCGACGGATGAAACGCGGTGCTGCCACCAGTGATGCGTCCCGGTGCCCGCAGACCCGAGGCCGCGGGCAAGGCCCATGGGTGTCTTGTAGCTCATCTTGTTCCCTCTCAGGCCAACAGCCAGACCAACACCGTCAGCACACCTGCTGCACCGACGCTGATCTTGCCTGACATCTCGACCTGATCGAGTTCGAACCCAAAGCCCATATCCCAGATCAGGTGCCGGATGCCGTTGCAGAAGTGGTAGGCCAACGCAAAGGTCATACCGATCCAGATCAGATTTCCGATCCACGAGGTCAGAACCCCGTTCGCAAAGTCGAAATACTCCTCGCTCGTCGCCGCAGCCAACAACCACCACACGACCAGTGCCGACCCCAGTGTCATGGCGACGCCAGTGACCCGGTGCATGATCGACATCATCGAGGTGATTTGCGGGCGGTATATGGTGAGGTGCGGAGAGAGGGGGCGATTGCCCCGGTTCACATCGGCCATTCTGCTTTCCTCTCGCGGGCGCATAGGTCGCCCTGACGTTCACGGACCCGAGTTTATTCGGGCTTAATGCCATGCGCCAGTGACAACTTTTCGCGGATGCAAAATGACATCCCAAAAGTGTACAGAAGGAAAATCACCTCGGAACGACCGTGCTGTTAGCGACCCAATGCGCACGGGCGCGGGTGTGAAACCGCGCCCGTGTCGATATTTTTAGTTCGGCTGTTGAACGTGGGCGTCGCCATGCGCCTCGGATCAAACGAGGTCGAAAACGAAAGTGTCGCCGTCATCAACGGTTCGCTCGAGACTGGAAACAGTGTCGGACAGAGCGAAGACGCTCTCGATCGTTGTCGGGTCATTGTCCGTATCTAGGCCCGCGACCACATCGATTTCACCGGACAGTCCATTCAGTTCGATGTCCGTTGCAGCGAAGCTGAACGTACCGTCGCCGTTGTCTGTCAGCGACGTGGCGTCGACACCATCGACCTTTGTACCGTCCACAAGGATCGCAAACTCGACGAGATCGCCATTCGAGACCGTCGGCGCTGGATCGATCAGCGTGTCCAGACCAAACGTCGGGATCGGCGTCGTGTCGGTGTCCACCGTGCCTTCGTTGTCGATCTCTTCGAGAGTGCTGACGTTCACAAACTCGCCACTCGGAATGTAAAGAACATTGATGTCCGCCCCGGTGGCCGTTTCCAACGAGTTCGCGGCGAGGACGGAGTTCGCTTGGTCCGTAGTGGCCGTCGTTGTGATCGCGATCACCTCGTTCTGATCAGCACCATCTGCTGTCAGGACCTCCTCGGCCTTTGTAAAACCGGACGCGAAATCGATCGTAGAATCGAAACTGTTGTAGGTGGCCGCAAAGTCCGCAAAGAGCGTCTGCAGCGCTGCAACCGACCCAGAGGCAGCTTTGATCTCTCCTGCCGTGAAGGTGAATGCAGCATCGTTGCCCGGACCGAAGTCGAACCCGCTCGAGATCAGTGTAACAATGTCATCGTCCGCCAAAGTCGCTGCAAGATCTACGACCTTGGACAAAGACGCGTCTGCAACCGAACCAAAGTTCCCGTCGCCATCCAGATCCTGGCTGGTAAGGGCGGTTGCAACCGCCACGGCCTGAACGGACGTATCGATGATGATGACCGCGTGGGTCTGGCCCTGAGATACCGTCGAGACGGATCCGGAGACGGTGACCTTGCCATTCGGGCTGCCGGTTCCATTCACAGTCACCGTGACCTCGGCCGTGTCCGTGAACTGGCTATCCGAGATCGTGTATGTGACGTTCACGGTATCAGTTTCACCATCGTTCAAACCCTGGAAGCTCTGATCGGGGGTGAACGTCAGGGCGCCGTTCGACTCGACCGTCACCGTTCCGGTTCGGCCTTCGTCCGTCATCACAAGAAACTCAGTGCCAACCGTATTCCCGTCGATGTCGATGATGGTCAATGCGTCGTCGTCGGGATCGGAGTCGTTGCCGAGTATGTTGATGGTGACCGGAAGGTCTTCGCTGGTGGAGGTCGCATCATCGACAGCAACAGGCGCTGCGTTCTTGCCGTTTACTGTGATGGTTACGGTCGATGTATCGCCCGAAACGCCATCGGTAGCCGTGTAGTTCAGTGTGATCGTGTCCGTCGCACCTTCCGCGAGATCGTCGAAACCAGCGCCAGGATCGAATGTAAACGTTCCATCGGCAAGGACCGTCACCGTCCCCGTGCGGTTCTGAGCGGTCGTGACCGACAATGGAACGCCAACGGTGCCGCCTTCGATCGATGCGACGGTCAGGGTGTCGTTCTCGGGATCTGAGTCGTTCAAGAGAATGTTAATCGACGCCGAAACACCTTCGTCGGTCACCAGAGCATCCGGCTCGGCCACAGGCGCCGAATCCAGCCCCAATACCATGACCTCGACAACAGCCTCTGCGGTCTCAAAGCTTTCCGAAGCCGATGCCCCCAGGATGCTGGTTTCAACACCGCCCGTATCTGCGCCTGAATAGGTCAAGCCCAGTCCGGCCTGACCGAAGTTCTGGAAGAACAGGATCTCGATCTCGTGTTGACCAGCGCTGAGCGATGCCTGCCCCGGCACGGTCAACAGCGCATGAAGGCCATCATTGTCGATCACCTGCACGCCGTTGATGAACAGCGCCGAGCCATCATCGGAGGAGAGGTTGAAGTTGTAGACGCCTCCCTCTTCGATCGTGATCACACCGGTGTAACGGACCGCATAAGTCGTGGCATCGCCAGTCGCAGCCGTGGCCAAGGCGCCCGTGTCCAGATCGCCGACCGTTCCCGAGGCAATCGCACCGGTCAGCGGGATGCTGGCGACGGTGTTTCCGACAGGCGTGCCATCGTAAAACTCGTAGCTCAATTCGTTGAACATGGCGCCAGCAGCCATGGTGTAGTTGAGCTGGAAGCTATCCGTCTCTGCCTCGTCCAAATCGACGAAACCGTCCATCGGATCGAATTCGAACGTACCATCTTCCTGCACCGTCACCATACCGGTTCGGCCCGCGGCGGTCGTCACCATGAAACCGGTGCCGACCTGAGCGTCGGGTGCACCTGCACCTGAGATGTCGAACACACAAAGCCCCTGCCCGGCAGGTGCCGTATCGTTCTCTAGGATGTCGATACTGGCCGCTGTCAACTCATCGGTTTGGAGTTCGTCATCACCGGCACTGACACCGACACCGTTGATCGTCACAGTGATCGTCGCCGTATCTTGATCGCCCGGGATCACCGGCGCGTTGTTCACCAATGCGGCGGTGAGCTCGTCAGAGGTCGTAACGATCTCTGCGCCACCCGTATTGTCGATAACATTCAGCTGATCCAGAACCGCAGCCGTGCCGACGCCAACCGCGTTCAACTCGGCGCCGAAGCGGGTAGCCAGTTCGGCCGATTCGTCGTCGAACGTGCCACCGACGTTCTGCATGCCATCTGACAGGAAATAGACGATGTTCTCGTCCAGCGTTGTCGCCGCCTGATCCTCGAACCAACGGATCCCGGTCTGCAGCGGCGCTTCGAAATTGGTGAAACCGCCGTCCGTCAGGCTTTCTAGTGCTGCATCCAAGGCTGGATCGTTGGGCTTGAAAGTGCCCAGAAGCTCGCTGGCACCGGTCTGATCAGAGCTGTTGTTGCCGGAAAAGACAACCAGGCCGATGTCCACCTTGTCATCGGGAAGACCGCTGTCCGCGATCTGTTGGCTCAGTGCCTTGTAAGCGGCGATCTCGGCGTCCAGTACCGAGTCCTCGACACCATCACCGTTCTGGTCGCCGACCGGCGTGCCCTCGAATGTTGCGGGCGACGTCGATCCAGAGATGTCGATCACGAACAGGATGTTGTGCTTCGGCAGCGTGCCTGCTGTCGCCGCACCTTCGACCGTGTAGGTCAGGTCGAACGTGTCGGTCTGACCTTCTGCCAGATCGATGAAGTTGTCTCCTCCGTCGAATGTGAAAGTCCCATCGTCGTTCAGGGTCACAACGCCAGTCCGATCACCATCGGTGGTCACGGTGAAAGGCGTGTCGACCGAACGGGCTTCGCCATCTTCGGCAACGCTGATGACGGTCAGGCTGCCGTCGTTGGGTGTGTCGTTGTCCAGAATGTTGGCCGCGATGTCCTCTTCTTCCTCGATCGAGAAGACGTCGTCCACTGCGTCGACCGGAACGCCCTTGCCGTTCACGGTGACCGTGACGGTCGCCGTATCGGTGAATTGGCCGTCCGAAATCGTGTAGCTAATCTGGAAGCTGTCTGTCTGCGCATCGTTCAGATCTTCGAAGCCCGCGCCAGGATCGAACGTCAGATTGCCGTCAGCCTCGACCGTGACGGTGCCAGACCGATTTGCGGCGGTGGTCACGACAAACGTGTTTCCAGTTTCGTTCCCTGCGACATCGGTGATCGTCAGCGTATCGTTTTCAGGATCGCTGTCGTTGGCCAGGATGTTGATGCTACCGGCAGTATCTTCGTCCACTGTCAGAGCGTCATTCAGGGCATCCGGCCCTTCGTTCAAACCGTTGATCGTTACGGTGATCGTTGCCGTGTCCTCGGATCCCGGCACCATCGCTGTCTCGGTGATGTCAAGATCGTTGATGCCGCCAGACCCCGAGAGAACGATCTCCATGCGCGAGACTTCGCCGACTCCAACAGCAAAATCGCCCTTCTGACCATCGCCGGTCGTGATCCCTGTCAGCGACGCAATCAGAGCGCCGTCTGCGTCGAACAGATTGATCTGTGGCGGTGTTTCTCCGTCATCGATATCAACGAAGGTCAGACCATCGATCTGCGTCGGATTTTCGAAATCGAAGGTCAGCGTCCCGCCCGCTGCGTTGTCGTCGGGATCAGAGCTGTCATTGTCTTCCGACACGATCAGCAGGTTCCCGACGCCCAGGACCACCAGGTCACCATCGCCGCCCGACGGATTGTCAACGTCGAAGATCATCGCGTCGTTCTCGGACGTTGGATCGTCGCCGGATCGCTGGGCCGAGATTGTGACGCCTTCGAACTGCGAACCGACGACAGTGCCGCGCGCAAGGCCTTCAAAGTCGATCGTCCTGGACACGGTGCGCGGAGATGCATCTGCCACGGTGTAGGTCAGGTCGAATGTGTCGGTCTCACCCTGCGCCATCTCGATGAAGTTCTGCCCGCCATCGAAGACGAAACTGCCGTCCATGTCGACAGACACCGTTCCGGTGCGTCCATTGTCCGTGGTTACAGCAAACGTCGACCCGACTGTCTTGGAAACGCCGTCTTCCGCGACGCCCGTGACCATTAGGCTGCCATCGTCCGGGATGTCATTGCTCAGGACGTTGTCCGCGATGCTTTGATCCTCGTTGATCGAGAACGCATCATCGATCGCGTCGACCGGAACACCCTTGCCATTGACCGTGACGGTGACCGTCGCTGTGTCGGTGAACTGACCGTCCGAGATCGTATAGCTGATTTGGAAGCTATCGGTTTCTGTGTCGTTCAGATCTTCGAACCCGAAGCCTGGATCGAAAGTAAGGCTACCCAAGGCATCGACCGTCACGCTGCCCGTCCGGCCCTCGGTGGTGGTCACGTCGAAGCTGGTGCCGACCGAGTTACTCGCAATGTCAGTGATCGTGAGCACGTCGTTCTCTGGATCGCTGTCATTCGCCAGAATGTTGATCGATCCGACGGCGTCTTCATCGACTGTCAGCGCATCGTTCAGCGCATCCGGACCTTCGTTCAAGCCGTTTATCGTGACGGTCACTTTGGCAGTCGCAGTCGCGGGCGTTGAGACGGCGTTACTCACAGCAACACTCAACGTCGACGCATCCAGAATTTGTTCGGCACCGCCGGTGTTGTCCAGATCGTTCAGGTATTCGAGATCTGAATTCGCACCGACGCCAATGCCGTAGATCTCGGCACCATAGGTTCCGGCAATTCGGGCAACCTCGTCGCCGTAGTCGGCGTTTGTCTGATTGATGTACTCACCTTCATCGTTGTCATAGCCGATGATTGGCCGACCATCCGACAGAAAGACCAGCTTGTTGCTCGCGTTGTCGCCTTGTTGCCCAGCGAACCAGGTCTCGGCCTCCTGCAGTCCGGCCTCGTAGTTGGTCCAGCCGCCGGAGTCGATGTTTGTCAGCGTGCTGAACAGGTTCGCATCGTCCAGCGAGAACGTCCCCAATGTCTCGGCATCGACAGTCGCAAAGCCAGAAGCAACGCCGCTGAATGTAACGATGCCCACATCGATGTTGGCCGGGTCCAAGCCTTCGTCGATCAAGTTGTTCACGGCAGCGATAACTGCCGCAATTTCGGCGTCAAGAACCGTGTCGGCAACGCCGTCATTGTTGACATCGCCAACGCCGGCACCGTCGAAGATGTTGCTGCCCCCGCCCGAGCCGACCGTTGAGTTCGAGATGTCCAGAACAAACAGCAGGTTATGCTTCACATTGGCGGCGGGATCGTCCGAGATCGTATAGGTCAGTTCGAACGTATCCGTCTCGCCCTGCGCAAGTTCCTTGAAGTTGTCGTCCGGATCGAATGCAAAGCTGCCATCTGCCTGGACTGTGACCGATCCTGTGTACCCGTTCGCTGTTGTGACCTGGAAGCTTTCGCCAACGCCGCGACCGTCGACATCGATAACCGTGATCGGATCACCATCCGGGTCGCTGTCATTCGCCAGAAGGTTCCCGAACACCGACGTATCCTCGTCAGTCTGGAACGTGTCATCCAGCGCAACCGGGGCTTCGTTCGATGGCTCGCAAGGCTTCAACTCGAGCTTGTCAATCCGAAGGAACTCGCCTCCGTCGCTGCCGGCCCACAACGTGATCGTATCGCCCTGCTGCAGATCCAGCTCCGGTAGCGTGAATTCCGAGAAGCCGCCGTTGTCGGATCCCCAACCATCGGAGTCCTGATCCAGCTTAATTGTGCCTACCGCGACACCGTTCACCCTGACGATGATCTCACTTTGACCGTCCATTTCGTCTTGAGCGAAGACCGTCAGATTATAACAACCCGTCGGCCCGCTGAAGGATGTCGAGATATCTCCGCCTTCGCCAGCGCTATCGATTTTCACGAGTTCTCCCGACGACGCCTGGTCGCCCGTAACAGCATGAAAGTTATTGAGGTTCATATCTTCGGCTTCGATCACGATGCAATCGCTTGCCGATGGAGCCGGGACAACTGGCTCTTCCTCTTCGAGAACAATTCGGTCGATGCGGACGTACTCGTTTCCGTCTTCGTCGCCTTTGACTTTGATCTCGATTTTGTCACCATCTTCGATCTGGACGTTTTCGAATGTGATCGCCGTGAAGCTACCGTTGTTCGATCCGCCACCATCGGAGTCTGCATCGAGTGTGACAGTGCCAACGACCTCGCCGTCGATCTTGAGCTCAAATTCGCCCTGTCCGTCGCTCTCGTCCTGGACGTAGACGGTGAAAGAATACGTGCCAGTCTCACCATCGAAATCGACGCTCAGCTTGCCGTCTTCGTCAGAATCGTCGAGCTTCACCAACTGGCCACCAGATGCCTGATCCCCGCTGACAACCTCAAGGTCGCCGCCAAGGTTCATATCTTCCGCTTCGATCGTATAGCTCGTCATGTCATGCCCCGTTCTCAAAATCTCTTCGGCCGCGAACCCACATTCGCGCCGTCAACTTGTCGGTTCATCCCGCAAGTTCTGTGCCAAATTTTTCTTCGCCCCGTTCGTACCGGTAACAAGATCTTACCGGCCACCGCACGCGCCTGACGACGCGCCCGATCATCGTGATCCGTAGCCGAATTTGAGGGGAAAACTAGGCAAATTGTGTTTAAAGTGTGAATTCAGAAGCGCTTAGCAAATTTAGCTTGATGCATCTTGCATTCTTCACTCTATGGTTGAAGAGTTGCCTCAAATCGGAGCATTTTCTCGTTGCGTTCCGCAAAACTGCAATTCCATAGTAGATGGATCTCCGACGGAGAGTTTTCGTCAGCCACAAGACTCAAAACATCGGATTACTCGCGAAACGGGCAACTTGCGTTGCTAGCGGCAATGCAGATCGCATGCGCATCGCATGTTTCCGAAGCGACGGCCGCCTCTGCACGAACTTCAAACCGTCAAGCGGCCACGGCTACCGAACTGTCCGTCAAGAGTACGGATCCAGTGCGTCCCGCAGCGCATCGCCCAGGAAGCTGAACGCAAGCACGACGAGGATCACCGGGATCATCGGCGTCAGGATCCACGGATAGAGCTCAAGCGCACCAAGGTTGGCCTTCAACGCATCGTTCAGCATCAAACCCCACGAGACCGAGGGCGACCGGATCCCGAAGCCGAGAAAGGACAACGCCGTCTCGCCCAGTATCATCGCCGGGATCGAGAGCGAGGCCGACGCAATCAGATGGCTCATGAAATTCGGCATCATGTGCGCACGAATGATCCGCGAGGGTTTAGCTCCCATCAACTCGGCCGCCCGGACATAGTCTTCCTCGCGCAGGGCGAGGAACTTGGATCGCACAGCGCGCGCAAGCCCAGGCCAATCCAACAGCCCAAGGATGACCGAGATCATTGCGAACACGGCCAACGAATTCCAGTTCACGGGCACCGCCGCAGACAACGCCAACCAGATCGGCAGTTCCGGCAGCGACCGGAAAATCTCGATCAGACGTTGCACCGTGGCATCGATCCAGCCGCCGAAGTATCCCGCCATCCCGCCCAGGACGAGTCCGATGGCAAAGCTGACAGTCACGCCGATCAGACCGATTGTCATCGACAGCCGCGCACCGTGCAGGATCCGGCTCAGCACATCGCGGCCCAGTCGGTCCGAGCCCAGAAGATGCAGGTTTCCATCCGCAGGCGGGCAGATCAGTTTGAAGCTCGTCTTGATCAGTCCCGCCAGATACTCGCCATCGCCGCAACTCGCGAACAGTCGGATCGGAATCACGTCGTGATAGTTCGCGACCGATTTGATCAGACCCGTCTGCTGATCGTACACCGTCGCCGTCGGATACGTGTGCAGGCCGACGAATTCGCCCTCATGGTACAGATACAACCCCTGTGGCGGCGAATAAATCGAGTCCTCGTTGATACGGTTGGGATCGTAGGGCGCGATGACCTCAATGAATGGCAGACTCAGATAAATCAACGCGAGGAAGATCCCGCAGAACATGCCAAGCCGGTGCCGCCTAAGACGCCGCCAGACCAACACCCAGGTCGGCGCATCCAGATCGGCACGATCCAGCATCTGACGGTCGGCATGCGGATCGTAATCGTCGTCGGCGACGTAATGCGGCATCGAGTTGCTGGGCTTTTCGCTCATGGCTCAGGCGCCCTTCCGTCCGCCGCCGATCCGGATGCGCGGATCGAGGATCGCCAGCAGAATGTCCGAAATCAGCATCCCGACCAGCGTCAAAGCCGAGACGAACAACAGAATGAAGCCCGACATGTATATGTCCTGCGACTTCAACGCTTGGAGCAAGATGGGGCCAATCGTCGGCAGGCTCATGATGACGGAGATGATGACGGAACCCGACACCAGCTGCGGCATCAGGTTGCCGATGTCCGCCACGAACGGGTTCAGCGCCATGCGCAGCGGATACTTGATGACCCGCTTGGTCGGTCCGACACCCTTGGCGCGCGCCGTCTCGACATAAGGCTTGTTCAATTCGTCCATCAGGTTGGCGCGCAGGCGCCGCATGACGGCCGCAGCGGCCGAGGTCCCAATCACGATCGTCGGCACGATCAGATGTGTTGCGATCGAGACGAACTTGTCCCAGCTCATCGGCTGACCTTCGTACTGCCGATCCATCAAGCCGCCTATCGGAATGCCGAAGTACTTGGCTCCGTATGCAAGCAGGATCAGCGCCAAGAGGAAGTTTGGCGTTGCCAATCCGATATAGCCGATCAGACTGCTGAGATAGTCGATCCAAGTGTTGGCTCGGACCGCTGCGATCGTCCCGAGCGGCAATGACACGAAGTAAACGAACAACAGCGCCGAGAAATTCACCGCGATTGTGAACCAGACGGTCTCTCCGACCACCTCGCCCACTGGCTGATCCAGTTCGAATGACCAGCCGAGATCTCCTTGTAAAAGACCGGAGTATCCGTTCACGCCCGGCATTGCGCCAACCCAGATCAGGTACTGCTTCCAGATCGGCTGATCGAGCGCAAATTCCGCCATCAGTGCTTCTGCTTTGGCTATGCCCGCAGCCTCGCCGGTCGCCCGCATTTCTGCGATCTGGTTCGAGAGATAGTTACCCTCGGGCAGATTGATAATCCCGAAAATCAGGACCGAAACCGCCGCCAGTGTAACGAGCATCGTGGCGAACCGGCGGATCAGGAAGCTCAGCATGCGCGTGGCCTGAACGCTTGTCCGCAATCGCGACGCTCGACTTGCTCACCTGGTAGACCGGGGAGCTTGTGCCGCTCGCAAGTACGGCGAGCGAACGCACGCTTAAGGCTTACAAATGCAAGGGCATGGAAGGGCGCGAGATAAATCGACACGGCACGCACCGGCTTTGGTTTCATCCGGGCTTCGACATACTTCATCGCGAAGATGAAACCGTTGACGACGAAGGCATGAGCTTTCTTCGCTAGTCGCGCGAGCATGCGTTCAACGACCGTTTCGTTGCCGAGAGCCGGTAGCCTCATCGGATCGAAGCGCCCTTCTCGAAGAAGAACTCATCCATCCGGTGCACACCGATCTGACCGCCGGGATCCCATGCATAGATGCCAGTCTTGGGAACATTCATTAAGCTAGCGGCGTGTACGACCGGGACCGGCGCACGTGCGACAGTTCCGATGCAGAAAACCTGATCTGCGTGCAGGGCCAGCATCTCGGACCAGATGTCAGCCTTCTCTTCTGGTCCGGGCGCTTGCCCCCAGGCAGCGAAAAGGTCCATCAGGCGCTTCGCCTCCGGCAAGTCCGGCTCTTCACCGGCAGAGCCCTTGGTCTGGTAGTACTGCCCCCATTTTGGCCATGTGAAGGTTGCCTGATCGACGGGGGCGAGGTCTGTGGGCGCTGTCGCGGCGGTCGGGATGCCGATGTTCCAGCCATACCAGGCGACCATCATTGTCTGCCCCGCGTAGGCACGGTTGCGTAGTACATCGCGGTCCTGTGGCTTCACCAGCAGGCGAATGCCCAACTCGGCCCAGGTCGCCCCGATCAGTTCCAGAGTATCTTCGACCTCGCTGCGCTCTCCGGCCGTCTCAACGATAACCTCCATCAACCGGCCATCCTTCAGGCGGCGGATGCCCGCCGGGTTGCGCTCGGACAGCCCGATTTCATCGAGGAGGCGGTTCGCCTCGGCCAGATCGAATCGCGTCCACGCAGTTGCATCAGCCTCGTTGAAGAATGGACTTTCCTCGAGCGCCGCAACCGCCCGCGGCTTCGCAAGACCGTAGTACAGCACCTTGTTGATCGCCTTGCGGCTGATGCCCATGCTGAGCGCGCGCCGGAAGCGGACATCCCGGAACAGCTCGCGCCAGCCGGGATCGAAATAGTTCAGGTTCGGATAGATCGCGACTTCGTTCGCCGACCCTGATTGCCAGAGCCTCGTCGTATAGCCGTTCTCCTCCTGCATCTGCTTCAGCACCGGTGCGTCGGAAAACCCAAGCGACCGGATCTGAAGCGTCGCTTCGCCTTGGCTTGCCTTCAGCGGGATCAGACCGGACGCCGCGATCTCGAGCTCGACCGTATCAAGATATGGGAGCTGCCGCCCCTGCGCATCGATACGATGATAGTACGGATTGCGTTCCAAGACGTAGCGCTTCGAGTTCTTTTTGTTCTGGTTCACCCACGGCTGAAGAACCGGCAATTTTGGGTTGTCGTTCTTGTAGAGATTGTCTTTGCGATTGTGCAGCGCCGCCCAGGTTTTCTTGCCCGAGCTCTCGACCCGCTCGGCGAGTTTTTCAGGCTTCGCATGGTCAGCATGGTACTTTTTCATGTAGTGCGCAGGGCGATAGATGTAGATGGGTCTGGCCTGCGCCAGTGCGGGCAGGAAACGCGGATTGGGCTTGGGCCAAGCGTAGGTGATCGTAACATCGTCAATGACGGATACCTCAGGCGCCCGACCATCCACCAGCATTTCCACCGGCGGGCCCGAGGGCGACAGTTCCTGGTTGAGCGCCACATCATCCCACCAGTAACGCAGATCCTCGGTCGTGAAGGGTTCGCCGTTCGACCAACGATGTCCACGGCGCAGGTGGAAAGTGACCTTTCGACCATCTGCGCTGACCTCGTAGTCGCGCAGGATGTCAGGAACCAGCTCGTAGTCTTCGTTATAGCCGATCAGCCGAGCATAGCCCCAGACCGACATGTACCGGATATCCTTCGAGCGCGAGACGAACATCCGCAGGGTCCCGCCATGACGTCCATACTCGCGGTCACGGCCTTCGAGATCGACGATCAGGGGATCGACCGGTACGCGCTCCTCGATTGGCAGCAGATCGCCTTCCGGTTTGACGTAATGCTGCAAAGACAGTGTCTCGATCAGCGGACCGGAGTATACGGGCGTCTCCGCATGAGCGGTTCCGAAGAACGCCAGACACGCAAGTGCCCCAAAACCGCGCCGCCAATCGATCATGCCATTGCCCTCACTTTGTGTCCTGGAGCCACCTCGACCAGGCCTGGTGCTGCGTCGCCACGGTACCCAAAGGGTTCCGGCCAGGAATTCGGCTCGCCCGCCCCGGCTGCCACGGCGCGAAGATCAAGCTGATGCTCCATGTCCGGTTCCGGGCTCGCCGCAATCAACGCCTGTGTATACGGGTGGCGCGGATCATTGAAGACACTGTCGGCCGCACCTTCTTCGACCACGCGCCCGCGGCGCATCACCATGACCCGGTCCGCGAGCTTCGCAACCACCGCCAGATCATGGCTGATGAAGAGGTAGCTCAACCCCATCTCTTCACGCAGTTCCGCGAGCAGTTCGAGCACCTCCTTCTGGACCGAGACATCCAGCGCCGAGGTCGGCTCATCACAAACAAGGAGTTCCGGCTGCAGCGCCAAGGCGCGCGCGATCGCGATCCGTTGCCGCTGACCGCCCGAGAACGCGAACGGGAAGCGTGCCAGATGGTCCCCGGACAATCCTACACGTCCCATCAGATATGCCGCACGATCGCGGCGCTCGCTGCGCGATCCAACATCGTGGATCTTCATGGGCTCGGTCAGGATGTCCTGGATCGACATGCGCGGGCTCAGGGCCGCATAAGGGTCCTGAAAGACCATCTGAGCCGCACGCCGGAACTTGGTCAGATCATTGCCCTTCAAGGCAGCAATGTCCTGCGTATCTCCGTCCCCGCCGCAGAACTGCATGACAGCGCCGGGGTCCGGCCGCTCCGCGCGCAGTACCAGCTTGGCCACAGTCGACTTTCCCGATCCTGACTCGCCGACGACTGCAACCGTCTTGCCGCGCTCGAGCACCATGTTGAAGTCAGCCACAGCCTTCACCGGCGGATCGTCGGATTTGAAGGTCCGGCGACGTCCGGGGTAGGTCTTGGACAGCGCTGAGACTCGCAGGATCGCGTCGGTTCCGGGAACCTCGTGGCACGTCATGTTGTGAGGGATCTTGGGCGCGGCCTCGATCAACGCCTTGGTGTACCCGTGCCCCGGCGCGCCCAGGACCTCGGACGCGGGACCGCTCTCGACCACCCTGCCCTTGCGCAAGACAACCACCTTGTCCGCCATGTTCGCAACGACGCCCAGGTCATGCGTGATCATGATGACCGACATGCGGTGGCTCCGCTGCAACCGGTTCAGCAAATCCAGCACCATTGCCTGCGTCGTCACATCCAGCGCCGTGGTCGGCTCATCGGCGATGATCAACGCCGGGCGCGCGACCATGGCCATGGCAATGACCGCGCGTTGGCGAAGGCCACCGGAAAGCTCGAACGGGTACGCTGACCATGCCCGTTCGGGCGACGGGAAACCGACCTCTCCGAAGATCGAAAGGACGGCATCATAAACGCTGTTCTCGTCCTCGGGCGCACCGCCATGGGTTCGCAATACCTCGGCCACCTGAGAGCCGACCGTATGCAATGGCGAGAGCGCGCTCATCGGTTCCTGGAAGATCATCGACACTTTCGACCCGCGGACTCGCCGCATCTGCCGGTCTGACAAGGCGAGCAGGTCGATCTTCTTCCCGCCATACTCGAAATTCGCTCGTCCGCGCGTAATCTTGGCGGCTCGCGGCAGCAGTCGCATAAGGGATTTGCCCGTCAACGTCTTGCCAGACCCGGACTCGCCGACCAGGGCAAGCACTTCGCCGGGCTCGACGGAGAATGAGACACCATCGACCACTGGCGCAGCGACACCAGACGGCCCGAATGATATTGCCAGATCTTCAACAGATAACAGTGGCATTCCCCAAAGCCCTGGTTTCTCCGATACGCGCGCTCCCCACCAAGCACACCGCACAATGCGTCAGGTCTGACGGACCTGCAAGCCATCAAAATCCGTAGCGCGATGACGATTCTGTAAATGATTGCTTGAGTTACAGGGAAGGCATACCTGGCGCCAATCGCATCCCTGAAACGCGCACGGCCATAGCTCGGATCGGGTCATAGTCTGTGTCCACCGCTGCCAGAACGCCGACCGGTAGCGGCAATCGATGCGGCACGTCCGCGTGTTTCAAAACCACGCGCGACAGTGCACCAAATAGTGTGTCTTCGACGTCCGAGTTTCCGTGAGCCGTAATGTACGGAAGCGCCGGCATGGGCCGCGTCCAATTGATCACACGCAACCGCGCATAGTGCTCTGGTTTAACCTCCGCATAAAGCGCCCACGCCACCGCGTCGATTGCCGCAAGATCAGCCGTTCCACCAACCACAAGATCGGCCGAGCTTCGATGCGATCCAGAGCGCGTGACCTGCGCAAAGAAGGGCGGATCATCCGCATCCGAAACATCCAGAACCGCATCCGCGAGAGCGTTGCATCCTGATTGACTTCCAATTTCATTAATCGCGGCAGTGCGCGAACGAAAATCGCCAAGGGTTGCTGCATCGTCGTCAGCTCGGCAGATCAAGGCAGAACTGTACGTGCCGCCGTGCGCGCCTTGAAGGTTGAAATCCGGACGCGCCAGAAGCCGCGCGCTTCCGCACCGGTTGCTCACGTATGGCAGACCGCATGTTTGTCCGACGAGCAGATCCGGTGCGTTCCAAGCCGACCTCAGATCAGCGGGGCGCGACAGTGATGCCGGTGCGTCGATGCCCAGATCGTGAAGGTCTTCAGCCAGATCCGTCCAAAATGCATCCAGCCGCGGCTGCACCTCGGGCCAGTCGTACATCTGCAGTGCTGCAATCATGCGCCTTGGTCAGGCGCGTCCCCATAGTTTGTCAATGGGTGGACGTAAGGCTCGCGCCTTCGGAACAGCCACCGCCAGGCTACGCTGCCGTATCCCGGGAACACGTACCCGCCGTTGCGTTCGGCGATCGTCTCGCGTTCTGCATGCCAGTATCGCGGCAATCGGTACCATGCCATCGAGGGCCGATCATGGTGCACGAGGTGAAAATTGTTGTTCAGGAACAAAAGCCGCCAGAACCAGTGCGCGTCCACAACCGCTGTTCGTGCTGCCACATCCTGATCGGCACGATGCTCGATGAAGCTGCGCACCATGATAAGCGACATTCCGAGATAGGCAGCGGTAAAGTAGAGCCACCCATCGACGCCAAAGACGTAGAGGACCCAAATTAACGCAGAGACCAGAATCAGATGGCGCATCCATGCATCGATCACGCGCCTGTCACCGCTGCGAAAAAGTCTCAGATCCCACGTCCAAAACGCAAACATGGCCATGGCCGGCCCGATAAGCATGCGCCCCGCAAACGTCGCGTTGACCGCGAGCAATGCTCGCACGAGCCCACAGCTCTTGGAAATCTCGCTGTGACACTGGTAGAAACTTTCAGGATCATCGTAGGGATCAGTCAGCCGGTCGTCGCGATGGTGACGGAGATGCAGGTCGCGAAACCGGCGGTACGGGATGAAAAGCCCCATCGGGATCGATATCAATGCTTCGTTCAGCAGAGCATTGCGCGTCGGGTGCCCGTGCAAGATCTCATGTTGCAACGACGAATGCAAAGCGATCGCGATCGCCAAAGGGACGACAGCTATCCATCCCAGGGCCTCCAAGCCCCAGAGGGAAAGCAACCACAGAGAATAACATCCCGCAAGAACGAGCCAGGTCGGACCCTCGAATTCGGATCGACCGGAGCTGGTCTTGCGGGGCGGTACAGCCTCGCGCATATTGGCTCCGATTCAGGTACCAAATAACTATCGTGCACAACCGTCACAGCGTGAACTGAAAACGACAGAAATGTCGGAATCACCCAATGAGCAATGTCGCAAACGACCTTGGCCTGACCTGCCTGATCGCCCTGGACAACGTTGAGGAGATTCTGCCCGGTCAACTTCGCCGCGCAATGTCCTACGTGGCCCCTCGTTCCTCATTGAACATCCAGACCGGCGAATCACAGGACGCAGAGCAAAGCCTTGTGCTGGAAATCGACCGTCAGGTCTTCGGCTGCGGCGTCTATTCCGGGCGCATCCCCGACCCGGAGTTTTCGTTCGCCTTGCGCAAGTCGATCTTCTGGAACGACGCCGCAGAGAGCATGGCCACGCATTCTGCGTTTCTCGCAATCTCTGCCGCGGAAGTCACAAATCGACATGGGCTGATCCGCGCGCAAGCCGTTGCGCTGACCCGACTGGTTGCATCACTCGCCGAGGTTCTTCCATCTTCAGGAATACTCTGGCACGGATCGCAGATTTGCACTTCACCGCAGCGGATCGCCGCCGCTCCGGCAGAAATCGCACAGGGCAAATGGCCGGCGGATATCTGGGTCGGGTATCAGTTTCTCGGCCAGAACGACGCTAAACGGCCTTTTCTGGGGTTACAGACGAGGGGCGCCGCTGAGTATCTGGGTTTCGAGATGGAGGTTCCCCCCTTCTTCGTGGATGACCGGAAGGAACCATTGCGGATTCTCTACAATGCCGTTGGCTACCTGATGAACTATGGCGACGTGATCAAGGATGGCCAACTCGTGGAAGTCGAGGGCGAGCGCCGTACAAGATATCAGCTCCAACTGGGAGCGAACGGAGAACCCGGTCTGGCGCGCCTCGCCGTACTCCCGACCGATCATCGGAGACTGAACTGACTGCAAGCGCAATGCACTCCCATTCAAACGCTTGGCGCGCGCTGCGCCTTCATTGAAGGAGATAATACCTCTCTTACGAGGATCGCTGTCTTTTCGCCATCACGGTGCGAGGTCCTGATTGTCAGGAAGCACCGCAAAACCGCCGAACATCTGCCGCACATCCACGGATGACCGCTTGCCAAGATCGTCGAAGTGTTCATCCAGCCATCGCGTTGCGGTGTCACGCCCAATGTCGAACAGATGCCGCAGGAATGACCACTCGGCGTTCATCTTGGAGGACGCGTCCAGACTGCGCATCCGTTTGCGCGAATGAACAATGTGCACGTTCATGCGCCGGTACTTTGTCTCGTCCAGTTCTCCGGCATCCAGCAGCCTGCGCACGAAATCGATAGCGCGCAGCTCGTGCAGCAATGCAGAGTTGAACGTAATCTCGTTGATGCGGTTCTGGATTTCCGCAGCTCCCTTCGGCGTACCTTCACGCAAGACCGGGTTGATCTGCACGATCAGGATGTCACTGGACGGGCTTCCGTGGAAGAACGGGAAGAGCGGCGGGTTCCCCATGTAACCGCCGTCCCAGTAGGGCACGCCGTCGATCTCGACCGCCTTGAACATAAACGGCAGGCAGGCCGACGCCATTGTGACATCCAGAGAGATCTCGGTCCTATCGAAGACGCGGACCCGTCCTGTTTCGACATTCGTGGCCGAGAGGAACACGCCCATATCACTGCAGTCTTGCACCTTTTTGAAGTCGACCGCTCGTTCGACAACATCGCGCAGTGGATCCAGTCCCATTGGGTTCAAGTCATAGGGTGAGGCGAGCCGCTGCAACATCGTCATGGCCATATACCCGGGCGAGTTGTCGAGCGACCAGTCGCCGGTCGCCCGCGCCCATGGCGCGCGCTGTATCGGCGAGAGCCGCGCGCTTTCGCTGACGTCGCGCCAAAACTCAGCCAGGCGCTGCCGCGCCCCTTCAGCGCCATTCTCGTACATGCCGTGTGCGGCAACGACAGCATTCATGGCTCCGGCCGACGTACCGGAGATCGCGTCGATCCAGATCCGGTCGTCCTCGAAGAATCTGTCCAGCACACCCCAGGTGAAAGCGCCATGGGCGCCGCCACCTTGGAGCGCCAGGTTCACGCCCTTGTGCCGGGCATTCCGGCGCTCCGGGCCGCGGGTTGGTTTGCAGGTCATGCGGCGGTCCGATCGCCGTCTTCGAGCAATGCCACGCGCATGGTTTGGAACGGCGAGTTTGTATTGATCGCGACGGTCAGATCCCAGCGCTCCAGCGGAAAGTCCTCCGCCGGTTCGACGGTATGGATGTCTGTAGTCTTCACTACGAACTCGACACTGCCGAAGCGCTGCTCGGTAGCCTTGATCGTCGGTAAGATGTCATTCGGCTTTGACGTGTCTGCACGATGGCAGATCACATCTCGGCCACCCAGCACCTCCAACTCGGCGCGTTGACATTCGATATCGTCCGGATCATCGAATCCGTTCGATACCACTTTAGTTCCAGCTTCAACGAAGCTGCTGGCAATGCCCAGTCCGATAGCGGGCATTAGTCCGGTGACCTCGGCGGCTTTGTTCTGGACGGTCATTCCCGTGTTCTCCAAATTTTTTAGAGAAATAGGGAGCACCGACGCGCCGCCCTGATCAACTCCATGGGAGTTGGGATAACATCGACCGAGATCAACACGCCAACAAGTTAGCATCGACTGACCACCAGTGCGCAGCCTCGGGACCGAACTCCGCAGTGAGTTCGCCAGCTTGACGGACGCTCGGCGCGGGATGGAAAGGTACGTGATCGGTCGCCTTGCCATGTGTGAGATAGAACATCGACAGAGTGTCCCATGGCTGTAGATAAGCACCCAGCTACTCGCATGAACAGTGGTGCTACGCCTCGTCAACCGCTCGTTCTAGATTGCACGCAAGCCACTAAGATCGACACGGACCGTACACGTTATGGATGCCGCCGACAGTCTAACTTGGCCGATCGCATATATTGGACGTCATGTTGCTGGCGCACCGCTGTTCCCTAACAAATACCTCGGCCTGTTCGCGATCGATGAAGCGATCGGTTGAAGGCCTTGTCAACGGCATACGTTGATCCGCGTGTCCCACTAGGCAGACCCGATCAGCCGCAAGGGAGAGAATTACCATCTCCACTACAGGCTCTTCAGACCGTCACCAGCCCCGCATTTCTTCGATCATCCTGAGCAGGACCAGAGTTGGGCGTCTTCGCGGGCCCCAGCAGAACAATATCGCAGGTCCTTGTGAGCGCGACGGGGCAGTGTTCCACACCGTGCGGAACAACAATGAACTCGCCCTCTTCGACAACCTCCTCGCGGTCGCGAAACTTCATGAGAAGCCGCCCACGATGCACGAGGAACAACGCGTCCTCACGTTCCTGAAAGTGCCAGGTGTATGCCCCCTCGAACTTCGCCAGCTTGATCTGCATGTGGTTGATCTGGCCTGCAACACGGGGTGACCAAGTCTCGTCGAACGCATCAAAGGCGCGGTCCAGACTCAGCTTTCCGAAAGGTGACAGGTGGCCGTTCAGATCGGCAACATCGCGCACGATGGCGGCAAGTTGCGCCTCGAGACCCTTGTCATCCGTCGGGTACTCGCCATCAAGTGCTGCTGTCCCGATCGTAAACCCAGCCGCGCCCGCTGCCCTGACCGCTGCGATTCGGTCACGATCCGCAATCGACCCAGCGACGATCACGGGTTTACCCGCGGCCTTACAGACAGCTTCGATCATCGCCGGAATGTCCGGTAGCGGTGACCGATAGGCCAGCAGGTCGAGCCCATGGACACCGTCATGGGCCGCGAGTGTGCGGGCGCTCTCTGCGATCTGTTCGACACTCCCTTTCAGAACGCTTGGATGCCCTGCAATCGTGCCGGGGAATGGATAATACTGAAGGCCGCTTCCATCGATAATCGGCAGCACATCGTCCACCCGCGTACCACCCAGAAGGATGTCGACCCCGATCTCCAGGGCTGCTCGCGCGGATGCCGCCTCGCTGTCACGATCAAGGCTCACGACCTCCAGGTACGACGTGGCACCCTTCGCCTTGATCGAGGAATTGAGCAGTTTCAGATCCGCAACCGGCAGGCCGATATCCTTGAAACCAATATGGCGCACACCAAGCGACAGCGCCGTTTCCAGATGGTCGGCCGCTTCGGGCACCGTACGGTCATTGCGCGTGAGCATGAAGATGAAACGCAGTCCCATCAGGCAACCTCCTCAGCTCTGCGGCGCGTGGCGATCAGTCGACGTGCATAGGAGATCGCGGTGGACATACTGGACGGATCCGCGATGCCCTTTCCGGCAATGTCGAAGGCCGTCCCGTGATCGGGCGAGGTTCGGACGAAGGGCAGACCCAAGGTTACATTCACGCCCTTCTCAACGCCCAGGTACTTCACTGGGATCAAGCCTTGATCGTGATACTGTGCAACAACGATGTCGAACTTTCCCCGCCGCGCCGCCATGAAGACCGTGTCACCGGACCAGGGCCCAGAGACATCGATGCCTTCTGCGCGAGCTGCCTTGATTGCGGGCGCGATGATCTCGATCTCCTCGCGTCCGAACAGACCGCCTTCGCCTGCATGGGGGTTCAAGCCCGCCACCGCAACACGCGGCGCGGCGATGCCAAGATCGATGCAGGCACCGTTTGCCAGACGGATCGCGTCCATCTGCGCGGAAAAGTCCGCACGATCAATCGCGTCGCGCAAGCTCATGTGGATCGTGACCAGAACCGTCCGGATCTCATCGTTCGCGAGCATCATGGCGACACTTTTGGCGCCACCGAGCTCGGCCAGCATTTCGGTGTGGCCGGGATACGGAAGGCCAGCTGCCGCGAGCGCTTCTTTGTGAATGGGGGCTGTCACGATGCCCGATGCCCTGCCAGACTTTGCAAGCTCTATTCCCGTGACGATCGCATCGAAGGCCGCCTTGCCGCTGGCACGTGAGACAACACCCAACGGAAAGGTCTGCTCGGACGGTGTCGTCCGGAGGACTTCGATAAAGCCCGTGCTGAACGTCGCATCTTCCAGCGCTCCAAGTTCTCGAACCTTTAGGTCGAGTTTGAGCGTGGCCAACGCTTGTCGCATGACAGTCGCGCTTCCCGCCACCAGGCAACCCTCGGCGCTCCCGTCAGCATAGGACTTTGCGATAATCTCGGGTCCGATTCCCGATGGGTCACCCATCGTGACAACGATAGGAAGCGACGGAGAGGCTGCAATCACTTGGCAGGCTCCTTTTCTTGAATGGGCCTTACGTCCGCTCCTACTATGCCGGTTATGTGCTCGCAGGGTGCCACGACACTGGATTGGACGGGCTGGACGATACCACGCCCAGGGTTTGGCTTCGAGATCATGCTCATAACATCGGAGCATCAAAGCAGTGTGACAAGTAATGGATTCCCAAGAGAGCTCGGGATAAACGATCAGGGTTCAATGGAAGCGGTCGTCAGCCTCCTGATCACCCGTAAGACGCTGCTATTTAACCGTCTTTTCGACAGGTCGATGTAGGTTTATCGTAGACACTGATCAGTCCTGAGCCCTCTGTGACGCTTGACCAAACAGCGTGATCGCGATCGATCATTTTGAAGTTGTGCCCTCGCGACGTGTGTATCTGATCATAGAATCTGCGTCGTCGAGAGCCGCGACCAAATCCTCCCGAGAAACTGGTCCACGCGCCAATGCGAAACCAAACGACGCATTCAACGAGAACGGCTGTTCTTTGTACGCCACTTGCTTCGGCAAATCTGATCGTAAGCGCAATACGACCGCCTCCAGATCCTGGATTACTTCAACGCCTGGCAATACGATGACAAATTCATCACCACCGATCCGAGCGATAAAGTCATATTCTCGAAGCTTCTTCTTTACAGAAACTGCGGTCTCTTTAAGCGCCATGTCTCCTGCAATCATTCCATATTTCGAGTTTATGTCCTTCAGGCCATCAAGGTCGAAGAGCACCAATCCCACGCTGTTCGAAAACCCCGAAAGCTCGCTAATTTTTTGCTGAAATGAAAACCGGTTTTGGGTCTGCGTCAGCGAATCAAGGCGCGCCAGTCTCTGAAAATGCGAGTTGGATCGGAGGATATTATTACTCGTATCCTCCAGTATCTCGGATGCTTCTTTCGCAAGTTGTTTGATTTCATCGCTCGGAAACACATCTAATTCTACGGAATGAAAGATATTCTCTAATAATTCCTGCAACTCACCATGCACGATAGAGCTCTTTAAGGAACGCAGCTTTTCAAATTCGCGACATATCATCAAAGCGGCACCGTTATCCCGCTCTTCCGCACAGCTGATAAGCTTCAAACAAAACCTAGCAATATCAATGGCTAAGATATCTACCGCGTCTTCGTCCAACGTCGGTTTCGCGTCCGGCACTTGCTTCATCAATCGTTTCCCGACGATCAGGCATGATCCCCCGGATTGCGTAACACTTTGTCAACGATTAAGTTACAGTTTCACGCCACGGGATAAAGACAATATGCTCGGGCGCGTGCGCATGTCTGTAATCTGCGCGAACTGGGGAGCGAAAATGATGACAACGCCCACGATTGTGTTCTGGGACGGATCGCCACTCGCGGAGACGTGTTCTATTCTGGGGATCCTGAATTCTGATATGTCAGAGGAACTTGTTGAACGCTTGTCGAATGCGCGTGATACGTCTGAGTACCGGGTCATGGCCGCCGCAGTGGGATGTGATGATTGGCGACTCGATGCCTTTGATGACGCTACCTCATCTTCGACAACGTTTCATCTCGCGTATTTTCGGGACAAGCTTCAGGTGAGTTTCGGCGAACGCGGATTCGTCCCGCTCGCGCATTTGCTGGATTACAACTCGATCGAGATGACTTCCTATTTGTCGCTTCCGCGTCGCATACATCTGGCGCACGGGTCTTTGGGAGCGTCGGAGGCTCTTTCGCCAGCCATCCACTGACCCGAGTCGAGGCTCGGCTCACCGCGCCATCGTTCACCGCATATGCGGCCGAACTATCCAAGACTATCGATGGCGACCTGAACCGGTCAAAGACTCATCCGTCAAGCTGATCTACTGTACGCTCAGGATAGAATCCGCGCGAACCAAGAAACCGGATTGCTCAGCACGCCGCAGCCAGATTTCGGCTTTCGAACGATCTTCTTCGATCCCCGCTCCGTCCAGATACGCCATCCCGACGCGGAATTGCGCCTCGGCGGAGCCGCCCTTCGCAGCAATCAACCACCATTCTACAGCCTTCTGGTCGTCTGGTGGTGTTTCGATGCCGACCGAGTAGCGACGCGCGATCCTGATCGCTGCATCAAAGGAACCCGCTAGTGCGGCCTTGCGATAAAGCTGCAGGACGTCGCTGCGCGAGAACCCCGTAATCTCGCCTGCCTCCGCAGCGTCCGCCACCCAAAGCATTGCGGACGCATCACCCCGATCTGAAGCCATGCGATACCATCGCTTCGCGGTATCGAAATTTTGGGCAACACCCTTCCCTTGTTCATAGGCCCGTGCGATTGCCGTCATCTGCTCCGCTGCCTGTTTAGGCTTGCTCCGTCCGAACCAACGGGCAGCTTCGTCATCATCCCTGACACCATCGAGGCCAAGCGCGAAAGATCGCGCCAATTTCGGAGCCAGGCTTGGGTTTGATCCAACCGCGATAGCGAACAACCTGTTCGCGGCGGCCATATTGCGTTGGACGCCTTTTCCAGAGGCGTACGCCCACCCGGCCCGCAGGGCACCATTGGCCGACCCGTTCCTGGCAGCCTCGGAATACCAGCGGGCCGCATTCCCGAAGTCCACAGGTGTTCCGCGTCCCAAGGCATAAGCCTCGCCAGCATCCAGCATCGCACCCACCGATCCCTTGCTTGCGGCCACGAGCGCCCACTTCAAAGCGCCGGGCAAATCGCGATCCCCCCCGCGCCCGTCACGGAGCAACTCGGAAAGCTGGCGTGCTGCGCGTACGCTTTCCATTTCCTCGGCTGCCAGCGCGAGGTACCGCCGCGCCGCTACGTCATCGCGCAATGGCTCACGCTCTGTCGCGTACATCTCACCCAGATCCGCCCAAGCACCGCTCTCGCCAGCATCAGACGCAGTCTTCAGATAGGCAATCGCCCGTGCCGGATCGGGTGAAACACCTCGGCCGGCCTTGAGCAACCGACCATAGCGCAAGGCTCCGGTTGCAATTCCCGCATCCGCCGCGGTCTGGTACAGCCGCGCTGCACGTCGCACGTCGACGCTCACATACTTCCCTTGCTCGGTAATGCGACCGAGCGCGAGCGCAACCTCGGGATTGGTGCTCGATCCTTGCTCAAGCAGAGTAACGCCTGATGATGCCGTATCCGGTGTCAGCCTTAGATCCGGGTCGAGCATTAGAGACGCCAGTCCCAGATACCCAGCAGGCTGTTTGGCGCGCGCAGCGAGCGCATACAATTGCGCCGCTTCTTCGACTTCACCTGCATTACGGCGCCGTTCTGCAAGCGATGCCGCGGCGCTCACTTCGCCAGCGTCTATACCACGGAGGAGCAGCGCTTCGGCTCTGTCCTGATCTGCCGGTGTCCCGGAGTCGAACCACAGTTCGGCAAGCGGAAGAATAGCGCCGCGCTGCCCCATCTCGATTGCCCGGCGAAGGAGTTCCTCGGCTTGGACCGGATCAGTCTCGGCAACCACCTGCCCCAGTTGCCTGGCAGCAGATCCACTGCCGCGTTGTTCCGCGATCTTCAGATCCGAAACGGCATCTGCAAGCAGCGCCGATCGCTCACCCGGCATGGCTTCCGGGATGCGTCCCTCAGCGATCAGTTCCGACAGTTGCAGCGCCGTGGCCGGGGAACCTTGAGCGCCCTCGCGCAACAATTGTGCTGCGCGCACCGGATCCGCTGGCACAACACCGCCATCGAGGTACAGCAACGCCAGATCGCGTTTGGCGGACGCGTCTCGCGCCGCCGCCTCGGTCGTCAATGCGACCGCCTCGCGGACGTCCGCTTCGGTGCGCCCGGTATCTTGCAGCAGTAGGCGCGCCAGCCCAACACGTGCTCTATCCGCGATGCGGTCAGACTCAGCCTCGGCAATAGCTCTGCGGAAATGGGCTTTCGCTTGATTGGCGTCCCGGTCTTCCGCCAGATTTCGCGCGGTCGCATACGACTGAGAACCGGGCTTTAACGCAATCGTCTCAGCGCATGCCGCCGTCGCAAGCACAAGGACGACGCCGCCAATGCGACGCAAAACCGGCGACATCAGCAGATCACGGGGCATCGGCAAGACCCCTGGAAAACAGCATCGTCACGTTTCCGCCAAGCGCGGTAAAGCTCAGCGGACGGAGTTCCTCTAGGAGAGCCATCGCGTCTGGATCACCCGTGCGCGCCGCGTACGGCTCCAACCAGGCGAGCCGGTTCTTCGGCGGCAGATCCGCCTCGGACGGGAAGGGCAGTTGGGTGTCTCCGGCCGCGGCGCTCATGTCGGATGGGTCGTGCAATGCAAGGATCACCGCGTGAGCCAACCGCAACAGAGCGCCATCATGCTCAGTGTACAGATCCGTGCCGCGCAAAGCGGCGATTTCCGCAATCAGGATCAGCGGCGCCACGGCATAGAGGTGATAGTCGCGCGCTCGGCGCTCACGCGCCAGTTCGAGCGGAAGAAATCCATCGTCCGTGACTTGCCTCAGACCGATGCGCGCACTTTCGATGCCCCAGAGCACCAGGCTCTCATCCCGCGCAACGACACCGGCCGCTGCCGCACCAAGGCCCGTCCAGTATCGATGGTTTGCATTCGATGAGGTCGCCTTGGGTCTAGAGTCCGCATAGGCCCGGCTGGCGTCAGCGAGGCCTTTCAGCCACACGATCACCTCGGGAAGACGCGGGTCCTTGGCGACTGCGTCCCGGATCTGGAGGGTCGCAAGGGAAAGCGCTGCGACCTGAGCACCACGATGGAGTCGAGCTGTATTTGTCTGAAGGTCCGTCAGTGCACCGGCAGTCGCCCACGTACTCAACAATGATAGAGCACACTCCGCCCATACCTGACGTGCAATCGGCTTCTCGACGGAGCGGTTTGCGCTCGATACCACCGATTTTATAAAGCTGCGCACGGGTTTGATCGCCCGGCGATAGGCCTCGGAACGAACTTCCTTGATCTCGATTGCGCGTTTGTCGGACGGATCGTAACGGCTTTCCGTGGCCAATGACACGACCGGTTCCGGCGCGGCTGGACAATCGACCGGCGTTTCGACAAGCCGATGAAGCGATGCTTCCTCCCCGACCAGCCTATCGATCGGGAACGGGTTGACCGCGCTCGCGGCTGCGGACGTGCCAACGAATCCGATCAAGGCCAGACTGCACATGCTCTTCACTGTGATACCTTTGCCGCCTGCGTGAGGAAACCGATGTCGACGGCCCGATCAACCCAGTATTGCGCACGGTCGGCATCGGCTTCGACGCCAAATCCGGTTGCATAGAATACCGAAAGCCTGTGCATCGCCTCGCCGCTGCCGGTCTCTGCTGCGCGCGTCAACCAATCGACCGCCGCCTCGGGGGTCGCACTCTCTCCGATCCCGACAATGTGAAGGTTCGCCAGTTCGATCATCGCCTTGCGATTGCCCGCCTCACCGGCCTGTTCCAGCAGACTGATGGCACGGCTCTGATCAATCTCGCCCGCCAGACCGCTCAGATAAAGCCGCGCAAGTTCACGCATCGCGTTGCTGTTCCGCGCCTCGGCGGCGGCGGCGAGATCGATGATCGCACCACGGGTGTCTTGTTCGACATCAATTCCCGTAATCCGCGCCATCCCGCGACGGTACAGCGCTTCAGGGTGCCCCGCCTGTGCGGCGCGATCCAGCCAAAGTGCGGCTGCTTGTTCATCAGCAAGCTTCCCTTCCGAGTAGACATCGGAGAGTTCAAACATCGCGGCGGCGGAACCGCGTTCAGCCGCATCTTCAACCAGCGAGAGTGCAATCTCGATCTGCTCCGGCGACGTTGCCGCATCAAAAGCCGCGCGACCGAGCCGACGCGACGAGTCCGCATCCAGCGTGAAGGCTGTCGTCACAAAATTGACCCAGTCGAACGCCTCACCGATCCGATCAGGTCCGCCGACGCCCACCGCAAACGCTTCGGCCAGAGCAATCCCCTCGGATCTTGAGCAGGGCTGCGTAGCGATCGCCTCGTCCAGCAGAGCACGGGCTACCTGTTGGTCCGCGTCGACCCCCTGCCCTTTGTCAAAAAGCAGTTCTGCCTTGTCCGTTCGACTCAGACGATCGCCAGCCTGAATCCCACGATCAAGAAGCTCTAGCGCTTTGGCGCGGTCTCCACTCTTCAAAGCCTGTCGCGCCATTGCACGCCATGCGGATGGAACTCCCGCTTCCGCCGCTTCGGCGGTCAGGCGAACACGTTCTTCCGCATCCAGAGACTTCGAGCCACCCGCGTCAACGCGCCCAAGCGCGAGTTTCGCAGATGCGTTTCCAAGGCGGGCCGCTTCTTCAAGCATTTCGAATGCCTCAGTCGGGTCACCAGAGAGCGGGCCATCTCCCAAAATCGCGTAAGCCATGGCGGTCAAACCTTCGGCCCGCTCCTCGTCACTGCCGGACGTCAGGGCAAGCGTCCGCCAGCGATCCACGCTCTTCGGATCCGGCTCATCTCCCGAAGCGTAGGTCTCTGCGAGTGCGATCATTGCTTCGCGGCTCCCCGAGACCGCAGCACGCAAGAGCAGCAATCGGCGTTCTGCCGCATCTTCCGCGCCCCCTGCATCAAGCTTGCGTTTCGCCAGAGCCAGCATCGCCTGCGGTGCACCCTGTGCGGCAGCGCGATCGAGCCAACGTTCCGCTACGGAAATGTTTTGTTCGGTACCAATGCCGCAACGGTACAATCGTTCTATCGCCGAGTAGGATGCTGTATCGCCACGACCGGCAGCTTGCCGGAACAACCGCAACGCCTGCGCGGCATTGCTCTCGACACCATCGCCCGCCAGGTGAGCGTCAGCGAGGAAGCGCATCGCTGACACGCTGCCCTCCTCCATGGCTTCACGGTAGAAACGGGTCGACAATTCAGGGTCGCGCGGCACATCTCCACCACGTGAATAGGCCTTGGCGAGCGCGCTCAGAACGCCCAGGCGCTTCGGGTCATTTTGGTAGGCGGTTTCGAACCACCCAAGCGACTTCTTCGCATCAGGGCCGTCTGTGGGGAGAACCGGCAGATCGCCCGCCCAGAACTCACCAAGGCGCTGCATCGCCTTGATCGATCCGCTTTCAGCCGCACGCTCCAACCACGTCAAGGCCTGCGCGGGGTCCGCGGTCACACCTTCACCCGACGAGTACAACCGGCCGATTTCAAAAGTGGCTTCGAAGGAACCTGCCTCTGACGCCGATTGATACCACTCAATCGCCCGCGCCATGTTCAGATCCACGCCGACGCCACCCGCATAGCGATCGGCAACCTCAGCCATTGCCCGGACTTCCCCAGCTTTGGCAGAGGCAAGATACCAGGCACTTGCAACTTCCTGATCCTGTTGAATCGAGTGACCGCGATCATAGACGCGCGCAATGGCCAACAGCGCGCCGCATCTGCCGGTGCTCGCCTGACCGAGCATCTCGATCAGCCCCAACCGCGCCATTTGCTGTGCTGCTCCAGGGTTCGGTGCCGCAACCAGGCCATCGGCATACAGCCTTGCAAGTGCGAAAGCCGCATTCGGCTGTTGCTGAACGGCTGCGATCCGGTAGAACCGCGCCGCGCGCTCGTAATCCTGCTCGACTCCCCTGCCGGATTCATACAGCGACGCAAGCTCAGCGGCGGCAGCACCCAATCCGGACGACGCAGCTTCTTGAAACAATGATGCAGCTTGGCGGGCCTCGGTCGGCGATGGATCCGCTGCCATGATGAGCTTAGCGACCTGATACGTCGCACGCGCCCGGTCTCGGCCCGTGGCGGTATCCGCGACGTAGAGATAAAGACGTTTAGCGAGCTCGAGATCCTGCGATGCGTTCGCTGAACCATGCCGATAAAGGTCGGCGATCTGAAGAACCTGATCCGTCGGCAGGGACAATGCGTCGCCGGTCCACGCCGTCAGGCCCGCAGGATCCGCTGTGATCCCGGACTCGCGCCGACAAAGCTGCGCGAAATCCATATCTGGTGGCATGACGCGCAAATCCGCCGTTTGCGCAAGCGCTACGCCGGGCAGACACACCAGCCCGAGAGCAGCGGAGAGCGCGAGTGAGATCGAAAAGCGCATCATTGGATCCTCGCCTCCTTAAACAGTTTCGTTCTCTGCGCTCTCGGCCGTGTAAGCGCCTGCTGCCCCTGCAACCACGAACGAGAAATGCGAGCGACGTTGCAGTTTGATCTTCGGAAACCGGGTGATTTCAACGCCGTCTGCCGAGACGGCGAGATCGACAGTTATTGCGTTCACCGCCCGCGTCTTATGCTTCATCGGCGCGAGACCCTGGATAATAGGGATCTCCTTGTCCTTCGATGGCACGAACAATCGCGCAGGCGAGGCGCTTAGATTGTAGAGCATCAGTCCGCACTTTCGGGCGTCGCTGATGATCTCGTCTTCGAACAGGACGTATCCGGGCGCCTCCGGAACAAGAGCTAACGAGTAACTCGATCCAGGCGCCAATTCGAGGTCGAGCGACAGATCGCCCGCGCGCATTGGCCAGGTTCCACCCTTCAGCACTCGGTAGGGGCTGATTTGACCTTCCGTGCCAGCCTCGAAGCTTGCTGGCCCGACCTGGACCTTACCCTCGGCATGGGTTGATAGCACCCGAAGAAATACCGAATCCGGTGGTGGAACCGGATCGTAAAGCTCGGCGTCCTGATTGGCCCACACCGTGCCGCCGAATGGCGCTGCGGCGACGGTTGCGCCCATGCCGCACAATACCTGGCGGCGCGACAGTTCAAAGCGTATCGGTTTCGTCGACATGTCGTTTCACCCGGCTTGCTGATGAGGTTTCGTGCGACAGATCCGCAGATCGGCAGCGATCGGATGGGACGTCTCTGCCGACACGCGCACACCGGTCACGGACGCCGCAATATCCGGAGAGAATTCGAGAAAGAACTTGCCTTCATGATCAAACCGGCCGCTCCGGTCGATTGGCACGGACTCGAAATCCCCGTCCTCGTACGCGACATCAATCTGCACCGCAGTCTGTGTGGCATCGTCCAGCGATACGTACACGTAGCTTCCGATGCCCGAGACCTGCTGCGCCGGATCGATCTTGGCTTCGAGCGGCTCAGTGATGTCACCTGACGCAGCAGCAACCGCGTCATCCGGTGCGCATGCGCCGATGGCGGCTGCCAGGATCTGGCGGAACTCGAGCAACGACCCGCTGACATCGTAGTAGACAGGAAGCTCCCAAACGATAGCGTCGGGCGGTGCTTCGGCAAAGACCTTCGACGAGAAGTAAGAAATCGGGCTGTTGGCGAACCCACCACCCGAGATCGCATGGTTTGCAACGGTGACGCCCAGTTCTTCAGACAGGAAACCGTCGAAATTGAAGATCCTGACATCGCTGAAACTGGTTCCGAGAAGAACGATCTCTGCACCGTCGGAGGGATCATCGAAAAGGCCGAGATCCTCGGCGTTTGATGCCTGTTGAGCGGTCTCATAGGCCGTGAACGTCTCTGCCGGAATGACATCGCTGCAGAACCGGGAAATGACTCGCGCCATCCCACCCTTCAGTTCTTGCGCGGCCGTGCTTTGTGTTTCGATCTGGAAGCTGTCGAGGCCCGCAAGCGTGTCATCCGCTCTCAGTTCCCTAGCGACCGCAATGGCGGTCTGCCTTGCCCCATCCGGCGTCCAATGGTGATCCCGCTTAAAGAAAAACGGGACGCTCAGATCACTTGCGGAGGCCAGCAGGTTCGGAGCGTGCGCTCCGGTGGCTGCGACGCGCTTGAGAAAGTCGTCGTAAAGCTCGCGACCTTCGCTCGGGGTCAGGATCGGTTTGTAAGCGGCACTGTCGGGCACATGCTCGTATTCGACCAGACCGCGCGGCGGCACCATCGCGAACACGAGGCGCGTGCCCTTTTCATCGAGAGTCGTGTGAAGACGTCTGATGTAATCCTGGGCTTCCGCACCAAGATAGAAGCGCCACGTCAGGTCCGCCGCAGTCCGGAAGAACCATCCATCGTTCCCCTGTACAATGCGGCCGTATTCTTCGGTGGGTTGCTCACCGTCTTGCAACTGGGCGCACTCATAGGCGGCTGCGGGCCCAGCGAACAGGACACAGAGCCCTGCAAGCAGCTTGGTCTTCAGATCTCCGAGCATTGCCAAAACAGTTGTCTCCTTACGCCGTCAGTTGGTCTGGGCACGATCTGCGAGATAGGTTGCGGCACGCGCCTCCCCGAGTTCGGCTGCATCGCGCAACAGCTCCAAGGCCCGTGGCTCATTTGCTTCGATGCCGTGTCCATCTATCAGCGCCATCGCGAGCAGGAACTTTGCGTCGCTCGACCCGGACTCACTGGCGCGTTCGAGCCAGAAAGCAGACGCAACCGGATCCTCCGGGACCACGAACCCGTTGCGATAGGCGAGCGCGAGTTCCAGCATCGCGCCGACCTCGCCAAGGTTTGCCGCGCGTTCGAACCACGCGATCCCTTCGTCGGGGCGCGGCTGCAATCCATTGCCGGACAGCAGGAACCGGCCAACCTCGCGCATCGCATGGCGCGATCCCTTGTTCGCGGCGTCACGGAAGAACTGAAAAGCCCGTTCCTGATCTACCGCCGCGCCAAACCCGGATGCATAGATGCGTCCAAGCTCCACAAGCGCAGTTGTCGAGCCCGAAGCAGCCGCACGCTGATACCATGGCACCGCTTGGGTGGGGTCCTGAGATGTGCCCAAACCTGTCTGCCAAGCCCTCGCCATAAGCTCCATCGCGCGCAGGCTGCCCAGTTGCGCGGCGCGTTCGAAGTAGGAAAATCCGGTACGCGTGTCGCGCTCGACGCCAACACCATCTGTGAAAGCTCGACCAATTGCGATCAGAGCCGCAGTGTTTTGTGACCCTGATGAAACGGCCTTGTTCAACCACTGGAACGCTTGACCTCGATCCTGCGGGACGCCTTTGCCATCGCTGTAGGCTTTCCCAACTTCCACCATGGCCGTCACACTGCCGTTCTCCGCTGCACGACGATACCAATGAAGCGCTTCGGACGGGTCGGCGGGAAGTGTCTCGCCGCGGTCATACGCACGGGCCAACGTCATCATCGAGCGGACGTTCCCGACCTCCGCACCGCGTTTCAACAGCTCCAAACCTCTGGCAATGCTTTCGTCATCGCTCGCACTGGACAGATAACCACGTCCGATGATCTCAAGCGTCCTCGGGTCGGCGACACCTTTCGCGTCGGCGCGACGCAACCAGTCATTGGCGCGCTCGATGTTCGGCTGAACTCCGATCCCCAATGTGTAGGCACGGGCGAGTTCCACCATCGAGTAAACACTTCCACGCTCCGCCGCCTCTTCAAAGATCTCGACCGCTTCGTCAGCCTCATCGGACGACAGGTATAACCGAGCGAGCGAAACCAACGACGATGTCCGCCCCGCATCGGCTGATCGACGCAACAACTCTCGCGCGAGGTCCAGTCGCGGCTCGCCCAAGGCATCGCTCGACAAGACATCCGCCAGCTCTGCCATTGCGGACGCGTTGCCTTGATCAGCGGCGGTTTGCAGGAGTTGAACCGACCGGTTCAGCACGGCGTCATTTGCCTGGTCGGCGCCCCCGGCCCGCGCGATCAGCGCACGGCCGAGCTTTGTCATCGATGACACGTGCCCGCGCGCAGCCGCCGTCTCCCAAAGGCCGATGGCCTCATCAAGTGTCTCCAGCGGAGCGTCATCGGTGTAGAGCACGCTCGCCATCCGATCCATTGCGGACAGCGAACCAGTCTGCACAGCTTTCCGGTAGTAATTCAACGCGCGAGCGACATCGCGATCGCCGGTCAAGGTGCGCGCGTAGTAGTCTCCTATCGCCAGCAGTGCCGACCCGCGACCAGCGTCCCCGGCCTCTTCCAGAAGCGCAAGCGCTCTCGGCGCTTCGTCCGGTCTGCCATGGATCAGGAGGAATGCGCCCAGCCCGTGTTTGGCGGCAGCGTCGCCGTCTTTCACGGCGCGCTCGTACCAACGTCGCGCCAGTTCAGGGTCTGGGATTAGTCCGTCTTCCGGGTCATAAGCCGCTGCCAGCTTCAGGGCATCGCCAGCGCCCGAATGAAAGTTATCGCGTGCACGCTCCACCAGAACGCTGGCTGCTTCCGTCTCGCCACTCAACTGCAAACGACGAGCTTGGAACATCAATGCCGGAATATGATCAACGGCGATGGCCAGCTCGAGCCATGTCCCTGCGGCGGCATCGCTGATCACATCAAAGCCTGAGTTCTCGTGCAGCTCGACCATCGCCATGGCACCGGATGGGCTTCCCTCCTGCGCCGCGCGTTCGAACCACCGAGCAGCCGCCAGAAAGTCACCCGCCTGCACCGCCGCATCACCCAGGGTCAAATTTGACCCGACATGTCCGCTCAGCGCAGCACGTTCAAGAACCGCGTTGCCATCAGCGAATTCGCCTTCCTCCGTGAGCATTTCGGCCAGATCGGCCATGGCACTGAGTTCACCGGATTCTACACTCGCCTGAAGCAAGGCGCGGCCGCGGCGTTCATATTCGGCGGCTTCTCCCGGTATGTGTCCGAGAGTGATAGCCCTAGACAGGATCAATGAGGCTTCTGAATCCCGTTGATCGACTGCGAACTTCAGCAGCACCTGCGCGCGGGCACGGGCACCCGCCTCATCTTTCGTAAGAAGCTGCTTTGCTTGCTCTCGCACTGCGGGCGGATATCCAAGCGCGACAGACCGGCCTAGAAAGACCTGCGCAGCATCGGGATCTGGCGCGAGCAGATGCGCTTCGAATGCGGCCTTTGCCTGGTGCGACCCGTGTAATTGGCTTGCGGCCCGATACGCGTCGTATGCACGGTCGAGGCGCTTGCGGCGCAGCGGCGGTGCCTCGCGTAAGCCGACACGCCAGAGCTTGGCCGCATCCATCAGAGTCAGTGGATCCCGCCTCTCGACCTCGGCCGACAGCATTTGCATCGCGCCTTGGACGTCACCGTCAGCTGCGCGCGCATCGATCGCCGCGACGGTTGCGGTCTTGAATTCGCTCGCGCCCGCGCTCGAGAGCATCAGAAAGCCGAGGACAATCGTCGATATGGACAGAGTCCGCATCATTGCGTCACCGCCGCCGGAACATCGGACGGATCAGTAGCGCGGTCGGGATTCCATGCAAAGCATGTCACTGCCCCACCGGAGAAATCATCTATCAACGGACGCTCGTCGACCGCATATAGATCCAGCAAGGACCGCAATCGAGCACGAACAGTGGCATCGTCTGTCATCGAAACAGCGCGCTCAACCCAGGCAAGATAATGACGCCCATGGCCGCGCTGGTCGAGGAAACCGAGATCCTGGCGTTTGTAATCTTGGGAGGGCCCCGGAATGTAGTTCTCTGCCGCGTAGTGCTTCACCAAGCGCGGCCACCGCACACTGTCGGTAAAGTACGTCAACGTCCGTTCCCAAGCATCCGAAAGCTCTGGATTCTGAAGGGGTTGTCGCCCAGCATATCTCAGCGCGGCCAGGATCGTCGTCAGGCTTGCCAGGGATTGTCGATGGTACCAGATCGCGCGGGCGCCGCGGCGTGCCTCTAGCGGGAAAGATCCATCGGGCCGCATCTGCTCCAGCAAAGCGGTTTGCAACCGGGCCTCGCCCTTGTCGAGCAAAGCAGTATCATCGACGATCGCGCCCCAACTCGCCAGAACCGAGTCCGTAAGGTAGCGATGATTGTTCCGGTCCACATCACCGTCGAACGTGTGATCAATCTTGCGGACCAGAGCATCAAGCCAGGTCCGGATCAGCTCTGACTGAGCAGGCTCTAGCGCGCTCTCGGCCACGAGATACGATGTGGTCAACGGCAGTAGCGCACGCTTCAACGCGAAATGGGCGTCATGCGTATCTTCGGTCGACATCAAGGCATCAGCGCGTGCCCAGGTCTCAAGCGCCCCGACGAGCGCGTCACGCGACGCCTTATCGTCCGCCAAAGCACGACCGGTCAAAACCATGACTTGCCAGACAAAAGGCTCGATCGAATTGTCCGACCCATAACCGCGCGTCGATTTCAGACCAGCGACCGGCAGCATCTGGGTCGCTTCCAGCGCGATATCTTGCGCCAAACACGATTGGCGCGCACTTGCAAATTCGGGTTTGAGAAGTTCAGCCTTACGACTCGAGACATCGAACGGCATCGCAGACGCTGTTCCTGCGACACAGAGCATAGCCGTTATGGTGGCGGCCCGGATCACTGCGCCTCACCCTGAGAGGCTGCTCCAATGGACCTGACGCCTTGGTCGGAATTGTTATCCGGAACAAACGAAGCCGCGTCGTTCTGGAACGGGTAAGGCGTGCACGAACTCTGCTGATCAAGCTCTGGCAAGATGCCCTGACCGTCCCCGCTCAGATGCCCAGCTTCGAGATAGGGGCACGCGTAGGAAGGCCTGGGCTGAACGCAGCTACTGCTGATCCCTACCCCGCGTCGGTCCCGTGCATTCAGGATCGCGGCGCCAACCGCTCCGAGTTGGTTCGAGAAAACATGCGGCGATTGACGGTTCCAGATATTCTCCCCGATCAGGGCGCTGTTGAGACCTTCAACCTTCAACCCGATCCCGTTGTCGCCGATCACATTGCCCTGCATCGAGAAGGATGTAACGGTCTCGTACGGGTCAAGCGGGAAGTCCCGATGGGAGTGCTGCGGACTGGATTTCAGATCGCTGACATAGGCCTCGAGGCCAGCTTCGGTATTACCTTCGATCCGGTTCCCGAAGAACCCGATATCCCAACTGTTGCGCACTTTGATGCCCGAGCGTTCGTTCCCGGTGATCTCGTTCGCCGCGACGATAACGCATGAGCTTTCAAACAGCGTGATCCCTTCCTGCCGATTAGCCAGAACGGTGTTCGCATACAGCAGGGTTTCGATCGAATCCCGGTCGATCATGATCCCGGTGCCGTTGTTGCGAAACGACACGTTTCCGACCAACCAACTGTGATCAACCTCGCGAGAGATGATGATCCCGTGACGATAGGCCGTGCCATAAGCCGTGTTGTAGGCGATCTTCAGCCATCGGGACCGGTCGTGCGGGTCCAAACCGTAGACAACGTTGTCGCGTAGCTCGTTTCCAATCAGGGCGACGTGATCGGCCTCGTACGAGTAGAATGCATAATACATCTGCTCGAACGTACTATCGACGATCGCACCGCTCGGCCGACGCACCTCGACATCGGATTTTTGCACAATTGGCGTTGGTCCGGCCGAATAGGAAACCCCATAAGACTTGTCGTACTGATAGCCCAACGCGACGAAGGTCGCGCCGCCCGCGTGCAACTCGGCGTCGCTCCAGGTGATGAGGAACGGGCGGAAATCGTAACGATCGCGGTACGAGCGTTCGGCGGGCTCGGAAGTAGCCTCCTGCCAGCCGATGACGTCCGAATCGATGACGTGAAGTTTGCCCGCGTTGACGATGTAGCTGCCGCTTTCCTGACTGAGCTTCAGCGTGTCACCAAGTTGCAGGACAAGCGTTGCATCCGGGCCGATCAGGATAGGCAGGCGAAGCAGGTAATCGCCGTCATCCTCGATCAACACGCCTTCCCGCATCAAACGGGCGTCGAGATGATCTTTTAGACTTTGCAGATCAAAGACGCCACTCTCGATGAAAATGAACTCGGGGTTCAGCTTGCGCTGACGACGGCCCAGCTCTTCCCATTTCGGAATCTCGGTGATGAACTTTTGATTGTACTGGCTGTACCGCATCAATGCGACGGTCGCATTGCCGGGCGCGATGGCCGGTAGCGCCGCCCGCAGATCAGACACCGACAAAGACATGTCCGGGATCGGAGGCAGAGGAAGGTTCAACGGAATCTCGTTCACCCGGCGTGCCGAGTACTCACTCGAAATCGCGACTGGTCGATCCGAAATTTCAGGCGATGCGCGATCAGTTACAAGCGTTTCAGCACCAATCAACAGATTGCTGCGATCCAAAGTTTGTGCCTTTGCCTCTGCGATTGCGCGGAAGGTTCGCACCCTCAACCGCGCATCATCGAACGTTCGGACAAGGTCGAGCGCTTCGAGCAGTCGCTCTTCATCGGCAATGGTCAGCGCTGCAACTGCTCGAGCCTGATCGGCGCTGCTGGGCGACAGGTTGCCCTCGGAGACCAGCGTATCCGAAAGCTTCAAGACCTCGTCGGGGTAAGATCTCGCCATGCGGTCCAGAACGATCCCGAGCGCCTTCTCCGGATCAGAGCTTTCCTTCGCCACATCCAGGGCGATCTCTGTTCGCTGCAGGTCGACCAAACCACGAAGAAACGAACGTTCAACCTGCCGCTGCTGTTCAATTGCCAGAGCACGGAAGCGTTCCAGAACCGACGCGACTTGCGCGTCAATTTCAGTGTGATCGCTCGCGTTTCTTCTGAGGATCTGCATCTCGGCATCGAGACGGACGGCGGGCGTGTCGATCTGTTCCAGTATCGATCGCGCCCGCTCCAGTTCGGCTTCGTCGGCCAGCCCCTTTACGGCGTGCCGCAGAACACGGTCTTTCAGTCCCGCGGTCGAGATCGTTTCCGCAACACGAAGCGCACCATCCACGTCGCCATTGCGCGCAAGCTGAACACCAATCTCACTCGATGCCCGATCAACCTGGTCTGCATCGGTTATCAGCGCCAGCCGCGCTGCGGCCTGATCGACTTGTCCGACGCGCGCCAACTCACGCGCGATTTCGGCGTTTGCACGCGATGCCCAATTGGAACTTGCAGCTTGTGCGCCGCCGAGAACGTCGATCGCCGAGGCGGCCTGACCAATCTTTGCAAATGCACTTGCCGCACGCGCGAGATCGTTCGGATCGTCAGATTCTTCGGCGAAACTGCGCACTTTTGCCAGAGCACCAAATGCTTGGGCGTCTAGTCCTTTGCCATGCAGAAACTGTCCGATCTCAGACCAGATCTTCACGGCAGACCCGGTATCGGCCACTCCGAGCGCAACCCGGCGCGCCGTTCTGTGATCCGATGCCGCGATCGCCGCCGAGACGATGTCCTCGGCGACTTCACCGTGAACGTCGATCTCCGCAATCGCCAGAGCGGTGTGCATGGCTGACAGACGGTCACCATTCGAAGTCTGCGCTCGCGCAGCCCGTGCCAGAAGTTCGTCGCGGCGTCCGGTGTCAAAGCCTCGACCAAACGGAAGCATCGCAGCGGCATCCGCCGCAATGTCAATCTGCCCGTTGGACATCATGGTCTCGGCAGTGTCGGCACGAAGATCATGATCCTCTGGCACCTGCACACCAGCTTTGAGAAGCCGCGCGGCGGCGAGCGCAGACGCAGTTCGAAGCCGCCCGACTTCTCCGGGTATCCGCTCGAGCACAAACTCTCCGAAACGCAGACCGGCATCGTCCGACGCAAGCGCGGAAATCGCGATCTCGCCGAGTGCAAGGCTTCGAGACTTGATCGCAGGAATGTCTTGCGACAGATCGGCGGCTCGCCGCAAATTGGACATCGCGCGGATCGTATCGCCGCGCACGAACCAGGCGCTTGCAATATCCAGCATTGCCCACACTCTGCCCTCAGCCGTCGATAGAAGGCTCGAGGCATAACTCGCGATGGCCAGCGGGTCTTGATCGCTCTGCAAATCGGCGACCTGCGCCTCGGACAAGGCGAGCGCAGACGAAATCACCGCTTCGGCGTACCGATCAGTCTGTGCTGGCGACCATTGATCCGGTTCTCCCGCCGTCATGAACTCCAGAGCTTCATTCCAATACGTGTACGCCGCGACTGGACCCGCCACGAGCGCATCGCGCTCGATCTCTTCAAGAGTGCGCTGAGTTTCAGTGCGGCTCTTCAACAGGTCGAGGATCGAGATCGGCTGGGCCATCGCATCAGGCCCAATCACAAGGCCAGTGGCCAGTGCGAGCGGGGCAAACATCTTGGAAAAGATGCCGCCCTGCGCCCGGCCTGGAAATGGTGCGTCCGATCTGATCATGCGCCGAGACCCTATTCGGGCTCTACTGATTGCGCGGCAGCGGATGAGAACACCGTCGCACGGCTGAGAAAGACATCTGCCGCACGACCGACAAGCGAAAGCGGCAAGTCAGTCTCTGGCGAAATGATAACTGCGACCTGCCCGCTGTTCTGATCCAGGTGCACGCTCTCGATGCTCCCCGACACCGTATCGGTCGTTCCGAGAAACCTGAGCTGCGCACGTTCCGTACCGTTCAGCGACTTGATGGCTTCCGGGTCGAAGAACGCACGGACCTGAACAGGTTGATCCGCGTTCGTGATACGCATGACCGGCTCACCGGCCCGAACGAATATGCCAGGTTCAGCGTTCGTATCGAGCACGCTGCAATCGCATGGACTGTCCATGTACCTAACGGCCCCGTCAGCTTGCTCGATTCCAAGCATCGGACTGCCATTGGTCAGCGCACCGCCAGCCTCGGCAGCTGTAAAGACCAGAACGCCATCTTGCGGAGCGCGAACATCAATCGCCGGAATTGTGACCTCGGCCACCGTCGCGGAAATCAGAAACGCTCTTTCATAAACAATCGACGCGACCAGGCCCAGGATGCCAACAACGAAAACGGACGCGGCTGCGAAGGTCAGCATTCGACCGATCGAGAACCGCTCTGCGATCGTCGGCGCGGGTGGTTCCTTCTTCCGCGCCTTGGCAGAGTTGTCCCGATTGACCACCGCGAACAGATCGCCCGAGTGAACGAGTTCGCCTGACAGGATCGCCCCGGACACATACCGCAGCGTCGATGTTTGATCGCGCGTCACATCAACAAATTCGAACCCGGTTCGAACCTGACCACTCGTCGTCGGCGTTTCGTGTCGCATCTGCGCGCGCATCGGCTGCAGAATTGCAAATTCGTTGAAGTTGATGTGAAGCGTGACGTCGACCGTCTGCGCGCCCAGCCCGAGTGTCGTCGCCGTCTCGAGAGAGAAGCCCCCGACGCTCCAGTCAAATGCGTCAAACATCTGATTAGAGATGTCGATCCGGAGCGGAACGCGCAGTCGCGCATGCTGGCGCTGGACTTCGGCTTCGTGAACGATCGCGGTTTGGAAAGTCATGAGTTTACAGCCCCAAAGAAGTCATGATGGCACCGGTGTTCGGCAGCTCGAACACGCCGATGCTCAGCCCAAGCAACATTACGAAGGTAATCGACGCGACAGCCATCATCGCGGGTGACGAGGCTGCCGACAAACGCGTGCGCCAGTCCGAAGACTGCGCCGCCAGTGTCGTCTTCTGGCGCGTCCACTTCTGCTGGTTCAGGTGGTACACCATGTAGATTTTTACAAAGGAACCAACGACTTGATTATAGTAGAGCAACAACGGCCACCAAGGCGATACCGTGGATCGCGAGGCCAGGAAGCTCAGGGTCAGAATGTAGCGCGTGCTCAGGATCCAGAACGCATAGAGCGCGATCATGACCGGACCATCGGTGACACCATAGAGCGCTGTGACAACGACACCCGTCAGACACGTCCACATCGAGATGCGCTGGTCGATGATGCTCCACCAGGTGAACAGCCCCATACGCCGAGGACCGAGTGCGATGGCTCGTGTGTTTGTGCGCAGCATGTTGCCGAACCACCGGCGCATCAGAACGATCGATCCCTGCAAAAAGCTCTCGGACGGAGCATCCTCGACAGTCAGCACGCGTACGTCCGGGATGTACAGCATCTGCCAACCGTCTCTCAAAAGATGGTACCAGCTCGACTTGTCGTCGCCGGTCAGGAACTTGATGCGTCCCAGACGCCAATGGTCGATCCAGTCAACCTCGACCCGCTGGATGAACTCTGAGTCCGTGATGATCGACGCGCGAAACATCGACATCCTGCCCGTCAGCGTCAGCACGTTTCGTGACAATCCGACCGAGGACATGTGGATCTGGCGCTGCGCAAAGCGCATTGCGTACCAGTGATGGAAGACCCAGTTTCCCTGAACCTCGCAGTCTTCGTCCGTCGTCAGCGCGCCCGCGCGCGGGAACATCTGGAAGAACGGAGCACACCGGCGGATCAGGCCTTCCTCGAGGATCGAATCGCCATCGACAACAGCGGCCACTGCGTCGTCGGGCGGATTGTCAGCAGCGATCGCGCGAAAGCCGAATGCAAGCGCATCTCGCTTGCCGGTTCCCGCAATCCGCACAAACTTGAGTCTGACATCGGGCGGTGGCGCGCACATCTCGAAAAGCTGCTTGATGAGACGCTGATCGCCCATCTCAACGATCGAGGCGACGATCGTCGTTGGCGCCCCACAATCGATCGCCTCGCGGATAGCGGCTTCATAGACACGCATCGTCGTGTCGCTGTCGATCCGGAAGCTCGTGACCAGAAGATAGACTTGGCTCGGCATCCCGGCTTCGGCAAGCGCGTCCGCGCGGCGCCGCCAGCGCGGAAACACGATCTTGCGGTAGATGATCGAGCGCACCCAATGCAGAACAGCCCAACTGTAACGCCACACACCGATCAGGCCGATGATCAGCAAGAATTCAGCAGCCTTCGGGTCCCAGGCAGCGGCGGGCATGGACAGGGCAAACAGCACCAGGCACGTCAGGAAGACGAGGTGCCCGGCAAGATTTTTCCAGCCAGGATCAAGGGTGCTTTTGTACCCTGCGCCCGTCATGTCACCAACAGATGCCGTCGTAGTTGCCGCCCGTTCGTTTGTCGGGATCGACGCGGATCAAGTCGATCACCTGCTGCTCGGGGCCCGCCTTCTCGACAGCTTTCACGAAGGATTTGTCACCATTCCCGATGATGATCGTGTCTGAACCCGCGATCAGGCCCTCCAGATCGTCGGTCATGAGTTGCGAGAGATGGCTCAGCTTGGCCTGAATGTGCGCAAGATTGGATCCGCGCAGCGTCGCCATCTCGACGTTCTTGTCGTAAATCTTGAGATCGTATCCTTTACCAAGCAGGCGCTCGGCCAGTTCGACAAGCGGGCTCTCGCGCAGGTCGTCTGTCCCGGCCTTGAAGGCAAGCCCAAGGAGCGCGACCTTCCGGCCGCCCTTCGACGTGACCATCTCGACGGACTTTTCAACCTGTTGGGAATTCGCCTCCATGACACCGTCGAACATTGGCGTTCGCACGTCCATAGACGACGCCTTGTATCTGAGGGCACGCAGGTCCTTTGGAAGACACGATCCGCCAAATGCATAGCCAGGACGCAGATAGGCACGCGAGATGTTCAGGCGCGTGTCCATGCAGACGATGTCCATGACCTTCTGTCCATCGACCTGTGCGGCCTTGCATATGTTGCCGATCTCATTGGCAAAGGTCAGCTTCACCGCGTGCCACGCGTTGTTCGCGTATTTGACAGCTTCGGCCGTATCAATTTCGGTGACGATCTCGGTGCTTTCGATGCCAGCATTGATCTCGCGCAGGACCTCGAGCGTCTTGTCATCATCGACACCCAATAGCATGATGGCAGGTGCGAAGAAGTCGTCGATCGCAGTGCTTTCGCGCAGAAATTCCGGATAAATTGCCAATCCGAACCCGTCGCCATAGGTCAGGCCGGACGCCCGCTCCAGCGTTGGGATGACGGTTCCGCGCATCGAACCCGGCAACATGGTCGATCGTATGATGACGGTATGGCGTGTCGACTTGCTGGCAACTGCCTCGCCAATCTGTGCGCAGACGGTTTCGACAAACCGAAGATCGAGATCACCGTTCGGCCTGGATGGCGTCCCCACACACACGATCGAGACGTCGGTGTCAGCTACAGCTTGTTTCAGATCAGAGGTTGCAGTGAGACGTCCGGCATCGACATTCGCCGCGATCATCTCGGACAGGCCCTTCTCCACAATCGGGGCTTGTCCGTTCGCGATCAGGTCGACCTTGGCACGATCCACGTCGACGACAGTTACTCCGTGACCACACTCCGCAAGACATGCTCCGGACACGGCACCAACATATCCTGCACCAAGAATGCTTACTCGCATAAGGGATTCCTTTCCCGCTCAAGCCCCGCATGTATAATCATATTGCAGCGCAGCAATAGTTCAAGAAAAAGATCAAGCACTGCGAGTTTTTTATTAAATTTTATGGGGCGTAATAGAATTTATTCGCCAAAACTGCGAAAGCAGTCGCGTTACAAGCTTCATATATATTTATAAACTAGAACTGAAAATACAGAAATGGCGAATATGATGATGATAGAACCTTTGCCGCACTGAACACCAAAAGCAGCGCTGCACCACGCTCAAGATAAATTCTGAATCTCGGTGATTGAGTCAGGCTTTGAATCTTCGGCGCAAAATACATACCATAAACAACGGCCCAACCGATCAGCATCCAAAACACATGGCTACTGTTGATCTGCCATGCGACTTCGTCACCCAGGCTCCAACCATTCAGGCCAATCATGCCCTCATACACAGCGATAGCCGACGCCAGGTCGGGCGCTCGGAACAGAACCCAACCGATCATCACAAGCAAAAGCGTCAGCAAGATCCGTGGCGCGTGCCGGGGTGCATTGACCTGCGCCTTCACCCCAAAGGCGCGTTCGATCGCCAGAAGCACGCCGTGCCAAGCACCCCATAGTACGAATGTCCAGCTCGCGCCGTGCCAAAGCCCGCCAAGCAACATCGTCAGAAACAGGTTTAGATAGGTCCGAACCTTGCCCAGACGGCTGCCACCCAGCGGAATGTACAGATAGTCGCGCAACCAAGCCGACAGACTCAGGTGCCAGCGGCGCCAGAACTCCGTGATGGACATCGACACATACGGATTGTCGAAATTCTCCATGAACCGGAAGCCCATCATCAAGCCCAATCCAATCGCCATTGCGGAGTAGCCCGCAAAATCAAAGAACAACTGGATCGTGTATGCGGTCGTTCCCAACCAGGCTTCAGCAGCCGTCGGCGCGGGCAGAGCGAACATCAGGTCCGCGACCGGTGCGACGCTGTCCGCGATCAGAACCTTCATCGCCAGCCCAAGCGCAAAGCGATATGCTCCCTCGGAGAAGAGCGCCCAGGAATGGATGCGATTCTCGAACTGATCGACCAGATCCTTGTATCGCAGCACGGGCCCGGCGATCAGCTGCGGGAACAGTGCGATGAAAGCAGCAAAGTCGATCAGATTTCGAGCCGGCGGAGCATCACCCCGATGCACATCGACCAGGTAGCTGATCGCCTGGAAGATGTAGAACGAGATCCCGATTGGCAGGATGACGGACCAAAGGCTGAACTCACCAGCCGAGACATCCAACATGGCGAGGAAGCTCTCCACGCCAAAATTGAAATACTTGAAGTAGGCTAGCACAGCCAGATTCCCGGCGACTCCGACCCCAAGCCAGATCTGCCGGCTGCGCCCTTGGTCGAGCGAGGTCACACGCCAACCGAGCGCATAATTCCAAAGTGTTACGAGGACAAAGAGCCCGAGGAAATCGATCCGCCACCAACCGTAGAAAGCGTAGCTCGCAATCAAGACGGTGACGTTGCGAAAGCGCGCTGGCGTCAGGAAGTATGCAGCCAGGAACCCCGGCAGAAACCCAAACAGAAAAATCGCCGAGGAAAACACCATGCGCGTTACGCCCAGCCAGTCATAAGGGAACTACTCGGCCAGCGCATCTGCGTACTCTGTGTCCACAAAGCGCATCGGCCATTCCCAGATGGCGATCTGGGGCAGCGCCTCCATGCTGGGCAGACCGTCCAGAAACTTCGCCATCGGCTTCACCGGCCCACCGCCATCTTCCGCGAGGTTCAGGACATCCGCGTCCAGCGCCAGCCGCAACGACGCCGCGAAGCTCCATTGCTCCTGTGCGGAGTAGCTCGTTCCAACAAGGGCAACCGGGATTTCCGGAGCGCCGAACAAACCAGAGGCATCAAGTTCAGCTTCCGGCGCCTCCGCTTCGAAGGCCTGAACCTCTTCGTCCCCAAGTCCCAGCCAATCCCGTGCGGATCCGACAGGTGTGAACTTGGTGAGGTCGCCCCGATGCATCATCTCGGGCGACCCGACCCTGCGGTAGCCCTTGGCTTCAGTCGAGATCCGGGCCGCAATCTCGGACCTGACCGCTTCCGCAACAACTGTGGCGCCAACCGGTGTCCAGTGCGTATCACGGGCCATAAAGACGGGAGCATTAACGCTTGCCGCAACCAACGCATCGGTCGAGTCCAGGTAGGGGATCTGTCGATCCATCAGACCTTCAACAAACGCAGCGTAAGCGTCCGTGCGGCGGCTCGGAACGGCGGCTTTCAGGCGATCGGGGTAGACCGATGCCTTGGCCGGTACGAGCGTAACCAGCAGCTCGATCCCTTGTTCGGACAGGATCGATTGCACTTTGCGCACGAACTCAAGATTTGCGTTCAGGTTGGTCTCTGAGCGATCGGGCGTTCGATATTCTTCTTCGGTAAACAGCCAGCCATCCCGACCAACGACAACGCCCGAGCTTCCAACGCCGAAAAGCGCATAGTCTACGACGCCCCACAAGGTCACCGCAGCTTCCCGGGCGGCCAGGCTCTCGCTGTAAAGATCCTCGAATGCCTCGGTGTACTGGCCCTTGATCAGTGCCGATGGACGCTCCGGTAGCCCCGCTTGATCAAACGATTCTCTAACTGCCGACGGCGTGAGTAAAGCGCCAACAGCCAATACGCCGATAATCAGCGCGCCGGGCAGCGTCAGGCTGCGGATATCGCTCACACGACCCATCATCAGACCCGCGCGTAGATGTCCTCGTACCGGATGATATCATCCTCGCCCAGGTAAGACCCCGACTGTACCTCGATCAGATGCAGGTCGATCTTGCCGCGGTTCTCCAACCGATGGTGCGCACCCAGCGGGATGTAGACAGATTCGTTCTCGCGCAGGATCTGCTCTTCACCGTCTATCGTCACAATTGCCGTACCCGAGACGACCACCCAGTGCTCTGAGCGATGAAGGTGGCTCTGCAGACTAAGCTTGCCCTTCGGCTTCACAACGATCCGCTTCACCTGAAAGCGGTCGTCCATGCAAATCGTTTCATACGATCCCCAGGGGCGAAAGATCTGCGCGTGGATGTCGGCTTCGGGGCGCTTTCGCGTGCGCAGCGCCTCGACGACCTGTTTCAGATCCTGGCTCTTCGTGCGGTCTGCGACAAGCACCGCATCGCGCATCGCGACAACGACCAGATCCTCGACCCCCAGGGTGGCGACCATCGGACCGTCGCTCGCGCGGATGTACGAGTTTTGCGTGTCCAGTGCGACGACATTGCCGACCGCAACATTGCCATTCGCATCGGTATCGCCAACCTGCCAAATAGCTTCCCATGACCCAAGATCCGACCAGGCAAATCGCCCGCGAACGACCTTGATGTTCTTTGCTTGCTCCATGACCGCAATATCGAACGGCAAGTCAGGCGACCGCGCCATTTCAGCAGCACCCAGCCTGATGAACTCGAGATCCATTTCAGATTTCGCGAAGGATGCCATTGCCGCCGCGAAGACATCTGGAGCATTCGCTTCGAACGCTGCCAGCAAAGTCCGTGCGGTCGCCACGAACATCCCGGAGTTCCAGAGATAGTGACCATCCTCGAAATAGCTCTGAGCGGTCTCGGCGTCCGGTTTCTCGACAAAGGTGTCGACATCGAGAACATCGCCCTCCTGTCCCATCGAGACGGTCTTGATGTATCCAAATCCGGTCTCGGGCGCGTTCGGGACGATGCCGAACGTTATGATGCATCCGGTATCGCGCGCGGCTTCGAGCGCGACCGGCAAGTCTTCAAGGAAGCGGTCGGCGTTCGGGACGTTGTGATCCGCAGGCAGGATAACGAGAACGCGATCAGGGTCTGTTTCCGCGGCCATGATCGCCGCCAACGCGACCGGGAACGCGGTGTTTCGGCCCATCGCTTCCAGAACAATCGTCGGCTGCATTCCAGCGGACAGCATGTGTTCGCGAACCAGAAAACGTTGCTCCGCCGCGCAAATCACAACCGGCGCGCCACACCCGGGCGATCCGGAAACCCGTAGAGCCGTTTCCTGAATCATCGAGCCGTCTCCAACGACGCTCAGGAACTGCTTGGGATGCGCTTTCCGCGAAATTGGCCAAAGCCGTGAGCCGCTCCCCCCAGATAGAATCACAGGCGTGAACGCGATGCTCGCAAGGGATAGATCTTTGGGTGCCATAACACTTCCCCGTTAAATCTCTGTTAGGGAATTGTGCGACGCACCATCAAGTCAACCGAAACCGCAGGTTGTCATAGAAACTTTTCACTCAAAGCGCGATTCGACGGCAAATAGGACATAAATGCCTTCATATTGAGCACTTTGAACATCAGAGTCCCGTCGCTCATAACCGATTGTACCGGACGCAAAGAAACTCTCGATCACTGGAACTTGCATCCCTAGGTTGATTCGCGACAGGAAATCACTTCGCGACTGCACACCAGGTTGAACGATCTCGAAATCACGCAACTCCAGGTCAGTGCTGGCGCTAAGTTCGTATCCCGGACTGAATTCCTTCGTGAGGTCAAAGCGCAAGCGGTACTGCACGAAACCCGAAGCAGTGCTCAGATCCGTTTCCCGAATACCCGCGTCGAAGCGGCCGCGAATGCGCGACAGAATCTCCGAAGGACGATAATCGAATTCAACCGCCGCGATGGGCGCGACGTCCGATCCGAAGAAGGAAGCATCGTAGTTCCGGTACTCCAGACCCAACCCCGTCTCGACCTCGAGCGTTGCGGCGCTATCGACGAACGTCAGGCCCGTAAGCCCGCCATACCCTGTGGAAGACCGATCAAAGCTTCGGCCTTCCAGGTCATCGAAATAGCTTCTCCGATCGAGCGACCCTTGCGCGAAGGCGCTCAAAGAGTCCGTCAGTGGGTAAATCGCACGTAGGCCGCCTCCGACCTCGATCCGATCTCGGTCGCCGTTGAACAGCGGCGGAAGTCCGGAGGCCTGAGGTGTGAAATCATCGAAATCGATGAAATAGGTTTCGCCGAAGCCTCGCAGGCGCCAGGTGCCAAAGTCTTGCTCCAGTCCGAGGTCCAGCGTCAGGTCATGGAACACCGTCACCTCGTCAGCAGCGGAACTCAGGTCCCCCGACGACTCGTTGATCGCGTTATGATCGCGCCGCACCCTGAAATCGATGTCGCCTGTCAGGCTGTCATTAATGAGCCAACGTCCACGCGCCCTGGCTTCGGCATCGATGTAGTTGTTCTGCGTCAGATCCAGAGACCGGCCGACCTCCAATCCTAACGCTAGCTCGCCCTGAACCTCGTCTCCCGTCAAAACGAACCGTGCGCGCGGTGTGATTGCGACGGATATGTCGTCCTGCTCAGCTCCCTCGACAGCGCGGAGGGGATTTGTCTCGTACAACGTCGAAATCTTGGGTTCGACAAACACGCGCAGAAGCGGCTCCCCCGTCTCGGGAACCCGAGGCGGTATCTCGGGCAAGTCCAGATCATCAGTGTTAGACAGTTGCTCTTGCGCGGCGGCACCATGCGCGACAACCATGCACAGAACTATCGTTTTCAGCGCATTCCGCATCGCCGACTCCCCCGTAAGGCCTTTACGGGAGAGCACAGGGCATCCAACAAATCAAGAATTATGGTGCAGTGCAGCAGATCTGGAAATGGCAGAGCCTCATAGAAGCGAGGTGATCCAGGCGTGCGCATCCGGCGTCAACGAAGCGCTCTCAAGGCTTTCCCAGTCGACAATCCATTCAGGAGTTGACCCGCTCACGCTAAGTGACTCTTCAAGCGCCGATCCGTCGAAGGACGCCCGTGCGCGTGCTGTGAGCGCAATTCGATCCTGAGACGCGTCAAAGTCCAGCAACACCGCCGGTATACCAGTGGTATCGAAGACCAGAATGTCAGCGCCGTCGCCGAGCGACGCCTGGACGTCTCGTGACGGCCCTACGATTGCCACGACATCGTCGCCCTGCCCCATCGCTGCAATCGACGCTTCGCCAGCCAGGACGACCACGTCATTCCCCCGGCCGCCGTCCAGGGCTCCGCTCCCGCGATGCAACAGATGGTTACCCGAGCCGTCGCTCAGGGAGACATCCCCGGGACCAGACGTGATGGGAACACCAAGGAAATCGACATTGGCAGTGTCAAGACGATCGATACCGGCGGTTCCCGTCAGCTAGACGAAAGACCCGTTGTCCGAGTTAGATTCCACGTGCTCATCATGCGTAACGCGATCCGTGCTCGCGCCCGTCAGATCGATTACGTCCAGTCCGCTGATGAGTGACGCATTGCTCAGGTCCAACGTGTAGGTAGAACTGAGCAGTCGAAGGGTGTCTTCGCCACTTCCGAACGCGATTCTGTCCAGATGCCCAAAGTTCGAAACAAAGGTTGAGACGACATCGGCGCCGCCGCCTCCGACGAAGTTATCGTGCCCCGCCGTCAGATCGACCTCCAATCGGAAGTCGGCTGTACGGACGATCTCGATCGCTGGAAGTAACGTATCAATCAGCACATCGCGGAGGAGAAGCGTGGCGACACCGTCTGCACCTTGAAGGTTCAGGATTGTTCCATTGCCTTCGCTTCGCCACTCAAGGTCCGAGGTATCGGCGGCAGACAGCAGATTGGTCAGGATCAAACGGTCGGTCTGCGGATCGAAGTCGTATACGATATCGTCGCCATCGCCTTCACGGTACCGGATTGTATCGCTGCCCGAACCCGTGGTGATCCGGTCATCCCCGCCGCGCCCCGTGATATCGTCATCGCCTTCGCCTGCATCGATAACGTCCGCAACCCCAGATCCGTAGATGTCGTCGCGTCCACCGCCTGCTCGAACGTCGAGCGCACCGCCACCCTCGACGGAAATAATTTGATCAGAGTCGTCGAAGACAACGGTGCCGAAACCGCTACCAATGCCAATCTCGGTCCGTGCGGAAGAGTCGGTCCCGATTTGTGCACTGGAACTTCCAGTGCCTTCAAACACGATCCGGTCGGAAAACTCCGGCAGAGTTACTACGGTAAAGGTACGCCGAAGCTCGATCTCCTCGATACCGTCCAAGGTGATATCGGCGAGGTCGACCTGAGACTGCGATCGCAGGATCAGTCGGTCTTGGCCGGCTCCACCGTAAATCTGTGATCCGGTGAGAATTGATCCGTTCCCGGCATCGATCGTGTCGTTGCCAGCACCTAGCATTGCGTCGACTTGCGTTGAGTCGCTCAACTTGACGATATCGTTGCCGCCACCCGTATGAAGGTCGGCCGATGCTCCACGCACAACGATCGTGTCGTCGCCTGCGCCACCTGTAACACTGCCTGCGAAATCGGGATCGA
>ERZ1740062.69-NODE-69-length-79206-cov-14.967038_pt1 | contig 79206 bp, 56 predicted proteins | sample MGYA00581741_ERZ1740062 | MGnify/ENA primary metagenome ERZ1740062 (study PRJEB43018, sample SAMN04849747) | marine metagenome | isolation source: floating plastic debris | place: Pacific Ocean | collected 2008-09-01 | study: EMG produced TPA metagenomics assembly...
CCCTGCTTCCTCTGCTCACCAAAACCATTGATTATTTTTTTAATTGGAAGTCCCTTAGTAGATGTGCAAAATCGGACTATCTATCTTCTATAGTTATTTAAATTTTCAATATCGTAATAGGAATCAGGATTTCGATTAGTTGTAGAGTTAGGTAACTTACCTGTATTGCGAACATTAGTTATTTTGTTAACTAAATCAAACCAAAATGGTGCTCCCATAGAAATTGCCACACCACTGACAATCCAGCCTAGAAGGCTTTTGAAACCTCCTATAGTGTTGAAATTATTGGAGCGTCTTTCACTAATAGAAATTAAAGGTTTCTCATCACTAGAATTTCCTGCATCTTTATCAATAGAAAGAAACTGTTGTTGAATGTTATTTTCCGTCCACCCTACTGGTAAGGATATATCTGCAAGTGCTTTTTCTGTTGATTCTTTGAGAGTGTCTAAATTAACCCTTCCCTGGGAAGTTTGATTATTATTCTCATTGGCTTTAACTACGATATCGTAAGCATTTTGAGTAATAGTTTGTCGCAAAGCCGAGTCTTTTGAGAAACGACTTGTCATATGAAATGCATCTGTATTGGTTGAAATTGCTAGAATTATCCCAATTAAGATCGCAACTCCTTTGGCGTTGCGCTTATATACTCCAGAAGCTCTGTCCATAGACTTATCGAATGCACTTTCTAGTTTTCTTCGCAGAGCAGTTACTCCTTCTTCAGCACTATCTACTCTTGTTTGAGTCCCCTTTGCTAAGGTAATTATATTGTCTGACCAAGATGGAGGTAATGCTGAAAGAGTTTGGCGGACTCTCTCATAAGCTGGACTATTTTTTCTTTCTAAAAAACTTGTCAATTCATGATAAACCGAACTGGTAGTATTCATAATCTGGGCTACTTCATTCAGATTTGGTCGCATTCCTCCTGAAACTATTGCTTTTTCTGTATTATTAAACAAGTTTTGCTGGAGATTTTGTAGATTGCTTACAGTTTTAGTTGTAACTTCACCAGTCATTTGCCTCAGTTGTAAACTTTCTATATAGTTGTTAAAACTCACAGCCATGAGGTTAACGCTGCTTTCCAGGTCAGATTTGTTTTGCGCAAAATTTTCGATAATGTTTTGAAATTCTGCTTCTAAAGCTGTAAGTTTTGTATTAGCGTCTTCAATCAAGATTCTTAAAGAACCGTCAATATCAATCTCTTGCTCTAAATTACTGATTATTCCCTTAATATCTGCCAATCGCTGGTCTCGAAATTTTTCTAAACGCGATGCAGTCAAGTTATCTACTAATGTAGGTATTTCCAGAGTATCAATGACGCTAGAAGCAAAGTTTTCTGCGGGAATATATGAAGGAGCACTATGTTGATTTAGACCAAAAACCGTGTATTTCGCATCTGTTCCATTTACTCCTCTAATTAAGCGGTATAGCAACCCAATAGACCAAGTAAATCGACGTGGTAAAGTAACTAAAAATCCCTTCGCTTCTTGATTTAAACTTTGAATTGATGGATTATCATAAATATTGTTGGCTAACTCAACTATTGCTTTTTCTGATTTATTATTTCCTCCTGCTAAAAGTATCTCTATAGATTTTCTTAAGTGTTGAGCTCGCCATTGAAAGACTGTTGAAATCATTTCTTGAATTTCAGCGGCTAATAAGCTCAGAGTTAGGTAAACAAAAATTAAGCCTAAGACTACGTCAAAAATTAAAGGTAAGTTCATAAATACTACTCCTGTTAAATAAGCTTTTTGGTTTTAGCTGTGGATTTTATGCTTTCGGTGCCGGTATTAATATTTATACTGCTTTTGGATGTTTAGTATAAGTATGTAATTTATTTTGTATTACTGAGACCTTAATTAATTATTTAATTAAAGAAGGTACAAACCCTACTTCGCAACGCTAACTGACTTCAGATAGAATTAAGAGATTTCCAGAAAATAAAAAATCCATCTTCATAGTTCCAAAGCAAAGGAGTTTCCGGAGCAGTTATCGGTAGCTATACTCTGTAAACGCGCAAATGATGTTGTCGCAGACTGGGAAACTTCAGTTTAATTTTATTCAAATTATTGAAAAATCTTAGAACAAAACCGAAACAAAACTTGGTTTAACAGACTGCAAAAATAAATTTATAAAAATATCCAGGAAATATGCAACAGAGAAATCAGATTTGGCATTCTTTAGAAAAACTGTATCTCGTAATCGAAAAAAGAATTGACTGGGTATGGATAACGGTATTATTTCTCGCAGCAACCTTTATTTTTACTATTAACTTAGGCGAACTTCCACTCAGAGATTGGGACGAGGGTACTGTAGCACAAGTTGCCCGTGAAATTTTTCGTGCTCCATTCGGTTCTCATACATGGTTATATCCAACATTGGGAGGAGAACCTTACTATAATAAGCCTCCTTTAATGCATATACTAATTTCCTGGATTTACCGTTTCGCTGGTATTAATGAATGGACCAGTAGAGTTCCCGGAGCTTTCTTAACTGCTTTATCTGTACCCTTACTATACGCGATCGCTAGGGAAATATATGCCCGTCGTTCTGAAGCTTTGTATAGCGCTTTAATTTACCTAACCATGTTACCTGTGGTACGTCACGGAAGATTAGCAATGCTCGATGGGGCTGTCCTTTGCTTTTTTATGGTCATGGTAGTTTGTTTATTGCGATCGCGTCGAGATTTGCGTTACTGCTTGGGTGTTGGTATTGGTTTTGGATTGATTTGTCTGACAAAGGGAATGCTAGCTATTCTCCTAGGCACTGTAGCTTTTGCTTTTTTACTTTGGGATACACCACGACTACTAACAAGTAAGTGGATGTGGTTCGCTATGTTTTTGGGCAGTTTGCCTATCCTGTTATGGTACTATCTACAAATTACTCGCTACGGTAATAGTTTTATTGATGAAGGATTGTTAAGACAGTCATTTAATAGAATTTCTGAGTCTGTAGAAAATCATAGGCAACCACTCTGGTACTATCCTTTAGAGATTATTAAGTATACTTCCCCTTGGCTAATATTTATTCCTTCGGGCTTACGCTACACTTGGGAAAATCGTAATTCCAGCTGGGCAAGGTTTGTTTTAAGTTGGTTTAGCGTTTATCTAATAGCAATTTCTTTAATGAGTACCAAGCTTCCCTGGTATATATTTCCAATTTACCCCAGTATTGCCCTAGCTTGTGGTGCAAGACTTGCGCAAGTTGAAAATCTACCTCTATTAACCTCCTATCCCCGACACTGGACTATTGGTTTGGCTTTTTTAGCTGTTGGTGGTGTGGGGGGTGCTCTTTTCTATATTTTTGGTAATGAAGTGCAAATAAGTTTAGCTTTTATTTTGGCTGCATTTGCCCTAAGTGCCATTTTAACTATAAACTTACTCAGGATAGGAGACAGGAAATTTTTTTGGGTCCTCCTCTGGGGTACTTATGTTTCCTTAGTGTTGTTAATGAAATCTAATTACTGGAATTGGGAATTAAATGAAGCTTACCCGGTTAAACCAGTTGCAGCAATGATTCAAACATTTGTTCCTAATAGTCAAATAATCTATACATCATCAAAAAATCACAGACCATCTCTAGATTTCTACAGTGATCGCAAAATTATTCCTAAATCTCTTCAACAAATTCAATCTTTATGGGAAAAAGAAATTCGTCCTTATTTTTTATTAGAAGAGCCAGATTTCAAACAGCTTAATCTCAAATCTCTTGAAGTTTTAGGATCAAGCTCAAGCTCAAATTTAAAATTAATACTGGTAACTAAAAACACTAATAATTAAAAATATTATTAAATTTTTATTATTCCCAGTCAATTTGCCTCAAACCCTCTTATACATAAGATTAGACTACATTAACCTAAGCAATTATCAATATCTTGATATCCGTTGTACCCCATAGGAAAAGATGCATAAAAGTATTTTTTGATATACTGTTACGGAAAACTGTGGAAGAGGCTATTTATCCCAGATGATACATTCACTGGGATTTTCTTTTTTTCACTACTGTTTTTTCTCAGGTTTTGGTTGATTAGGATTTATATCATTAATACTTTGCCCAGTAGTACCAAAAAATCCAGCAAATACTAGAATTACAACTACTATAAATAGCAAAGAACCCTTGAAGAGAGTAAAATCTCTAAATATTCGAGCTAAAGGTCGGCTTTGACGACGTAGTTCTGATGAAATTATCATCTGCCTGAGAATAAAAGGGTCACGGACATAATGACCGCTCTTACAAACAACTATTCTTTCTTGACAGTAAGGACAAGAATATAGCCCAATGCAACTTTTAATCGGCTTATGATTAGTATTTTTTTGACAAATTGGGCAAGTAACATAATGATTATCAAATGTATGCGTACTCATCTACCTCGTCCGCTTATTCCATTTTATAAACCCCGCAGGGTTTATTACTGTGTTTATATACATTTACTGAGCAACTAAACTATATATTTATTTGCTAAGTATGACTAAATTTCCGCCACCAATATAACTACAGTTGTATCTCAACTGACAATGATTTGGGGGCTGCAACACGAGTATAGCTAGATTTACCTTGATATGACCCGAATTATTTTAAATTTTAAATTTGAGTTTTGTGATTTAAGGATTTACTCTTTTAAGAAAGTATCATTTCACACTTGATAAAAAATCATAAGAACTTTTGCGTTCTTCATTCTGGCGGGCACTACCCTACCATCGTTTATTTTTGATCAAGGTTATTCCTTCGGTGGTGAACGCTTCTCTAGGGGAGAGCAAGTCTTAAGCATTAGCTATACTGGGGAATGTCGGGCTGCCATTCAAATTTTAACTCCAGGGATAATTGGGATATCGTTCTTTGTGGGTGTTTTTTTTAAGTGTTAATAAATAAAAATCAAAATAAAATCCAAGCTACCATATTCGGATTCTTCTCTCCCAATTTGCACTACCTAATTAGTATCCCTATCAAAATACCTGTAGCGACTAATTTTTATAAAATTTTTGTAATCCGAACAACTCTGCTATGAATATTAAGGTAGTGTACACAGCAGCACTACGAAAAATGCTGTCTTCAGAATAAAATTTGTTAAGTCTACTCAAATCATTACGACTTTAATTACTACCATACAGAGCGATGAAATATCCAGATATCTACTCAAATGGTGAAACAGTTACCTCAAGGAAGTAAATCCTTCAGGTGGATTATAGATCTATGAAATTTTTGCCAACTCTACAGATGGGAGAGGAATTTTTCTGCCGATAATTAGTCAGATGGCAGTGTGAAGCAATGTTGAATACTTGTAACTAAAGATAATATTTTTCAGTTTCTAATTAAGCTTGCTGAAATCAAAATTTCAATATTATTCATTTGTTTGCTACTAATTAGATAAAAATAAAATCAAGATTGTATTTTATACGTTAACTTTATAGCTAATCTATTTTAGAAGGCTGCAAAGTCAAAAATATTTAAATAATTTAATATATTCTATCTGTATTTCATATCATAAAACAAATATATTTGACAATTATTGAAGCTTTCATGTCCCATTAAATAATCCTGACTGATAGATATTTGAATATCGAGACAAAAAAGAGTATAAAGTTTTGATTGCTTATATTATGTAATCAATTGGGGCTAACAGGAGCAGACCATTAGCCAGTAGTCAGTAATCAAAATTCAATAGATAATAAATTTATCGAATATCGATTTATGACCAATGACTAATAATTCATGACATTTATGACAAATAGAGTAATAATTAATAGCTATTTAAGCTGTTGCTTCCATTTCCTCCTCATCCTCTCTATCTTCTGCATCTACTTGTCTTAAACGAATATGCTTTTTACCTAAAGTAATAACAAATTCATCTCCAGCCTTTAGATTCATCTGTTTTGTGTAAGCCGAACCTATGAGTAAATTGCCGTTAGACTGTACGCTAATTCTATAGCTAGCACTACGACCTCCTCGTCCATTTGCACTAGCAGAACTATCTAACTGAATGCCCTCAGCATCGATTAGAGCATTCAGAAATTTCATCATATTTACTCGCTCAATGCCATTTTTAGTTACGGTATAGTAGCCGCACTGTTTAGCTTTTTCTTCCTTACTAAGGTTTTCTAGCTCTTTGACTTTTTTGAGTAGTTCTTCACCAACAAGCGGTTCAATTTTTTTCTGTTTAGCCATCAACTTATGTCGAAAATAAGTGGTTCAACTGGTGGAATCGATTTTATTTTAGCTGACATTCAAGTTATAAGAACAATATCTTTGAACTTTTTATATCAACTTCGCCAAGTATATTACATTCATCGATGTAATTGTTGCCGCAACAGCATTTTTTTTCAGAAAATATATTTATATCTTTACTCTTAATTTTGGTCGAAATATATAGTTTAGGAAGGACAATTTACATTATAATTACTGAAAGTACAAAAAATAATGCTCTTTTTTCCTTCCCTAGTAACTCCTGAAAATACAATTGCAACATAGTAATTATAGACATTCATATTGGCAGCAAGCTATTGGCAGCAAGATAAGATTAAAAAAATCTTCACAGCATCAATGAAACTCACTACAAAAGGGCACTATAGTGTGAAGGCATTACTAGACTTAAGCTTGCAGCCAAAGTATGGTCCAGCTTCAACTAGAAAAATTGCAAATCGTCAGGATATTCCTGCTCCATATTTAGAAAAGTTGCTAATAGACCTGCGTCGTTATGGCTTGGTTGAATCAATTCGTGGTGCGAATGGTGGATATAAATTAGCAAGAAATCCCGCACAAATTTCTTTAGGAGAAATTCTGGAAGCTGTGGGTGAAAGTATAGAACCTCTACCTCGTCATCAAGCATCACAAACAAAAGCTGAGGATTGGGTAACTTTTAGTATTTGGCAAAGAATGCACCAAAAACTTCAAGAAGCTTTATATAGTATTACCCTTGCGGATCTTTATTATGATGCTCGCAGTTGGCAAGCTTCTTTGGGTGAAGAAACTAATTTTATTGTTTAAGCTTTTAATTTTTTCTATGCTTTGATTGGGCAAAGCAAAAACTAGGGTAAGATAGCTCAATTCGCTTTCAAATAAGGCTGGAGTAGTTGAAATTTTCTCAATATCGGGTATGGGCTGACAATAGCTCTGGAGGTAAACTTAATTTTATTTTTCCATCCATCTTCTAATTAATGGTTCTAATTTTCCACTTTAATTTTATTCACAACCATTATCAGATCTAAATTTTGATCTGATTTTTGTATAACTGCTCCCATGGAATAATTTTCAATCACCAATAATAATAATTGTCTATATAGATGAATCTATTCATTTAATGAAATCTATTGCTGTTTTAATTTTTGCCACCTTGTTAGATTTTATAATTGGCGATCCAAAAAATTGGATACATCCAGTCCAAGGGATAGGTTGGGTAATTTCTGTTCAGACCAAGCTGATTTTTAAATTATCTCAAAACCCCTTGATTCAGCGTATTGCTGGGATATTTCTTTGTTTTTTTGTAACTTTTGGTAGTGCTTTCACGGCTTGGTTAAGTATCAAAGTTATTGGGAGGTTACATCCAGTTTTAGGAATAGGACTAGAAATCATCTTGCTTGCGAGTTGTTTTGCATTAAAAAGTTTGCAAGATGCAGCAAAGGAAGTAATACAACCTTTAAAAAATCAAGATATTATCTTAGCTCGTTCTGTTTTAAGTAACTATGTAGGTAGAGACACTGCAAATTTATCAGAGTCAGAAGTTTTAAGAGCAGTATTAGAGACGGTAGGCGAAAATGCTACAGATGGGGTTATGGCTCCTCTTTTTTTTGCTATTATTGGGTCTTTTATTTCTTTTCTAGGTGCAGTACCTTGCGCGATCGCATACAAAGCTATTAGTACTTTGGATTCTATGGTTGGTTATCGAGAAGCTCCATATACTTATGTTGGATGGTTTAGCGCTCGTTTGGAAGATATACTTACCTGGATACCTTGTAGATTAACCGTGTTGACACTGGCAATAATATCGGGTAAACCGCTTCAAGTTTGGGAAATTTGCCGTCGAGATGCACCAAAAGACCCTAGTCCCAATTCCGGTTGGAGTGAATGTGCTTATGCTGCAATTTTAGGGGTACAAATGGGTGGAACTAATTGGTATCGAGGTGTCCCTAAGTATAAACCCCTGTTGGGAGATGCTACTAATGTTATTAATCTTAAAAGTATTTATAAAGCCTTAAATTTAACCAGATATTGTTTTTTACTTTGGTTAGGGGGAGGCACATCTCTACTCTTAATCGCCTTAAAGAGGTAAAGATAGAAGAAAGGAATGGTGAATGGTGAATGGATAATAGTTGATGTTAACTAATTCCTAACTCCTAACTCATTACTTCTAACTTCTTACTCCCAGTCTTTCCTTATATTTCTAAAAAAAATAGTATAATTATTTACTCATGGTTCTTGGTCATGAATGTGTCAGTAAAAATTGTAGAGATTCTCAGTGCTGAAGAAATTCGTCGTACTCTAACACGTTTAGCATCTCAAATAATTGAGAGAACCCGCGATGTGTCAAAATTAGTACTCATTGGTATTTACACCAGAGGGGTTCCTCTTGCTGATGTATTAGCGCGTCAAATCGAGGTTCTCGAAGATGTGTCTGTAGAAGTAGGAGCTTTAGATATCACCTTTTACCGAGATGATTTAGATAATATTGGCTTCCGTACTCCGGCAAAAACCAGTATACCTTTTGATATTACTGGGAAGACGGTAGTACTTGTTGATGATGTGATTTTTAAAGGACGTACAGCCAGAGCAGCTTTAAATGCGGTGAATGAGTACGGGAGACCCGAAGTGATTCGTTTGGCTGTATTAGTGGATCGGGGACATAGAGAAGTACCAATACATCCGGATTTTACCGGCAAGCAATTACCTACGGCTAAAGAAGAAATTATTAAGGTTTATCTACAGGAATATGATGGGAAAGATGCAGTGGAGTTAATTGGTAATTGAACAACCCCTTTGAGAATTCAAAATTCAAAATTCAAAATTCAAAATTCAAAACTCAAAACTCAAAATTTAATTCCACCTGGCAACTAATGAAATTAACACATTTTTTGACTCTAGCTCAAAGCTTTGCCAAGTAAGGGTTTTAAAATGTGCAAGTTAGAAGTAAGTGTTTGACATTCTCAGATATAAAGATACTGAGATTCTCCAGGTTAAACCTAGAAGGAATAGTGAAAAAGAGGAGATTATCCAACTGAAACCAAAACACCTTCACTTTCATTATTCATTTTATCTACTGCACACAAAGCGTAAGTTCCAACAGATACATTTGTAGATGTGACGTTTGCTGGTAAAATATCTTGTAGTTTCCATTCATTTGCTTCTTTTCTATACAAACTCCAAGAACGAATATCTCCACTAGCATTACTCCATCTGATGGTGCTAGATGTAACCTGAACTATATTGGGTAAGGATGGGGGGTTTGCATCACGCCATGTCATGGCAGGAGGTAGTGCAGGTTGTGTATATATTGCATATTGGAACTTTTCAGCGATACTTTGACGGTTACGGGAAATTGAGTCCATGCTAAAGAAAATATTTCCCAGGGATAAATTACTAGAAAGACTGCGACTAATTGTTATCTGTTTAATGATTTCTTGATTTTTCCAGGCTTTACCATCCAAACGAGCGATATTGTTACCTGCATAGATATGTCTTTTTCGAGGATTGATACTTGTCCACCATTTGAGCAAAGTTGAATAGCTCTGTGCTGTTTGGTCAATTCGCCAATATAGTTGGGGTGCAATATAATCTAACCAGCCTTGTTCTAACCACTTTTTCGCATCTGCATATAGAACATCGTATGCATCCAAACCTCTGATTCCTGCTGGATATCCTGGACGGTAAATTCCAAATGGGCTGATACCAAATTGAACATTGGGTTTAGCTGATTTAATTCCTTGATATAGTCGCTCTACCATGCGATTGACGTTATCTCTCCGCCAATTTTTGATATCTAATCTGCCTCCAGTCTTTCTATAAGCAGAGTAGGTTTTACTATCTGGGAAAGACTTACCGGAAATAGGATAGGGATAAAAATAATCGTCTAAATGAATGCCATCAACATCATAGCGTTTAACAACATCCATAATTACATTAAATGCTCTATCCTGTACAGCTTTTGCCCCAGGATCCATCCAGAGTTGATTTCCCCAACGATATACATACTGGGGACTTGTGACAGCCATATGGGGATAAATATTTCTTCCACGAGACACAGAAGTTTTAGCCCGGTAAGGATTGAACCAAGCATGGAGTTCCATATTACGCTGATGACATTGAGCGATCGCAAATTCTAAGGGGTCGTAATATGGTGATGGTGCTTTTCCTTGGGTTCCACTCAACCAAGCGCTCCATGGTTCATATTTAGAAGCGTATAAAGCGTCTCCTTCTGGTCTTACTTGTAGGATAACTGCATTAAAGTTAAGTTTTTTTAATTGATCTAAAATCTTGACCAATTCCGCCTTTTGCTCGGATACTGGAAGTCCGGCTTTAGAAGGCCAATCACTGTTCCAAACTGTGGTTATCCATGCTCCGCGAAATTCTCTACGATGACTAACCTTCACTGTACCGGATGTCGGATTTGGAGTTAGATTAATCTTTGATGGAATTACCAAGTATGGTGATTTAATCTCATCAGCTTCTCTTAAATAAACTAAAGCTTGATAAACAAATGCCGCAATATCTGCACGAGTTGCTGCTAATGTGGGATTTAATAAGCCGACATTAGGATAACTTACAACTAACTCTGCTTTCGTAGAGATAGCGATCGCTGTTTTAGCGTAATCTGGAATTTTTAAGTGGTCTCGGTAAATTTGCGGTAAAGTGCTAAGTAATTCGCTACTGACTCTGGTAGTTAATCCCAAACCGCTAATAATCGAAAGTAAAGCATTGGTGCGGGTAATGCGAGTTGCAGGACGAAACTGACGGTTAGGAAATCCGGTGATAAAAACGGTTTCGTAAGATTTTTTGATAGCCGATGCTGCCCAATTATTGGCAGGAACATCAACAAATGGTAAGTAATCCCGCTTCTGAGGAATTCTGGAAAAAGCTGTAGTCACAATTGCAGCAAATTCAGCCCTGGTCACTGAATTGTCGGGACGAAATCTGCCGTCTGGATAACCATTTAAAATTCTTCTTTGGGCTAAAGCTTCAATAAAAGGTTTAGCCCAATGATTTGTTATATCTGGGAAGCGAGCAGGGGTAGATACCATAGTTATTTAAAATAATTTCTTGTATATAAATTGACTATACAGATGACTGGGATTATGCTATCGCAATCTCAAAATATTAGAGTAAAAATGGTTCTGCAAGCTACATTCAATCGATTATTTATTTGTAATTTAAATTTAATTTAAAATTTATAATTGAGTATATTTAAATACTTGCATTTTTAAAGTTGGTAGAATTTTAGTAGGGACTGAGCATTCCCCTGAACCCTACTAAATATGTGGTTTTTACATCCCCCAGATTTAATATTTTTGGTCAGTAGGTAAGTCCTAGAAATAAGATTATGATTAATTTTTTAGTAACTTTTTAATACATCTCTAATAAATTCTGGTATTATTTTTTCATCATAATTAAATAGAACAATTGTTCTACAATATTGTTTTGCTGTATTGAAAAGCAGTATAAAAAATGCTGCAATTCAATGATTTACAACTATATATATGATTTGTTATGGTTCAATATACTCTCGCACAAAGCCCAGATGTCATCCTCTCCGTCCCCGGAAAAGATTCTTCTAAAGCTCGTGATAAGGCAATGGATCAGTTAATGGAAATTATGGATGAGGGGAAATTAGAAACAAATTTAGAAGAGGGTTTTGGTCCACAACAGTTGATTGAAGTCAAGGAAGATTTGATGGATAATACTAGTGGTGAAGATTCGGTAACTGAAGCTGTGCAGATTTTGAGTAATCTGGCATCTTTGAAAATAAAGGTTCAAGATTCTCGAAACGAAGCTTTAGAAATTCGTCAAGCTATTGATGTCTTATTTACTGACGATTCCGTAACTCAAGAAGAAGTTACAAGTCTCAAAGAAGGCTTTAAAGTACTTAAGAGTTTTGCTCAAAACAATATGCGTTATCAGCAAGCTAAGCAGAAAGCTCAAAAAGCCCGTGAGATTTTAGATAAAGCTTTAAAGTCACCTGATTAATTTTTCTGAACTATCTGTGGGGGTTAAGTAATGAGTAATGAGTTATGAGTAATGAGTTATGAGTAGTAAGTAATAATCACCAGCCATTTCAATGGGGTTATATAGTAACAAGCTCAAGTGGACTTGATATAACTTGTACTATGGGAATATCTAAATGATGGATAAAGCGATTGCTTTTGGGGTGGATACTACCAAACCATCGCTTGTCTAAAATTGGATTAAATAAAGCGATCGCTTTTTAAAAACTAAATATCACATTTCAACTAACTCTCCATCAACATCAATCTTGATGGGTTTAAATGTACGTACCAAGGGAAAGGACGGTCTTTGATATTTTCCCATTTCTCCTTATATACTTCTACTTGCAAATCATAATCTTCTACTTGAATTTCCCCTCCAGGATGATTTAGCTTCAAATATACAGTGACTCGGTGTTGGGTTTCACTAATATCAGCAACATAGCAAGGAAAGGTATTTTCCTGGTTTGGGTCAAAAGAAAAGGTAAGGTGATGGGCACGTATTCCCAGGTACTGTAAGTAGGTAGGGATGGGTTCTATTACCTGAAGATTACATTCCCAATCTATAGCTTTAACTTGATGGGAATTAATGATTTGAGCGCGAGAAATGTTTTTACATTCCGTTACTTGTGCAACTGCTAAATTAGGCGATCGCTCAAAAATATTTTCTTTGGTATCATCTGCAATGACTTTCCCTTGTGACATGACTAGGATATGATTGCTGACTCGGTATGCTTCTTCTAGTTTGTGGGTAATGAATAAGGTGGTACCCTGATAGGAGGAGAGAACTTTTCTGAGCAGTTTTTCAATCCGGTTTCGTAGATAAGTGTCGAGTGCTGAGAGTGGTTCGTCTAATAGTATTGCTTCTGGTTCAATTACTAATGCCCTGGCTAAGGCTACTCTTTGTTGTTGTCCGCCGGATAGTTGATGGGGGTAATGGTTTTCTAAGTTTTGTAAGTGCATCATATCAATATATTGCTGCACTTTGAATATGCGTTCTTGTTTGGGTAAATTTTGCAGACCAAAGCCGATGTTTTGGGCTACACTCATGTGGGGGAAAAGAGCGTAGTTTTGAAATACGAAACCTATGCGGCGTTTACGACTAGGAAGGTTGATTTTTCGCTTTGCATCAAAGAGAGTTTTTCCATTAAGGATTATACATCCGGTTTGGGGTTTTGCTAATCCAGCAATGCAGCGTAGGGTCATACTTTTTCCAGAACCGGATGCTCCTAATAGTCCTAATGTGTGATTATCTGCGGTGAAGTCAACTTTTAGCTCAAAGGTTTTGAGGTTTTTTTGAATATTTACTATTAGTTCTTTTTTGGGACTATCTTTTTTGGGATAATTGCTTCTTTGATTTTCTAGTAATTTACTTTTCGGTGGAGAAAGTTTTGTAAGGGTTCTATAATTCACGTAAGAATCTGGCTGATTGAACTCCCTGATTGCTTTTCCTGGTAAGGAGGGAGAGGTTGAACTTACGGGGATAATATTCTGTTTCCTAAAAAAATAATTTATAATATTTAAGGCTTCTCTTCTTTTGAGAGAAATTTGAGGAGGGAGGTTTCTAAGTATATATCCGGTTTTTAAAAACTTTTCCTGAGATAAATTTGCCTGTTCTGAAAGTTTAATATCTTGAAGTTTAATATCTTCAAATTGAGAAAAGATAGCAAAGTTAATTAAACTTCTAATCAGGTGTTTTCCTTTGATATCTTTATTTTTAGAAATACCTTGGGATTCGTCCCAGATGTGAATAATGGTAATTACAGCTAAAGAAATTGCCACCATTATTAATACCCAAGTCAAAGCTCGATGCAAATCTCCAGCTTCAGCCGCAAAGAAGATGGCAATGGGCATTGTTTGAGTTTTGCCTGGGATACTACCAGCTAACATTAAGGTAGCACCAAATTCTCCCAAGGCTCTAGCAAAAGCTAAAATCGTTCCTGCAACAATTCCCGACCAAGCTAGGGGTAGAATAATCAACCAAAAAATCTTCCACTCGGAAACTCCCAGGGTTCGAGCACAGTTTATGAGGTCATTATCAATATGTTCAAAGGAGCTTAATACAGTTTTATACATCAGAGGGAAAGCAACAACTGTGGATGCGATCGCTGTTGCTGACCAGGAGAAAATGATGGTAATTCCTAAATGTTTCAATAGTTGTCCTAGGGGACTGTTGATTCCAAATAGTAGTAGTAACAAAAAGCCTACTACGGTGGGGGGTAAAACCAGAGGAAGTGTTAAAATACCATCAATCATTCCTCTGGCTTTACCTTGATAATTTTTCATCCAAGCTGCTGCTGCTATTCCTGCGAAGAAAGCGAAGAATGTGGCGACAGTGGCTGTTTTCAGAGATATCCACAGGGGAGATAGGTCAAGTTCCATAGGGGTCAGCCTCCGAAGGAGGAATTCAAAATTCAAAATACAAAATTCAAAATACCGGCATTATTACCCCATCGATGTAGCTTGTTTCCCATACAGGGGTATTGAGGGGTTTAGGTAAGTAAAATATCTTATCTTTTTTTCTTTCTCCCACGAATGTAATTTACTTTCCCCTGTAGGGGTATTAGGAGGTTTGTATCCATTTTATTTTTTGGTCATGCCCAACTGAATTTAGACTATAAATTTAGGTTAGTTAACTACTTTGTGAAAACATTTTGTGAAAAAATGTGGATGTAGTCCTAGTTTTTCATAGGAGTTATTTAATTAGTATTTTTTGATTGTTGATTTATTTAATCAAGTTGATAATTTAGATTTAAAAGATTTAAAGTTCTAAAATTTAGACTGTAAAGTTATAGTCATTCCAATTAATTTACGCATTACTCAAATATCTGGAAATACTTTCAAAATAAGGCTTTATCAAACTATATGAGTTACGGTTTCTATTTAAAACAACTATAAATACCAAAAGGCATAATTCAGAGGAAACTTAGCGGGAGCTAACTCCGTAAACCCTTCCGCGTCTTTGATAGGAGAAAGCAAAAGAAAGAATCAAAGGCTTAATTTTCAAGCTTGTTACAGATTTATAATGATTGTTTTAGTTACTTCCCACTGTACTAGATACTAATTGAAAGCTTTACGTGAAGATTAAGTTTAAGGATATACGGCTCTTATAACTCATCAAACTTATGGTTGATAAACTACCAGCTGATAATATTAAGATTATATTGAAACCTTCTATTATTCTCTCATAAAAGTGATGAATAGAAGTTATTTAATTACTGGAAAACCATATTTTATAAATATATCTTTGGCATCATTACTTTTTAAAAACTGAATGAATTCTTTGGCAGTTTCTGGATTTTGAGTGCTTTTAATCACCGCTACTGGATAAACAATTGGTTCGTGAGTATTTTCTGATGCTGTATCTACTACTTTTACCTGTTGAGAAACCTTTGCATCCGTTACGTAAACCATTCCAGCATCAATATTACCTAATTCTACATAAGATAGTACTTGACGGACATCTTTGGCAAAGACTATTTTGGGTTTAATCTGGTCATATATTTTCAAAGAAGTCAAAACTTGTTTTGCATATTTTCCCGCAGGAACACTTTGGGGTTCTCCAATAGAAAATCTTTGGATATTAGAATTCCTTAAATCCTGAAAAGAAATATTTGCAATATTACTTTCACTAGGTATAATTAAAACGATTTTATTTTTTAATAAATTTTCACGAGTTCCTGGAAGTAAGAAAGATTTCTTATCTAGTTCATCCATAAAATTTTTATTTGCTGATATAAAAATATCAACAGGTGCTCCCTGCTTTATCTGTTGTGTTAAAGTACCTGAACTAGCGAAATTATTGGTAATTTTTACCTTTATATTCTTTTGTTCATAAGCTTTTCCCACCTCCTTGATAGCATCTTGCATGCTTGCAGCAACCGATACAGTTAACTCTACATTTGGATTCCCAGAGGTTCTTCGGGAATTACTTCCAGAATCATTCCCTGAACTAGTTGATGAGAGTTGATTACAACCAATTACCGCAAAAAATGAGATAGAGACCCAGATAAGTAAGGTGAAAAAACCCCTTCTATTTTTGAATTTCATGCAAATGCAAGATATGAACTAATTGTAGAAACCCCTTAAACAAGGCTCATACTAATATTGGTACATAAATGCCCGCACCTATTCTGTAGCAGCTATAACTAATATTGGGTTACCAATTAAGTACTCCAATAAAATCAATTCAACTTTTTCAATCCCGCGATCGCGTGTAATCTAACTATTTTTTCTGAGTCCGAGGCGAGTTGTTCTAAACTAGGTATTGCGGATGCATCTTGTAGTACTCCTAAAGATATAGCTACTGCTTGTTTAATTCTAGATATCGATGCAGTTTTTTGCTCCGAATGGAGAAAATTAATCAGAATCTGTGCAGATTGAAATTTCAGCTGGGGTAATTCCTGATTACCCAGAACCTTAACTATTTCCTGAGATAATTCTTCTTGTTCTAATTGGCTTTTCTGAGGGTAAAGAATTTTTTCTAAATATATTAAAGCTTGTCGGGAACCATCCCAACCTAAAACCCTAATAACTTCTTTTTTCAATAAAATAGGTGTATTCTCAGCTTTTAAAACCTGAAATAACCCTTCAATCCCTTCCTCATCCTTCATCCTTCCCAGTGCGATCGCACTTTGTCTAGAGACTTCTAAATTCAAGTCATATAATAGTGGTTTCAATCTTTCGACTAAATCAAATTGCACTTTGAATTTTCCTCTCATTCCCAAAGCAATAACTGCTTCTTTACGTACAGAAGAAGATGTATCTTTCAATGCTTTAATAAAAATCGGGATCAGTTCTTCATGCTGAAAACTTCCTAAAGTTTCGATTGCGATCGCACGAACTTTTGGATTCATATCATCAACTACGCCAATTAATGGTTTAATAATCGAGGAGCGGCGAATTTGAGATAATGATTTTACCGCTAAAAATCTTAACTTCTCATCTGCAAGTAATTTACCCAAAGCTACAATAGCAGAATCACCAATATTTGATAAAGTCGATCCAGCGATCGCAATCAAATCTTCTTCTGCTGTTTTCTGCATCAAATCAGCTAAAGATATGATAATCTGTGGTTCGTTGAATTCTCCTAAAATACGCACTGCAAACCAACGAACTTCCACATCCGCTTCTTCATCTTCCACAATCAGTAACAAGGGTTGGATAACTACTTTCCCGAGCTTGGGTATTATTTTAGCAACTTCCCAACGCTCTCTAAAATCACCGAAGCGCAGAACTTGTAAGCTTGAGTGTAATACTTTCTCTAATTCTACTGGCTTATTCCAACTTATCTGTTGTAAGCATTGATTGACTAAATACCAGTTACCTTCTTGAGCTAGGGTAACTAATTTCTCTATATTCCCTTGCATTTTTGATTTAACCCAGAATAATTATTAAAGATAAGTTAAAAGAATAAAGTTAAAAAATCTCTTCATTACCCTCAAAATCAATCGCTGTACTCCAATAACCTCTGACAAAGATTAAGAAACCTAAGGTCTACAAAATTATCAATATCCTAGGATAAATCTTACGAGGAACAAAATTATAGTGTTTATATTTTGAATTTGATATTCCGGAATCTTGGAATTCCCAAAATGTAGAGTTACCTATTTACTATATACTCTCTCTATAAATATAAATATTATCATAGATAAACATCTAACTTTCTCTATATATCTTACAATCGAGTCAGTGAAAGCTTTTTAACTATTTATTACCCATTTCTAAAACTCTTCTTAATCTAAAACCCGAAAAAACAGTAACAAAATATACAAAATATTTGAGTCATTATCTATTAAATATGTAGATGTCGTAAATATTGAAACATTCAATAATTATAGGTCAATAAATCATAGATCAATATCATCAATTAATTGACGTGTAATAATTGCCTATACATTTGTACGTACTTTTCTGAAATTAAACAGGGGACTAAAAGCGCACATTATTTAATCTACTTAAGCTTAAAGGCTTTGACTTAGGGGTTTGAATCAGGAATTTGAAAAAAATAATTTGATTATCTTGTTCTGCCTCCAAGGTAGAGTACTTCAAATCAAATCTTGCAAATAGTGAATAGTTTTGCCTTTTATCCGTAAAATTACTGAATAAAATATTTAATTGATACCTTTTTAACCTTTCAATCTTAATTTTTGTCTTTAAAATCTTTAAAAATAGGAATTTACCATGCCATCCGTAGAATCAGGAAAGGCAAAAGCCTTAAATAAATTCGAGAAATTCAAAGCTGAAAAAGACGGACTCGACGTAAAGAGCGAACTAGAACACTTTGCTCAGATTGGTTGGGAAGCAGTAGATAAGACCGATTTAGAACAACGTCTCAAATGGTTGGGTATCTTTTATCGTCCTGTCACACCCGGTAAATTTATGTTGCGGATGCGGACTCCTAACGGTATTATTACAGCTCAGCAATTGCGAGTATTAGCTGAAATTGTCCAGCGTTACGGAACAGACGGCAGTGCAGACATTACAACCAGACAAAATATTCAATTGCGGGGAGTTCGTCTGGAAGACATACCAGATATTTTCCATCGTCTGCACTTGGCAAACATGACTTCTATGCAGTCTGGCATGGATAACGTTCGTAACATAACCGGTTCCCCCGTTGCAGGAATTGACGGGGATGAATTGATTGATACCCGGGGGCTGGTACAACAAGTCCAGGATATGATTACAAATAAAGGTGAAGGTAATTATGAATTTACTAACTTACCTCGTAAATTTAATATTGCCATTGAAGGGGGTCGGGAAAACTCCGTTCATGCTGAGATTAACGATATAGCCTTTGTCCCCGCTTACAAAGACAAGCAGTTAGGGTTTAACGTCTTAGTCGGGGGATTCTTCTCTGCAAAACGTTGTGAAGCAGCAATTCCTCTCAATGTTTGGGTTCCTCCCAATGAAGATGTAGTTAATTTATCCAAAGCAATTTTAACGGTATATCGTGACAAAGGTTTAAGAGCGAACCGTCAAAAATCGAGATTAATGTGGTTAATTGACGAACTGGGTATAGACAATTTTCGTCAGTTCGTAGAACAAGAATTTGGAACTACCCTATCAACAGCAGCAGAACAAGATGAAATCCATAAGGACAGAAGCGATGGTGAAGCAGCACCCGTTAGAAGCGATCGCATAGGGATTTATAAACAGCAACAGCCTGGATTAAACTACGTAGGTTTACATATTCCTGTAGGTAGATTAAAATCTGAGGATATGTTTGATTTATCACGTTTATCAGAGGTGTATGGTAGCGGTGAAATCAGACTAACATTAGAACAAAATGCTATTATCCCCAATATCTCAGAGGAGAATCTAGAACTTTTCTTATCTGAACCCCTCCTACAAAAGTTTACAGTCACTCCCAAACCATTGGAAAGAGCTTTAGTATCTTGTACCGGAGCACAGTTTTGCAACTTTGCACTAGTGGAAACCAAAAATCAAGCCTTAGCTCTAACTAAAAAGTTGGAGGCAGAGTTACAAATATCACATCCTGTCAGAATACATTGGACAGGCTGTCCTAACTCTTGCGGTCAGCCCCAAGTCGCCGATATTGGTTTAATGGGGACAAAAGTGCGTAAAGATGGGAAAACTGTAGAAGGGGTAGATTTGTATATGGGGGGTAAGGTTGGGAAAGATGCTCAGCTAGGTACTTGTATCAAAAAAGGTGTTCCCTGTGAAGATTTGCTGCCAGTGTTGCGTAAGATTCTTATAGAGGACTTTGGGGCAGAGGTGAGATAGGTGATGAGGGAATCCTAATGATGAATGGTGAATTAGTCATAGGTTTGCTATTCACTTCCTTACTACTTACTATCTGAATACTTACTCCCTCACTACTCATATTCTTTCCGTTTGTATCGGAATTATTTAAATTTTCTCTCTTTTTGTGTTCTCTGTGTCTCTGCTATTTTTTTATCATTCCGGTATAACCGGATTTGATATTACTATCTCACTAATTACTCCCTCACCACTCCCTCTAATCGTTTATTTCTAAAAAATTAGGTAAATAAAAATATGTTCAAGGGAATTTTGTCACTTAGTGGCAGGTATAAAATTCTTCATATGACCTGGTTCGCTTTCTTTTTATCTTTTGTTGTTTGGTTTAATTTGGCACCTTTAGCAACTCAAGTAAAAGCGGACTTTGGTTTAACAGTAGCTCAAATTAGAACTCTAGCAATTTGTAACGTTGCTTTGACTGTACCAGCTAGGGTTATTATTGGAATGCTCCTAGATAAGTATGGACCAAGAATTACTTATTCTTTACTGTTAGTTTACGCTGCAATTCCTTGTTTGATATTTGCCTCTGCTCAAGACTTTAGTCAATTAGTAGCTGCTCGTTTAGCACTAGGTGTGGTAGGTGCAGGTTTTGTGATTGGTATTCGGATGGTCGCAGAATGGTTTCCACCCAAAGAAATCGGCTTAGCAGAAGGAATTTATGGAGGTTGGGGTAACTTTGGTTCTGCAGCTGCTGCATTCACCTTACCCGCGATCGCTGCTTGGTTATCTTTTGGTGCAGCTAATCCCCAAACTGGAGAAGCTTTACTAAATTGGCGTTTGGGTATTGGAGGAACTGGGGTTATTGCCGCCATCTACGGAATTATATACTACTTTAATGTTGAGGATCATCCCCCCGGTAAAGTTTATCAAAAGCCTAAAAGTGCTAGGGGAATAGAAGTCACCAGCAAGAGGGATTTCTGGTTCTTGATGTTAATGAATCTGCCTTTATCTGGTATTCTGATGGTCTTAGCTTGGCGTTTACATAAGGTGAAGCTATATGACGTCAATACTATGTATATTGTTTGGGCTTGTTTAATTGGTTTATATCTTTTCCAAGCCTATAACTGCTTGATGGCAAATAAAGACTTACTGGCAGGAAGAAAGATATATCCAGCTAAAGACCGTTACAGTTTTTCTCAAGTTGCAATTCTAGAATTGACCTATATAGTTAACTTCGGTTCGGAACTAGCAGTCGTTTCCATGCTTCCAGCCTTCTTTGAGGGTACTTTTACTCTGAGTAAAACTCATGCAGGAATGATTGCTGCAAGTTATGCATTTATGAATTTAATGTCACGTCCTGGTGGTGGTTTAATTTCCGATAGATTAGGCAGTCGTAAAATGACTATGGCAGTCTTAACTGCTGGTATGGGTATAGGCTATCTAATAATGGGAAGTGTTGGTGGTGGTTGGTGGCTACCATTAGCAATATTATTAACTATGACTTGTTCTTTCTTCGTACAAGCAGGGGAAGGTTCAACATTTGCGATTGTTCCTTTAATTAAGCGACGAATAACCGGACAGGTTGCTGGTAATGTAGGAGCTTATGGAAATGTCGGTGCTGTTGCTTATTTAACTATCTTCAGTCTCCTACCGGAATGGTTAAGTGGTGAAGCTGAACCTACTGCAGCAACTATTGCTCAAGCGAATACTATATTCTTCCAACTTATGGGAATTGCAGCTTTGATAGTTGCATTTTTATGTTTGTTCTTCCTCAAGGAACCCAAGGGTTCTTTTGCAGAACACCATGAAGGTGAAGAAACTCAGACTGAAAAACAGTTGGAACCTACTTATCCTTATGGACCGGGGGAAATAAATAGATAGATGAAAGGAGAAAGAGTAGGAAACCCGGATTTCCTACTCTTTTAGGACTTACGCAAGGTCGATTTGTCATTGCGACCGAAACTTAGTGTAGGGAAGCAATCTCAAGATTTTGGCGATTATGTTGCTATCGCTCGTAATGACGAAATTAGGTAGGTTTTGCGTAAGTCCTGTCTTTCTCTCCTGATCACTCTTTAGGCTTTTCCCAAAGTCGAATAATATGCTTAGGACTAAGAGTGCAATAATATACAATTATTGAAAAACCTCACCCTATCTTGAACAGATGTACCTCTCCTGGGTAAAGAGAAGTTTCTATGTATGTCAAGTAAGGAGAAGAAATTTTTTACTATGTAAAAATGGGGATGAGGTTTTATAATTTATTTAATCTTTAATACTTAAACCCCGTCCATGTTTAAACCTGGAGTTCCTAATTCTCCCGATACGTCATTGCGACGCAAGGAAGCAATCTCTTAGTCTTGATAAAAACTACGGTTCTCAAAGTAGACGTGGTTTAATTTTTAATCCTTAAAATAAGTAGTCAAGCAAAATCATTTATATACAGCACTTTGCAGTTACATGAGGTACATTCTCCCTGCTCCCTGCTCCCTGCCTTATAACGATATGAACTGTACCTCAATCAGATGAAATTGGCTGTATTTACTGCTGAGCGATATAAACATTCCCTATTCATTACTTCTAAGTTGCACATTTTATAACCCTTGAATAGCAAAACTTTTAGCTACCCAGACTTATTACCTCATTTAAAATTATGACAGAATCAGTAAAAACTCTTTGTCCTTATTGCGGTGTTGGTTGTGGTCTAGAAGTATCTCCTCCTGCTGGTAGTGGTCGTGCAACTCATCGGGATTCCCAGGGAAATCCTATTTGGAAAGTAGTAGGTGACAAAAGTCATCCTTCCTCCCAGGGAATGATATGTGTCAAGGGTGCGACGGTTACTGAATCTCTCAATAAAGGTCGTCTCAAATACCCGATGTTCAGAGATTCCCTATCAGACAAGTTTCGACGGGTAAGTTGGGATGAAGCTTTTGATAGAATTGTTAATCAGATTCAACATACGGTCAAAAATCAGGGTGCAGATGCTATTTGTATGTACGGTTCCGGTCAGTTTCAAACAGAAGATTATTACATTGCTCAGAAATTAATTAAAGGCTGTTTAGGAACTAATAATTTTGATGCAAATTCTCGTCTGTGTATGTCTTCAGCAGTCGCAGGTTATACACAAAGTTTTGGCTCTGATGGTCCTCCCTGTTGTTATGAAGATTTAGATTTTACTGATTGTGCCTTCTTGGTTGGTACGAATACTGCTGAATGTCATCCAATTGTTTTCAATCGCTTGCGCAAACATCACAAACGCAATCGCAATGTGAAAATGATTGTAGTAGACCCACGTAGAACCAAAACCGCAGAAGTCGCAGATTTACACTTAGCAATTAGTCCTGGTACGGATATAGATTTATTCAACGGTATCGCTCACTTACTATTACGCTGGAGAACCATTGATGCTGTATTTATAGATGAGTGTACTCAAGGATTTCCGTCTTATACAGAAATAATTCGTAATTACACTCCCGAATTAGTTGCCCGTAAATGTAATATACGTATTGACCATCTAGAACAAGCAGCGCGTTACTGGGCAGATTCAGAGCGAGTTTTATCTTTGTGGTCAATGGGTATAAATCAATCATCTGAAGGTACGGCAAAAGTACGGACTTTAATTAACCTACACTTGATGACCGGGAATATTGGTAAACCAGGTGCAGGACCTTTTTCACTGACGGGTCAACCAAACGCGATGGGAGGAAGGGAAGCAGGGGGACTTGCTCATATTCTCCCCGGTTACCGTTCCGTAAAAAATCCTCAACATAGAGCAGAAGTAGAAAAATTTTGGGGGTTAAATCCGGGACAAATTTCTGCAAATCCTGGTAGAGATGCTTGGAGCATGATTAGAGGTTTAGAGACCCAAGATGTTGGTTTACTATGGATTGGGGCAACCAACCCAGCCGTCAGTATGCCAGACTTAGTTAGAACCAAAGCCGCCTTACTTAAATCTCCCTTTACAGTTTACCAAGACGCATATTACCCCACAGAAACAGCAGCTTACGCCCATCTTATTTTACCAGCAGCCCAATGGGGGGAGAAAACCGGTACAATGACCAACTCAGAAAGAGTAGTCACCCTCTGTCCCAAATTTAAAGAACCCGGAGGTGAAGCAAAAGCAGACTGGGAAATATTTGCCGAAGTTGGACGTCGTCTGGGTTTTGCAGATAAATTTGATTATCTCAACTCTGCCCAGATCTACGACGAATTTGTCCGCTTAACAAGCGATCGCTTATGTTGTTTAACCCAAATAAGTCATGAAAAATTAGCACAACATCCTATACAATGGGGTTCTCCACCAGTAGAAACACCGGAGGATAAAAATCGCGGTTTCTTCTCCCATATCTTCAAATATAAAAATCAAAAACCCATCAGTAAACGTCTTTACACAGACTTACGCTTTCCGACTCCTGATGGTAGAGCAAGATTTGCTGCTTTCCATTCTCATGGACTTGCAGAACCACTTAATAAGGAGTATCCATTTGTTCTTACAACTGGTAGATTATACGGTCATTGGCATACTCAAACCCGCACTGGTAGAATAGAAAAAACTGCTAAAATGCACCCAAATCCTTTCATTGAAATTCATCCCCGGGATTCCTCAGAATTAGGAATTGAAGAAGGGGACTGGGTAGAAGTCCAATCTGTAAGAGGAAAAGCCAAATTTCCAGCCAAAATTACTAAAGCGATCGCTCCCAAAACTGTTTTTGTACCAATGCATTGGGGTAGTCTATGGGCAAAGGAGGCTGAAGCTAATAATATGACTCATTCTCACAGTTGCCCTATTTCTATTCAACCAGAACTAAAAGCCTGTGCAGTTAAAATAATACCTATTAGTCCTCTCCCAGAACAGACTATAGAGTTTTCTGAGGGGGAACCTATATATTCTGACTTGGTGTCGATTTCAAATTAAATCAAATTAAATCAAATTAAAATTATGGATGATGGATTAAAACAAAGGAATATCAATACGAAAACGATAACTTTCCTAGGGAACCCTAGGAAGATTATTTAAAAAAACATCATATTATTTTATTACTTCTTCCAACTTCGGCTCTTCCTTCTGACTTCTAAGTCGGTAATCGGCAGTGTGAAAAACAATTATACCCGGGATAATTGATGGTGAAACAATTGTTTCATGAGGACTTATTTATTCTAAATTCTAAATTCTAAATTCTAAATTCTTCATAATGTCTACATTTTTTGAATTCGAGAAAGACTTTATAGATAACCTGCGGTGTATTCCAATGCAGGTAAGATTGAATTTAGATACTTGCGGTGTAAAATTAAAATTAGCTCACTGGAACCAATTCACAACCGCAGAACGACAGAATTTAGTAGAGACACCTTGCAATAGCTCCGAATCTGCGAAAAAATACAAAGAATATTTACAAACCTTAATTATAAATAAAACTGGACAACCAGCAAAAGAACTAACAATAGAAGAGAATCCAGCTTGGATGAATGCATCCACTATTCCAGAAGTAACAGAAAATAAAGCCACAGAATGCGGAGTAAATATTAAACTACAACAATGGAAAAATCTAACTCCATTACAACGCTTCGCTTTAATTAAACTAAGTCGTCCCAGTCATGAAAACAAAAATTTCTATCCCGCATTAAAAGAATTTGGTATAGTCTAGAAGAGTTTGATACCAATTCGCACAAAGGATTATAATTCTTAAAAAAGGAAACAAGAAATAGAGAACAGGAAAAAAGGATTAACGAGCGTAGCTAGATTTTTATGAGTAAGTCCAGGTTACCAACAAAAATCAATTAGGAATCCTATATTACTCATTACTCATAATTCATAATTCATAATTCATAACTTCTCACTTACTACTTAACGTATCCTTCAAAAACAAAGGGGAAACCAGAAATAGAAAAATATCCGAACCAACCTGATAGTTCCTATATATCTACACTAATTTTAGCTGGTGGTAAAAGCTCTCGTATGGGTACAGATAAAGCTCTTGTATACTATCAGGGTAAACCGATGTTGCGAAGGGTTTATGAAGCTGCCAAAGCTGTTACAGATAGAGTTTATCTTCTTACTCCACTACATACCCAACAAAGTGATGACTCTAAAAGGGTCGCGCAAAGCGAACGCTACAAGCAAATTTTACCCGCTGAGTGTAATTATCTCACCGAATCTCAACCTTATAGAGGTGCTTTGTATGGTTTAAGTGAAGGTTTAGAGCAAATTTCTAGTGAGTGGATATTATTACTTGCTTGCGATTTACCTTTACTAAATACAAAAATTATCCAAACATGGATAGATCATCTCAAGCAAGTTCCGGAAGAGACTTTAGCTGTTGTACCCAAACATTCCCCTAACTGTTCTTCTAATTGGGAACCGATGTGTGGTTTCTACCGCGATCGCGCAATTACACAGTTAAAAAGTTTTTTGCAATCCGGAGGACGTTCATTTCAAAAGTGGTTTTCTCAGATTAAGGTTCAACCTCTATTTATAACTCCAGAAGTTAAAATAATGTTACATAACTGCAATACTCCTGAAGATTTAGATGTAGATTTAGTTTAAATTTAGTTTAAATTTAGACTTTAACAATAATAAAAGTTAAATCCCTAAGATTCCTCCGTAGCTGTTTCCAATTCTTCCTGTAAAAAAGTTTCTTGAATTCTTTCTAACTCTAAATCTGTTAAATAATCAACCGTCCAGTTAGCCTGACGTTGTAACATATGGAATGGATAAGTATTAGCTACAGCAACTACCTGCATTCCAGCATTTTTCGCTGCTTGAATACCTGCTGGTGTATCTTCAATTGCGAGACATTCCTGGGGTTTTAAATTCAAATCTGGATATAAATCATTAAGAAGTTTAACAGATAGCAAATAACCTTCTGGTTCGGGTTTACTGGTGGTAACATCATCGGTGGAAATCACCACTTCAAAATACTGTCCTAAATTTCCACGATTAATAATAAACTCAATGTCGCTACGCAACGCACCGCTCACCAAACCAATCTTCAACCCACGCGATCGCGCTTTATATATGATATCTTCCACACCAGGGTAGAGGGGAAGTTTTTCTATTTCCTCTAATTTTTTCGCATAAGCTCTAGTTTTATTTTGCAGTAACCTCTCCAGATAGTTTTCATCAACAACCCGTCCATGATTTGCAAGTAACTCTCGAAAACAGCTGCGATCGCTTCTTCCCAAACAGACTTTTTCAAATTCACCTGCTTGCATATTTAGGTTTTCTCCGAGCAACATTTCTTCTGTTAATTGCCGGTGAATCGATTCATCATCGATAATAATACCGTTAAAATCGAAGATAACTGCTTTTAAACTCATGCCTGATTCCTCACCCCGATATCACATTAGGGATCAACTTAATCTAGACTTACTATAATAAGCACTAAAAATAAGTATTGACGCTCCTGATTATACAGTTGGCGACGAATATCCCTGGATACCATTATCGTCTACTGTGGGAGTTGTGAAAACAGAGTTTTGTGTAGCTAGGTTGTTAAGTGTGGCTGTATCGTTTACCGGTAGAGGTTTTACACCATTCGTTAACTGATGCACGAACCAAATATCTTCTGTTCTAACTTCTTTAAAACCAGCAACACCCATAACTGCGTCTACACTACCTTTACCATACTCTCTGATATAAGGTTCCTCAAAAATATCGGATAACCATGTTTGTTCTCTCAATCTTTTTTGATTTCCATCCAATATCAGAACTTGTCCTCCAGGAACTAGTAAACGAAAAGCTTCCTTTAAAACCGATTCAGATACCTCCACAGGTGTTTCATGAAATAGTAGAGTTGCAGTTACCACATCAAAAGATGCTTCCTGAAAGCCGGTTTTTTCAGCATTTCCATGTCTCCAAGCAATATCAGTATTAGATTCAGCAGCTTTATGGGATGCTCTAACTAACATATAAGGTGATAAATCCAAGCCAATTACCTCAGCTTGGGGGAAAGCTTGTTTAAGCATCAAAGTCGTTGAACCGGTACCGCAACCTAAATCCAGTATCCGTCGGGGTTGAGCAATCTTAATTTCATCAATCAATTCTTGACGTACCCAAGTTTCATTTGGAGGTGTTACATACTGTGTAATTGCATCATAGGAAACAGCAGACCCCGAGTTCAAATATCCTCTTTCCACACCATGAAAATTCTGAGTGCTGTAGTATGCGGGAATCTCTACATCACCCCGACGAAATTTCTGTGATTCGGCTTCCCAATCTACACTTTGGGAATAACGTTGCAATTCTTTTTCATCAATCAACAAACTAAATACTGGAGCTAGAAACCTTTCCCAGATAGTCTTTTCTTTTACAGCCATGCTAATTAAATTATCTTGAACGATTAATCATCAGTTTTATAAATTGTAATATAGTCGGCAATTCTTTGTCTTAATTCTACTTTCATAAATTGACAGAGAATATCTTGTGTAGTATAATTGTAGTATCAATAAAAAATGGTATTAGCTCTTAAAAATGTAGAGATTAAGAAATTAATAGTTATTCTGTTCCAGTATATTTACTGCTTTACTATAATCAAGTCTGGGATGCTCGCGGTAAATAGTAATTTAGCAGCAATTCTCATTTTGACAAGTTAGGACTTAGGTGACCGAAACAATTCAAAATTAAAAATGCAAAAGCGGTGCGACCCCGGTGATTTTTAATCACCTAGGGAACGCGCACCAAGACAATTCAAAATTAAAGAGAAAATAAATAATTTTTAATTGATTAATGAAGGATAGTGGTGTGACCCCGGCGATTTTAAAGATATTAATAACATAACTAATAACTAATCACTACTAACTAATAAAAATGTCATACGAAAAATTAAACTTAGATAGCGAATCTCCTATATTATCCTGGGCAAACCATGAATTAGGTGAAAAAGAAGCCAAAATGGCTAAAAATGTCGCCTCCTTACCTTTTGTATTTAAACATGTAGCGTTAATGCCAGATGTTCATTTAGGAAAAGGTGCTTTAGTTGGTTCCGTAATCGCCACTAAAGAAGCAATAATTCCAGCTGCCGTTGGTGTTGATATAGGGTGTGGAATGGCTGCAATGAAAACACCATTTCGAGGCGAACAATTAGAAGGAAAACTAAAGAAAATTCGTCAAGATATTGAAGCAGCAATCCCTACTGGTTTCAATGAAAATAAAGAAGTTGCAAAAAGTGCTACAAATTGGCAACAATGGAGGGATTTTAAAAACCTACATCGTGGCGTACAAGACTTGGAAACTAAATCTCAAAAACAATTAGGTTCCTTGGGTGGTGGAAATCACTTTATTGAAGTGTGTCTGGATGAAAATAATCAAGTTTGGTTAATGCTGCATTCTGGTTCTCGTAATATTGGTAATAAATTAGCCCAGTGTCATATTAATACTGCTAAGGAACTATCCAAAATAGCAGATAATCAACTACCCGACCCAGACTTATCACATTTTGTTACCAAGACTCCAGAATTTCAGGCTTACTGGCATGATTTACAATGGGCACAAGAATATGCTCGTCATAACCGTGATGTGATGATGGCGAGATTTAAGAGTATTATCGAAAAACACCTAGCAGGTGGTAAAGCAATGAAACCTCTGCTAGAAGTTAATTGTCACCATAATTACGCTGAGAAAGAAATGCATTTTGGTGAAGATGTCTATGTGACCCGTAAAGGTGCAGTTCGAGCACAAAAAGAAGACTATGGGATAATTCCCGGTTCAATGGGGGCAAAGTCTTATATTGTTAAAGGTAAAGGTAACGTCGAAAGTTTTTGCTCCTGTTCTCATGGTGCAGGTCGATTACTATCTCGAAATAAAGCCAAAAAGACCTATACACTCGATGATTTAGTTGAACAAACAAAGGGTGTAGAGTGTCGCAAAGATGAAGGGGTTTTAGATGAAATTCCTAGTGCTTATAAACCTATTGAACAAGTAATGAAAAATCAATCCGATCTTGTTGAAGTTGTCGCTACTCTCAAGCAAGTTATGTGCGTCAAAGGGTAAGTTTAATTATTATTAAGGGTTTAGCAGTGAATGCTAAATTCCTAATTCTAAGGTATTAATAAATTTCAATATCTCAAGAATTAAACAACGAAGATTGAAGATTTGTCATTGCGATCGAAACGTAGTGTAGGGAAGTATAAGTCCTATCGGATGCTACGCTAACGCAGAATCTTTGCGTTCACTACGTTATACTTTGCACACTTAGAGATTGCGCTTTTACATTGCTTTAAGTGCATCAAATAATTTTACCTGATGCTTTCAAAAAATCAGATTGTAAACGCGTACAGTATATCCCCCTTCTGTGATTTTAATATTTATTTAATATTTATTTAATATTTATTTAAATTTAATAAATATTAACCTTTTAGTAAGAAGGTGGATTTAATATTTCTTCAGTTATCTGAACAATTTTATCAAAGCGAAATTCACTGGTTAAATCTTTTATTATCTCTATCATGGAAGTATTCTCGGAAGGAATGTCTTCAATTAATTTAAAGATTAGATTATCATCGCAGATACAAGAAGCTGTATGTAATTTTTTTAACCAATCATCAGGCATTTGAGACAAATGATGTCGCAGTTCTGTTTCTATTAATTCTGCTTCTATGTTAGTCAAGTTATTACTTTTATAAGCTATTGAATTTGAACTTGAATTTTTATCTTTACTTTTGTTATGGACATCATCATAGATGTAATTTAATTTGAGATACTGTCTAATTTTTTCTAATAAAATATCTAATTTAAATGGTTTGCTAATAAAATCGTCAAATCCTTTCGACAAAGCAGTATTCTTATCTTCTTCAAAAGCATAAGCGCTTAGGGCAAAAATTGGAATTAATTGACCTTGAGGACAAGATTTTATTTGTTTTATAGCTTCATAACCATTCATTACAGGCATGTGAATATCCATGCAGATCAGGTCTGGTTTACATAAATTATAAATTTCAACAGCTTCTTTGCCGTTTTCTGCTTCTTCCACTTGAAATCCAATTGAGGTCAATAATTTTACTAATAGTTTTCTACTTTCATAATGGTCATCTACCACCAAAATTTTATATTCAGATTCACTAGATTCTAAACCGATAATTGAATTATGTAATTTATATGAATTTTTCTCATTATCAACTGACATTTGTGATAATATTACAGGAATTGAAAATGAAAATCTACTCCCCCTATTTGGTTGACTATCAACCTTAATATCTCCTCCCATCATTTGAATAAATTTCTTACTGATAACTAGTCCTAATCCATTTCCTTCCATATATTTGCGTCCACTTTGTATTTGCTCAAATGCATGGAAAATACGATGGATATTTTCGGGATTAATTCCGCTACCTGTATCTTCAACTTCTAAGAAAAGTCTATATTCTTTATCTATACTATTATCCTTAATATCAATATCATTACTTTCAATATTTACTTTTAGGGTAATACTTCCTTGCTCAGTAAACTTGATTGCATTTCCCAAAATATTAATTAAAACTTGACGTAATTTTCCTTCATCTGCCTGTATATATTGAGGTAAATTATAGGGTATTTCAAAAATCAAATCCAACCCCTTTGATACAGCTTTTAAATCAAACATTTTTTTCAATGTTTCAAGTAAGCCCAAGAAATCAAAAGTTTTAGAATTAATAAACATGCGTCCTGCTTCTATTTTAGAAATTTCTAAAATTTCATTAATTAAAGATAATAAATGCTCACCAGAACGATTAATAATTTCCAAATTTTCTGATTGATTTATAGTCACATAATAATCTTTACCCATGACCTGAGTAAAACCTAAAATAACGTTTAAAGGAGTTCTTAACTCGTGACTCATATTAGCTAAAAAAGTACTTTTTGCAAGATTTGCAGATTCAGCCTCTTGTTTAGCTTTTTCTATTACTTTATTTTTTTCTTGTAACTCCCTAGTACGCTTTTGAACTTTTAATTCCAGATTTCGAGTATAACTAGCTAGCTGTCGATGTGATATTTGCAGACTTCTCCACAGAGAATAACTACGAAAAATAACCATAGAGCTAATACAAGCTAAAAATGGAGCAGCTATTGTTATCCAATATCCACTCAAAAATAATAAATAGGTACTACCTATTAGACTAAGAATAATTATATGAATATCAAAAATTATTCTTAGATAGGATTTTTTTTGCCAAGCTTTGATTGATACTTGAAAGAGTTTGTTTTGATTATTCTTAAAAGCACATACTTTAACGTTATTACTTTTTTTAAATCGATGAAACCAATGCGATAAACCCCTTGGAGTCTTTCTAAGACATTGCTGATGATTCCCAGAGGTATGTTTAGAGTCCCTAGAATTATTGCGATCGCGATGGATGTCCTTGAATTTCCACACTACTAAAGTACCAAGACTAGACCACATCAACACCCAAATACATTCAATTACTTCTGGTGTTCCTTGTAGGAGTACTCTACCGTCAAGTGCAGCAGCTATGATTTGACTAGCGATATTAGCGTGGAGTTCAACACCGCTCCAAGCTGTGTTTACGCTCTTTGTATAAGGGGTGTAAAATTTATTACTGACGCTCTCCGCTGTAGAACCAATTATCACTACTTTCCCTTTCATCAGATCGGGAGGAATGCGGTTTTCTAAAACCTCACTAATTGAAATTCGATGGAAATCTTGCTTGAGGCGATGAAAATTTGCTAATATCTGATACCCGCCAGTGTCTGCATTTACATATCCACCGACATTAGGCTCAATTGGAGAGAATTCGGCTTTTCCTAACTTTAATTTTGTGCCTTTTGTATTGTTTGGCAGTTTAATATTATCTTTCTCTAAATATGTCAGAGCTAGCTTTGTTCCTAATGTTAGGATTGTCTTTTCTGAAGCTTTCTTTGGGACTGTTTTTGAGTCTTTTTCTGAAGTATACCAAAGTTTATCTTGTAGCGACGATTTTTTATACTGATTGCTTTCACACCATCCTTCTTTATAATCATAACTGGGTGATGAATTTAACTTAAGCTTAGGAGGAATAGCTTTTCCTGGAGAGGTTTTTCTTAGTGATAGTAGAATACGACGCACGTTCCCATCACGATCAAGTACTAGATCACTTGCTGCAATTTGGTTAAGTTTATCGAGTAAGGGAGGTGGCTTGACTATTAGGTCTTCAGTATTGCTTAATACTTTTTCGATACCAATTAAGTTAGGTGTTGATTCGTAGACTTTGATTAAATCTTTACATCCTGGTTGAGTAGGAAAATTGCGATATAAATCTAAACCGATTACTCGTGGTTCTTGCTTTTTGATTTGCTGCAAAGCATTAGCTAATAAGGCATCTGAGATTGGCCACTGCTGCAATTGAGAAATATCCTGTTCACTAATTGTGACAATAATAACACGGATTTCTCCACTTTCTAAGGGACGCAGACGAAACCATTGGTCTAAAATTGCACATTCTAAGAGTTGCAAGAATCCTAAATATTGAAAGACTAAAACTACGGAAGTAGTACCAAGACTAGTGAGTATCATACTCCGCATATGCCAAATTGCTGTTTTGCTCTTTCTAAGCTGTTTCCACATCAAACAGTATATTTTCTATTATTTTTCGACGTATTTATTTGTGGTAACTAGCCTTGGCTCATTAATAGGTTTTTTAGAAATTTTCTCAAGTCCTACGGACTTAAATAACTGCTGCCAGATTTGGGCTAAATTCTGGTCGTTGGGATTTTTGCGTCTCATTTCTAGTAATTCTGAGAGAGCATCATACCAATAACCATTTTTAGCTAACAAAGATACTTTCCTTATACCGTTTACCATATTTAGCTGTTGTTGTAAATCTTGGCTGGGTTTTGCGTATTCAATCCAACCACCCACTACCACATCTTCCGTGCGATCGCTTTCGTTACATATTAAGGCTAATGTCCAATAGTATGGTTTGTTTTTTTCTAAGACAATCGTTCTTGTCTCAGTTTGAAGGGAAGTTGTATTGCTAGTCCTATTGATTCTATTAAGTAAAGGTAAAGTCACAAATCCCTGATATTTAGAAATTGATAAGTTGGTTTGATATACTCCCTCCATTTGAGCATTAAATATACTTAATTCAGCATTTTGAGCTTTTACTGATGGTATGTAGACTATCAAGTTTGGGTACTTGAGCATGGTTAGACCCAAGTTCTGACCGGGACTGAGTGCTGTTAATGTATCTTTAGAATTCTCAGAGTAGGGAGCACAAGAGTTTTCAACGGGTCTACTACCTCCAGATATTGTTCCCTTTTCGGGTTTATCTCGGTCTTCTGGTGGTTGAAAGTTAACTGCTACTCTTTCTACTGCCCAGAGCTTTGCATTGTCTAAAGGTATAAAACACGATATAATACACCAAAAAAATACTATTCCAAGATTAAGCTTATTCATAAACATAGTAGTTAATTTTTAATTCTATAAATATCGTATTTTTTGCTACCCATATATATGGAGAAGGTATACAGAAAATCTAGTTTGAAAATTTAGTTTGACAATCTAAAATATATCAAATATATCCTCAGTGTCTTTAGATTTCCAAGATAATCTGAAACATCTATTTTGGCAAAAGTTCGCAAAAGAATTAGTTAAGGATAGATATCCAAACTACTGAAGGATTATAAACAAATTGTTAATTTAAATTAAGATTAGTTCTATTGACCATTTTGAATTAATTAATTTCGGGTACAAGCCCCCACTGAATAAGATTCAGTGGTATTTAATCAGTGGTGGGTTCAAGCCCCCACTGATTTGAATGCCGGAATTTTGAATTGGAGCGAAGCGACTTGACCTAGTACTTTTATTTATTACAACCACTATATTTGACTGTAAGATATTCATGGTTGTTAGTAAAATTAGCAACAAGTTCTATATTACCTTTATGATCAATCACTAATTCATTAGCTTCAATTAATGAACTTTTTTTAACTGGGGAATAAGTTTCTCTAGAAGTCTGAGAATATGGGGATAATCGCCAATCTACCCAAACAGGTGTATTATTTAATGCTTCTTTAGGTGCAGGTGATACTCCTCCTTTACCAGTAGTAGTAAAGCTATTTTTTCTAGCTCGACTCGAACAGGTCTGAGCAATGCGATTATCTGTGCGAACTAAATCGCTAGGTAGCTCTTCAATGACTCTAGGTTCACTATTTAAAGAATTAACGCTAATTACACCATCAACACCTAGTTGAGAGCTAGCTGTAATATCACTGTTGCTAGTATTATTTTGATTAACTTGCAATCCAAAGATACCTTGAGTTCTAATATCTATTCTGCCACCATTGCCTTCTATAGCATTTGCAGTAATGTCACTGTTCTCTTTAGGGATGGCTAGAATGAATCTAGAGTTAATATTAATATTTCCACCATCAGCGCTAAGTGAATCAGTGCTAATATTGCTACCATCACGTAAAAACATATCTTGGGTTGTCAGATTAATATTTCCTCCTTGACCTGAACCTGTTCTAGCATCTAGAATTGCTTGGTTACTTAGACTAATTTCTTCTGCTTGAATATTAATGTTACCTGCATTAGCATTTCCCAAAGCTTGGACTGTAACTTTTCCTCCATCACGGATAGATAATTTTTGGGTATTCAAATTTAGTGAACTAATATCTTCATTGTGGGAAATAGGAAAACCTATAGAAGTTTCTGTAAAAGTTTCTAAGGAATCAAAGGCAGAAACGTCTATTTGACTAATAAATCTACCATTGTTTGCATTCCCGATAACTTCAATGTTGTTAGCGTCAATTGTAATATTTCCGGCTTTTCCTGTACTTAAAGAAGCTGCGGAAATAATCCCTCCATATTTGACAGATAGTACTGGAGTATTTATATAAATATCTCCTCCAGGATTATCTGTGGTGGTTTGAGCTGCAATAGAACTGGGTATAAAACCACCATTTCTTAAAATACCGGATGCACCAGATACCTGAACGGACTCAGTCGCTCTAATTTCTAAATTTCCACCGCTACTATCGGTGCTAGAAAACATATTATTACCAAAAACTGCACCATTGGAAGAGTTAATACCTCCTCCATCGGAAACAATCAACCTCTTAGCGTCAATCTTTATATCTCCTGCAACAGCATCGACACCCAAGGTTGTTGTTGTAATGCTAGTGGCTAACAAAGCTCCAGTAGGGGTATTTAATATTTTTACATCTTCACTAGCTGTAATATCAATATTTCCTCCCTTCCCTTTACCAAAATTTAGAGTACTCAGAACAGCTTCATCTTCTAGAATCAAATTTCCTGTCTTAATGTTTATGTCTCCTCCTTCTCCGCTCGTCTGGGGAGTTTTAGCATTAGCGATCGCAGAACCAGTCATCTGAAAATTGTTTGTACGAATATTTATATTTCCACTATTCCCATCACCGAGGGTTGCACTTCCACTCAATACTCCATTTTGTAGTATCAAATTATCTGTATCAATGGAAATATTTCCAGCTTTTCCACTACCAGAACTAGCTGTTGCAAAAGTAATTTGTGGGTCAAATGGATTTAATGTTCCGGAGGTACTGTAGTTAAATACAGATTGTTGATATCCTTCAGAACCAAGTCCAATCATTTGTACATTATCGTTAATATTGATATTAATATCACTCCCTTTACCTTTTCCCTGGGTGATACTAATAATTTGTGAACCATTTTTTAAGTGAAAATTTTCCCCTTGAATATCGATAATTCCACCATCAAATTCTCCTAGGGTAAGGGAGTAAATACGAGAGTTATCAAAGGTAATATTCCCAGCTTTAATATCAGCAGAACCACCACTGATTCCACTTGTATTTATGAGTGAATTATTCAATATAGAAATATCGCCAAAATTTTGAATATTATCATAGTTAAACTTTAATCCTTGGGGGGTTGTAGTAAAATAAACTATGCCTGGACTTGCTGTACTACCAAGAAATATTTTCCCGCTACTGGCACTTAAAATACCACCATCAATCAGAATATCACCGCCGATTAATCCTAAATTTTGACCTGGTAAAACTTGTAAACCCGTATTTGTCAGAAAAGAAACAGGTATAGAAAGTTCTGGTGTATTCGGTGGTAAAGTTAAAGGATTTGCTACTTGAGATTGATTAATAATTCTTCCGGGGTTTCTTCCCATTTGTAAACCGATAGGAACCGTTATTGTTAACAATGGTGCTGCTTGGGGGTTCGTTGCGCTGAATACACTACCATCATCAAAAATTAAACTATCAGCTGTAGTTGCAAAAAAGCTACCTTGTACATTTAAACGTGCATTTTTACCAAAGACAATTCCATTTGGGTTAATTAAAAATAAATTAGCATTTCCTAATACTCCTAATGTACCTAAAATTTGGCTTCTACTTTTTCCAGTAACTCTGGTAATAATATTGTTAATTCCCACAGGATTAGCAAAATAAGCTTCCCTTAAACTTTCAACGTTAAATTCCCCGAAGCTATGAAGAAGATTGGAACCACGAATCGCACCACCAGAGACAATATCTCTGTCACCAGAGGATGTAACATTAGAGCTTTCTGAGTTGAGAGTATTATCAGGAATGATTTGAGCATGAATCACATTCTGGAAACTAAATATAGAAATAGAAATAGAAATAGAAGTAGATATAGATATAGATGTTAATGCAAACCGTGAAAACATAGATAGTAAGTTGGTGAGTGGTGATGGGTGAGGTAAGATTGTTATTGCATCCAATTGAAAGATGAATCATCTGTGCCGTAAGAGAATTCTTGTCAGATAGTGATTTTATTTTCTGGAATTCCCAGAGTTGCCTCAGACGTGAATGAAGCAACCATGTAAAATCGATAAAATACTCATTCTCTCAGAATTTTGAGTTTTGTTTTTTGAAAACATTACCGCAAGATATGCAAGAATTACCCGTAGCAATACTAAGTAGTCAAGCCTAAATTATTTATATATTTACTTTTGTGGTTATATAATTTTTAGCTACTCACTATTGACCATTCAAAACCTATAGGAAATTTTTAATTAATGCAGGCAATAAACACTTAGTACATACTCTGAATCTGTTAACTCTAATTAGAGAAAAAATCTCTGAGGAATTGCAAATTTGAAATCCACGTTGAGTTAATATTGAATCAATATTCTCCAAATTATCTCCCTAAAGCCAACTACCGACAAGAATAAATGGTGCCCAAAAATAGGGATGTTCATACTTTGATTGCTTAAGTAAATATAACTGAGCTTGGCGTAAAGCTTCTGCTTTTGTTACTTCTGAATTCAGTAATTCTTGATAGAACTTTATCATAAACACAGCAGTTGATTGATCATTAACAGTCCACAGGGAAGCTAAGGTAGTGCGAGCACCAGAACGAACCGCAACTCCAGCCAGTCCCAAGGTTGCTCTATCATCCCCTTTGGCTGTTTGACAGGCGCTCAAGACTAATAATTCAATTGGTGGTGAATCTGTCAACTGACGCTGTATAAGTAGTTTGTCTAAGATATTGATGTTCAGTTTACCATCTGCTGTCAGTATAAAATTATTCTCTGGGTCAGAACTAAATCTTCCATGAGTAGCTAAATGAATTATGGAAAATGGCTGTCTGAGGACTCGATTTTTTAAAGTTTTAGTGGTGAATTTTTGGTCGAGAAAAGTTTGCGATCGCCCAGGATATAGCTGATTTACTAACTTATCTATCTGATATATTTCTTGTTTAACTCCGGGTAAGGCTGAAAATTTTTCGTTCTCTTGAGTTAATCCTGCTAATAAAAGACTCAAACCTTTGCGTTTGAGTGGGAGGGGGTTAAATAGCTGTAGTGAGGGAGAAATTGCTATTTGATAGTTTTCGATTAAATATTGATTTCCATCATGTAAGGCTGCAATGGGAATATTACTTAATGAACCATTCAACACAAATACTAAGGTTTTAATTTTATAACGGTTTAGTTGAGGGATTGCAGGTTCTAATAACCAACTATAAATTTTTTGAGCGATCGCTAATCTTTCTTTTTTAAAGGAGGTACGACGCAAGGATTGAAGCATCTGGGAAAGAGCGGTTTCTATGTCCTGCTTGCCTAAATATGTGGTGTAATGTTCTAAAGGTTGTCCAGGTAGTGAGAGAATTACTTCAATACGGTTGCTTTTATTGGGAGATAAGTCTTTTAAAATAATTGGATAAATGACTGCTGCATTAGTATCAATTGTTTCGATGTTGCGCTGTAAGTTATCTAAACAAGCTTGACGAAAAAAGTTAGCAATCTCAGCGACCCGTAAGCTTTCGATAGTTTCTCGTGCTTTTAAGATATTTTCTTGGTTAATTTCTGGTTTAATTGTTTGTTTAATTCCTGGTTTAATTGTTTGTTTAATTTCAGGGGATATATCCTGACTCTTAGTTAATAGCAAATCTACAAACTGACGATATATAGGTTCAACATTATTACGAAAAGAAAACTGTAGGTCTTTACTGACTACAGCTAAATCTTGACGTAAGGAATATTGCAATATATTCAATGCATGAGAATAATGGTTTATGGCATTTGTTATATCTCCTGTGTCTCTTAATAATCTACCCATTTGCCATTCCCATTGATAGGTAACCTCAGGAGCAGCGATCGCATTACTCAGTTTGATTGCTTTGAGGGTTAGGTATTTTGCATCTTCCCATCTCTGATTTTTTTCGTAAAGATTTCCCAAATACCCTAAAGCGTAGGATTCTGCACGAGGATTACCTAATTTTTCGGCTTGTTTGGCTGCGATCGCCAGTATTTTGGCTGATTCTCTAATATTTCCTATTTTGGCTGAAGATTTAGCTATCTCAATTTCAGCGTAAACTTTAGTTTGACTTAAAGGTTGCACTTCTAACTGATTTTGAATTTGTGAAAGTATCTTTTTTGCTTGATTTTCTTGCTCAAGTTCAATTAATATTTCTAGCTGTTGTACTTGAGCGGATAATTTAACATTATTATCAATAAATGTTGCTTGTTGATAATAACTCAGCGCTTGAGAAAATTTTTGCTGTGAGAAAGCAAGATTTCCCAGATTAAGTAAAGCTTGCTGTATATATTTATCTAAATGTAATTTCTGTCCTAGGTGCAAAGCACTGGTTAAAGTTTTTTCTGCATTGGTAAAATCTCCTGTCAACCGGAATACGTTTCCCAAGTTGATTAACTGGACTATCTGCAACTGGGAATCAGACTGTTTTTCTAAAGATGTAACTAATGACAGTAGAATAGTATGTGCTCGTCGATACATTCCTAGTCCCTGCAAAGCTAAACTCTGATTAACTTGCGTACCTATCTCTCCTGTTTTATCTCCTAATTCTCGGTATATTTTTTCTGCTTTTTTCCAAGTTTCTAAAGCGTTTTCCAGTTTACCTTGATTCAACAGCAACTGACCTTGATTGTTCAGCACCTGTGCTTGAATAAATTTGTTACTAACTTTTTTCAGTAGAGCTAAAGCTTGATTTATTGCCTTTGTTGCCTGATTTATATCTCCCAATTCTTGATACGCTAAAGATAGATAGCTTAATATTAGACTGTGGTAGGGAATATTTTTTTCCCTTTGCATTACAAGAGCATTATTTTCCCATACCAGGACAGCTTCTGCAAAATGTCCGGACTGAAAAAATTTCTTTCCATCAACAATATAGTTTTTATTCTCAACTCTTTGAGGAATTATGGTTGCAGCCTCAGAGATATTAACTATACCTAAAATACTAAAATCTGTATGCAAGTTAATAGTAGTCAGAAAGCTGAAAATTATAGTTAAAAATACAAATACAAATTTATGAAAATACTTATTTAAGTAGCTATTTTTAGGGACTTTGTATACCGGTATAAATTTCCTCATATACTAAGAAATGAAATTGAGTATCCCAGAAGGATAAAAATATAAAAAGCTAATTACCAAAGATAATTTTATACTAATTGCATAGTAATTACCACGGTAATTTATTTCAAGATGTTAAGGAAATCATGATTAATTACTTAAAAATCTGCTAGAGCAATGTTAGATCACACAAAAAACTCTGGAGTAAGTCCTGAGTCACTTAAAGTAATATTGTAAAAACTATGAAATAGAATGATTAATTGCTTGTGCCTGGATTAGTTAAATATTTTTTACGAGTTGTGAGTAGTCAATAGCGAACAGGGAACGGTTATCTACCAACCTTATCTAGGACTTTTTTTAATATACGTTGCTTTTCGGAAGAAGTGATTCTAGGTCTTTTATGTTCTAATGCATCGGGATTAATCCAAACACCAATATTTCCTTGATTAGAATAGTTAGATAAAACAGAGTCAATCATTTGTTGGAGATGGAAATGATTCTCCCTAGAAACATAATCAATTAATTGTTTAATAGCTTTTTTCTCATCTATTCTAATTTTATCCTCATTACGTCCAGATAGTTCTACCTGAAAAAGTAAACCTTCTGTATGTCGTTTGATTTTCCAATTTTGCCAATATTCTGCAATTTTATCAATTACTCGATAGTCTGCGTTTCTCCCCCACCAAACCCATATTTCCTGTGAAGGTAAATTAAAATATGCACCGCTACACACTTTATCTTCCGGGGGTAAAGCAATTGAGTGCCATTCTTCAAGATGCTCGAATAGATCGAAACCCAGGGAGAAAAGCTCTGTCAAATAATTATCAAATCCGTAATCAAGGGTCAAATGTTCATTATATTTGACCGTAACAATAGTCTCGATATGTTGTTCCAAGTTCTTTTTAAAATAACCTGTGTAACTAGTCCAGTGATAAGAATCCAGTTCAGTCTGTACGGTAGATAAATCTATTTGCAAATAGCTGGCAATATCAACTATACCTTGCTCTGCCCATCTTACACCCCAACCTTCCCAATTAATTTGCACTAACCCAATCAAATATTTTCGTAAAGCTGGATATTCGTAACCATCACCACCCCAAAATAGGAGTTGCTTTTGGTCAATATCTACAAGAACGGCACCTTCACACCATATATCATCTAAGAGTGTTTCTACTGGCTTTAAGGATTTTATATAATTAATAGTAATCTCTGGACTGTAAAAGATATCTCTAGGAATGGAAATAGCACCCCAGTGAGAATAATATATATCAATTCCTTGATTCTGGAGGATGATGAAATTTGCTCTATGTCCCATATATCAATTCTAAACTTGCAATTGCCATCGCTTCGCGCGACCCCTTGGGGTCATCGCAGTTTTCTTTGACTTTACAGTACATTTGAACTATAAATTGTTTTGTATCTAATGTTTCATTTATATACATTGTAGGAGTGCAAACTTTGCACCCCTACAATGTATAAAACTCTTATCAGAAACTAGCAAAACAAGTTTAATTATTTTTTGAGACGAATGATGACATTAATTCTAAGCCTCAATGACTACCCTACCTTTAGGTTGAGCAATACAGGTTAAAACATGTCCTGCTTGACATTCTGGGTCTTCTTCGTAGTTAACCTCTCCTTCTAGAAGACGTAATTTACACTTCTGACAGGCTCCCATTTTACACATATAAGGTAGTTCAATACCTTCTTTTTCGGCAGCTTCTAAAATAGTATCCGTATCGTCGTAAACTACCTCTACACCTGAGTTTGCAAACACTAAAGTCGCAGATGTCGGCGTAGAATTGGTAGAAAATTCTGGAGAAACAGTAGATGTTTGCTCGTTCCTAGAAACTGTATTCTGAGTAGCTTTTATCTGAGTGGGATAATCTTTTTTCTTGCTATGAGGTTTACCAAAACTTTCCTGATAATAATTTTGCATCGGGAAATTCAAGTCCGTCAGTATTACTTTTACCTCTTGAGTAAAACTTTGAGAACCGCAAACATATACATTACGTTCTTTAAAATCGGGAGCGATCGCTTGCAGCATTGAGTTACTAAATCTACCGATTTTACCCCAGGGACTGGAGTTAAAATGTTGGCGTGTCAAAGCAACTGTGAGTTTAAAATTAGCATATCTAGATGCCATTAATTCTAACTCTTGGCGAAAAATGATATCACTAGTAGTACGGGCACTATGGAAGAATACTATATCAGTACCAACATTACTGTCTAATAACCATCGCGACATCGACATCATCGGTGTGATTCCGCTACCAGCAGAGATAAACAGTAGTTTAGATGATGGATGATTAACGCAACTAAAATCCCCCAACGGTTTACTAATTTTTATCTGACTACCTGGTTGTAAGTTATCATGTAGCCAGTTAGAAACTAAGCCAGGTGGTGCATCAGGTGCATCATTGGGAGGGACAGCTCGCTTAATAGTAATGTCTAAACTATGGGGTCGAGAAGGAGTTGAAGAAATAGAGTAAGGACGTTTGATAACTTTACCATCAATTTCTAATTCTAACGTCACAAATTGTCCTGGTTGGTAGGAAAATTCGACAACTGGTTCTGCGACAAAAGTAAAAGTTTTGACATCTGATGTTTCCTCAATGACTCGGGTACATCGGGTAATAAGTTCTGCTGATTCCCCAGTTTTTTCTCTTTTTTTCAGTTGGAAATTGTCAGAGGATTGGGGTTGGTCTTCAATAAAATCAATATCTTCAATCAGTAGTAAAAAATCACCGATATGGATAACATCATCTGGTTCTAAGGGATAGCTTTGATTTACTTCAACTGGTTGGTTGTTGACCCGTGAACCATCACTACTAGCTAAATCAATAAAATAATATTGGCGATCGCAAATATAAATTATTCCGTGGATGCGACTTACTTCGGGGGTATTCAGAACCAAATCGCAACTTGGATGTCTACCAATCAGGTATTTATTGACGACTGTTGTATCTGAGTTAAAAATTTTTTCTTCACAGGAGCTAATGTGATAATTGATTACTTTAATTTTCATAGGAATCATATTCCTCACTACTCATGACTATTACATTCTGGAGGGGGTTTGGGGGACGCAGTCGTCCTCCCAATCGGGGGTTTGGGGGAGAATCCCCCAATTCTTCAATTCTTTAACTACTAGAACTTACGCACTTGTAACGAGAAATAAGGCTTTGAGATTACTAGTCTTACCACAACCCTACGGTCGTTCCGGAAGTAAACGCGTAATCCGTGGGTAAATCTTAACTACAAGTAAACTGTTGCTTATCCGAACCGTATTGATAGATATCCTATCGACGTTTTTTCGGTCGGATTTGTGTTTTTGCATGACCATTAGCTGGAGAATCTTGGGGATGTTTAAGTTGTGTCAGTGATGGTTGGGTTGTATAGGTCTTTTTTAGCTGTTGAGGATAGAGAAGTTCTGGACGAGCGTGACTAATCGCAGATAAAATTTGATAGTGCTCTTTTTCTTTAAGTCCAAATTTTTGACGTATTGGTGCTAAATATTCTGTGCTTTGCTCAGAGGTGGTCAATTTTTCTGCTAAAGCTTCTTCCAACATCGATTTGTAGATATAACGTCGATCTTGTTGGGAAGACTTTGGTAATACTTCAGCTAATACAAACAGTTCATCTGCTTTTAATTTATCCAGAGAACGTCCGTTTAAAAATTGCTCGATATCAATTGGTAATTTTTGTAATTGACGACGGAAACTGTGAGCTAAACTTTCTATGCGGTACTTTTGGGAACTACGTTTCCAGTTACGAACCAACCAAATAGTACTAACTAAAACTATCAATCCGTTGAATAATAGTTGTACCAGCATTGGTAAGCGGATAATTTCCGGTCTTCCTCCGTAAACAAAGAAAGCATTCAAAGCCAAAAAAGTGATAATTGAAAAGACACGGTGCAATACCTGTTGGGAAGTAATATCAGGGTATCTTTGTTTGAGATAACCACGATAGATTTTTTCTAATTTGTCGCAAGTTATGTAGGATATGACAATGCTTAATCCTAGAGTTAAGGGAACTGCCATAATCTTGGGAATAGGAATTGATTGATTAGCAATATAGAAACCCGGTTCTAAAAGACTCGAGAATGAATCGCTATCATGAGTCCAAACACCCGAAAAATAATAATCGAAACCCCCAGAATATAATCCATAGTAAATAAAGTAGCCAATTGCCAATCCAATGTAACCGTACTGCAGAAACTTTCGTCCTGGTTTTTGCAATTGACTCCAATAAGACTGTTCAGCATCAATGTCCATACAAGAGGATTTGCAACCAATACAAGCGCTTTTTTCTTCACCAGTTGTAGGATCTACAGTTCTACACATTGACTGAGTAATAGTTTTTGTGGGTGCTTGATGAGCGCTGCTTCCCAACAATCCTTTTGGTCCGGTAAAAACTGTCTGTACAGCACCAAAAGGACAGACATAGTGACACCAACTACGACCTCCGTAAATGAAAACTACAGCGATCGCACAAAAGATAGTTGCAATCAGAAAGAAACCTAGAACTAACCTGTAGGAATTAATTAGTAGTATCCTGGCATTTAAGCCTAAAAATAGGAGAAAAAACTGTAAATAAAAATGGTTATGAACTAACCATTGATTATTTTCAATATTGCGTCGTGGTTTCAAACCAAGGGAACGAGTAACTTGGGAAAAAAAATAAAGAGGACAAATACGTCGCCAACTTTCATGACCAAATACAAAAATAATGAAAATAGCACTAGGAACTATCATTCCCCAAAAAACTCTCGTCGCTATTGGATAAGGCTTTTCAGAAATACATTGATTTTGAATAGGGATGCATCCGTGATGGTCTCGTAGGGGAGAGAATAAATTATTAGGGTCAGTCAAATAATGAGTTAGAGGGTCGTAAAACAAAGAAATAATTAAAATTAACCAACCAATTGCAAGTATCCATCTCACTATATGCATCTTGCTTTCTGATACTTTGCTTAACATTAATTTGCACCTTTAGAGATAATTTGATAATCAATTGGTAGTATTGCAATATAGTTCGGATAATCAACAAAAGTAAATAAATTTGTTGTCTACAAGTCTTGCTTATGACTCTTAGTAGGGGTTAGAGAGTTTAGAAGTTATTTTGATTTTTCATTAATGTACTCCTTAATAGTTTTATTTTCTCGCTAAGTAAAGATTCACTGATAAATAGTGAGAATACGGAAACTTATTAGTACACACAGGGGTACTTTATTTTTCCCACTTAAATAGTTAATATTTTTAATAGGTTTTAATAAATAAAAAAACTGACTTTCTACATGCTTATGTAGAAAGTCAGTAAAAAATTTCATATAAAAATGCGTTATAGAAAATATAAGAATATTGGCACAGAGAAGTTAAGAGTAAGCGCTCAATTATTGCAAGCACTGTAAATTAACCACAGTACTTGCAATAGCGCATATTAATAGGAGCCAAAATATAACTATCTTGCTTTAAGATACCAAGGATATAATTCAATAGGATTCAGTTAACAAAACACATTGATTTGTGAAATGCTCAAAGGTCTATTTCTACCCTCACTTATTGATACTATTATCAATAGTGAGCCTTAACTGAACTGTATTCGGAGATAATTTCCTTTCGATCAAATGAAAGAGAAATAGGAAACTTATAGAACAGCAGTGTAATAATTCAAGGTCTAATCAATGATTTTTTTAAGGAACTGACTCTGCTGTGAGTATAGATCCTCCTTAACAAGGATATTTCGATCTAATCTAATTAGGACTGAGTATCTAACTCAGATTACCTGATTAATAACTAAAAGTATGAATGAAAACTTTTTTCGGTAATTATGCATATATTTACAGTTGATGATTTAGGAAAAATAATTTAGGTAATCCTGAAATCTTTGCTGCATATATAAGAATTATACAATTTAGCTTAAGTAAGCATTTCGGTCAATTGGATACAATACAATTCTGGCTTTAGTCAGTTAAAGGAAGAGTCAATAAATACACTCGACTTTAATAAACTATCGTACTATTGCATGATACCAATTATCGGTCATCGTGATATATTCGTTACAACACATAATGCTTATAAACTCCACTTTTTATCACTTCTCGACGTCCGCTACCTCTGTAAGGAGTTCTTTTTCTAGGCTTTCTGGGGCTACCAGCTCTACTGTGTAGTTGCTCTGGAAAAGATGAGAACTGTGAATTAGACTTAGATGTTGCGGTGCTTGAATTTACATTTAAAGAAGCAAACACTAAACCGGTAACTATCAGTGAAATAGCAGTACGCATGACGTTTTTTTACTTTGAAACTCTCTAAATCACTGATACTTAGTTTTCTTCCCCGTATCCGGATAATACCGAGAAAGTATTTTTTTTAACTGCTATAATCATTTAATTTTTTTGATATATCTTACTACTTAGTATTCGAGTGTATTTGTCTAATATTTTTAAATATCGGTTAATAGTTCAAGTTTAAGAAATCATGAATCCATGATTATGCAAGAGTTACAGTAACTTCAGTCTCAAAACTATTAACTTCAATCCAGGCAAAATATTTGAAAAGACTCGGTATGTAGTCTCGCGGATTTTGGAGGCTAAAATTAGTTTTTAAATGATTAAAATTCAGTATATATAAGGTATTACAGTCTTAGTAATACTGCTGAATTTAATATATAGTGCATATAAACTTATTTACAAAAATTTGTTAAGTAATGAATGAATCGTTTTTTCCGCAGTAGAATTTCACCAGTTTGAGTTTTGCGGTACTATCAGTCCAAACTTTTAACTTTTGTAGTATTTATTGATAAGTGGTTAATTAAGAAAGGTGAAATATGAAAGCGCAAGTATTCCGGGGAGTAAATCAACTTTCATATGAAGATATTCCCATTCCCGAACTGCAAAAAGATGAAGTCTTAATAAATGTGAGGGTTGTGGGATTATGTCAGTCTGATATTAAAAAGATTCGCTATCCTCTTTATGAACCACCGCGTATATTTGGTCATGAAACAGCCGGAATTATTTCTCAAGTCGGTTCAGATGTAAAAAATTGGCAGATTGGACAGCGGGTCGCACTAATGCATCACATCCCCTGTATGCGGTGTACCTATTGCATGAATGATAATTTTTCTATGTGCAGTACCTATAAAAATATTTGTACAACAGCAGGATTCGCTCCTAGCGGTGGAGGTTTTGCTGAGTACGTAAAGGTTCCCGGACATATAGTTGAGAATGGGGGACTGATTCCGATCCCAGATGATATTAGCTTTGAAGAAGCCAGCTTTGTTGAACCGACTAACTGCTGTCTGAAAGCTGTGAAAAAAGCTCAAATTGCTCCAGGACAAACAGTTCTGATTACCGGTGCAGGTCCAATTGGGCTAATGTTTGTGATGTTGGTGAAATATTTCGGAGCAACAGCGATCGCAACTGATTTATTACCATCCCGGATTGATAAAGCATTACAATTAGGAGCAGAAGCAGCATTTGATGCACGGGACCGGGATTTACAAACAAAGATTGAGTCACTCACTAACGGTAATGGTGTAGACGTTACCTTACTTGCGGTTCCCAGCCAAAAAGCATTTTTTCAAGCCCTCGATTGCACCCGTAAAGGGGGAAAGATTCTTTTCTTTGCAGAATTTCCCTCAGAAATAGAAATACCAATTAATCCCAATATTCTTTATCGTAGAGAGATTGATTTAATTGGAAGTTACAGTTCCTCTTACCGTCTACAAAACTTAGCCGCCGATATTGTATTTAACCGTCGAATTGATGTCGAAAAACTTATTAGCGATCGCTATCCCTTACAAAAGTTATCAACGGCTGTAGAACAAGCTATATCTCCTACAGAAGAAACTTACAAAATTTTGCTTTATCCTCCACAGTCTTAGTAGTAAACCGTATTGGAATGGGAATAACCAATAACCCTTGGTGGGTGATTCACCAGTATATTAGTAAAAATGACCATTCTTTACATTTACTTTATATATGACTTAAATATCTTTAGCAATTCTTAAAAAATGTTCCAGCAGAATTGACCTACCGATACCAGGATATGTTTTTAGATAATTGACATTAGGGTGGAATGGCCTAATTAATGACTAACGCGAATGCGAGTTTATAGTGCATGAGCTACTGCTTAAATCCTAATTGTTCAAATCCTGAAAACAAAAATTGCGACCAACGGTGTCAATCTTGTGGTTCGCGACTATTGTTGCGCGATCGCTATCGGGTGCTAAAAGCATTGGGTCAAGGTGGTTTCGGAGCAACATTTTTTGCACAAGATAAAGTGCTACCTGGAGAACCTAGTTGCGTGATTAAACAGTTACGTCCTTCTGCAAATGCTCCACATGTCTTACAAATGGCAAGAGAGCTTTTTGAAAGAGAAGCAGTGACTCTAGGAAAAATAGGAAATCACCCCCAACTACCGAGACTACTTGATTACTTTGAGCATCAAGAGCAATTTTATTTAGTTCAGGAATATATAGGCGGAGATACGATACAACAAGAGGTAAAACGTAATGGAATTTTTGGCGAACATCGAGTCAAACAGTTTTTAGTAGAAATATTACCCCTAATACAATATTTACATGAACGCCAAGTAATACATCGTGATATAAAACCAGCTAACTTAATTCGTCGTGCTCAGGATAATCGGTTGGTACTGATAGATTTTGGTGCTGTAAAAAATCAAGTTACTCAAACAGCAGCATTACAAACAGGACAGACTGCTCTTACGTCCTATGCTATTGGAACTCCTGGTTTTGCTCCTCCTGAACAAATGGCTATGCGACCTGTATACGCTAGCGATATTTATGCTTTAGGTGTAACTTGCATTTACTTGCTGACTGGAAAAACTCCCAAAGATTTGGAGTATAATCCCACAACTGGTGAAATGATGTGGGAAAAATTGGTTACACTAAGCCAACATTTTAAAGATGTGTTGCATAAAATGCTAGAGGTCTCAGTACGTAATCGTTATCATTCAGCAGAAGAAGTACTAATGGTGCTAGAGATGGAGCCATACTTAGATAGTTTGGCTGATGGTTTGGTTTCTCAGCCTAACGGTAATTATAAGGATAAACGTAGCTATCATGGTTTTGACGATTCCAATGGTAACGACGATCATTCTGCTGCAAGTTTTTCTAGTGCTGGTGTTGCACAAGTTGCAGCAGCTATTCGTGCAAGAAGAGCTAAAAATACTGAAGTTAGCAGTCTAAATAGTAAAAATCGTCAAAAAATCTTAGGTTCTAAGTCCAACGGTAATACTCATGCAACCAACAACCTCTCTACTGGAAGACGATCTCGCTCTGAGAGAAAATTAACTTCTGATGCATTATTGAATGCACACCTAAAAGGAAGACGGGATTTTGCACTGCATAACTTAGCCTCGCTCAATTTACAAGGAGCAGATTTATCAGGAACTAATTTTCATTCTTCAAAGTTAGGGAAAGTCAATCTGCAAAATGCAAATCTTTGCGACAGTGACTTTGGTAGAGCCAGTTTAAATCGGGCTAATCTTAGAGATGCAAACTTAAGCAAAGCTTATTTGAGTCATGCTGATTTAGAAGGTGCCGATTTGCGGGGTGCTGATTTAAGTAATGCTTACATGAGTCATGCAAATCTTAGGGGGGCTAATTTATGTGGTGCTAATCTATCTGGGGCTAAAATTACCGAAGAACAATTAGTTGTAGCTAAGACAAACTGGATGACTATTCGTCCTAATGGAAAAAGAGGTTTACTCTAAGGCTGTAAATGATTATTCCATGGGAATTTTAAATCAATTGCCCCTAGCAACTAGTTAAACTAGCAGATGTTTCATTGTTGCTTAAAAGCTTGTTACTAATGGGGGTTATACAATGCGCGAATTAAAAGCCTTAGAGGGTGAATGGTATAAGCAGCCTTGATTTTATTTAGGGCGTTTTTCTTTGTCCTATTCCCTTTTCATGCAAATTTAATATCCTAAGCTATACGTCTACAGCCATAACAGGAAAATAAGGACAAGTTGCGAGGTCTAGATTTTTGTGTGTACAGCTATTGCTCATCTAAATATCTATAAAAATCAAGATAATTTAATTCTTACTTACTTCTTCACCATTTGATATTTACTTTTTTTTACTAATCGGACTTACGCAAAATCAACGTAATTCCGTCCGAGACGTTTGCGTAGCATGTCCGTTAGGACTTTCCGTTTGCGACGTATAAGCTCTATCGAGCACGCTAACGCGTTTGCATAGCATAACGTAGTTAACGCATAGTTCTTGAGATTGCTTCCCTACACTACGTGACCGTCGCTTCGGACAAATCTTCGTTGCGTAAGTCCTGACTAAAATATAAAAATCATAGCTATTTATTTGTATAATATTCAATAATTGCTCAAGTAAAAATACTGTAAGCAATAAAATTTTTTTTATAAAAAAAATTATTTTGTAAAAGTAGAGATAAATCTTAAATATATTTCTTAGGAAGAATAGACTTCGGAATAATATCTTAAAAAATTATTTAAATTAACGCTTTTCTTTGGTAAATTTAATAAATATATCTCTTTAGGAAGATGCTAAAAAATATATTTTTAGATAAATAATGTAATTATTAAAAAAATAAAATATTTTTTTGTTCGCAGATATATATTATCTATGTATAATATTACATTAAGTATAGTTAATTTTTTTGTATATTTTTTTTCATAGTATTGGGCAGTGTAATGGTAACTGTGAAACAGCAAAAATATTTACATAAAAAGCAACATTCACACAGCCTATGACTTGATTACCAAGCGTAAATTAAAAAAAATATTTGTTTACGCCTAATTTAGTGTTTTTGACAATAAGCGTCATAATAATAATTTCATGACCAACATCAGTAATTTACATTTGTTGGCGGCAAACGGTTCATCAGCCGTGGCTTCCTCAGTAGATGAAGAACTTCAAAAGCGATTAAGTTTGTATGAAGCTTTTCTCAAGGTGTACGAGCACAACAGTAGTCTCTTAGAGCAGATTCTTCAATTAGAAGACAAAGACACATCTCTTCTTGGAGAAAGGCAGAAATACGTACAAGCGATAGAAAACGATGGTGCTGCTTATGTGATTACTAATTTGTGTGAAGGGAAAACTCAAAGTTTACAGCAACCCCAGAAAATTTGGACGATTGGACGCGCTCTTCATAGTGGGATTCATGTGAGTGATCGTTACATATCTCGTCGTCATGGAGCAATTCAGTATGTTAAGGATAAGGGTTTTTACCTGATTGATTTTGGTAGTAAAAATGGGTCCTATATTAATGACAAACAAATTTGTCAACCAACCAAACTTAAAGATGGCGATCGCGTTCGTTTAGGACACTCAAATTTTTCATTCTTTATAAATTTGTCAACTCAGGTTTTACCTACTGTTGCTGTAGAATTATTAATGCAGCTTGTGCCAAATTCTAATTGTAATAAGGCTAATATAGAACGACATTACTCCAGTCAAACCAAAGCTGTGGCTGTGGAGTTAGATAAGATAGCACAAGTTTCCCCAGACAATAAAGTAGCGGGTATGTGTAAACCAAATTTGTCTGCTCTTTCAAAGTTAGAAGAATATCTAAATGCAAATCAGAAATCGGAAATACTAGACTATTTTTTTAACCGTCATTCTTCAGTATCTTCATCACCCAAAGAATAAAACAATATTTATAATTACATTTCAATTACACTTTTATTTTATAAATAAACCGCACCACAAGTAGTGCGGTTTATTTATATATTAGGGAAAAGGATTGTAGAAAGAAGGATAGTAAAATAAAGAAAATTCTACATATCTAGAATTTAACTGGTCAAAAAACTGATTTTTCTAAGTTTTTATCTGTTTTTCTAACATTACTCTTCCTCTTCATCCTCGTCATCGCTGCTATTATCTACACTATTCCCAGGAGCAACAGAGTTCGCTGAGACAACAGCACCTAAATCTAATTTTTCTCGTACAAGAGACCTAATCTTTTCAGCAAATTCTGGATTCTCTTCTAGGTATTTAATAGCGTTATCCCTACCTTGAGAAATATTATCGCCATTGTAACTGTACCAAGCACCTTTCCTACTGATGACTCCTGTCTCCTCAGCTAAGTCAACAACACAACCAAGTAAGGAAATTCCCTTACCGAAAATTACGTCAAATTCAGCAATCCGAAAAGGTGGTGCAACCTTATTTTTGGCAACTTTAACTTTAACTCGAATACCGAATTCCTCAGTGCCTTTCTTCAAAGTTTGAATTCGACGAATATCTAAACGTACAGAACAATAATACTTTAAGGCATTACCACCAGTAGTCGTTTCTGGATTGCCGTAGCTAATACCAATTTTTTGACGTAACTGGTTAATGAAAATAACTGTGCAGCCAGATTTACCGATATTACCAGTAATTTTACGTAAAGCTTGGCTCATCAATCGTGCTTGTAAACCTACATGGGTATCCCCCATATCCCCTTCAATTTCTGCACGGGGAACCAATGCTGCAACCGAATCTACAACCACAATGTCAACTGCTGCTGAACGCACCAACTGGTCCACAATTTCTAAGGCTGCTTCCCCAGTATCGGGCTGGGAAACCAATAGGTTTTCAATATCTACACCTAATGCTGAGGCATAGGTTGGATCTAGAGCATGTTCTGCATCTACAAAAGCAGCAATACCACCACTCTTTTGAACTTCGGCGATCGCATGTAGAGCTACAGTAGTTTTCGCAGAGCTTTCAGGTCCATAGATTTCAATTACTCGTCCTTTTGGTAAACCTCCTCCTAATGCTAAATCTAAAGTCAGTGCGCCAGTGTTAATTGTTTCAACTTTCATGCGGGAGGCATCACCCAGACGCATGATTGTTCCTTTACCAAAAGTGCGCTCAATTTGGTTAAGCACCATATTTAGTGCTTTTTCCTTGCCAGCGTTTTCGCTTTTTTTACTATTATTAGTAGTGGTGTTAGCAGCCATCTTTGCCTCTAAATATACAAAGTTTTTAGAAGTACTTATGCGAAATTATTAATTAGTTTCTGGCTATTTAGCTCATCTATTTTTTTAGCTTGTACAGGTTTTAATCTCCGCCAGAGTTTCGATTTTTACAACCGTCTGGGTCGCTAATCCTTATTCAATTGACCGGTGAGGGTTGGTAAGACAGTGTGAATAAACAACTGCGTTCGCGGAGTTTCTCTTTTAGAGATATCCAGAGGATCATCGCTTTTCCCCTCGTTTCCCGGTTGTGTATTGATGAGAGCTAATAGCTCAGAATTCTTATAGAACAGATATACTATTTTAACGGAAAATTATCAAAGTGGCTCCAATAGTTTTGAAAAACTTGACAAGATTTTAACCTGGAAGGCATTTACTCCCAATAGTAATAAATTACTATATCAAAATCTTAAACGTTCATATAAATATAATCTTTGTTTGATAGTTTCCATTAACTTATTTATGGAATTAAGTAGGTTGGCGGAAATAAATCGAACTATGTAACAGAATATAAATTGCGCTCGAATAGCTGATTTACATGAAATCCAAGCTTATTTACAAAACTAAACTTAGTTATGTTTTTTTGAACCGACTTACTTATTTATGGAATTTGAGTGCAAGATTGTACTTTTGCCATAGAAGGTCTTGCAAGCACCTCAGGTAAAGGATACATGGGGTTTCGATATGCAGTCAAATGAAGCAAAAGCATTGATACCTCAACTGTGTTTGGGTAACAGCTTTGATGAGTAAAAAATAGCTATAACAGGAGATGGAGAAAACTATTCGCGGTGCTCTTGAGTGCTTGAACAAAGAAGTCAGCATATAGGTAGCAGAAGATACACTTAGTTTATGTGCCGATGTCAGTCCCGATAAAAAGTTGAAGAAGAACAGTAATATTCCCACTTCAGTCATTTTACTTTTGCCTCTGGGTCAGACAAATAAAACTACTGTGAAGAAATATTACTGACATAAATAAAAGTGTTTTTAAAGCAGGATTAAAATTGAAGAGAGGCTGAGAATGGGAGTTCCAAATGAAGTTATTGAATCAGCATGGCAAGCCTTAGAAGCAGGTATTATTAATTATCAGGGTCGTCCTGTGGGAACGGTAGCTGCTCGCGATCTCGAAATGGATGCTCTGAATTATGACCAATGCTTTACTAGAGATTTTTTTGTTTCAGCATTGGCTTTTCTAATGAAGGGAGAAGTAGAAATTGTTCGCAATTTTCTTCAGGAGACTTTAAAGCTTCAAAGTAGTGAAAAGCAGATGGACTGTTATAAACCTGGTCAAGGTTTAATGCCTGCTAGTTTTAAGGTAGATCATAGTGGGAAAGAAGAATATCTAATTGCTGACTTTGGGGAACATGCGATCGCTAAAGTCGCACCTGTAGACTCAGGTTTTTGGTGGTTATTGATGTTACGAGCTTATGTAAAAGCTACCAATGATTTATCACTAGCTCGTACGCCAGAATTTCAACGGGGTATTAAGCTTTTAATAGATATTTGTCTAACTACTCGTTTTGATATGTTTCCGACGATGTTAGTTGCTGATGGTTCATTTATGATTGACCGTCGGATGGGGGTATATGGTTATCCTCTTGATATACAAGCTTTATTTTATAATGCATTACGAGCAGCTAGGGAGTTATTAGTTCCGGAAGATGAGTATATAGATGTTATCAAAGAACGTTTAGGACATTTAGCTTACTATTTAAGACTTTATTATTGGCTTGATGTTGACCGTCTTAATGAAATCTACCGTTATAAAACAGAAGAATATGGTATTAAGGCAGTAAATAAGTTTAATATTTACCCAGATGCAATTCCTGAATGGTTAAAAGATTGGTTCCCAGATGAGGGTGGTTTTTTTGTTGGTAATCTCGGACCTGCAAGAATGGATTTCCGCTTTTTCTCTCAGGGTAATTTAATGGCAGTCATCGGTCAGTTAGCTTCTGAAGAACAATCTCAAAGCATCATTGATTTAATTTCTGTTCGCTGGGATAGTTTAGTTGGAAGAATGCCGATAAAGGTATGTTTTCCTGCGATCGAAGGACGAGATTGGGAAATAGTTACCGGGTGCGATGCCAAAAATACTCCCTGGTCTTATCATAATGCTGGTAATTGGCCCTTTCTAATATGGTTATTAACTGCTGCTAGTTTGAAAACAGATAGAAGTGAACTAGCTCAATTTGCTTTGGAAACTGCTGCTAAACGTTTATGTAAAGATAACTATCCAGAGTATTATGATGGTAAGAATGGTCGATTGATTGGTAAAGAAGCTAGGAAATTTCAAACTTGGACGATTGCCGGTTTCTTAGTTGCTTATGAGTTAGTAAATAATCCTAAGCATTTAGAACTTATCAGTTTTCCGGAAGATGATGTACTTATTGCTTGCTCCCAAGAATTACCAACCTAATACAACTTCTTCTGGATCTACAGCTGCACGTCCAGCACGAGAATATTCTAATAGTCCATTAATTAAACCTTCCATCCGCGACACTCGCGATCGCATTAATTCTATTTGATGTCTAGTATCTTCTGTTAAAACTTCTTCTAAGTCTTCTTCTAGCCATTGTGAGAGGTTAGAAATTTCTCGCAGTGGTGCTTTCAGGTCATGAGATACGATATAAGCAAAGCGGTTAAGTTCATCTTTTTGTCGATTCGCAGCTTCTAAATCTTGAGTTCTTCTTTGCACTCTAGCTTCTAAGTCATCATTAAGAATTGCGATCGCAATAATAAAATAAGATAGTACTATTGCACTATTAATAACTATATTTAATGCATCAGATAAGGAAGAAGCGAGTAAAAATTCCTTCATATATAGATGAAATAAAATATTCCATAATATCCATATTTTAGATCGATGTTTCTACTAAGTTGCTAGAAACATAAATTCAGACCTATTATTTAAGCAGCATCCAAACTTATAGTTTTATGTCTTGGATGATAGGAGAATAAGATATAAATATATATAAATGGTAACTTAAAGAGAGTCCCTTTTTTTAATTAGTATATTGTTTGAATCAGTAAAATGTAGTCAAACATAGGCTAATTTCTACAAATAATTATTCCTCTCTATTACATCTGTATTCATGGAAATTATTCAGTGTCTACATATAGCTATCCTAGTTACCGATCTTCAGAAATCTGAAGACTTTTATGGAAAGGTTCTTGGCTTACAGAAAGTAGAACGCGATAGAAAATTTCCAGGTTCCTGGTTTGGGGTGGGAGAATTTCAAATTCATTTAATAGTTACACCTTCAGTATCTATCCATCTTTACCATGAAAAATGGGGACGCAATCCCCACTTAGCTTTCTCAGTTTCTGATTTAGAAAGTATGAAAAAGCTGTTAGTTAAATATAACTGTCCCATGCAACCGAGTTCTTCTGGTCGTGCAGCTGTATTTACACAAGACCCTGATGGAAATATTATCGAGATTAGTTTAGCAGTCTAAATTTAGCACTGACGTAATTGCGCGATCGCGACTACAATTTCATCAATAGCTTTGCGAGTAATTCTGGCTGAGTTTTGGCTGTTGTTTGTGAGAATGCTAAATACTATAGGTTGATAATTGGGTACATTAACGTATCCTGCTAAGGAAACCACACCAGTCATAGTTCCGGTTTTTGCTAACACAATACCCTCAGCAGCAGTGTTAGAAAAACGAGATTTGACAGTACCGGTTTTACCAGCATTAGGCAAGGATGTATAAAATATAGATGCTTGGGGAACTCGCGCCATTCCCTGTAATAATTGTACTAAAGCCTGAGGACTAATTAAGTTTTTTCGGGATAGTCCGGAACCATCCACTAGACTATAATTTTTGGGGTCAACTCCTATTTTTTCTAAAGTGTCCTGGAGTACTTCTAAACCTAATACTGAAGTTGGTTGATTAGATTGATTAGGTTTTGGTGTTTTCTTAAATGCTAGAGTTTTTAATAAAGCTTCTGCAAACAGGTTATTACTATCAACGTTTGTAGTTTTTATTAACTCAGATATAGATGGAGAATTAACAGCAGCAATTTCTTGTTGATTATTTTTACCCGTCCCATTTATAGTTCTACCTACAGAAATTTTTTCTTGAAGTAAACTTGCACGGAATTTACGTATAAAATGTTCAACGGGATCGAATACAGCGATCGCTGTTACATCTGGTTGAGAATTGACTGCAATTCTTCCATTTATTCGGAAAGTTGCACTTTTTAGGTCGCGGTTAAATTCAATATATTTGCGAGTGTTTTTTGGCGCTGTAACGGTATTATTTACTAGCTTCCATCTAAATCCTTCTGTAGGGTCATCCCATTTAACTTGCGGGGGTTTACCTACCGATGTGGGAAATAGTCTAACAATAGAAGCGTTTTCGTTTAAAATTAAGCTATTAACATGAGTACCATAGTAGAATTGTACATCTTCCCACATCCAGCTAGGATGTACTGTTTCCCCTTGGAAATAACTATCATCAGCAACTAATTGATTGATACGACGAATACCTTTTTGACGTAATTGCTGGCTGAGTATATCTAATTGTTTATCTGTTAAGCTTGGGTCTCCTCTACCCACTACCCGTAAAATACCATTCCCATCTTGATATATAGAAGTACGAATTCGGTAATCTTTACCCAATGCAAGTAAAGCAGCAGAAGTAGTGAAGAGTTTTGTAACGGAGGCTGGGGTAAAATATTTTTCGGAATTACGACTATAGAGTGTTTGTCCCCCCGTTAGCTTTTTGATTAATATCCCCCAATTAGAACGACGATATTGAGGACTATTAATAATTCTGTTAATTTTTGACGGTAACTGCGTCGAGCAAATCTTTTGGCTATTATTACTTTTAGATGTAGGTATTTGTACCTGTGCATTTACAGCTTCGGGTTTAATATATAGTTGAGCACTTATTAACAAAAATAATAAGCCTATAGAGATTTTTTTTGACATTCTTGAGAATATAGGTAAGTCTTCGTGACTATTTAGAGTGATTTTAAGTGTTTGTAGTTCCAATATTATCTTCAGATATTATTTTTTGAAACTTGTTATTTTGAAACTTGTTATTTTTTGCAACTATTGAGTGCTCCTCAAAATAAATCTAACTAATATAGAGATATACAAAAGGCACAGAATTACTGTGCCTGTCAAATTAGGATTGCTTATAATATTTAACTAGAGATGCTATAAATAAGTCTCTAATTCTTATACCAATTCTATTTTGACGACAATGTCATTATAATCAACATCTCCACCGTAAGGTAAATCCTCAAAACCGAAGGTATTATCAGCAATTAACTTCACATGGTCGAACCCATCGCTATTCGCTCCCAGATATGGAGAATAAACAATCGGATCGTCATCAATATCATCATTTCTCAATTGATCGACACTACCATCAACAATCAATAAAGGAGCGAGAGTATCATCAGCATCTATATTTGCTGATATTGTTATACTTTCCTCATCCTCAGTTCTCAGCTCTACAGTCTCTCCGGTGACAGAATCAACAAAAAGATTGTCAAGTATAGTCTGTTGATAGAGCGGATCTGTAGGACTGACACCATTAACGCTACCGCTAGAATCATCAATTTTGTAAAAGTAAACCGAGCTATCGTAATCAGCTTCTCGTTCTACAGAAAAATTGACCTGTGTTTGAGTTGTAATATTCTGAAATTCTATAAATTCAGATGAATCAGCTTCCTGCACAAATTCAAGAGTAGATACAGTTTCAGAAGCGTTAGTAGGTTCTACAACAACCTGTAAGTCCTGTTCTTCAACAGCATCACTCACCGGAACCCCCTCATCAATAGGCTCTTCTTGAGATACTTGCAGTACTTCTTGTTCCCTAAATTCGCTACTGGTAGGAACAGAATCTTCAACAAGGTTTTCTACAACCCACAATTCTTGTCCATTTACACCATCATTTGCATTCAACAGCAGTTTATCGTCAACAACCTCAAGTTCATAAATCGAAGAACTACCACTCTCAGAAGAAATATCTGCGACCAGATAAGTACCTTCGGAAGTCCCATCAGTTAACCATAGCTCATCTCCATGTTCACCATTATTTGCAGTGAAAAATAACTTACTATCAAATTCAGTAAAATTAGTAGCATAAGAGCGATCGCTTCCAGGATTAATATCTTTGAGGAGGTTAGTCCCTGCTTCGGTTCCATCGCTAATCCAAAGTTCGCTTCCACTGTTACCATCATTCGCTGTAAATATCAGGTTTCCTTGGAATTCAACAAAGTCATCAACAAAAGAACTATCTATTCCAGAATTAATATCTTTGAAGAGAGTAGTACCTTCAAAAGTACCATCACTTACCCATAATTCATGACCACTTTGACCATCATTGGCACTAAAAAATAGCTTGTCTTGGAATACGATAAAGTTACTAGCAGCAGAGTCATTACTCCCAGGAAGAATATCTTTGAAGAGAGTAGTTCCTTCTGTGGTACCATCACTTACCCATAACTCATTTCCAGCATCATTAGTTTGGGCGCTAAAAAATAGCTTATCTTGGAATTCGATAAATTCCCCAGGAAAAGAGCTATCATTTCCTGGATTAATGTCTTTAAGAAGAACAGTTCCATCTGGGGTCCCATCACTTACCCAAAGTTCCCGTGCATTATTCTCATCTCCTGCAGTAAAAATTAATTTGTCTTGAAATACTATAAAATCTCCAGGAGCAGAACCACTACTTCCAGGTACGATATCTTTAAACATAAAGGTACCTTCAGAAGTCCCATCACTCACCCATAATTCATACCCGTTTTCACCATTATCTGCCCTAAAGAATAATTTATCTTGAAAGACGATAAAGTCGTAAGGAGCAAAATTCTCGTCGCTAGGAAAAATATCTTTAAGAAGATTGGTACCTTCTGTGGTACCATCAGTTACCCACAATTCATATCCATTATCACCATCATCTGCCCTGAAGAGTAACTGATCCCCAAATACGGTAAATCCAGCTGGATTAGAACTATTACTTCCTGGATTAATATCTTTGAAGAGATTGGTACCCTCTACAGTACCATCACTGACCCATAGCTCATATCCATTATCACCATTATCAGCACTGAAAAATAACTGATCTTGGAATAATGTCAAGTTTGCAGGATTGGAACCACCATTTCCCACACTTATATCTTCTAACAGACTGATGGAGTAATTATTTGAGGGAGACACTCTATTAAATCCTTAGAACACTTACGATTTTCAATCGTTTATATATCAATACCAACACAATCAAATATAGGAATTTCATGGCTGGGATCAATAATACAAACTCAAACCACCAATGGAACATTGTACAGTAATATACTTCCAACAATGTCTTACATAACACTTTTATATAAGGGATATCATGACTAATTCTGTTAGTTTTTACACACAATTATGAATATACTAGATATTACTTTTACAAATAGGGAAACACTACAGTTTAATAGCTATATAACAATATAAAGTGGTAGCTTTGATTTTTCAAAAACTGTACAGCATAAACCCAATGGTGTTTTGAGAGCAGAATTTAATTTAGAGTAGCTACTTATGTAAAGTCACTTAACATTTAATTTGATTGTGACAAGTATATTTACTACTGATGCTCATAGTGCGATTTGTTACAATAAATCGATAAAAAAAAATAAAATATTTTCTTAATAAAAAAGATGGATAACTTATGTATACCCATCCAAAAATGATTTATTTTGCTAAAAAATTAAAATATTTTTGTTGCTTTATCTTCACTGTATTAAGTGTTTGCACTCATCTTGACTAAAAGCTTTAGACAAGGTATGTAAATTAACCATTACCCTCTATCTAAATATTCCGAAGAAATAGTAAGAAGTTAAAGCTTATCACCACATTCTGGGCAGAAATGATTACGTGGATTGTTCTTAGCACCACAGTTCCCGCAGTAAATCGGGTTGTGCTCTATCTTTGGTAGTTGTTTTGCTAAACCCACCATCTGTGCATTATTTTTCCCTGGAGCTACCATAGGATAGCAATTTTCATCTTTCTTGACTCGGACATCAACTACTACAGGTCCATCGTAAGCTAAAACTTTGGCAATAGTATCCTTCAACTCGTCGCGGGAACTAATAACAAGACCTTTTACACCGTAAGCTTGACATAATAACTCTATATCAGGCATTCCTACTTCCATATTCGAGTTAGAATAACGTTCTCCGTAAAAAGCTTGCTGCCATTGACGTACCATTCCCTGCCAGCCATTATTAATGATAAATGTCTTAACATTTATGCCGTATTGCGCTAAAGTCCCTAATTCTTGCAAATTCATTTGGAAACTAGCATCACCACTTATGCAAATAACTTCCTGCTCAGGAAAAGCTACTTTTGCTCCCATGGCTGCGGGTAACCCAAAACCCATTGTTCCCAAACCAGCACTAGAAATCCAGCATCTAGGACCATTTTTGAGGAACTGAGCAGCCCACATTTGATGCTGTCCTACATCGGTTGTGTAAATTGCATCCGGAGCTTGATTAGAAATTTCTACGATCGCTTCTTGGGGAAATATACTATCTGAATTCTCAGGTATTATTAAAGGATATTCTTCCTTCCAACGATTAATTAAATTTAACCATTCTTGGGTTTGTTGGGGTGAGTTTTTGATGCTGGTCTCTCTAATGCGACGCAACATTGAATCCAATACTTTACCAACATCTCCAACAATTGGTACATCAGGGACGCGATTTTTTCCTACTTCGGCAGGATCAATATCAATATGAATTACCTTTGCCCGAGCCGCAAATTCGTCTAACTTACCTGTAACTCGGTCATCGAAGCGGGCACCAATACAAATTAATAAATCACAATCTGTAACAGCAAAGTTAGCATAGGCAGTACCGTGCATTCCTAGCATCCCTACAGAAAGAGGATGATGTTCATCAAAAGCACCAATGCCCATTAAAGTTGTAGTTACAGGAATATTGAATAACTCTGCTAGCTCCTGAATTTGCTTATGGGCATTAGAAGCGATCGCTCCACCACCAACATACATCAAAGGACGACGACTTTCCTGTATGAATTCAATCGCCATATTAATCTGCTTGGGATTCCCTTTGACTGTGGGACGATAGCCATCTAGCTTGATAGAACCAGGTAAGACAGGTAGATACTCAAATTCTTCAAATGCTACATCCTTGGGTACATCAATCAGTACTGGTCCAGGACGACCGGTACTTGCAATGTGAAAAGCTTCAGCAACAATGCGACCCATATCTCTAGGGTCACGCACAACATAGGAATGTTTGACAACTGGTAGGGTAATTCCGTAAATATCTGTTTCCTGAAATGCATCAGTACCAATCATCGGACGAGGAACTTGTCCAGTAACCACAATCATCGGGACTGAGTCCATGTAAGCGGTTGCAATCCCGGTGACTAAATTTGTTGCTCCCGGACCCGAAGTCGCAAAACAGACTCCAACCTTTCCTGTCGCACGAGCATAACCGTCAGCAGCATGAGATGCACCTTGTTCGTGTCTGACTAAGATATGCTTGATTCCGCAACCAGTTTCCTCATATTTATACAAATCATCATAGATTGGTAAAATCGCTCCACCGGGATAACCAAAGATAAACTCAACACCGTGATGCTTCAGACTATCAAGTAAAGCAAAGCCACCAGATACACGTTTGGGTTTTTTATCTAGCGGTAAAGAATTTAGGGAAGGATCTTGTTTACTTAATTGGGAAGCAGTTGCAGAATGGTCTCCAGCCGAAACACTTCGTGAAAGCACGGGCAAACCTCAGGATATAGCTTAAATTTATGCACAAGTTCTGTATTTAAGAATTCATTTTAGTGTAAAAGTTTAAGATTAAGAAGTTATTTCAGTTACCAGTTGGGGGGAAGAAAAAATCACCTTAAGTGATGAACTAGTGGAAGGTTGAAATAGCCAATAGTAAGTAGCTATGGAGCTTATAGCCACTCCTCACTGCTTACAACCCATCGTCTGCTGTTAACTAATCCCTAATTATTATATTAATATTTCCTGACTTTTCCTAAATAACATCTTTCAGAACTTTACGAGTGTTTCGCCAAGTCCAGAAACCGATGATGACTACAACAAAGCTCATTGCTAGTAAAACCGGACGCAAACCAAACAAACTAGTTAAGCGTTCGGTGATTAGTAATGGTGCAGATAGGGCGATATTGACCAGGTGATTTTGAAATCCGAATACTCTACCATGCATTTCAGGGGGAGTTTGTTGCTGTACTAGGGTCTGCATAGGTACTGCAATCATTGCTGCACCAACTCCTAACAAAGCACTCAAGCACAGTGCAAAAAATAAATTATGAGTCAGGGTAAAGACCCCTAAAACAAACCCCATGCTCAAAAAACCAAATAGGGGCAGAGGTTTATGATGAAATTTATCACCCCAATGTCCTAATATTCCAGCACCAGAAACAATACCTACTCCTGCTGCTGCAAGAAAAAAACCAAATTGTTTTTCTTCTAAACCAAATTCCTGAGTTAGTCGAATAGTAAGGGCAACTAGAGCCGCAAATACACAATATAAAGCCGTCAATTGCAGCAATGCATTTAAAACTAAGCGATTTTTCTTCAAATAGCGCAGGCTATCTTTAAATTCGACTAAAGGATTAACTGATGTGTTTTTCTTTTCTTTATTTTCCCTTAACCTAACTGGTATCTTAATTAAAGAAGATATCAAATATAGTGCGCCGACAATAAATTCTTGACCGTATTTTTCACCAATAAAACTTTCACCAAAACTGAGCAAATTACCACCAATACCAAAACCAACTATGATCGCTCCCATCATAGTGCTCGTAAACAGAGCATTCGCAGCCATTAAATTCTGTCGTTTAACTAAAATCGGAATAGCTGCTTGTTCTGCTGGAGCAAAAAATTGTACAACTACAGAATTGACAAAAGTAATTAGCAATAAAATTGCAAATTGTCGCGGCAGAAATGGAATCGCAATAGTCAACAGTCCCCTTAATAGATCTGAACCAATCATTATTGGCTTCTTGGGAAAACGATCAACAATAATTCCCCCTACCGAACCTAATAAAATTGCTGGTAGAGTAAAAGCTAAAAATAAATTTGCTCGTCTGGTATCTTCTATTCCCGGAGGAATCGGATACTTTACTAATAAAGCGATCGCTAAAACAAAAAAGATTTTGTCTGCCAGTTGACAAATAATTTGCCCGATCCATACCAGCAAGAAATTTCGATTCTTGAGTACGGCTCCAAATCCTTGATTCACAGCAGCTGGTTCAGTTGGAAACATCAGAAAATTTGCAATATTGGGGTCTATATGGGGATTAAGTTAAACGATTTCAGTATTACTATCATCTTTTATATTGTCTCTATTTCTCACTCCCATTTCTAATGTTGCTTTTCCGGACTAATTGATTCCACGAAATTTAACTATCAAATTTGACTAAAAAATCTGGTTATAATCTTTTAGAATTTCATATAAAAATTCCGTTGCACTTACGCAAGAACTGGTATACTCAGAATGTGTATCTAAATCTACCCATAATCCCTTTACTAAATCAGGCGATCGCCATAGTTCCAAGTGAGAAACTGATGGCTGTGCATAAAAGTTATTCTTCCCACCTCCAAGCAATAACGAACTCCAATGAGTAAAATAATCATGGCTCATCCGATGAATAGGGAAGCTCCCCAATAGAGGTACACCCCAACCATCAATTGCAATCAAGGCTTTGACATTACCTCCTTGGGATTGCCACAAATGTGATGCACCAATCGCCCCTACTACACCAGCGCTAAAACTAATGAAGACTAATGGCGTATCTAAATTATTGCCTAATTTTTCTTTTAAAAAACTGACGATATGATACGAAGATAATATTAGTATATTTTCACTAAGTGGCATAAGTATTTCCACTGAATTAAACTTTGAAGTTTTCTCTGAGATTAACTTGTGTAATCTAGAGACAAAACTGTTAGTTAAAACTGAATCGTGAAATCCTGGACACAAAACTATACTCATTTACTTAGTGCGATCGCTTAATGAAAATAACTTTTAATGATTTATCTTAATGCTAAATCAATTTAATACTTGATACTAATAATTGATAGTCGTTAATATAGCACCTGTTGAATATCCCTGAAGAATCAAAATATAGACCAGTCTCATGTAAAGTAGATATGTAAATATCAAAGTATTATTTAATACTTTGAAGACTGATTTTTGTTTTATTCGACGATAGATTTAACCCTGAGTGCAGGTAATGCAGTCTGTATTACTCCCACATGAATTCATCCCGGGAGTATTTCGGTGTTAACAAGATTTGAGAAATAGTAACCCTGGGATTGCTTTGCACAAAACCTTTTGAGATTATGGCACTTGGTAAAATTATTATATGCAAACTCACCCCATAAATTCGGTATCAAGTCTCAGATTATGTCTTTAATAAATTTATTATTCCCCGAAATATTTACAATTAAGCATAATTTTTTGATTTTTAATGCATGACAAATAGCATTTAGCAATATCCTTAAGAGATATTTTTAATCAAATAGACAAAATTTAAGGTAAATTTTTATTGAGTTCTAATAACAATAGTATGGCTTTCTAGAGTATTTGATCGTACTCTTGATATCCCCTGCCAGGGGATGGGATAAGTTGGTAAATTATATCTAACGGGCTGAGAAATTTACTTAGCTCTCCATAATATCTATATTGAGGAAAATTTTGTGGTTGCAACTCCCGAACACATTTTACATCAAGGCAATAAGTCTGATAGTTCTGAAAAAGTAGCTGTTTTATTAATGGGTTATGGTGAAGTCGAAAGTTACGAAGACTTCGCAAACTATAACGAGCAAGCTTTAAATTTACTTACTGCTAAATTCGCTCCGGTACCTACTTGGATTTATCCTCCTTTAGCAAAGCTCTTAGCAATATTCGATCGTCATGAATGGGGTCACACTCATGATGATTTCATTTCTCCTCACAATGGGATTTTTGAAAAGCAACGAGCGGGAATTGAAGAAAATTTACAGGCTAAGTGGGGAGAAAATGTCAAGGTTTTCAAAGCTTTTAACTTCTGCGCTCCTTATCTTCCCAATCAAGTCTTAGCTGAAATTAAGGAACAGGGATTTGATAAGCTATTAATCTATCCATTACTAGTAGTAGATTCAGTTTTTACTAGTGGTATCGCCATAGAGCAGGTGAATAAGGGTTTATCTGAATTAGCTGATGGTAATGAGAGTTGGCTAAAAAAAATGCGCTACATCCCTTCTTTTTACAATGAGCCAGACTATATTAAGTTAATGGCTCAGATGGTAAGAGAGGTGATTCATCAGGACAATTTACAAGATTCTTATTTAGCTTCTGAGATTGGTATCGTGTTAATGAATCACGGTTGTCCCCATAAAGCTAAAGGATTTACATCCGGCATAGATGAAAGTCAAGCTTTGTATGAGTCAGTACGAGAAGAATTAATTAACAATTATCCTTTAATATCTGTCGGTTGGTTAAATCATGACACACCTTTGATAGAATGGACTCAACCCAACGCCACACAGGCTGCACAAAATCTAATTCAGCTTGGTGCAAAAGCAATAATTTTCATGCCTATTGGTTTTGCGACAGAAAATCATGAAACTTTACTAGATGTACATCATATTATTCATGGATTAGAAAAGAAGAATCAAGGTATCAGCTACATTCAAATGCCTTGTGTAAACGAGCATCCAGAATTTATGAGAATGACTGCACAATGGGCAGATGTGCAAATTGAAAAGTTACTGAATGAAGAGTCTCTTTCAATCTCAGCCCATTCTTTTACTAATGAGCATCACCACCATCATCATCATTAGTATATTCTATTTTTCACAAGATAGATTTTTATGAATAAAATCCCTGTCTAATTATAATTAATTGGTAGGGATTTTATAGATTTACTAATAATCACTGTAATTATTTACTTAATAGTCCAACTTGCATTACAAAGAAAATGGTCAGTATTTATAACTTTGATTGTACTATTTGCAGGAGGTACATATTTAAATATTTTATTGAAGCTTTCCTTTCATCGAGTCCATTAGTGACAAGTTAAGATAAAAAGTTTTTTGTCAACGGTAATAAGATATCAATTGGCAAAGATATTTAGCATCATATTTAGCTGCGTACTTATTTTTGAGGATATGCTGCAGGTTTTGTTTGGTTATTTAGCTGTATATTAGGATGGAGAATTTTAAAAATAATATTGCAATTTCGTAATTCTTAGAAATGTAAATTCAAGAAGCTGATATTAATACTCGTGTAGTAATATGAAAAATAATATTGTTGTAATTTTATTACTATAGTTAAATCATTATTGAAATTTTCTCCATCGTAATAAATGTACTTATCCGATTATGAGGCATAAATTCTTCATAGTCAGTTAAATCATCAATCCATACCAAATGAAATATAATTTTTCTGCAACCACTGTTGTAAAGCTTTTAGTTCTTCATCTGGCATGTGCCGCAAGTTTTCTTCAGTTGGGAAAATATTTCCTGCTACATCTTGAGCGTATTTTTCAATTGTCTTCAGAGTCAAGGTTTGAAAATCTTCATATTTCTTGGCTAACCTGAATTTACGTGGTGTAACGCCTAAAATATCATTGACAATTAATACTTGACCATCATTGTAGCGACCTGAACCGATGCCAATTGTTGGTATTTTTAACTCATTGGTTACTATCTGAGCTAATTCCTCTGGAACTAACTCTAATACCAACATAAATATACCCGATTTTTCTAGATTTAATGCCGCTTGTATTATTTCTTTAGCTTGTTCAAATTTTTTCCCGTGTACTGCTTTTACAGAATGGTGCTGGGGTTGTAAACCTAAATGTCCACAGGTTGGAATATTATGTTTAACTAATTGCGTAACAATCTCTGGACGTAAACCTTCTAATTTTACACAGTCTGCACCATTGGCAACTAATCTTTTCGCATTACCTAAGGCTTGTTCGGGTGTTTGGTAAGAATTGTATGGTAAGTCTGCAAGAATAAAGCTGTCCTTTACACCACGATTTACAGCCTTCAGATGATGTACTATATCATCCATCGTGACTTGGGTCTCATTTTCATAGCCTAAAATATTTGTTCCTACACTGTCACCAACGAAGATGACATCTACGCCCGCTTTATCCTCTAAAATTGCTGTAGGATAGTCATAACAGGTTAAAGCTATAATTTTTTGATGAGCTTGCTTTTTACTTAGCAGATAGTCCACATTTTTCTTCATCGGATTTGCGATCGCTCTTATTTATTACTTATTACTAACATTTCATTACCGCCCTTTTGCAGTTCATAGTTTACCTGAGTCACAGATACTTGATAACCTTTCATCTGAAAAAATTTAGTTACATTGTCAAGATAAGGCGATTTTTCTAACATTAAGGTCAATAATGGAAAAATTCGTACCTCTTTACTAACTCTGAGCATTTCTTGAATAGACTCTACATGAAATTGACAGTCATATTGTTGGGAATATAAAAATAAAAAGTGGGAACATAGGGCAATATCGTACTGCTCATTTTCTAGATACAATGATGGTAATTCGCCAATTTGATATCTACCTTCTTGCTTACCCCTCTCATAATCTTCAATAAACAAATTAATTGCTTCAATTCTGCGATCGCGCAAATCATCTACAGATTTATGATAACTCCATACCCAATCATCAGGGGTGGCTTTCACTTGCTCAATAATATTATCAACAACCTGATTAAATCTGTTTAAGATATCGTATGTGCTCAATTCATATAAAGGGTCAACTGAGGTTATCCTACAACCTTTTTTAGTTGCTTGAGCATTGAAACTTGCAGGACCATCACCCACACCAAGAATACTTTTATTCAAATCTGTATTACAAAGATTAAACATTTGTATATATTCATCAAAAGTTCTTCCATAAGGAACAACTTTTTCTAATTTTACCACCATGTAAATTCACCAATAAAATAGATGATAAATTTATGTTATTACTTTGTAAATATATTTTTACAGGGTTTTTGGTTACCTATTTCTTTCAATCTTTCTATGTCTTTTTCAAACCACTCATATCATGTCCGTTAAAATAACCGTCCGCAGCGTTTGCGTAGTATGTCCATTAGGACAAACGGTTTTGAATACCATTAAGAATATTAAAATTATTGCCAATGGAGTTGACAGTTGTATTAGTACTTCCATCGGAAGTTACCTGAGCAATTGCTGGTAACACTAGTGAGGAAGTTAGCAAACTACTTATGAATCCAGATAGAAGTGCAATCCCTTTCATCTTGTAACAATTGTACAAATATTTATATTTTCTGGATTTATAGTTCCCATTATCCCGGTGCTAATACCTCACGTGTCTAAGTTTTTCACAAAGGGATAAAAAATTAAATTTTAAATTAAATCTAAGATTTTAAATTAAAAAAATATATTTTCTGCTCTATGGTTCGGAATTAACTACTTGTAGAAATTGCAAAAGATTTGACAGAATTTAGAATATGAGGATGTAAGAAAATAGGAATAAGAGGAAATTGGGGTGTGGTGAACATATAAGGATATACGTCGTAAATATCCCTGTAAAGATGTAAATTTAAATTCCTCTTTCCCCTCGTAACCATAAGACGATAGGAAAGATAGAAAATGAAAAATCTACGTTTTGTAGCTGATAATGATTTTCATTCCAAAAACTCAGAGACTTCTGTAAACCGTGTAAATGCTGATGAAAGATTACTCGATGCGTATTCCCAAGCAGTAATTAGTGTTGTTGATAAGGTAAGTCCAGGTGTTGTTAATATTGAAGTCCAAAGACAAATCAAAGGACAAAACCGTTATTCTCAAATTCCGACTAGGGAATCCCAAGGTAACGGTTCTGGTATAGTTTTTACATCAGATGGCTACATTCTGACTAACTCTCATGTGATTTCTGATGCTAGTCACCTGGAAGTGACTCTAGCTGATGGTCAGAGTTATAAAGGTGAACTGATTGGAGATGACCCAGATACGGATTTAGCAGTAATTAGAATTAACGCTCCTAATCTTGTACCAGTAACCTTGGGAGACTCCGAATCTTTACGGGTTGGACAGCTAGCGATCGCTATTGGTAATCCCTACGGTTTTCAAGCTACTGTAACAACTGGAGTTATCAGCGCTTGTGGTCGTTCTTTCCGTTCTCGTAGCGGTAGGTTAATTGATAACATTATTCAAACTGATGCTGCGCTCAATCCCGGTAATTCTGGAGGTCCTTTAGTTAGCTCTCATGGGGAGGTAATTGGTATTAACACAGCTGTGATTATGTCTGCACAAGGGATTTGTTTTGCTGTACCAGTTAATGCTGCAAAAACAGTAATTCCCCTACTTCTGAAAGATGGGAAAGTCCGACGGGGATATATTGGTATTGGGGGTCAAAATGTACAAATACCCCGACAGATAGTACTTTTCCACGAATTAAGTGTGGAAAGAGGAATTTTTGTCTTCTCCATTGAGAAATACAGTCCCGCTTCTCGTTCTGGTTTACTTGAAGGAGATGTGATAGTCGGTTTCAACAATCAACCCTTATCCTGTGTGGATGATTTACATAAAGTTCTTACCCATCAAGAAGTGGGAGTGCGATCGCAATTGACTGTCCTACGGGATGGTCAAAAGTTAGTTATCAATATTATTCCTCAAGAATCACCTACTAGACTGTAAAAAATAAGTAATTATAATTCTGTTAAGTAAGCATTCCTACGATACCTTTGATTAGATAGGTTTTCTGTAGGAATTTTTTTATATTGGGGGTGAAAAAATGCGGAGAAACCCAAAGGTCCATGGAAAGGGATACAAATAATTGAGGAGGATTAATTAGGTGGGTGGAAAAAAATGTCGTTATAAAAAGTGAGTAGTAACTAGTGATGAGTAAATAGGAATAAAGTTTTGAGTCTAATTAATACTTCTGAAGGGATTTTATATTTAATTTTACCTACCTACTTAGAGAATAATGATTAAAGAATTAAATCTTCTATTTGTGCATTTTTATGATTAGTTTCTTTATGGTTAGTAGGTATAAGGAATTTTGAGACGAGTACTCCAGCAACTAATAATCCAGCTAATACTAATAAGAAACCACATACACCGATAATTTGAGTTAATTCTATGTCTAAAATTCCTCTTAAAATAACTTCTCGCAATGCTGAAACTATAGCAACTTCAACAGCAGCACCTAATGAAATTCGATGTTCTTGTAGGTAGATGATTAGTAGACGGAATAATTCCACCATAATCAGAATAAACAAAATATCAGAAATAATCTGCTGAGATTTATGTAAATGCATTAACGATATAAACATATCTCCTAACCTCAGCAACATCACTGTCAGTAAACCTATACAAAGGGATATGACAATAATGTCCTGAAAAAATTCCAGATTACGAATTACGCGATCGCGTTTAAATAGTTCGATTAAGGGGGTGAATATATTTTTTTGCATAATATCTCAGTTTTAGCCGCAAGAGTATGTATTTTGCTTTTTCTCGCAACAATCTATATACTTCCGGGTAGATTTTTACTTAATTAAAGTCATCATAAACAAAGTTAAAAATAAATACAGCTAAATTGAGTACCGCTAACCATACTTGTGCAACATTGATCAAATATTTTCTATGAATTATAAATGATGAGTAGTGAATAGAAAATTATTATCTAACTGAGCAGTAAAGATATAAATAAATAAATAAATAATGCAGGCTTAACTACTTAGAAAGTATTATCCCCAATCAGCATTTGCTGATTACTTTTCAGATTGATTTAATCTATATATATTCTGTTTAACTAGTAACTGACCCCGCTTATAAATTCTTAATTGTTTCCGCTTCAAATGCAGTACATATAAATATTGACCCTCTCTAGCAGCGTAATATCTAGAGGTTTTATATGCGATAGGTAATAGAATATAGCTTTTACCGACTTGGGTAGTAAAACTAGAAACATAATATAAGCGAGCAGGGTTTTTTACAGAACTACAAATATTGACATGAAACTCTTTAGTTGCAGCAGCGACAACTACCCTGCTCCGAGTAATTTTTTCTAAACCAGGACAATAAATTTGAGGAACTGAGGAATATTGAGTTAATGATTGAGTTAATGATTGCTTCAATCTAGATTCTGTTGTCAATAACTGCATATTATCCGCTTTAGCAGTAGTTGATAAACCCAAGATAGAGGATAGAACTAATGTTACTAATATATTAATTTTGATATTGAGTATTACTGATTCTGTTTTTAGAGACTTTATATTCATGAGATGCGATCGCTTCCTTTGGACACTGCTGTGTCATCACTATTATGTTTACTAGAGAAGTGTTCTAACTACTACATCTTCGTTTTCCACATTTAAGGTTTTTAATTAAAGCTTTATATTCAGAATCATGGCAAACTTATGCTTTTTCAGGAAGGTTGAGAGAATCACTGAGGTCTGAAGCACCTGATTTATATTGATTTAAGTTATTTTAAAGCCTTGTAAATAAAAGATTAGTTATTAAATGCAAAAAATATTTTTGAGAAATGTTCATCACTAATATTATCTGTTAGTTAATTTGTATTTCTTTTTGTATTTCTTTAATTAATTTTGTTGCTCTATGAGAAATAGCACACCAATTTTTGCTTTCAACTAGTGATTTAGGAAACAAATCGCTACTTAAACCCACTGCGATCGCTCCAGCTTTGAGAAATTCTAAGGCACTGGTATAACTAATACCACCTGTAGGTATCAAGGGGATATGACCTAGTGGTGCTTTTAAACTTTTGATATACTCTGCACCACCTACCGACTTGACTGGAAAAACTTTGACACAAGTTGCTCCCCCATGCCATGCTGTAACAATCTCCGTAGGGGTTAATGCTCCTGGAATAACCGGTATTTGATTATTTTTAGCTATTTGAATCATTGATGGATCTACATGGGGTGTAAATAAGAATTCTGCTCCTGAAGCGATCGCATTTTTCATATGTTCTTGGTTCAGAAGGGTTCCAGTACCAATAATGCAATCTGGTAGTTCTACACGCAGTTGTGAGATTAATTTTCCTGGTTGGTCACTATTCCAGGTAATTTCTATTAGCTTGATTCCACCCTCTGCGACTGCTAAAGCCATATTACGGGCAGTTTCAATTTCATCAGCACGAATCACCGCGATCGCTTGATGTTTTTTGACTATTTCTAACCAAGATAAACTCATTTATTATTCATCTATTTGAAACCAGAATATTCATAACCATTTTCTATTTTCTTGCTATTAATGCGCTCAATTTATAATAAATGTACATATACTTATACAAATAAATGTAATATTAAAAACACGTCGATTTGAGAATAATTTGTATGCTTGGGAAGCATCTATTGTGGAAAGTATTGATGACATCAGTATTCACAGCCACAATCAGCATCAGTAGTATTAATTTATCCTCTTGGGCACAAAGAACCGAGAAAAATCAAAGTTTTCCAACTATCCGCAATTTGCGGGGTCATATTTGGAGTATTGCATCTCTGACTTTTACTGCTGATGGTAAAACTTTAGTTAGTGGTAGTTTTGACCACACTATTAAAGTCTGGAATTTGAAAACAGGTAAGATGATTCGGACTTTAGATTTTCATAAAGATGGAGTGAATTGTGTTGTCATTAATCCACGTACGAAACAGCTCATAAGCGCTGGTGGTGCAGCACAAATCAATACGGATACTAAGATAAAAGTCTGGAATTTGGAAAAGGGTAAGTTAGTTCGTACCCTCAAAGGTCATGGAATGGGTGTAAAATCTCTTTTAGTTACCCCTGATGGAAAAACTTTGATTAGTGCTAGTTACGATAAAACCGTCAAGCTCTGGGATGTCAAAACAGGGAAATTACTCCGTACTCTTATAGGACATCAAGCATGGGTAAAAACTTTAGCTTTGAGTCGTGATGGAAAAACTCTTGCTAGTGGGGGTGGTTCTTTAGCTAAAGATACAGATACGAATATTAGAATTTGGGATTTAAGTACTGGAAAACTTGTCAAGACTTTAACTGGGAACTCAAATGCTGTTAATTTCTTATCCTTTTCTAAGGATGGTAATACTTTAATAAGTGGGGGTGAGAGACATATTAAGCTCTGGAATTTAAATACATCTATTCTTCAGAGTCAATTTACTGTTTCTAAATTAGGTAATATCACTTCTATTACAGCAAGTCCTAGTAAAACTAATCTGGTGATTACCACTTTGAATGGAGGAATCGAATTATGGGACTTACAGACAGGTAAACAAGTAAATACTCTAGTTCAACCCTTGAAGAATCCTCAAAATTTCGATCGTCTTTATCCTAGTATCACAGCCTTTAGTCCCGATGGTAAGACTATTGCTGTAGGTTATGGTGGAGCAGCTGATTTGTCTAATTTTTCTATTAATCTTAGAGCTTGGAAATAAGTTGAAGTTTATTTTACCCATGGGTTCCGCGTTTACGTCATTACGACCATAGGGTTAGCTCGCACTATACTACGTAAACGCGTTAGCGTCTCCGTTAGAAGAAGTAATCTCAAAACCTTATTTATCGTTACAAGTGTGTAAGTCCTAACACAATAAAAATTAATACATAATAAAAATCCACTAGTAAAACCTCATAGTGGATTAACTCGGATTTCTCACAAGTGAGAAAAAAATATCTGGATTAGCTCAATTTAGAAGGATATGTAAGGCTTTTTAATGTTTCAATACTCAAACCGGATTCCTATATATTTTCCTATACATTCCTATATATTTAAGTTAATATGCCTGTTTCCCATTAATATCACTCATGTACGAGCTTCCTGATTCTACTGCTGCTCTAATTGCTGATAGCGCTCTTTCAGTAAGCGGATTGACCGATTATCTCCGCTTACTTTTAGAAGAAGATGAACGTTTGCGTCAAATCTGGGTAACAGGTGAAGTTTCCAGCGCTAATAATCATCGTGTGGGGTTATTTTTTACTCTACAAGACCCAGAGAATGCAACATCTATAAAATGTGTTGTTTGGAAGAGTCAATTAGCAAAATTAGCGGAAATTCCCAAAGTAGGAGAACAAATAATAGTATTAGCTAGTTTGCGAATTTACCCCACCAGGGGAGAATATCAACTCAATGTATGGCATACTTTACCTGCTGGTCTAGGATTGCAAGCAATACGCTACCAACAGCTACGTCAAAGATTGCAAACTGAGGGTTTATTTGCACCAGAAAGAAAAAAAACTATTCCTTCCCACCCTGAAATTATTGCTGTTATCACCTCACCTACTGCTGCTGCTTGGGGAGATATTCAAAAAACCTTAAACAATCGATATCCCGGTTTACAAATTTTATTTTCTCCAGCTACAGTCCAAGGAGAACAAGCAGCTGCATCCATAGTCAAAGCAATTAACCGAGTAGAGAAAGACGGTAGAGCAGAAGTTTTAATTTTATCCCGTGGTGGTGGTGCAGTTGAAGAACTAGCCTGTTTTAATGATGAAAGGGTGGTCAGAGCAATTTCGGAATGCTCCATACCCATAATTACAGGTATTGGACATCAAAGAGATGAATCCTTAGCTGATTTAGTCGCAGATGAAACAGTACATACCCCTACAGCAGCAGCAGAGTTAGTTGTACCAGCGATCGCGCAACTTTATGCAGAACATCAACAGCGAGTTATGGCTGTATCTGATTCTATCCGAGATGCTCTAAGAACTCAACAGCAACGCTTAGAGAAAATGCGATCGCGTTTGCGACGTTTGTCTTTAGATAGAAAGTTACAGCAAGAAATACAGTACACCCAATGGAAGCGTCAGCATTTAATTTCATTAGTCACCGCTAAATTACAAAAAGCAATACAACATCAGGAAATGTTGCGTCAAAAGTTAATCACACTTGACCCCAAAGCTGTCCTCCAACGTGGTTATGCTGTAGTTAGACAAGAAAATGGACTTATTGCTCGTTCTGCAGATAACTTAAATGTTGGGGAAGAATTGTCAATACAGTTGAATCAGGGAGAAGTAAATGTGAAAATTACAGATATTAAAACTGACCAAGGTTTTTAAAAACTATTTTCAAAACTATAAAAATATAAACTGATACCTCAAATAATGGCTAAATCCACTGATACTTCTACTTCCAGAAAAAAAGCAAAATCAGCAGACACAGCACAAACCTATGAAACAAAGGTCAAAGAAATTGAAGCAATAATTGACCGTATTGAGTCGGGAGAATTAGAGCTAGAATCGGTATTTACAGAATTTGGTACAGCTGTAGAATACTTACAAGATTGCGATCGCTTTTTGCAAGAACGACAGCAACAATTAGATTTAATGATTGAAACTCTTACGGATGATTAATAGATAATTAATAGATAATTTCTTAATCTACTAATTTTTTAGGGATGCTATTTCGGATTATCGAGGGGAGTTATCACCGTAGATTTATCTTTATCGATGCTTAAAAAAATCACTCCATCCACTCCAGAATTATGCTCAGACGACGGTCTTTCCTATCCCTAGTATTTTGCTGTTGAATCTCTGTAGACAAACGTAATTCTGGAGCGATCGCATAACCAAATGAGAGAGTAGTAAAACCTGCTTCTTTTGTACTTAAAGGTGCAACCCAGCTTTGAGTTAGGGATATATCTGCTCCACCACTACGGGACAACATCAAAAGTAATTTTATACCAAGATTTATTCCGGAAGTAGAATAAGTATGATTTTCCAAATATCGATAACCTGTAACAGTTGCGATATTAATATAGCTACCCATCGGACGTAAGTGGTACTGTAAGTCTGTACCATAACTCCGGTATTGTCCATTAAAAGTAGTCTGATAATCACCCCTGATGGTTAAACGAGTTGAATCGATAAATAAATCCTCAAAACCTAAATATACACCTCCAGCAGAATCAGGATAAGCCGAATACCCCATTCTAATCCTAGTACGGAAGCTAGGGTCGTTATTAATATCGGATAATAGGTTTGGTATGCCACGTTGCCAACGTTGTAAAACTGGACTTTCTTTGATGATTTGTGGATCTAAATCTAAATCTAAATCTAAATTTGAATTTGAATTTGAATTTGAATTTGAATCTACATTTAAATCCTCAGCTTTTGATTCTTGAACCTGGATTGGATTTATCTCCGCATTTCCCCAAACAGGTGTAGCTAAAAATAATAAACTTATTTGTAATCCCAAATAGAACGCTGACAAACCTACTGTCATTTTCGTACCTTTAGTGCTTGTTATCTTTAGTGCTTATTACAGGTAAAACCAGATATAGCAGTCGCTACAATGGTTAGGACATATAATAGAAGAATACTCTAATCAGAGCATTTTAATTTTTAGTATGGCTAAACCCTACAGTTATGACCTGCGTAAAAAAGTGATTGAGGTGATAGAACTAAATTGGATGAAGCGCACCGAAGCGAGAGAGTATTTTAAAATCAGTCGCGATATCATCAACTTATGGTTGCGACGCAAAGCTCAAACAGCAGATTTTCAAAATGATTGGGAAACTTAAGCTAATATGGTTTTGAAGCCTCTCTTATTTGCAGAAGACGGTGGTTTCAAATTTGGTTTGTTTGCAGTTTGAAGCGTTTATGTTTGCAGTTCCTTAGATTTACTCAGATGGCAATGCACTTGAAATTGTAGAAGTGTCAATATGCGCAAACCTATTGAAAGTGGTCGAATTAAGCCTGCAACATGGTCGGTGTCACCCAGCGTCGGTGTCGCTCACAGTGAACGTCTGTCGTCACAGACCTGGCTCGATTTTACGAATATTTTTATAAAACGGTGGGACAATTTATTTTTTAGCTTCGGTCTCCCTAAAAATGGGTAATTGAATCATAAACTCTGTTCCTTGTCCCTTCACAGATTCACATAATAATTTTCCACCATGTTTATCTAGTACAATTTGATAACTAATAGATAAACCCAGTCCAGTACCTTTACCTACATCTTTAGTTGTGAAAAAAGGGTCAAATATTTTTGCCAAATTTTCTTGATCAATTCCTGGTCCATTATCTGTAATATGAACAGCAATCCAGTTATCGTTAATTAATTGCGTACTAATATGAATACAAGGATTCGTCGTTGTCTCTAAAACATCAATGGCATTCACCAAAATATTCATAAAAACTTGATTGAGTTGACTGGGATAACATTTAATTAAAGGAAGTTGATTGTACTCTTTTATAACCTTAATTTCTGGTTGGTTTGACTGAGCTTTTAAGCGATGATTTAAAATCATTAATGTACTATCAATACCTGAGTGGATATCTACCTTTTTTAATTCCGCTTCATCTAGGCGAGAAAAATTACGTAGGGACAGGACAATTTCTCGAATACGTCGCGTACCTTCTTTCATAGAATGCAGAATTTTAGGCAAATCTTCTCTAATAAAATCTAGGTCAATCGCAGCAATTTCTTCTGTAATTTTTTCTGGGGGATGAGGATAGTTTTGTTGATAAAGTTCCAACAATCCCATTAAACCTTGGGTATATTCATTTACTGGGGTAAGATTAGCATGGATGAAGTTGCCAGGATTGTTAATTTCGTGAGCCACACCAGCTACCATTTGTCCCAAACCTGACAT
>ERZ1740062.70-NODE-70-length-79011-cov-15.593850_pt1 | contig 79011 bp, 67 predicted proteins | sample MGYA00581741_ERZ1740062 | MGnify/ENA primary metagenome ERZ1740062 (study PRJEB43018, sample SAMN04849747) | marine metagenome | isolation source: floating plastic debris | place: Pacific Ocean | collected 2008-09-01 | study: EMG produced TPA metagenomics assembly...
TCATCACCAGCTTGGACTGTATAAATAAAGCTGAGAATATTTGTTCCATCACCACTACTGTAATCAACTACTCTATCTATTGTTCCTGTTTCTAAAGTCAGTTGTGGTGTACCTGTAACAGTAACATTTTCACTAAATTCAACAGTAATTGTAACTTGATCACCAATTTTATAACCTCCATCTGCTGTGCTGGAAGTGATGTTAGTGACTGTGGGAGGACTTGTATCAATAATAATATTTTTATTAGCAGCCAGGGAATTAGTTGTCCCAGGATTTGGTAAAGTTAAAGTTGGGTCATTTCCGGAAATATCTTGAATAGTACCGCCATTTAAACTTAATGCTGCGTTGGAAAGATAATCTAAATCAAGACTTTCATCACCAGCTTGAACCGTATAAATAAAGCTGAGAATATTTGTTCCATCACCACTACTGTAATCAACTACTCTATCTATTGTTCCTGTTTCTAAAGTCAGTTGTGGTGTACCTGTAACAGTAACATTTTCACTAAATTCAACAGTAATTGTAATTTGATCACCAATTTTATAACCTCCATCTGCTGTGGTGGAAGTAATATTAGTGATTCCATCATACTCATAAGCACCAATATCAGTTACTCCATTCAGAATTCTTTCAAATCCTACACCCCTTTGCTCGACAGGTATATCCTCAGCAGTATTAATATTTCCATCTAAATCAAAAGTATCTGAAACCAGTTTAGTATTACTACCTGTATTAATTGCTGGACTACCAATTAACAGTGCATGAATTTCAGTTACACCACCGTTATCTTGTAAAGCACCTAATAACGGGTCTATAGGAGCAGCACTTGTACCAACAATATCCTGATTACTTCCATTAGTAAAACCGCTTACACCGTCACCATTACCAATTAGATTATTACCACCACTAGTAAATGTACCTACAAATGTAAATATAGATATAGCTACAATATCTTTATTATCAGTATTTGCTGCAATAATACTATTAGTAACTGTTACATTACCAGCCGTAGAGACACCAGCACCAACCCCGGCTGCGGTATTATTTGTAATGGTACTGCTGTCGATATTAACGGTACCTATAGAATTAGCGATCGCACCTCCACCCCCAGCAGTTGAGGCAGCATTGTTACCACTTAATGTAGTGTTAATAATATTAAGGGTGCCATCATTACGAATACCACCACCGTTACCACCATTACCACTATTAAAGTTAGCTTGGTTATCACTAAAGGTGCTATTTACAATAAATGTCAATCCAGTAGTTGAGTTATGAAGTCCTCCACCACCACTAGTTGAACTCGTCCCTTGGGAAATATTATTAGCTACTGTAGTATTAATAATATTAAGGGTACCATCATTACGAATACCACCACCATCATCAATAGCTTGGTTATTACTAACTACTGCATTTTTCAGAGTTAGGTTTTCTCGGTTCCAGAGACCTCCACCATCATCGTTACCGCTATCACTTGGAGTTTGTCCATCTGTAATAGTTAATCCTTCAATGGTGACATCAATTTGGTTTCCACCATCGTTATCATCAATTTTGAAGACACGGGATGTATTACCACCACTAACACTCAGTTGGTCTGCACCATTACCTTGAATATTAATATCATCTGTGATTAGTAATTCACCGCTAGTAAGAGTAATAGTCTGTCCGTTTAAAGCAGCATCAAAGGTAATTGTATCAGCTTCGCCATTAGCATTCGCATCTTCAATAGCTTGACGTAAGGAACCACTACCAGAATCGTTGGTGTTATTAACTACAAAGTTAGCTAATATTCCTTTATAAGTGGTTTTGACTGTTGTAGTAAATGCTAAATCTAAATCTAAATCTACACCTAAACTTAAACCTAAATTTCTATCATCTATACTTACTTCTAACTCCCAGTTACCACCCTTATCTCTATTACCTACAGGAGTTTTGGAAGCTCTGATATTAGCACCTGTTAGCTGATGCAGCTTTTCAATAAACTCTTTCCCCACATGACCTGTAGCCACATTACAACCATAGATGAGCAGGGAGGGAAAATTCTGATTATTATAAAACCAACCTTTTAAATTTTGAGTATATTCATGTATGTTATGTAAATTTAGTTGAGTATTACCTAAATACAAGCAACCAGGTGAACCGTGAGAAACAATGTGAACAGTAGTAAATTGTTGTTGAGTTAAAACTTGATTAATTTGCTCAACTCCATCGCGTTGGGAGTCGATAATAAACACTGAAATTCCTGGTCTGACTCCATTTACCAGGGTTTGATAATCCTCTACTCCTGCATCGATAAAGATAACCTCTGGAGTTGAGTAGAAATTTTTCAAAAGAGTTACAGTCTCTATATTTTCTTGACTATAAATCCTCTGTTCAGAGGTATTTAAGCTTTGATTATTATTCTGATTATTATTTTGATGAGCGCCTTGATGACTGTATTGATTATTAACTATTTTATTGACGATAAAAACCATTATTTTTAATTCCTAATATTTTTTATAACCTTTTCTAAATATCAAGCAATATGATAAATAATTGAATGCAAAACACATATACAGCCCTTTGCAAGTACATGAGTTACATTCTCCATGACCCCTGCCTTATAAAGATATGACCTGTACTTCACTCGGATGAAAACTGCTGTATAAGTACGGAGGCATAATTATTTATAGTATGCGTATTTCCTTTATTAGCTGTTAAAACTATTTACAGCTTTAGTTATGCCATACTAACCAAATAAAAAAATTATTTAAACCCTCCTATTTGTAATATATTTACTATATATTTACGAATGACCTATACAAAGAAAAAATAAGGATAAATAATAAACAAATTATTCGTGAAATTAATTAACTAAATATGATTTTCTAAAAATAAAAAAAAGTGAGATGAAAAAGATTAAATTAAAATATACAAAATAAACTCGGTATTGAAGTTTTAAACTTTCAAAATTACTTCAATTAAAATTACTTCAAAAGTAATAATGCATGATAACGTATTAATACTATGTATTTTTTATTCAACAAACGACAGTGTTAATACGCAAATAATCTAGACTCTAATAGTTTTCTGTTAGGAAATAGTTCTAATTATTAAGAGGATGAATAATAGGACTTACGCACTCGTGACGAAAAAAAACCTTTGAGATTACTTCCCTACGGTCGCTTCAGACAGAATTCCGTTATTTTTGCGTAAGTCCTGAATAAGAAAAGAAGATTTTTCAACTCTTTAAACCCTTAAATGAACATACTGAATATTAAATAGCGTATAAATTACAAGTATAAATATGAGCACAAATATAAGCCCAAACCTTTAGCATTCGACTGTAAGAGCGTAAATCTTTTCCCTACAATAGGTTACAATTCTTCCAATCTGCTTAATTCATTTATTGACAAAGTGCTGTAAGTTGAAATAGGCAGCAACTTTTGCTCTCATATTAGACTATGACAATATCTACACACACCTCATCAGATTTAATTACAGTTGCAAAGCAAACTCAACTTGCAGCGTTACAGTTAGCCGTTTTGTCTACCGAGTCAAAAAATCAAGCTATAAGTGCTTTAGCTAATGCTTTAGAAGATGCACGAGATGAGATAATTGCTGCAAATATAGCTGACTGTGAAACTGCGATCGCATCTGGTATAGCCAAACCACTTTACAAGCGTTTGCGATTAGATGAACATAAATTACGGGATGCGATCGCTGGTGTCTCTGATGTGGGTCAGCTTCCAGACCCAGTTGGAACTGTGCAAATTCACCGAGAAATTGATACCGATTTAATATTGAAGCGGGTAACTTGTCCTTTGGGTGTTTTGGGTGTAATTTTTGAAGCACGACCGGAAGCTGCAATTCAAATTGCTTCTTTAGCAATTAAATCTGGAAATGGAGTTATCCTTAAAGGTGGTTCAGAAGCCATTCGTTCTTGTGAAACGATAGTCAAAGCTATTAAAAAAGGTTTGTCGAAAACTGAAGTAAATCCTGATGTGGTGCAGTTGTTAACCACCAGGGAGGAAACTATAGAGTTATTGAAACTAGATAAATATGTAGACTTAATTATCCCCCGTGGTTCTAACTCCTTTGTGGGCTTTGTGCAGGATAACACCCGCATCCCAGTTTTAGGACATGCTGATGGTATTTGTCACTTATATATACACAAAGACGCAGATATAGATAAAGCCGTAAATATTACCGTTGACTCCAAAACCCATTATCCCGCAGCCTGTAACGCAATTGAAACTTTACTGATAGATGAATCTATCGCTACAACATTTTTACCACAAATTCATCAAGCTCTCGAAAAGCTGAATGTGCAACTCCGGGGAGATGAAGCAACCCGTAAAATCCTATCAAATATTCACCCCGCAACAGATTTAGACTGGGAAACCGAATACAGCGATTTGATATTATCCATCAAAATAGTTCCTAACCTAGAAAATGCGATCGCTCACATCAATGAATACGGTTCCAAGCACACGGATGCAATAGTCACTGAAGATATCAAGACAGCTCAAACCTTTATGGCATTAGTTAATGCAGCTGGAGTTTACCACAACTGTTCTACTCGCTTTGCCGATGGTTTCCGTTATGGTTTCGGTGCAGAAGTCGGAATCAGCACTCAGCAAATTCCTCCCCGCGGACCCGTCGGCTTAGAAGGTCTGGTAACATATAAATATCAAATGGTAGGCAACGGTCAGACTGCTGCAACCTATACCGGTGAAAATGCCAAAAGCTTTACACATAAAGATTTGTAGAGATTTGTAAATTCACCGAAAAAAAAGCCAAAAGCAGAGGTTAACAAAATAGTTAGGAACGAATGGGTTTAATCGTTCCAAGTGAGATTATCAGTCTCAATGTACCTCTAATTTTGGCTCTTAATAGCTTGAAAAGAGTTGGAATGGAGAAATCCGGGCAGTAAATGTAAGCGAATAAACTTTCATACATAACCTCAACTGAGTAAATTATCTGGATGAAACACACTAAAAACCGACAGTACTCAGCCTCTTTGCCAAAGATACCAGTCCTTTACTCAGAAAAAGTTAAGTATTCAAACGGTAGTATTTGTGACCTCTGGTTAAGCCCTTTTCATATATTAATTGATACATTAGCCAATAAAGGGTTTGCTATGTTGCCACTTTGGCAGTTTTTTTAAATTTTATTCTTAACTTTATAGTGTTGTAAAAAATTAAATATGTATATGTTTTTTTATGGGTATAAAAAATAGTCTTTAATCTGAATATAATTTCCGCTTAAACACTTATTAAGTAGGTGGGTATAAATAAACGTAACTATAATTCTGTGATTACGTTAGCTAGCGCTGTGCTCCGCAAACACGGAGTGTTCCCTCTTAGAGAAGGAGTAGGACGACGTCATCGCAAAGGTTTCAATGTTTTTTACATTCTGTTAAATAGTTATATTCAATCATGCCTACCTACTTATATGGTTTCCCTTTATTAATATTTATTAGTGTTTTTTCTGACTAAAAAATCTGAAATCGGAATAAGCTCAAAGCATTATTAAATCGTGATTTAATAGGAATTTGGAGATGAGATATTTTAGGTATTTTCCTAAATTAACCAGCTAATTCAAGGAATCTCATGATACTTATTAAATAGTATTTCAGAGATTTTCCTAACCCGAGCTTAGAGAAAAAAAGCACAAGCTTTGCACCCCTACAGGTGTGTAATATTATATTATATTGATATTACCTAATGGAGACAAAGATTAGGACGTAACTCTTTTGGGCACAACAATATAGCCAGTGCTTTCATCTCCTAATACTAAATTATACTGTTCTCCCCAGTACCACCAGGATGCGGCAACATAAGCACAAATAATACTATCAAGTTTATCTTCTACCTCTTTCATTGGTTTACCTGCACTAGGAATAGAAGAAATAAAATTATTCAGACCTTCAGAATACAAAGGTAAAGGAAGAGAAGGTAAAACTTGGATGATAAAATTATAAAGCTTAACTAGTTCCAGACGACGTTCTGCAAGTCTTCCCTTTTTATATTTGAGAATCTTTTCTAAATCAAATAAATGAACTATAGCAGGATGAGGAAAAACTTCAATTTGATATCTACTTTCCTTTCGTGGTTCTATAGTAGATGCATGATCATAACCACGTTTTTCTAGTTCTAAACCGAAATTTACAGTACGTTCAGCAAAAGGTAAACCCAGATTAGCAGGATAACATCCAGCGTGATACTTGCCAAAGTATTTATGGGTGAGTTTATCAGGTAAGCGACTTCCAGTTTGATTAGGAATCAGGGTTGGTGCATCCACAGCAATAACAGCATCTTCGTCAGCTTGGACACAACTATCAATCCATTTAAGGATATCTGAAATAGAATCTATTCGTTCTAAATCTATTATTTGTAACTTATGATCAACTAGCTTCAGATAACATAAGCCACTGGGTTGAGACTTCCAACCCAAGTCAACACCGATAAATTTCATTTTTATATGATTTTTATATTTTTTTATATTGTTTCATATTGTTTATATTAAGTCGTAAAATTAGTTTTTAGCTTTTGAGAGCTAACAAATGTTTTTAATTTAGAAATAGAATTCATAATGGAAGATGAAAATTGGTAGTGCTTTTTTCATCTTCTACCGGAGGTGCTATTGTGAAGTTAATTCAGGAAATTGATACCTCAAAGACTTAAGTAAAAATCAAAGGCGATCGCAACATGTTGAATTACAGTTTGCAGCATATTTTTTCTTATCATCTCCAGCTCCAGCCGCCGGAAATCATTGGTCCTGGACCAGCAGGCATTCGAGCGAATCTCTACACCAGTAGCGGTACTGTGACCGGTGAGAAAATTCAAGGAATACTACGACCAGTCGGTGGTGACTGGGTAACGGTAAGAACAGATGGTATCGTCATCACCGATGTCAGAGGAACGATCGAAACTCAAGACGAAGCACTGATCTACATGACCTACACAGGTGTTTTAGATCTTGGAGAAGACGGCTATCAACAATTCCTGCAAGGCAATCTGCCTGCTACAGCTCAAATCCGCAACGCTCCTCGTTTCCAGACGGCTCACTCTGACTATCTCTGGCTCAATCGCCTCCAAGCCCTTAGCGTTGCTGAAATCAACTTTACAACATTTATTGCTGATTTTGATGTCTACGCAGTTCGATAGGCTGAATACTTTTCCTGCATCTTCTTTAGAGTCTTGCAATCTAGAAAATCAACAGATGGTAATATCCTGAAGATAGGAATTATTGGTTCTGGCGGCATTGGAGGTACAGTCGGGACTCTTTGGGTCAAGGCAGGTCATGAAGGAAGTACTGTTCAGTTCCCGCAATCCCGAACAAATTTCAGCCCTAGTTGCAACAGCAGGAAACGGTGCACAAGCGGGGGTCTTAAACCCAGATTGGGCAAGGCATAGAGCCAATATCCAATATTTTCGTATTTTCCCTTCTGCCACGCACAGACTACGTATTTATCTCATTACGACCGTAAGGAAGTATAAGCTCTGTCGAGGGGACTCGGTCAACGCAAAGCCTTATTTCTTCTTACAATTGCATAAGTCCTATGTCTAATAGATGTATGAAAAAGAACTAAACCAATCTCCACTCAATGCTTTATAATAGCGATCGCTATTTCTATAGGTTAAAGTCCAGAAATAATAATTGATGATGAGTAACTGAATTTACTATATCGACTATTCCCATCATTACTACTAAGCAACTCAGTGTAAATAGACATAACTATAATTATGTCATGACAAGAAGGTACGGCGGAGTATAGCGTAGCTAACGCAAGAGTCATATCGAAATAGGGTAATTCGTGATACTCCAAAAGTGGAAATCATTACCAATTACCTATTCCCCAAATGCGTTGATAAACCGTCGATACTTACCTTATTCTTCTTCTCTCGATACTCTTTTAACCCTTCTTCACCCTTTTTATCAGCCCACTTGACCAAATTCTCCCGTTCTCCTTGAAAATCATAGAGAGGAACCCCAAAACCACAAGAAGTTTGCACACGGTTAATATCAGCAACTACAATTTGTCTGACTCCTGGGACTTCTGAAAATACAGCATATAAATCATCCCACTCAGAATCCCCAGGTAAAATCACGTTACCTTGACCATACAGACGTAAAATAGTCGGAGAACCAGTCATCGCGCAAAACATAAAGGTAATGCGTCCATTTTCTTTCAGATGGGCTGAAGTTTCATTACCACTACCCGTCAAATCAAAATAAGCGACCCTATTTTCTGAAAGGACGCGAAAACCATCTAAACCTTTTGGGGAAAGATTCACATGTCCAGTCGGAGATAAAGGTGCAGAAGCAACAAAAAATATATGCTGTTTGCGGATAAATTCTTGCAAATCTTCAGTAATATAGTCGAAAACTTTAGCCATTATCAATTATCATCCTTGTGTAGGGTAGACGATGGTGCGTAGCACCCGCTGTAAGCTCGCACTCACCATCAACCATCAGCAAATCTATCTGTAGCATCAATTAAAGCACTACGAATACCAGGTTCGCTCATAGAGTGTCCCGCATCCGGAACCACTATTAAATCAGCCTCTGACCATACTTGATGTAACTCCCAAGCTGATATCATCGGACAGACTACATCATATCTTCCCTGGACAATCACGGTGGGAATATGACGAATGTGGTCTACATTTTTCAGTAATTGGTCTTCGGTTTCCATAAAACCTTTATTAACAAAGTAGTGACACTCAATACGAGCAAAAGCATCAGCAAATTCACTGGCGGCAAATGTCTGCATTAAGTCTTGGCTGGGGAAAAGTTTACTAGTACTTGCTTCCCAAACGGACCAAGCTCTAGCTGCCTCTAATCTAACTTGTTTATCTTCACTAGTTAAACGCTGGTAATATGCACTTAACATATCATGTCTTTCTGCTTTCGGAATCGGTTTGAGATATTCTTCCCATGCATCAGGAAATATATTGCTAGCACCTTCTTGATAAAACCAACATAATTCCTTTTGACGGAGCATAAAAATGCCGCGTAATATTAAACCCTGGGTGCATTCTGGATGAGTTTGACTGTAAGCAAGAGATAAAGTGCTTCCCCAACTACCACCAAATACCGTCCACTTAGCTATTCCTAAATGCGATCGCAGTTTTTCAATATCATTGACTAAGTCCCAAGTAGTGTTTTCTCTAAGTTCTGCATGGGGGGTGCTTTTTCCACATCCACGCTGGTCAAACATTACTAACCGCCATTTTTCGGGGTGAAAATATTGACGATATTCTCGAAGACATCCACCACCGGGTCCTCCATGTAATAACACAATTGCTTTACCATCAGGATTCCCAGATTCTTCGTAGTGGATGGTATGTAAATCAGAAACTTGTAATTTTCCCTGTTTATATGGTTCTCTAGATGGGTAAAGTTCACGCATTACTAAACTTTTTCCTTTAATTATTTATTTAAAGATGATGATAGGAAGCACATTTTACAAACATAAATCGCAATATAATTGTATAACAAGTTACTTTGATCTATGTTTTCTCCTTATAACTTCTCACTTCAAGAAGTGATTGAATTCCATCCGCCGACAGTTCGACCTGATACTTCATTAGAAGAGATTGTAACTCTTTTAAGTCAAAGGAAAACAAGTTATGTGTTAGTGACAGAAAACAAACACCTGCTTGGCATTTATACAGAAAGAGATATTGTTTTTTTAGTTGCAAATTCTCAAGATTCTCAAGGACTAATGATTGCAGATGTGATGTCTAAAAAATTGATATGTATCAAGCAATCGGAAATTACTGATATTTTTAGAATTCTTGGTTTAATGCGTCATCATAAGATTCGTCATATTCCAGTAGTTACTGATAATGACGAATTAATTGGTGCGATCGCTCTCAAAAATATTAGAAACTGTCTGAAGCCTAGTGATATGTTGAGGTTACGACAGGTTAATGAATTGATGGAATATCCAGTAGTTCATGCTCATCCACAAACAAGTTTAATAGATATTGTTGGGCTGATGGCTCAGAACAAGATTAGTTGTGTGGTAATTGCTCAGAGAACTGAAACGCAAGAATTATTCCCTGTTGGAATAATTACAGAAATGGATATTGTGCGATTACAAGCTGAAAAAATCGATATGAATGCGACCAAGGCTTGTATAGTTATGAGTAAGCCAATTAAACCTGTAAAAAGTACTGATACTTTATGGTGTGCTCACAGTAAAATGCAACAGTTAAATATTCGTAGATTAGTTGTAGTCGATGAAGATAGTAGACTATGCGGAATCATTACTCAAAGCAGTTTACTCAAAGTATTAGATCCTTTAGAAATGCAAGCTTTAGTAAATGTTTTACAGCAAACGGTAGAAGAAAAAACTCAACAGCTACAACAGCTTAATAGGGATTTACAAGTAGAAATACAGCAACGTCAACAGGTTGAAATAGCTTTGAGAGAAAGCGAGACTCGTTACCGAAATATAGCTAATCAGCAAGGAATAGTATCTCAAAAATTAGAATTACTTAACAAACAACTCAAACAGCTTGCAAATTGTGACCCCTTGACTGAATTAGCAAATCGTCGTCATTTTAATGAATATTTCTATCAAATATGGCAGCGTTTATCTGTAGAAAAAAAATGTTTATCAGCAATTATGTGTGATTGCGACTATTTCAAAAGTTATAACGATGCTTACGGACATCAGAAAGGAGATGAATGTCTATTTCAAATTGCGAAATTTTTGAAAAAGACTGTGACTAGACCTGATGATTTAGTAGCACGTTATGGTGGGGAAGAATTTATTATACTTCTACCTGATACGACTCTGGAGAATGCTGTTTGTATAGCTCAAAAAATTCAGCTTGGAGTTAAATTTCTGAATATCCCTCATTCCCAATCCTTAGTTAGTAATATGATGACTGTAAGTTTAGGAGTCGCATCAACTGTACCCCAATTAAATATTGATGTTAAAACTCTAATAGAAAAGGCTGATAAAGCTCTTTACCAAGCGAAAGCTAAGGGACGTAATGCAATTGTTGCAGTGTAAGTTGTAGTTCCTTTGGGCTTTAATTCACGCTGGTCTGGGTTAAAAAATATAAAAAAATATATAATTCCGATGGTACGGGATTCAATATGATTTCCTACTCTGCTGATACTAAAGATGTAGCAGTAATAATTTTTAACGGTGGAATAGGCATTTATAATTCTACTACTTTGTCCAAAAAATTTCATAACCCCGAGTGATTTTTACAGGCGTAGCATTTACAATTCTCAAAGAATGGAAATAAATCAAACTTGATATTCACGGGAAAAAGTATGGGGAAACAACGAGTTCTTTCTGGAGTTCAACCAACTGGTAATTTACATTTAGGTAACTATTTGGGTGCAATTCGCAACTGGGTAGAAATTCAAAACCAGTATGAGAATTACTTCTGCGTGGTGGATTTACATGCAATTACTGTCCCCCAAGACCCGAAGACTTTTGCTGATAATGTTTATAATTTAGCTGCCACATATTTAGCTAGCGGACTGGATTTAGAAGACTCTACAATTTTTATTCAGTCTCATATTTCTGCCCACAGCGAGTTGACATGGTTACTTAACTGTATGACTCCTTTAAACTGGCTTGAAGATATGATTCAGTTTAAGGAAAAAGCTGTCAAACAAGGTGAAAATGTAGGTGTAGGTTTGCTGGACTACCCTGTATTAATGGCATCAGATATTTTACTTTACCAAGCTGACAAAGTACCCGTAGGTGAAGACCAAAAGCAACATTTGGAATTGACTAGGGATATTGTGAATCGAGTTAATCACCAGTTTGGTAAACCAGAGAAACCCGTCTTGAAATTACCCGATCCTTTAATTCGTAAAGAAGGAGCAAGGGTAATGAGTTTAACGGATGGGACAAAAAAAATGTCTAAATCCGACCCCTCAGACTTAAGTCGAATTAACTTACTTGATTCACCAGAGGAAATTAAGAAGAAAATTAAAAAATGTAAAACCGACCCAGTCAAAGGTTTAGAATTTGATAACCCAGAACGTCCTGAGTGTAATAACTTACTGACAATCTACATGTTACTTTCCGGCAAAACTAAGGAGGAAGTAATCAGTGAATGTGCGGGTATGGGTTGGGGTCAATTTAAACCATTATTAACCGAAACCACAATTAACGCCCTTACACCTATCCAAGATAAATATAAAGCAGTTATGGATGACAAAGGTTATTTAGAGTCTGTACTGCGTCAAGGAAGGGAAAAAGCAGAAGTTTTAGCTCAGGAAACACTAGGACAGGTAAAAGCTGCAATGGGTTTTACCAAACCTTTGTAAATTTTGGACTCATAATTTCTTAGACTAGGACTAGGACTAAGAATTAAGACTGTCAGCTTTTATCAAAATTATGCGTATAAATAAAGACCAATACTGTTTGAATAATTTTCGTAAAGCTGTTGTAGCCAAAGAGTTTCTGGTAACAGCCGAAGTTGCTCCTCCGAAAGGAGGTAATCCACAGCACATGATTGATATGACGGCGACCCTTAAGGGGAGGGTTCATGCCGTTAATATTACTGATGGTAGCCGTGCTGTCATGCGGATGTCTTCTTTAACAGCAGCATTAATTTTACTACAGCATGGCATCGAGCCGGTTTGTCAAATGGCTTGTCGGGATAGAAACCGTATTGCTTTACAAGGGGATTTACTAGGTGCTCATGCATTGGGTATTGAAAATATTTTGGCATTAACAGGAGACCCTGTAAAAGTAGGTGATTATCCAGACGCAAAAGCTGTATTTGACTTAGAATCTGTACGTTTATTACAAGTTACCCAAAAATTAAATGCAGGTATAGATTATAACGATAAAATTTTACCTGATGGTGGCACAAATTTATTTATAGGAGCAGCAGTAGACCCCCAATGTCGTAGCTGGTCTGGTTTGCAAAAACGTTTTCAACGCAAATTAGAAGCTGGAGCGCAGTTTTTTCAAAGTCAATTAATTACAGACTTTGAAATATTAGATAAATTTATGACTCAAATAGCAGCTGGTTGCGATCGCCCAATTTTAGCTGGGATATTTTTACTTAAGTCTGCGAAGAATGCCAGATTTATCAATCGTGCTGTTCCTGGTGTAAATATTCCCGACCATATCATAGACCGTTTAGAGCAAGCGAAAGACCCTCTAGAGGAAGGGATGAAAATCGCCGCAGAGCAGGTACAAATAGCTCGTCAGCTGTGTCAGGGAGTACATATGATGGCAGTGAAACGGGAAGATTTAATTGCACCCATCTTGGATATGGCTGGTGTTAAACCTGTTGTAAATCAAATGATTGCAGTTTAAGAAAAATTAAGATAGTAAATACTTTGTAATTTTGCATACATAATTTTGCATCAAGCAGTCAGGTTGTTCTGGCTGCTTTTATTTTTTATTTTCCTTTAACCGAAGGGTATTGACTTATTCTTTACTTTATCTAATAATCCATCGCCTTCATTAACTTGAAACCTTAACTTAGTATCTTAAAACCCTTATCTTTACTGGTACTTTTTCACCATTAATTACAAACTGAAGATATCAATTAATCATAGTGTTTCTGCAAGAAATACTCAGAGCATTCTCCGGAGAAGTGTTCATTTTTAATAGGACTTACGCAAAAGCCACGTAATTCCGTCATTACGAGCGATAGCGACGTAATCGCAAAAACCCTGCGTTCGCGTAGCGTGCTCGATAGAGCTTATGCTTCCCTACACTCGGTTCCGGTCGCAATGACAAATCTTCGTTGCGTAAGTCCTGTTTAATGATCCGAAATCGTAAATACTTCCTTTATTTCGATATTCGGTTAGTAATAAATTTGATCAAATTTTTTGATCAAAAACTACAACCTTATATTCATCTTCCTAATATTAACCTTCATAAAATAAGGAGAAAAATTAACTATGACTACAACTATCATTAATCCAAGCGAAGGACCACATCCTCCACAAGTTACTCAAGAACTCTCAGAAAATATTATTCTCACCACTATAGATGATTTATACAACTGGGCAAAAATGTCTAGTTTATACCCTTTGATGTTCGGTACAGCTTGCTGCTTTATGGAATTTATGGCTGCTTATGCATCCCGGTATGATATGGAAAGGTTTGGGATGATACCTCGTGCAACTCCCCGACAGGCAGATTTACTAATTACAGCTGGCACGATTACTATGAAATATACACCTAATTTAATCCGACTCTACGAACAAATGCCGGAACCTAAATATGTAATAGCTTTGGGTGCTTGTACAATTACTGGGGGTATGTTTAGTGTAGATTCTCCTAGCGCTGTTCGGGGTGTAGATAAACTCATACCTGTGGATGTATACATTCCAGGATGTCCCCCTAGACCGGAAGCTGTAATTGATGGAATTATTAAACTACGAAAAAAAATTGCTGATCAAAGTTTACAGGAATTAGCTCAACTCAAGCAAACTCACCGTTATTATAGTACTACTCATAAAATGAAGGTAGTTGCACCAATTCATGATGGTAAGTATATAGACACCGAGAAACGTCAGACTCCACCCAAAGAACTTAACCCAGCAGATGGGATACAATTTTCTCTCCAGCATTCATTTGATATTGAAGCTTAATATCCTTAATATTCAAGAAGCTGCGTAAGAATTAACTACTAATCTGACGACTTATATCTTTTCCGTTACATTATGAAGTTAAATTATGAAGTTGTAGACTCTAATTTCAATTGGTTATGAAAGTTCATCGATTTGATAATACTAGTCTTTTTTATCAGACGGTAATACCATACTTACTCAAAGATGAAGCAGAGAACGTACTACCTATAGGTATATGCGAGACTCTGTTAAATAACTCAAAACTTTATGATTCTCAACCATTACTGGTATCTGTAAGTATGGATGGTGAAATTATAGCAGTTGCCATTAGAACTCCTCCACATAATTTAGTCTTATCTAAGATGAAGAACTTAAAAGCATTAGAATTGATAGCTCAAGATTTATACTCCCGAGCATCATACTCTCAAAAGCCGAACTTACCTGGAGTTAGCGGTTTAACTACCGAATCTCTGGAATTTGCAAAGTTATGGAGTCATTTTACAGGAAAAGTATATCGGACAAAAATGCATTTAAGAATCCACCGATTACAACAGGTAAAAGAAGTTCCTATTGCTAATGGACATCTGCGTCAAGCGACAGAGGAAGATAAATCTCTATTATGTCAATGGTATGAAGAGTTTAGTATTGAAGCTATGGGTGCAATTAGAGGAAATATTGAATCTATAGTTGAATCTCAACTCAAGCAGAATACTGCTTTTTTATGGCAAGATGAGGTAGCTGTAACTATGGTTTGCTGTGCTGGTAAAACAAATAATAGCAAACGTTTAGGACCTGTGTATACTCCCGTGCAATATCGTCGGAAAGGATATGCTACTTCCTGTGTTGCACAAGTAAGCCAAAAATTTCTGAATGAAGGTTGCCAATCCTGCTTTTTATTCACAGATACAAACAATCCTACTTCTAACCATATTTATCACAAGATTGGTTATCAAGGGGTTGCAGATTGGAATGAGTACGAATTTCAATAGATATCTGTAGTTAAAGAATATAGATGTATTAAATTTTAGCTTTCTACACAGATTTTAAAAAAGAATATGTTCAATTTTCAGACATTTGTAATAGGAAAGCTGAAAATTTTGGTTATAAAATAGATATTATGCTGCATTTATTATTAAATTCTATTATAAATTTAGAATTCAAACCTTTTAGAGACGAGTAACTGTAGGTATTTTGTATCTATAATTTTCAATTTAATACACAACTTAGAAATTACTTCTAAAATCAATCATTACAGGTAGTTATAATATCTTTTTATTCTGAATTGAATTTAGATAAACAAGGAAAGATTAATGTTAAAGATAATAAATCAACTAAAAAAAGCATTTAAATATCAAAAATCAGGTAAGATGGGCGATTTTGCTTTAATTAAAGCCGACATTTTGGGAGCAAGAGTTTCTCCAGCGATCGCTGAAAAGTTAGAAAAGGTAATTGGATATTATCCGACAATTAATTTAAAAGAATTAATAAACTATCCTCCAGGTTCTTTCGGCAGAGAATACGCTGAACATATGATATCTAACAATTTACAAACTTTAGGAATCAGTCCAGAATTAAGTGATATTGCTCTAAGAAATGTTTTTGCAATGCGGTACCTAATTACTCATGATATTTTTCATGTTTTACTGGGTTTTGATACTAGTTATGCAGGTGAAATTGGGGTTCTGGCATTTGCAGTTGCTCAAAATTATAGTAAATCACAAAATATTTCTATTTGGCTAGCAAAATTAATTTATCCCATTCTTGCTCCAGGACAAATACGAGAGATTTTTGCGAATCTCAAAAAAGGAAAAGAACTGGGAGAAAAAGCAAATTTTCTATTAGGATATCGTTTTGAAGAACATTGGCAAGAATCAATTGAATACATTAGACATCAGTTAGGATTACCGCAGTTAAATCAAATGAATCAAAGTGAATATCCATCTAGTTTAGTCGCAAAATAATTTAACTTTTTTGAAGGTTTTATGATTTCAGTATGATAAATTAAATCTTTAAATTAATTAAATATTCAAACTAATAAATAGGGAATTGAACAAAATTAAATGACTTATAAAAGATTTATGGATAGGATATTATCCTTTCGCCATAGCACAGTATATCCGGAAATTTATATATACCCTTATATATTTTCAATTATATATTTTCAAACATCAATTAGGGCTTCTGTATCAACATCCATATCGATATCTATATCTATGTAAACTTGAACTTCAATCTCAAACTTACAATCTCGAACTCACCTTAAAGTATTAGTTAAATCAAATCAAGGAAAAATTATGGTTACATTGACAAAAAAGTCTTCCTCAAATCCAAATTATCAATCATTACCCAGAGCATCAGAACCAAAACTATATCAAACCATATGGGGTATTCTCAAGCCTCTGAACTATTTTGATATTATGCAAAAACGTTATGGAGATATGTTTGTATTTCCTCCGTTTGCTGGTTTACCAGAACAAGTAATTATTAGTAACCCCGAAGCGATTCAGCAAATCTTTACTGCCGATACTAGCTTATTTGAATCAGGTTCTGTCTCTAAAGTAGCTCAACCCTTTGTAGGCGATCGCTCAGTTATTTTACAAGATGGTAAACGACACTTACGACAGCGTAAACTATTAATGCCGCCTTTTCACGGTGAAAGGATGCGCAACTATGGGGAACAAATATCTAGCATTGCTCAACAGGTGATGGGTAAAGTAAACCCCGGAGAAACCTTCATTGCTCGTCCACGTATGCAAGAGATTTCGTTAACTGTAATTTTACATACAATTTTTGGCATCAGTGAAGGTGAAAAATATCAACAAATCAAGACAATTCTAACGAAAATGTTAGATGTCTTTAACGTACCCTCAACTTCAATTTTCCTATTTTTTAAAGGACTACAAAAAGACTTAGGTGTTTGGAGTCCTTGGGGGAGATTTTTACATCAAAGACAGCAACTAGATGAATTACTATTTGCAATAATTCAGGAAAGACGCACTCAAGGAGAGACAGCAGGTGAAGACATCCTCAGTTTACTACTTGCTGCCCGTGACGAAGAAGGACAACCCATGAGCGATAGTGAACTCAGAGATGAGTTAATGACTATGTTGTTTGCGGGACACGAGACTACAGCAACAGCATTAGCTTGGTGTTTATATTGGGTTCACAAGTTACCGGAAGTCCGAGAGAAGCTTCTAGCTGAATTAGGATCTATTGATATCGATAATACTGATGCAATGGAGATTATCAAATTACCTTACTTAAATGCTGTTTGCTCAGAAACTTTAAGAATATATCCAGTTGTATTTTTTACCTTGGCGCGAATTTTACAAGCTCCTATGAAGTTGTTAGATTATAATTTACCAAAAGGAACAGTTCTTTCTCCTTGTATTTATTTGACTCACCACAATCCTAAAATCTACTCGGAACCAAAAAAATTCCAGCCAGAAAGATTTTTAGAAAAACAGTTTACTCCTTATGAATATTTACCTTTTGGTGGTGGAAGTCGTCGCTGTCTGGGTATAGCTTTTGCTCAATTTGAAATGAAGTTAGTTTTAGCAACTTTATTATCTCACTACTCATTTAAATTAATGGAGAAAAATCCTTTATTACCTGTACGTAGGGGACTTACTTTTGCTCCCAAAGGTGGAGTAAAATTAATCATGGAGAATAGCGATCACTAAGGTAAAATCACCTTCAATTCAGTAAGAGACATCTGGATATAGGAATCCTGTTTGATTTTTTTTGATTTTTGTTTGGTTTTTTAAAACGAAGGAAGAGCCGAAGTTAAACCCAAAAGCTCGAAGAAAAGGAAGGGAAGTCATCAGTGCTTGTGGACTCACAAGTTAATTCTTCCAACTTCGGTCTTCCTTCTCGCGAAAGCAAGTTAAATGACCTGTAACTTAATTAATTTTTGCCAGCAAAAAATACCAGTAATGATAAAAATACTACCAAATAAGACTAAAGCAATATCAAGGCTGTAATTATCTGTAACCCATCCAATAATAGGGGCAATAATAATAAAACCTAAGCGAAACATAAAGCTGTTTATAGAAAGTACTGTAGCTCTGATAGATGATGGGAGATTATGATTGATATGATTTAACACCAGAGGAGTACGAACACCACGACTAAAGTAAATAAATGCGATAAAGATGATTCCCCAGACCTGGTTAATCAGACCAAGGAAGATATAGGATAAACCTAATAATAAAACTAAGCCCAAAAAGACTTTTTTAGTACCGTAAATATTTTCGATTGATGTTGCTTTGAGGGAAGCAAAACTCATGATAAAGTGAAATGTTGCCCAGGCAAAACCAAAACTAGAAACTGCTAAACCGCGACTTTGCATATCCGCTTGAGATAACCAGACTGCAAGAAATGTAGCTACTCCAAAATTTGCCGAAAATAAAATCAACCACTTGACTTTCTTATTTTCTACCAGAGAAAAGCGAATTGCTTGCCAAATCTCTCTATGATTGATTGCTTGTATACTAGTTTTTGATAACTTACCTACTTGCGATCGCTCCGAAGCAGGTTCAACTAAAGTTAAAGCTAAAAGGAAATATAAAAACAGGCAAACCGTCTGAAGATAAAAAGGATAGACCAAATTTATCGCAGCCGCAAGACCTCCTAGCAGACCGCAAACAGCTTCAGTAACTCCAGCGATCGCACCGAGTTTTCCTTCTACTTGACGATAATTTTGCTGTTGATTGATTTCAACTAGAGTATCAAATCCCAAAGCTGTATTTGCACCAGATATCAAGCTAAGTGCAAGACCCGATAAAATTTCCGCGATCGCAAATGCTGTAAAACTAGTTTGGAAGCAGTAAAATAGTAAACCGACTGTCCAAACGAATCCTCCTAAGACTAAACAAGATTTTCTACCAAAAATATCAGCAAAGTAACCCGAAGGTATTTCAAATATAAATATAGATAGGGACAGAATGGTTTTTAAAAGCAGGGATTGCTCAAAAGATAAATTATTACTTTCATAGAAGAGAATAATGGTAGGGATTGGAAACCAAGCAAACTCTAGTCCTCTGAGGATATAAAGTTTCCATAGATTAGACCTGAGGGAGCGAGATATATTTACACCCATATTTTTCTTAATCTTTTCTCATCTGCTTTTAAGGTAGATATGTTTTATTAAGGTAGAGATATAGCATTGCTATGACATTGTTGTTATACCAATTTGAAAAAAGAATGGGACAGATGGGTAGGGGTTTAGCAGTGCTAAACCCTACGAGTAATTTAATTTATGTGTCGCAAACATTATTGGAATTGGTATTATACTCCACGTTGTTTATTATTCAGTACAGGTTTAACTATATTATGGAATCTACTCAGAATCTACAACTCGCTTTACTATCCCTAAGATTAAGTGTGTTTTTAGTCATGTTCATGTGGACAATTGATAAATTTCTAAATCCAGAACATGCTGCTGCGGTATTTTCTAAGTTTTATTTTATTAGTGGCTTAAACAGTAATATTTTTTATGTAATCGGTGGAATTCAATTAGTGATTATTATTGCTTTTTTGATAGGTTTTAAAAAACGTATTAGCTACGGATTAGTATTTCTTATGCACGGGATTTCTACTTTATCTTCCTATCAAAAATATTTATCACCTTTTGAAAGTCCTAATCTATTATTTTTTGCCGCAATTCCGATGTTAGCTGCTTGTTTAACTTTATATTTATTACATCGTCAAGATACTTTACTAACAGTATAAAATTAGCTATGGAATTCGATTTTCTTAATTTTGTTTAAGTCATTAGATTTAAATCATTCGGTTTAATTCATTTGGTTTAATTTATTCAATTTAAGTAATTCAATTTAAGTAATTCTATTTGAATGTTGAAATAATTCATTGATAAGTAGTTTATAAATAATTTAAAAAGAGAACAGGGAACATGAAACGGTAGAAAAAATGTAATAAGAGTCTTCTATCGTTTCCGTTTGTATCAGAATTATTTAAATCTCCTCTCTCTTTGTCTTTCTAAGTCTTATCTGGGTTTATGTGGTTTTTTATCATTCCAGTCTCACCAGGTTTGATATTATCTGTAATTTCAGACTACGCAAATCAAAATTTGTGAAAGATTCCTACATTAATAAAATCATCAAACAATAAAAATAGTTAGAGAGAAAAAATGAACATCAAAAAATGAACATCAAAATTAAATACAAAAAACAATTAACAACCCCAACAACGCATACAGAAAGAGAAAATAGAAATTAATCCTATAATTTCAATCCCGACTTGAAAAGATGCAGGACTTAAAGCAAAACCCCAAACTGTGATTAATGTCCCCGTAATAGCAGCCGAAATACCATATACCTCCTCCTTAACTGTTCTTGCAATCCAAATTGTCCCTAAACCTATTGCCAAAATCAATAGATAACTCATAATATGCTGGGAAAAAATAAAGTTGATTAGTCATCAGTCAAGACTCACTTTAGCAAAAATTCCAATCCTCTCCCAAAATTGACATAGGGATTGATATCGTTTCCATTTGTATCGGAATTATTTAAATTTCCTCTCTCTTTCTATTTCTAAGAGTTCTCTGGGTCTATGGGGTTTCTTATCATTCCGATATAACCAGATTCGATATGATTTCGTGTAAAAGGAAAAAACTAGTTTGCTCAGAGCAAATTTGAGATATCTTTAAAGATGGTGCTAGCTGCCTGATACTCCCAATCATATGCCAGAATTCATTGGACAACTTCCGACCAAAGAACCAGAATGGAATAGTTTATCCTCTGTAGATAGTTCTGTAGATAACTTTCCCTTGCGATCGCAAGGAATTGATTTTTACTGTAATAACTCTTGTTTAAGTATCTCTATTCTCGCAGATAATCTAGTCAGAGTACGCTTTTCTCCTACAGGTAGTTTTACACCCAGACCTTCTTGGACTGTTACCTTAGCGGATGAAGAATGGGAAAACACACCTTTTCAAATTGACTCCACAGAAGACGAAGTCAATATTGAAACCGAAAAAATACGCGTTTGCGTCCAATTAGATACCTGTAAAGTAGAATTTTTTGATAAATCTAATAATAGCTTCGCCAAAGATATTAACTTAGGTATAGGCTGGAGAGGGAAAGAAATAGCAAACTGGAAATATATTCACCCATCAGAAAGATTCTACGGTTTTGGGGAACGGACAGGATTATTAAATCAACGAGGAAAACGTTTTACCCATTGGACGACAGATTGTCTTGATTATGGAGTATTAACGGATGAAATGTATCAAGCGATTCCGTTTTTTATGTCTTTGCGTCCTGAACTAGGATACGGCTTATTTTTTAATACTACTCACCGCAGTTATTTTGATGTAGGAGCTAAACAAACCGATATCCTACAACTACATACTCAAGGTAACGAATTAGATTATTATATTATTTACGGAAATCAAGCAGCAGATATCCTGCAAACATACAGTCAACTAACTGGTAAAATGCCATTACCACCACTGTGGTCATTAGGTTATCATCAGTGTCGCTGGAGTTATAACTCCGAAATCGAAGTTAGAGAACTAGTAAAAGAATTTCGTACCCGTCAAATTCCCTGTGATGTAGTTCACCTCGATATCGACTACATGCAGGGATTTCGAGTCTTTACCTGGAATAAAAATCGTTTTCCCCAACCCAAAAAACTAGTAGACGACTTAACACAACAAGGAATAAAAGTAATTACCATTATCGACCCAGGAGTCAAATACGACCCAGAAGCAGATTATCCATTGTGCGATCGCGGTTTAGCTGAAAACTATTTCATCCGTACTGCTGATGGTAAGGTATTTCATGGCTATGTATGGCCAGATAGAGCAATTTTTCCCGATTTCATGCGTTCCGATGTCCGAGAATGGTGGGGTAATTTACATCAAAATCACGTTGATATTGGGATTGCAGGTATCTGGAATGATATGAATGAACCTGCATTAGATGACCGTCCCTTCGGAGATTCCGGTCAGAAGCTACATTTCCCCTTAGATTCACCCCAAGGAGATGCAGAGGAGCGTACAAATCATGCTCAAACCCATAACTTGTATGGTTTAATGATGACCCGTGCTTGTCGGGAAGGTCTAGATAAACTCCGCTCCCAACAGCGTTCCTTTGTTTTAACTCGTTCTGGTTATGCAGGAGTCCAGAAATATTCTGCGGTATGGACGGGGGATAATCATTCCTTGTGGGAACATCTGGAAATGTCCTTACCAATGCTATGTAATTTGGGTTTATCAGGAGTGCCTTTTGTTGGTGCAGATATCGGGGGATTTGCTGGGAACGCAACTCCAGAGTTATTTGCTCGTTGGATGCAATTAGGAATGCTTTATCCCCTAATGCGCGGTCATTCAATGATTGGAACTAAACCTCACGAACCTTGGAAATTTGGTCAGGAAGTTGAAGATATATGTCGTCAATATATCGAACTGAGATATCAATTATTACCTTATGTCTACACTTTATTTTGGGAAGCTGCAAATACAGGAGCACCCATATTACGTCCTTTGATGTATCATTATGGCGATGATTCTCAAACCTGGGAACTATACGACCAGGTATTATTAGGTTCATCCTTAATGGCAGCACCAGTATACCGACCAGGAGTCAAACATCGCGCTGTTTACTTACCTGAAGGTGTTTGGTATGACTGGTGGAGTGGTAGCAGTCATGAAGGTGGTAAATATATTATTGCAGAAGCTCCATTAGAGAGAATGCCTATGTATATTTGCAGTGGTGGAATAGTTCCAATGATACCCGTAATCCAACATACTGGAGAACTACCAGTTGATAGATTGAGATTACGGATTGCTCCAGGAGAGGGTGAATTTACTCTTTATGAAGACGATGGTATCAGTTTTGAGTATCGTAACGGTGAGTTTTTCACCAATACTTATCGCGTAAGTATGGAAGGAGAGCAGGTAATAGTAAATATTAGTCCTAGAACCACAGGTAAACCCAACACAGAATGGGAAATAGTACCCCTGCAAGTAGTTGTAGAAGTATTAGGTAAAGGAGAACAGGAATTTATCGATGATGGTAAAGCTAGAAGATTAGTATTTTAGTTTGTATTTTACTGGTACACGAAATATAATTGTCCAATGAGTCAAGTACGGGTTGGGGAATGAATCACACCATTATCCTTGGGGAATCCAAGGTCTTTGTGAAACGTGTTCCTGTTACAAAAATTGAATATGAGAACCAATTTTCCACCAAAAATCTTTATAATTTGCCAACTTACTGTAATTATGGCTTTGGTTCCACTGGTTTTGGGATTTTCCGGGAACTCGTGACCAATATCAAGACAACTAATTGGGTATTGGAGGGGGTGATTGCTAATTTTCCACTGATGTACCATTATCGAATTATTCCGTTTTCTGGTCAACGTGCGGATGTGGATAAGTCGCGTCTAAAAGATTACGTGGAATACTGGGGTAATAGTGCAAACGCAGGAAAATATATGTATGTTAGATAGGGCAGAGGCTAATTATGAGTTATATGTTACCAGTATCGTCAAATACAGTAGCATCATTACGCTGATGCAAGACTTCTTTGCTCGTATGTGGGGAAATAATAAGAAGGACACAAAATTTCCTAATGTAGAAATGCAGCTTTTGCTTAAAGGGACAGGATTTGCTGAGTAGGTCTGACATTTGCAAAGTTTACAATTATTACCACTCTTGAAATACTTATGTAAACGTTCAATTGAGCATCTCTAAATAGTCCAAAATTTGTTATTCATATTTTAAATCAGCAACGCCAAAATTTAGCTACCAATTACCCATTACCAATTTCATCAAAACTCAAAACTCCCTTATCCCCATCTAACTGAACCGGTATTCCTACGGGTAAAGCAGCGTTACAACCATCATGACCAAAGGGTAAGTTGGAAACAACAGGTATATTTAAATCACTCAGACGGTCTTCTAATACTTCATTTACACTAAAGCTAGGAATCTTAGCTGGTGGCTCACATTGACTAAAGCGTCCAACTGCAATACCCTTAATTTGAGATAAATAACCGCTCATCCGCCATTGTGTAAGCATTCTATCGATGCGGTAAGGTGCTTCAGATACGTCTTCTATTGCCAGTATTGCACCTTCTAAACCCGGCTGCATGGGTGTACCTAAAAGATGAGTCGCAACGGTTAAATTTGCTGGTAAAAGTTTTCCTGAAACAATACCACCTCCCCAAGCTTTACCTTCTAAAGGTTTGAGGGAACGACCTTCTACCCAATCAAATAATCTATCTACTGACCATTTTGGTTCTTTAGCTAAAGTAGTCAATACTGGTGCATGAACTCCAGAAATTCCTTCTTTATAAAGACTCCACAGTAAAGCTGTAATATCAGAGAAACCAATTAACCATTTAGGTATAGATACATTTAGATCGGAGTTTTGAGAACTTTGCCAATTCCATTTTTCCAACAAACGAGTAGCACCGAAACCACCCCTAGCACAGAGAATACCTTTACATTCAGAGTCTTGCCAAGCTTCGGCTAAATTACTACGACGACTTTCGTCCTTACCTGCAAGATATCCCCATCTATCGTTAATTAAAGAAACTATCTCAATTTTATATCCGCGCGATCGCCAAATTTCTACACCCGCTTCAAATGTCTCATATTCTCGCAAAGCTCCACTAGGAGCAATTACTCGCAATAGGTCTCCTGGTTTTAGAGGGGATGGGACAATAACTGATTTGGATTGTAGAATTGGAGATTGCATTGATATTTTCTGGTTTTGAAAGGTTAGCAAATAAGAATTTGTGATTAGGTAATTGGTGAAACAGCGGGTTAAATTGTAGGGTAATTGGTAATTGCCATTACCGTCTACCAATAGTCTTTATGAATTCTACTTTTAATTAGTTGTAAGTTCTTTTTCTTGATTTGTCAGTGGTTATCCGTACAAATCAGAATTTTTTAAGGGTCAAGTTTAAATTTAAGCTTAAAGAACACTAATAAATAAATTATTCCTTCGGCTGAAAAATTTAAAAAGTTTTCCTCAGTCTGCGACAATGCATGAACGGGTTTAGGGAGTATAGCGTAGCTAAATACTCCTCTGCTCCAGGAGTTATTCTGCTCCGGGAAAAATTAGTAGGATTAGTTATTTTATTTTCTAGAAATCCTTTAAAGGTCAATTTAATATCAGCTTATGAGAAAAATTCAGAATTTATGTCTTTCCTCTTAACTGGCACATTTTATAACCCTTAGATTTCAATGAATTGAGCATTTATCAAAAAATATATTAGTTTCATTCGTTGCAACGTGGAATTAAATTTTGTAGCAAGACCCTCGCAAAAGCGAGTATGCAGGAATTCCCACCTTCTGGGTAGCTTACATCTTTGCACTCAAGATATCTTGAAACCATTTTTCAAAACGGGTTCCTAATGCTTTTTGAGAAAATTCAGTTTTTGCTTGCTGACGACAAGCTTGACGATTAATTTCATCCAAGCGAGACACTGCATTTACTAAACCCATAACACTATCTGGTTCTACTAAAAACCCAGTTTCACCATCTCTGACAATTTCTGCTGGACCACCACGAGAGTAGGAAATAACTGGAACTCCGCAAGCTAAAGCTTCAATTGCAACATTACCAAATGCTTCTACCCAACGGGGTGTCATTAACAATGCTTGACATTCCCGGACTACTGCTTGCATATTTTTGGTTGACAAAAATCCTAAATACTCAAATGGTGCACCTGAATATTTACTCTGTATTTTTTCCCAGTAAGCTTCATCTTGAATTTTCCCCATAATTTTCAGAGGTTTATTCGTCTTCTGTGCGACCAGTAAAGCATCTTCTAAAGCTTTTTCAGGAGAGATTCGACCCAACCAAGCAAGTTGTTGTTTTGGTTGAGCACAGTATTCATATAGCGACAAATCCACACCGCTACTCAAATAATACAAGGGTAGTTTCAACTCTGGAAATGTTGCACCCTGAGATGGGGTATAAAACCCAATAGTTCCGGGAAATTGCATAGCTGTTTGCTCAATAATTCCATCAAGAGCATCAGACAAAGAACCCATGCTGACAAAATGAGCAATGGGTGTTTGAAAAAATGAAGTTAGGTAAAAAGGCAACCAATCGTAAGCAAAGTTTACAATTAAGTCATACTCCCTTTCAACCTGACGCGCATATTTCCACATGTTGCCCAACAATGGGTTTTCTGGCATAGTTACGGGGTCTGTACGCTGTTGCGACTGAGCAATAACTTGCAAGTTTCCTTCTATTCCCAGTATTGGTAAATCGTCCCATGTGGAACCCCTGGGTGCAAGGATTTGTAATTGATGACCCCGACGCAACATCTCTTTGGCAATGTTGTATAAACTGAGTTCAACACCACCACCTAATCCAGTACCCAAGGGACCAACAGGAGTTGAGACAAATAGTAATTTCAAAGCTTTTGTCAAAGCAAATTTCCAAGAGAATATTTATAGGCAGGTCTAAATGAATAAAAGAATTATAAAATAAATCTTAAAACTTTAAGAAACTTGTTGAATTCATTAATTAATTATTTAATTAGATTAGTTAAATTACTAGTACAGGACAGCCTAAGTGGGTTCTAAGAAATAAATTATCCCAAAAAAATAAAAAGACAGTATTTGTTTGATAGCGATAGTCGTTTTAATAGAAAGAGAAAATAAGAAAATACCCTTTAGGGAATTAAAAATACCCTAAGGGAATGTTTTCAGCGGACAAAGTTCAAACTTCAAAAAATGAAATATAATCCATTTTTTAATTATTTAATTGGTGATAAGCTGCTACGCATTTAATTTGTATATTTATGATTACATGAGCCGAATGTGGGAAAATCTTATTCCTCCTGCGACCATAAGCAAATATAGCCAGCCGGAAGCAATAATTTTGAACGGAGCACAACATTGGACAAAGTAGAGTTAGCTTTTCCACAATCTACCAAGCTTCTGCCCAGTAGACAATTTCCGATTCATACTTGTCAATTGCCACCCCATAGCTATTTCCATGATTCCACTCAAATCCAGGTTTTCCTCTGTTATTAGCACCTAGTACTAAAATTTCATAAGTAGGTGGAAAAGAATTAGCCTCATAGTTACCGGTGTAGAAGAAGGTGGTAGGAACCCCATTCTTTTGATTCATGTGCTCATTGGTATTCCCACCTTGATATTTATAATGGGAAACTTCTTGATATTTAGCCAGTAACTCATTCACCTTTTGCTTTGGTAACCTGAATCTAACTTGTAAAAACTTGACATTTTCCATAAATCCAGGATGGTACATCAAGCGTATATTCGTCGCAGTTTGCGGAATCTCTAAAGGAAAATGACTGATGGAATTTTGGTTTGACCAAATTTGATGCCTAATCTCCTGATAACGCGAGACATCAGTTATCCCTTCTTCTGCATGAAGACTATTGCTAAAAGCTTGTTTTAAAAAGAAACTCCCACTAACAACTCCAACGCTGCCTAAGGTAAGCAAGAATAGAAAAATTATCTTAAGGAAATACCTTTTATTCATCGGACTGGGCATATGTTGCCTTGATAGGTATATATCCAATAAATACAGATGAATTTATATCCTTACATCTTGCTTAAGGCATATTTATAAAAAAATCATAATATTTCAGTGTAAATACGGTTTCAAAAATACAATTCCATGTGTGTAAAGACTTACCACAGTCTGCCAATAATCATTCCTGCAAGTAAAATAAATCCAATCCAAACATTTTGTCGAAACATTTGACCGTAATCGGAATTGGGTAAATCGGATTTTTTCAAATTAAAATACTGCCACATCCAGCCAGCAGCGGCGAAAGAAAGAGTTATCCAAAAAAACGGATGAATACTGGCGATCGCTCCGAGTGCAAATAGTAAAGCTGTGGTTACTACGTAGAAAAATCCAATGGCTTCTGGTGCATATTTACCAAAAAATAAAGCGCTAGAATTAACCCCAATACGTTTATCATCTTCGCGATCGCTCATTGCATAAACGGTATCGAAACCCAAGGTCCAAAAAACTGTTGCTCCCCACAATAACCAAGTGGAAGAGGAAATGTCTCCGGTAACAGCACTCCAGCTAATTAAAACAGCAAAACCCCAAGCAATAGATAAAACTAATTGCGGTACGGGAAAGACTCGTTTTGCACCAGGATAAAGCAAGATCACTGGCACTGCCGCTACAGATAAAATAAAGCTAAACAAGTTAAGATAAAGGGAGAGAATTGCGGCGCATCCGAGGGAAAGGAAAGCTACAATAATCCCTACCTTAATAGAGAGCGCGCGGGATGCAATGGGACGATTGCGGGTTCTTTCTACTTCTGGGTCAATATCTTTATCCCACAAATCGTTAACTACACAGCCAGCAGCACTTGTAGCTAAAGTTCCTAAAATAATTGTTCCAACTAAGGGAACTGGTGGTTTTCCAGCAGCAGCAAAAAAAACAGCCCACAATGCTGGAATCATCAAAATTAATCTTCCTTCAGGCTTGTGCCATCTCAAAAGTCTAATAATACTTAGCCATAAAGGTGTAGTCGCTTGTTCTGTTGTACTTACCATTATTCAGTGATTTAAGGATTTAGTGATTGAGTTATTGAGCTTTCGATAAAAAATGTTTGGTCTCTCATTCTGGAATCTGATGTGAAAAAATATATTTTATTTACATGTTAAGTAAATTATTACAATATATCTTTAGATAGATATATTCTGTCAGAAGGTCTCTACAGCAATCTATTTTTCCCATTCTTTTCCAAAGTAAATGATGATTTTGGCTTGCTCATCCTGATATTTTTATATTTTTATTTAATTTACACATCTTTACATCTATAGGATATCTTTATTTGCTATTTATTAAATATCAAAAAAGGAGTTGAGTTTAGCCCGTGAAATAGTCCGCACTCATAAAGGTGAACTCGTACTAAATCCAGCTATAAATTGTGAAACATTTTTGACTGTGACTTTACCAATGATATCGAATAGTTTTTAATCCAATCCTATCTAGTGTAAATTGTAGTGTTAGAGAAATAATGGTGTTTGATAAAATATAAATGGTTCGTAAATGGCTCCAAATTGATGCTTATGAGAAATCTCAAACTTTAACAACAGCACTTAAAAACATTCTCAAAAACTTTGGTCTAGAATATACAATTAATTTTGTCTAAGCACTTTAAGGCTTTGAATCTGCTCTTATCAAAACTAATCAAGCAGTTAGCTTGACTATAGTCTCAAATCATTTATCTCAACTCATCTAAATCAACCAGCATTGCAATGAGAATATTAATTACTGCTGGTAAAAGGAAAATTGTCATATATTGTTATACATGTAGAGAGACAGACAAATGGTCAATTCAGTTTCAGCAGAATGGGAGAGAATTCCCAGTTCAAATGTTGAACAACAGCGAATTATTGCGGCTATAGATTTAGGAACTAACTCATTGCACATGGTAGTAGTACGTATCGATCCGCGCCTACCATCTTTTACAATAATTGGTAAAGAAAAAGAAACAGTTAGATTAGGAAACAGAGATCCGCAAACCCGTAACCTCAAACCAGAAGTCATCGAAAGAGCGATCGCAACTCTAGGAAGATTTAAAGAAGTTGCCAAAGCACTCAAAGTTGAAAGTATCATAGCTGTAGCTACCAGTGCTGTTAGGGAAGCTCCCAACGGTAGAGGGTTTATAGCTGAGGTAAGAAGACGAGTTGGTTTAAACGTTGATTTAATTTCCGGACAGGAAGAAGCACGAAGAATTTATTTGGGTGTGCTCTCAGGAATGGAATTTGAAGAGAGACCTCATGTAATAGTAGATATTGGTGGTGGTTCTACCGAGTTAATACTATGCGATGCTCGTGAAGAAAGAGTTTTAAGCAGTACTAAAGTTGGTGCAGTACGCTTGAGTAAGGAATTTATTACAACTGACCCGATTAGTCAATCGGAGTTTGATTATCTGCAAGCTTATACCAGAGGAAAGTTAGAAAGAACCATTGAAGAAATTCAAGGAAATATTCGAGATGACGAAGAAATTTGTTTAGTAGGGACTTCTGGAACTATTGAAACTTTAGCAGCAATTATTGCCCGTGAAAAACTGGGTTCTTCTCCCTCTAGCCTCAACGGTTACGAATTTAGTTTTTCAGAATTGAAAGAATGGGTCAAGCGTCTTCGTAAGATGAATTATTCAGAAAGAACTGATATTCCTGGTATACCAGAAAGTCGAGCAGAAGTTATTTTAGGTGGAGCAGTAGTCTTACAAGAGGTAATGTCACTCCTGAGCATAGATAAAATTAGGGTATGCGAACGTGCTCTCAGAGAAGGAGTGATAGTAAACTGGATGTTATCTCATGGTTTAATAGATAATCGTTTACGCTATCAGAGTAACGTAAAAAAGCGTAATATACTTAAAGCCGTCCAAAAATATCAGGTTAACATCGAACAAAGCGAGCGCGTTGCCAAATTTGCTCTGACTATTTTCGATCAAACCCAACATATCCTTCACAATTGGGGAGAAGAAGCGCGAGAGTTTTTGTGGACAGCAGCTATACTTCATAACTGTGGATACTACATCAATCATTCATCCCATCACAAGCATTCTTACTACCTAATTCGTCATAGCGAATTACTAGGTTACAATGAGACAGAAATAGAAATTATTGCGAATTTAGCCCGCTATCACCGTAAATCTCCACCTAAAAAAAAGCACGATAATTATAATAACTTAGTCGAGAAGGAACATAGAGAATTAGTAGAACAACTAAGCCCCATCCTCAGATTAGCTACCGCTCTCGACCGTCGTCAAATAGGTGCAGTTGCAAGGATTGGATGCGAATATTTTTCTAATAAAGAAGAACTTCACTTGAAATTAGTCCCCTCCTCTCCAAATGAAGATTGTGCTTTGGAGTTGTGGAGTTTGGAATATAGTAAAGATATTTTTGAAAGAGAATTCAAAGTTAAAGTGATTTCTCACCTACAACCGACATCATTTACTCTTAGTTAATATCATTTTCAATACGGTTCGGGTATAGTGAAAATTGGAAAGGTTTACAATTTAATAATTACAGTAAATTATTCTATTTTTTACTTATCTTAATCGTATTGCTATTAAATAGCTATAGTGAATTCAATATTTTGTCTATGATAGAGAATTATTGGTAGGTAATGGTGAATAAGTCAGGACTTACGCAACGAAAATTTGTCATTGCGACCGGAACCGAGTGTAGGGAAGCATAAGCTCTATCGAGCACGCTACGCGAACGCAGGGTTTTTGCGATTACGTCGCTATCGCTCGTAATGACGGAATTACGTGGCTTTTGCGTAAGTCCTATAAGTGAGATAAATTATATAACTTAGTGGTAAATATGTAAATATTTTTGCTTAATTGCTTATCTCCTATTAAGCTTAATCTATTAAATTGAATTTGGGTCAATATTTAATTCTCGCAGCTTTGCAGATAGTTTTTCTGCTCGTTCTTGAGCAATTTCTTTCTGTTCTCTTTCAGATTCTGCTACTTCTTCAGGTGTGGGGACTAACTCCATCTCTGGTGTAAAAAATCTCAGCAATCCTTGATGAATTCCCAAATATAAGTTTAATTGCTGACTCCACAAATATCCTTGATTATTAGCTTCAATGGTCTGATATTTTCCATCCACTAGATGAAAACCAGCAAACTCCAGAGTATAGGGATCAAACCAAAAATAATCCGGTGTACGGAAAGTGTCTTGATAAAGCTTTTTCTTTAAATCTCTGTCGATTGCTGCTGTAGATTCTGACAGAATTTCTAAAATTAAGTGAGGATATTTACCATCTTCCTCCCAAACCACCCAACTTTTACGAGTTTTGCGCTCAGTGTCCAACACTACAAAGAAATCAGGTCCTCGAAAGTCTTCGCTTTTATGCTTCTTCTGACTGTAATAGATAGTCAAATTTCCAGCAGCATAAAAATCATTTCTATCTCTCCATAACCATTCAAGACACTTAAAAAGTAAGATTATTTGCCGTAGATGCAACTCTGTTTCCAAGGGGGGTTCATCGCTATATAACTCACCTGGAGGAAGAATAACATTTTCTATGATTTCGGTACTAGTCTCTACTTCTTTGGCTAAGGACATAGTTGTTGATAAGACTTTAGCTGGCTGTTATTGATTTATTTTAACGTTTTTACCTTTTCTATTTGACTTTTCCCGCCACTTTATAGGTATTTACTCCTTCACAAAATGACATAATTAGCTAAAATAATTTAAAGTAATTATTACATTTTTTCAACCAGAGGCTCCAACAATTTTATGCAACTGAAAATCAGTGCATCCCGATTTCCTTTAACATCAGTATTATTAATCGCTCCCTTTTTTCTTTGGGGAACTGCGATGGTAGCTATGAAAGGAACGATACCCCACACAACACCTCTTTTCATGGCAGGTTTAAGGATATTCCCAGCCGGGGTACTGATTCTAGTTGTAGCCCGAATTATGGGTAAATCTCAGCCTCAAGGTTGGAAAGCTTGGCTATGGATTATTATATTTGGTTTAGTTGATGGCACTTTATTCCAAGGCTTTTTAAGTGAAGGAATAGTCAGAACTGGTGCGGGTTTAGGTTCTGTAATTATTGATTCTCAGCCTCTTGCTGTAGCTATTATGTCTGCTTGGCTGTTTCGAGAGAAGATTGGTTTGTGGGGATGGTTAGGTCTTTTGCTTGGTGTATGCGGTATTAGCTTAATTGGTTTACCAGAAAAGTGGGTTTTAGGTCTGTTTTCCCAGACATCGAGTATTAGTGATTTTGTTTTACCTAGCTTCAGTTCTCTGTGGGATAGTGGTGAGTGGCTGATGCTGTTAGCTGCTTTATCTATGGCTGTGGGAACAGTAATGATTAGGTTTGTATGTCGCTATGTAGACCCTGTGACTGCTACAGGATGGCATATGATTTTAGGTGGTTTACCTTTATGGGGAATGTCATCGATATTAGAGTCAGGGCAGTGGGAAAATCTGGTATCTTCTGATTGGATTGCACTCTTCTATGCAACTATATTTGGTAGTGCGATCGCTTACGGGTTGTTTTTCTATTTTGCTTCCAATGGTAGTCTAATTAGTCTGAGTTCTCTAACATTTTTAACACCTATTTTTGCTCTCACCTTTGGTAACCTGTTGCTCAATGAAGTTCTTACTCCTCTCCAATGGGCTGGAGTTGCTTTGAGTTTAGTCAGTATATATTTAATTAGTCAACGTAATAATTTCACGGATAACAAAACTCAACATAATCTCAAAACTGTGGAGTTAGAATCTCAGGGGAATCAAAGCAGCAGTCAACTTACTCCTGTTAGCGTGATTGCTACAGACGTTAAATCATAGTTTTTCTAGATATAGCTTTCTTGAGAATATAGTATCTATTACAACATTTTGCGTATATAGGTTTTTTTTGTATACTTTTTAAAAGAATTTTCTCAACATACTATACTTGTTCGGGGAACTAGAAAGCAATTCTAGAAACCCTTTACCTCTTTAGGAGTGAAGAATATATCCTGATTGAGGCAACAAAATTAACAGCTTTATATGGTGAAATAGATATTTTTATAACCGTATTTAGTGAAAATAGGGTGTTCAAAATCACTTTTTACGGATAAAACTGATAATAAAACCACTTGTTATTCTGTCTCACAGGGAACAAGACCTATATTTAATTTCTAAAACTAGCTGCTATGAGGCTATGCCGTTTTTCAACTTTAATATTTATTTATTTTACTTGCTTGGGACTAAATCCTAGTTATGCAAGCATAGTCCACAATGATTTAGCACCAGAACTTTATGAAATTTCACAAGCAAGCTCAGTTTCTCAGACAGTTAGAAATCTTATAAAACCTGGGAATCGTGGTGATGATGTCAAAAAATTACAAACCCAGCTCAAACAATTAGGTTATTACGATCAGGTAGTAGATGGAGAATATGGTGAAAGTACTCGTACTGCTGTAGCTAAATTTCAAAAAGCTAAAGATTTAAGCACAGATGGTATCGCTGGGAAGACAACTCAAAATGCTATTTTAAAGGCTATTGAAGAAAAAAGACCGGTAGCAGAAACTAAAAAAACTGACTCCCAATCAAACACCGAAAAAAAATCATCCAACTCAAGCAATATTGTTATCTGGTTGCTAATTGCGATCGCTTCCTTGGGTAGTTTGGGTACTGGAATATATTTTCTTAAGTTTTCTGGTAGAAAAAAGAACATACCCCAATCATCTAAAGAGGAAGATGCTGCATCTGAGAATAAACAAGTTGCTCTATCACCTCCTTCAGGGATAGATTCGGATAAAACCCCAAATTCAAAGCAAATATCTAATTCAGAATCTAATTCTCAGAATAGTCAGAATAAAAATTTTGCAATTGAAAACAATGTACAACCAGAACAATCCGAATCACCAGACCTAGTAAGTCCAACCCATCAAACATCCCGTTTAACTAAAGTGGATATAGTTGAACGACTTATTAAAGATGTACAAAGTGCAGATCCTACCAAACGAAGTAAAGCTATTTGGAATTTGGGACAAAAAGGTGACTCACGAGCAATCAAACCTATGATAGATTCCATGATAGATGCAGACTCTCAACAGCGCAGCTTGATATTAGCAGCTGTTGCAGAAATAGGCGATCGCACCTTAAAACCAATGAATCGTGCATTAGCCATATCAATGCAAGACGAAAGTCCGCAAGTTAGACAAAATGCAATTCGCGATATTACTCGCATTTATGATATAATGGGTCAAATTAGCCAAATGCTATCTTATGCATTAGAGGATAGTGATCCACAAGTGCAAGAAACTGCAAAGTATGCTTTGAGTAATATGAACCGCATTCGCAGTTTACCTGCAAGTAAAGAAAATTCAACTTCCAAAGTAACTGAAGAATCGATATCAGAAATTAGAGGTTATAATTCAGCAGAATTTAACAATGGAACTCCGGTGAATTAAACTCACCTGGAATAATTTTGCTCCTTATACCGTTTATTTATGAAGCTGCATTTAATAACTTCTTTTATTTTTCTAAAATAAGTGGGTTAGGGATAGTTGATATTTTGCATTTTCATATTACCATAAGAATTGTGTGAGAATAATGCAATTCCCTTCAAGACCAGCAAATTAGGTAGGGCTATCGCTATACTTTGTAAAGGTATTAACATATTTGTCAAAGAAAGCAATCTCAAAGCTTTATTTTTTGTCACGAGTTTGTAAGTCTTATATTGATCAACATTATTTTTATTAATAGTTTAAGGTTTGAAGTTTGAAGTACATAATTTTTCAGATGGTGTTTTAAATCAGATATTTGATTATCTGTGTATGTATTTATAACTAACAAATATCAAAAAATATCAAAAAACATAAAAAAGGATTAATTAAGGCTGGGAGTAAAAAACAACCGATAAAAACAACCGGTAGAAACAAAGTTCTCATTAATCTCTAGACAATTATTTGTATGGATTCCCATCCTTAAAAAATACACGAGAACAATTTTCTTATCTCTCGTCGTAATATTCTCCAGTAATCAGTAACCATATTCTAGGGTGAGAATATCCAGGAACAGGATTTTTCTTGATTGCTTTTGCGATAGTTGCTCCTAATAAACCCCTACGAACTTCCGGGTCTTTATATCCTGATATAGCTTGTGCTCTTTTAAAATTGATAATTGCTGTATCATAGTCATACTTATATATGGCAGACTTGATAGCAACTTGCATATATCGAGAATAATTATAACCGTGACTGGGATTTATCCATAAGGGACGAGGGATGCAGTCCCCGGTGTATCTTAAACTTCCGGGTGTATTAGTAATATTACTTGTACATCTTGATTGACCAGTATTAGCAGAAACAAAACTTATATTCAAAAGAATAAATGTCGTAGAAGCTGCCAATAACACAAAAATAGAATAAAGCTTGTGTTTCACTTTTTTAATGGCTTGGAATTTGCATTCCCTATTTTCATAAGCTTGTCGAATGTAATCAAGTGAAAATAAATACAATTATATAGAGAAAATTCATTGTATCTCAATAATATTGATATAGATATTATTATTTGATTTTAAATCACAATATCTATCTATCTGAAATATGAATTTAATCAAATTAATTAAATCTTTAGATGTAGATTGTTGATAGTTAATAATATTATTTCGTAACCGTATAGATATAGATTAAGAAGATATATTTTGCTGAAAATATGCTGTGAATGTGACGTAATTAAATAATATTATAGACTTATAGTTACTATAATATTACACAAATTAGTCTCAATAATCTAATTTTTATAAATAGCAAAATCAGTGAGTAGTGAAAGATTAGCTTAGCTATTATCCATTGCCAATTTATAAGGAATAGAACCAAATTCCTTAAATAATGCTGGACTGATTAGCCGATTAAATCTTGATAAATGCTTAATTGCCGGTTCAGCCACTTTTTATCATGATAATGTCTTACATTGGATTCATGAACAAAGTTCTACTAATTTTAATAACTCTACTAACTCTATTAATCAAAATAACTTTAAAATAATAGCCTGTATTCCTTGGCACTGGGATAGTCAAGAAAATGGATACTCAAGTTCTAATTTTATCGCCCATAGCTTCTGTCAAATAGGCGCTCAATTGTGGGGTTTTAAAAACTTAACATGGCGTAGTGCAACATCTTTTGACTCAGTATTAATAATTTTGAAAATTCTAGAAGAATATCCAACTCAAGATAATATATCTTTACTGACAAAAATGAATCAATATTTTAAAGATAATATAAAACAAGTCAAAGGAGTTACAGGAATGATTCACTTTGATAAAAACGGCGATGACCCCAAGGGAATTGCGTCTAGCGATCGCATAAATCCTCCAGCAGAAATTGTAACTGTAAAATGGGATGATGAACAGCACAAATGGTTTTGGGGTATATAGTTCGAGATATCTAATACAAAGCCAATCAAACTAATAAATCAAATCTCTACACTTATGGTCATATCCTTCCACAGATGAAGTAGAAATAGTCTCCATCCGATTGTTACTCTACTTATATAAGGTAAATATAAGGTAGAGAAAACGTCAAAATGTTAAAAATATTTGCTGACCGGGGTGGTACATTCACAGATATTGTTGCTGTTACAAATAATCGAGAAATCATAAATCAAATTGAACAACATACAGAACGTTTTTTTGTGGTTCCCCTTCCTAAGCAACAATGGATAATCGTTTATAAACTACTTTCAGAAAATCCCGAACAATATCAAGATGCAGTTATCCAAGGTATTCGAGATATTCTTAGTATTCCTAAGAGTAAACCTATCCCCACTGAAGCTATAGAAATAGTCAAAATGGGGACAACAGTCGCAACCAACGCACTTCTAGAAAGACAAGGAGATAGGGTTGCACTTATCATTACTAAAGGGTTCAAAGATGCCCTGAGAATAGGTTATCAGAATCGTCCCGATATCTTTGCTCGCAACATCATTTTACCAACAATGTTGTACGAACAAGTAATTGAAGTAGAAGAAAGATATAACGCTGGGGGGAACGAATTAATCCCGGTAAATATTAAACAGGTCAAACAAGACTTATCAGTAATTTACCATCAAGGGATTCGCAGTTGTGCAATTGTTTTCATGCACAGCGATCGCTATTCTCTCCATGAAAAACAAGTTACTGAAATAGCTCAGGAAATCGGGTTTACGCAGATATCGGTTTCCCATCAAGTTAGTCCTTTAATGAAGTTAGTGAGTCGGGGAGATACCACGGTTGTTGATGCGTATTTGACTCCTATTTTACGTCGCTATGTTAACCGGGTTTCTAGTCAATTACCCCACATCAGATTAATGTTTATGAAATCCGATGGTGGTCTAACTGACGCAGAACAATTCCAAGGGAAAGATAGCATTTTGAGCGGTCCTGCTGGGGGAATTGTCGGAGCAGTTCAAACTAGTAAAAGAGCGGGTTTTGAGAAGATAATCACCTTTGATATGGGAGGAACCAGCACCGATGTTGCTCATTTTAAAGGAGAATACGAACGTCAGCTAAACACCGAAATAGCCGGAGCTAGAATGAGGGTTCCCGTCTTAGCAATACATACCATAGCCGCAGGTGGTGGTTCAATCCTTTCCTTTGATGGTTCTACTTATCGCGTCGGACCCGATTCTGCTGGTTCCAATCCTGGACCTGCTTGTTACCGACGGGGTGGAGAGTTAACCGTAACAGATGCAAATGTAATGTTAGGGAAAATTAATCCCCAATATTTCCCTAAAGTATTTGGAGTTGATGGTAATTTACCCTTAGATAAAAGTGTTGTGAAAGAGAAATTTATACAATTAGCTAAAGATATAAAATCAGCCACAAGGAATCATCCTACACCCGAACAAATAGCAACTGGATTTATAGCGATCGCTGTGGGAAATATGGCAAATGCGATTAAAAAAATCAGTCTACAAAGAGGTTATGATGTCAGCGAATATGCTCTATGTTGTTTCGGTGGTGCTGGAGCACAGGTTGCTTGTCTAATTGCTGATACCTTGGGAATGAGGAAGATATTTTTACATCCTTATGCTGGGGTTCTTTCTGCTTACGGTATGGGTTTAGCTGATATTAGAGCTATCAAAGAAAGTGGGGTAGAGAAGCTATTAAATATCGAGTTGATGGGGGACCTGGAGCGGTTGATGGGGGATTTAGAAAGTCTAGCTAGGGATGAGTTAAGGAGTGAAACCCAAACAGATGTACAAAAACATAGTTCCTTGGATGAAGAAAAGATGTGTAAAGTGAATTTGAGATATGAGGGGAGTAATTCTAGTTTAAGCGTTGATTTTGTTGGGGATGTGGAAATGATGCGTCAGGGGTTTGAGATTGAGCATAAGTCTCGTTATGGTTTTGTTCAATCTGAGAAAGCTTTAATTGTGGAGTCGGTATCGGTGGAGGTAATTCGGAAAATGGATACTCCTGATGAACCTATGATTAGTCGTACTCGTCCGGTCAACGTAAAACCTGAAGTAGTTGAAGTAGTAAAAATGTTTACTGCTGATAAATGGCATGATACTCCAGTTTATCAACGGGAAAATTTACAACCAGGAGATATTATTAAAGGTTCCGCGATTATTGTAGAGAAGATTAGCACAATTGTAATTGAACCAGAATGGCAAGCAAAATTAAGCGATCGCAATCATCTAATATTAGAACGTTTTTAAAAACCACAATCTGGTAAAGTGTCATCTAACTCTAGAAAGTTTTTAATAACCAAGGGTGTGGCAGTCTACCACACTCTTAATATACAAGGGTGTGTTACTGAAAGCGTAACTCACCATGAAAAGAATTTTGAAGATTTTGTTATTTATTATTGAGGTACAAAAATTTTGTACGGAGCAGACCCCACAGACAAACATCCAATGAAGGGATTTCCTCAAATCTGCTTCATTAAAAATACGGTATCCAACCCCAATATTATTATTGGTGACTACACTTATTACGATGACCCCGAAGATTCAGAAAATTTTGAACGCAACGTTCTTTACCACTACCCATTCAGTGAAGATAAGTTAATTATCGGTAAATTCTGCGCTTTAGCTACAGGTATCAAGTTTATTATGAATGGTGCAAATCACAAAATGTCTGGATTTTCCACCTATCCCTTTCAAATTTTTGGTAACGGTTGGGAAAAAGTCACACCACAACCCCACGAACTACCTTTTAAAGGTGATACCGTAGTTGGTAATGATGTTTGGATTGGTTATGAATCTGTTATTATGCCGGGAGTAGAAGTTGGTCATGGAGCAATAATTGCTGCAAAATCAGTGATTGTGAGTAATGTTCCACCATATACTATAGTCGGTGGAAATCCAGCCCAAGTAATCAAAAAGCGATTTAGCGAAGTAGTTATTCAAACATTACTAGAAATTGCTTGGTGGAACTGGGATATCGAGAAAATTTCCCAAAATCTAGAGAAAATTGTCGCTGCTGATATTGATGTTCTTAAATCCATTGTTTCTAGTGGATCAGAAGAATAAAGTCATTAATCGCAAATGAGTTTAGAAATATGCAGTTTGAGTTAATTGAAACTGATAGATTAAAAGGCAAAAAAATATGCGATAAGCATTGGGAATTATGGCTTAATATGGGTTCTAATTCAGAAGTAATGGCTACATTAGGAGGTACTTGGAATCAAGAAAAAGCAAGAGATAAAATGAAGTGGAATTGCGAACAATGGGAAACTTATAGACATGGTCTTTGGATGTTATTTGATAAGGAAAATGAAGTATTTGTAGGACGTGCTGGTATCAGACAAATAATTTTAAATGATAATAAGGAAGTTGAGCTTGCTTATGCACTAATGCCTGATTTTTGGGGCAGAGGTTTGGCAGTAGAGATAGGGGAAAATTTACTATCTATTGCATTTGATAAATTTTGTTATTCAAGTATAGTTGCTTGTACATTAATGACAAATAAAAGGTCTGAAAAAGTTATGCAAAAAATTGGATTTACGTTTGAAAAAAATATCATACACGCTAAAGTACCGCATGTTTTGTATAGATATCAAAACCCTAATCATCATTCAATTTTATGATTTTTACATCTCAGGAATAAAGATAATTATTTGATGTTAAATTGATTTGAAATAATTTGAGAAAATTTTAAATAACTTAACCAAACCTACAGAACCCATTTTAAAAAACAACGGTTTCCCTTTGTCTCTATAATTTCCGCACCTAAACCCTTATAAAAACTCAACCCGCGAATATTTCGAGCGTCAGCAGTCCAAGCAATATGAGTACAATCATTCCCCTTCCCAACTCCAACTAAATAACTCATTAATGCATTTCCTGCTCCTTGACTTCTCATCTCCTCATCCACATATAAATCATCCAACCAAATACTCGGTTGACCTACAAATGACGAATATCTAAATCCGTACAAAGCAAATCCAATCGTATTTTTGAAGTTATCTAAATCTAACTCTTCTGAACCTAACTTTTCTAGATCTAATTTTTCTGCAAATAAAACGTAAGCAAAAGGTACTTTACCAAATAAGGTTTGACGTATCTTATCTTCAGTTACCTGGATTATTCCCGAATAAGCACCAATATTTCTATCAAACTCAGACTTTTTCTGAATAAATGAAAAAATTGTTGATACCTCGTTAAGAGTTGCAGCACGAATATTCATAAATTAGCTCAAAGTATTTTTTATTTTCAGGTGTTGCACTTATGTAAATTATTTCTTATTAACGAAAATTTCAGATAATTTTCACCTCAAATCGTTAATTACTCTTGCAATAACGACAAAATAAAAGTCAGTTCTACGTAAATAATTTTGATAAAATAGGAGACCACAAATGTCATACAGTTCTTCTCTTCCTCAAGAAATTCGTCAATTATGTCGTCACGGGAAACTAACTACTCCCACCCCTGGAATTGCTCTAGGATTTGTACAAACAAACTTGGTAATTTTGCCATATTCTTTAGCTTTTGAATTTCTCCTATTTTGTCAACGTAATCCTAAAGCTTGTCCCGTCTTTGATGTCACAGACGTAGGTGATTCGGAACCATTATTAATTGCTCCTGGTGCTGACATTAAAACCGATCTTCCTAAATACAAAATTTTTCATCACGGTGAATTTGTCGAAGAAGTTACTGATATCACAAAAGTTTGGAGAGATGACTTAATAGGTTTCTTAATTGGTTGTTCATTTTCCTTTGAAAATGCCATGCTTGACTGTGGATTACCCGTTAGACATATAGAATAAAACAAAAATGTTCCTATGTATAAAACTAACATTAAATGTAATCCTACAAAAAAAATTCTACTAATCTAGTAGTTTCTATGCGTCCTCTTCCTACTAATAAAATAGTTCGTGCAATAGAAGTAACCAGCCGCTATCATAAAGCACACGGTTCTTCTATTCAAATTGCTAATCCAGAATCAATCGGAATCAAAGACTTAGAAAAGCCAGATTATGGAGATAGTATCACCATTAACAATGGTGAATTCCCGGTATTTTGGGCTTATGGAGTTACTACTCAAACAGCTATTTGGAATGCTAAACCTGAACTAGCAATTACCCATTCTCCTGGACATATGTTTGTCAGTAATATAAAGGATGAAGAACTTATTTTTTAAGGAAACTTTCTAAGGTAAAGAATAGAAAAATAAAGCGAATATTATGCAAAGCAATCCTTATTCTCACAAGATAAAAATTATCAAATAGAAATAGAATTTGATAATGGTAAATCAAATAAAGTTAAAATCTTCAATTCATAATTACAGCATTTGTCAAAAATAAATAACCATGAATACAACATCTCAACCTGACCCAGTCCGCTTAGAAATTTTTAAAAATCTCTATCAATTTATTGCTGAACAAATGGGAATAGTACTGCAAAATACCGCAGCATCAGTAAATATTAAAGAACGTCTCGATTTCTCCTGTGCTATCTTCGACTCTTCCGGTTTATTAGTCGCAAATGCTCCTCATATTCCCGTACATCTAGGTTCAATGAGCGAAAGTGTCCGCAGTCTAATTAATCATAAAGGAAACACTATCAAACCAGGAAATATCTACTTATCAAATAATCCATACAACGGTGGAACCCATCTCCCCGATGTTACAGCAATTACTCCCGTCTTCCTGAAACAGGCACAAGGAAAAGGATTAGTGGAAAGATTAGAATTAGAATCTACACTATCCCCTACACAACCCATATTCTACGTCGCTTCTCGCGGACATCAAGCCGATATCGGTGGTATTACTCCCGGTTCTATGCCTCCCCATAGTAAAACTGTAGAAGAAGAAGGAATTTTATTTGATAATTTTCTCTTAGTAGAACAAGGAGAATTTCAGGAGAATGCACTCAGAAACTTACTTGAAAATCATACATATCCAGCCCGTAACCCAGAGCAAAATATAGCCGATTTCCAAGCTCAAATTGCCGCAAATCAAAGGGGTACTCAAGAACTTTATAAAATGGTCTCTCAATACAGTCTAGAAACAGTCCAAGACTATATGAAGTTTGTCCAAAATAATGCCGAAGAATCAGTCAAAAGAACAATTGATATTTTAAAAGATGGCTCATTTACTTATGAAATGGATAGCGGTGCCAAAATTCAAGTTGAAGTTACAATTGATAGAGAAAAACGCAGAGCCAAAATTGATTTTACAGGTACATCAAAGCAATTAAATAGTAACTTTAATGCCCCCTCAGCCGTCACCCAAGCAGCAGTTTTATATGTCTTCCGTACTCTAGTTAATGATAATATTCCCCTAAATGCAGGTTGTCTAAAGCCCTTAGAAATTATTATTCCCCAAGGCTGTATGCTCAACCCAACTTACCCCGCAGCAGTGGTCGCAGGTAACGTAGAAACTTCCCAAACTATTGTCGATGCTTTATACGGTGCTTTAGGTATTATGGCAGCTTCTCAGGGAACCATGAATAATTTCACCTTTGGAAATGACCGCTATCAATATTATGAAACTATCTGTGGTGGTTCCGGAGCTGGAGAGAATTTTCACGGTACTGATGCAGTCCAGACCCATATGACGAACTCCCTCCTCACAGACCCAGAAGTTTTAGAAACCCGTTATCCCGTACTCCTAGAAAACTTTAGTTTGCGTCCTCATAGCGGTGGTAAAGGAAAATACAGCGGTGGAGATGGAGTAATTCGTCGCATCCGGTTTTTAAAAACCATGACAGCTAATATACTCTCTACTCATCGGGTAGTTACTCCTTTTGGTTTAAATGGTGGAAAATCAGGAAAAGTTGGACAAAACTGGATAGAGCGGAATGATGGGACTCAAGAATATTTGCAAAGTACAGCGACAGTAGAAATGAAACCAGGAGATATTTTTGTCATAGAAACCCCTGGTGGTGGTGGATTTGGGGGTAACTGAAACACAGGAAAATCCCTATTAATAGCGCAGCTATAACTTTTAACTCATCACCCATCACTCCTCACTAAACTTCCACATCATCCCTAATTCTTACATTCACAAGATTTAAACCTTCTTCTAATGCTTGTAAACGAGTTTTATAGTGATTTTCAATTAATAATAGTTTGAGAATTTTTAATCTTCTTAATCTATCTTCGACTGTACTTTTTACTCCAACCAGGAATACTGAACGGTCTTCCTCAAAAGCCTCTTTAACCATATTTTCAATTGCTAAAGTCGCAGTAACCCCGATATGAGGAACTTCACTCAAATCTAAAATCAACACATCATATTTTTCTACAATAGACATTTGCTGAGAGAGATATTTAGCAGCCCCAAAACTCATTGGACCATCTAAATGAAATAGCAAAATTCTACCTTTAGCTAATTTCAATAAATGCTTTTCCTCAGACGTAAAATTTATATTTTCATGAGGTACGGTAACAGCTTTAATGTTATCTGATTGTAAACTTGTTAAACGTTTAACTGTCAGCATATTTGCTATAAATACACCAACAGCAACAGCTGCAATTAAATCTACAAACACTGTTAAAAACAGTACCAAATACATCAAACCTGTTGCTCGCATGGATATAGTGTGAGCCCGTTTAAGAAAACTCCAGTCAATAATATCAATGCCTACCTTAATTAATATTCCTGCCAAAACAGCTTTCGGAATATTTTCTGTTAACTTACTAGCACCCAGAACAATAACTAGTAATACCAAAGCATGAATAATTCCTGATATTGGAGTTTTACCACCAGCTCTGACATTAATAACAGTCCGCATTGTTGCACCAGCACCAGGTAAACCACCAAAAAAACCGGCAATCATATTACCAATTCCTTGTCCAATCAATTCCTTGTCAGAATCGTGTTGAGTACGAGTGATATTATCAGCAACCAAAGAAGTCAGAAGGGAATCTATGGCTCCCAATGTTGCTAACATCAAGCTATAGCCTAGTGTATCTTTGATCAGGCTCGGATATAATACAGGTATATGGGGCTTTGGTAAACCAGTGGGGATTTCTCCAATTCTCAATAATCCCATTTCTGGTGCAATAAATAATGAGATAATTGTACCCACTATTAAGGCTAACAACGGTGCGGGGAAAATCCGATTTAACCTAGCAGGTGAAGCAAACACAATCAATAAGGTCAAACAACCCAAACCTAATGCTGCTAGATTTACATGGGTTATAAAATATGGAAATTTCTCTAAAGAAGCGACAACACCTTTAACACCTGCGTTTCCTAAAAATGGTCCTATTTGTAAAATCAGAATAATAAAACCAATACCGGACATGAATCCAGATATGACTGTATAGGGGATTAAAGTAATATATTCCCCTAACTTTAGGATACCGAATAGAACTTGAAATAGACCTCCTAACATCACTATTGTGAAAGCGATCGCCATTCCAGTATCCTTATCTGGAGCAGCAGCAATCACTTTTGTGAAAACGGCTGCCATAACTACAGTCATTGGACCGGTTGGACCTGATATTTGAGATGGTGTTCCACCAAATAAAGCCGCAAAAAAACCTAAGAAAATAGCTCCATAGAGTCCCGTGATGACTCCAGCACCTGATGAATCTCCGAATGCTAAAGCTAATGGTAATGCCACAATTGCAGCAGTTAAACCACCAAATAAATCTCCACGGAAATTTCTAAAATGCAAACCATTAACTAATCTTGAAGTGTTCATGAATCAAACCAAATCCACGAATGGGAAACTGATTAAAAAAAGCGATATCATTTCAAAAATAAAAAAACATAAAAAGACTGACAAGTATTTAAAAACCCTGATAAATAAATTTATCAATTGATAGTTATTTCTTACAGATTAATAAATTTATTGACTGTTATTAATATTTATCAAGCAAGAGAAATAAATCAAGATTTTGTTTTAATTTTAAATAAAAACAAATTTCAAAAGATATTTAATATAGTACATTTACATACAAGTTGATAGAAATAAACAGTATCAAGATATAAAAGTAAACAAAGATTTATATTGAAATATATGTTTGTAAATGGTCATAATGTAATTTATATAATCCTTTAATTTTTCTGTATTTATAATTAGGGATGGGTGATTATTTATAATATTCATATTGAATTACACCCCCTTTTATCAACTATTAAAACCAATGACAGTTTAGTTTAGGCTGCGTTAATCTAACCAAATATTTAATTAAAATCTCCTACTTCTGACCTTGTATTAATAGAAACTTGTAAGTTATACAATGCTTGTAGAGCAATGTACTCTTGTATATCTACTCCACAAACATCGCTGCTATTAATGCTGCTATTAAACTAAACTATCTTTCCTCTAAAACATCTTGCAATAGAGGTGCAAGTTCTTGATTTAAACGACCAGAACGAACAAAATCTGCATAGGTATCCGCTTCAACTGCTAATAGTTCGTTACGCAGTTGCTCTGTAGTAAAAGTGCGTATATTCGGATGCTCATCCTGTAACTGTTTAATTTTCTCTTCTATTTGTTTGAGTTCTCCTTTGATCAAAGCTTCCTGATAGCGACAAAATTCTTGGTCAATTCCGGGACGTTCATCAACTTGGTCAAGATACTGCAAAACTCGATTTAGTGCTGACTGACGTGCCACCAAAGTTAAATATTCTTGACGTAAAGGTTGATCCCCAAGCAAATTAAGTTTTTCTAACAAAGACTGTGTTGTTAATCCCTGTACTAACAGAGTAAATAAAACAACACCAAAAACAGTTGCAATAAGTTCTTCCCTCTGTTGTAAAGCTACTGGTACGCTTAGTGCTAATGCAATTGAGACAGAACCTCTTAAGCCTCCCCACCATAGTACAGTTTGTTGCGGTATGCTAATTTCTGAACCAGCTAACTTATTGGTAACAAACCCTAAGCCGTAAACAGAGATTACTCTCGCCAATACCATACCACCAACAGTAACAGCAATGATTAATAAATTATCTGCTAAGGTTGAGAAACGTATTTGATCTCCGATTAATAGAAAAACAATAGAGTTAACAAAAAAAGCAATAAATTCCCAGAATTCACTGACAATAATCCGGGTGCGGGGATTCATTCCAATCCGAGAGCCAAAGTTACCTAAAATTAAACCAGTAGTAACAACTCCAATCACCCCAGAACCGCCCAAGTCCTCAGCAATAATATAGGTACCATAGGCTGAAACCAAAGTTAGAGATTGTTCTACAAGTGGTAAATCAAATCTTTGAGTCAGGTATGAAATACCAAAACCAATTAAACTACCAGCAGCTAGACCTATTCCAACCACTGTAAATAATTCTACTATAATTGGTCTTGCTCCTAGTTCCACTGTACCCAAAGGAAGCCCTACAAGGAAGCTAAAGGCTACAACTGCCATGCCATCATTAAACAAACTTTCACCTTCCATTAAGGTGCTTAAACGTTTGTCTACTCCTAATTCTCGGAACAAAGCAGTCACTGAGACTGGGTCAGTTGCTGATAAACTAGCTCCTACAAGTAATGCAGTAGTTAATGGTACTGACGCGAATTGATTCAGACCCAGGGTTACTCCACCAATAGAAATAACAACTCCCAACACTGCATAAAGACATATAGGAATTAAATCTTGTTTTAGTGCAGACCATTTTAAATTCCATGCTGCCTCGAATAGCAGAGGAGGTAAGAAAATAGCAAGTATTAACTCCGGAGAAAGATTGACTAAGCGAACATCTACCAAAGCTAATCCTAAACCGGCAATTACCAATAACAGGGTATAAGGAATGCGACGAAACCAGCTAAAAACCTGTGGTAATGTGGCTACACTAAGAGAAACAGAGAGTACAAGCAGAAATTGTTTAAGATTTTCCTCAATAGCGGCTTCAGACACCGCAGCTTCTAATGACATAACAAAATTTTAGCGCTTAGGTTGAGCTTCAGTTGCAGTAGAACTATAAAGTAAAGTCCCATCACTCAGGATAAATTTAAGTATCAAATGGCAAGAATTGCAATTATGAACTTTCAGACTGCAACTACCGATCTTATCCGCTTTTTGTAGAAATGTAGTAAGGATTGCAAAATCGTGATCATCGTTCAATCCAGAGAATTGTAGGTTAGATAGAGCGATCGCTAATGGCTGATGCTCGTAACTAAGAATTGGTAAAGATGTCGAGTTAATTAAAATACAGATGATGGAGAAAGAAAAAATTATAAAAATTAGAGAGTTAGGAAAAAATTATAAAAAATTATAAAAAATTAAATTTTGTTTTTAGAAGCAGTTAATTGAGTCTCTACCTGCTGTATTATTGATTGCCAAACAACGTATCCATTTTCGCTCAGATGCAAACCATCAGTGGTCAAATCTTGCTTGAGCTTATCTTCAAAGTCAGCAAACCAGGTATACATATTCAAATATCTAACGCCTTCTTCCTTAGCAATTTTCGCCAATTGGTTATTTATACGACGAATGGTTTGATTAGAAATAGTAGATAAACGAGTAGGAAGAATTGATTTTACAATTATGGTGCTATGAGGGTGAGCAAGTTTTAATCGGCGAATTATCCCTCGTTGATTGCGTAAAATGACATCTGATTTAATACCCTTTCTTAAATCATTAATACCAACCATAACGTAAATAGCATCTGGTCTAGTCTTAGAAAAAGCAGTTAATCTTCTCAAAATTCCTTTAGAAGTATCCCCAGATATACCTTGATTTAACCATAATTTAGCTGTAGATAATCTTTCTGTGGGAAACCATAAACTCAAGGAGTCACCAACCATCACATTAAGACGATTTCCTCCTTGACCGCGAGCCATTGCTTGTCCTTCTAAAAAGAGTAAGCGTTTCCAGTCTTCATAAGTAAGTTTAGTCTTTCGAGGAGTAGATGAAGATTGAGGATACTTGCCTTTGCTATCAGTGCGACTATAAATTTTACCTGATTTGAGGGCAGCTAATCTTTGGTAGTATAGCCGATGTCCAGAAATAACCCTTCTGGGGATATAAGATTTTCTGGGAGTGGGGTAAATGAAAGATTTTGCTGGTATAAATAGCTCTTTATTGTTAGCAAAATCTCCGTCACCGGTCTGGGGGAGAGATTTTGCGTTAGCTATTTGCTGTAATCTTTGCGTGGTTGCAACCCCATCATCAGCCTTTCCCATATTTGTCAATAGCGATAAAGCCGATAAAGGTATTACTAAACCCGTTACTAAACCCAATACCAACAGATACAATTCCCTCATTTGTGTAAGTCTCCTCTCCTCCGATTTATTTTTGCTTTGGTATTTTTGCTTTTGCGTATAAATTCGTTTTTATTAGTGAACTTGATAGACTAAAGCATTTCTGACAATTGACCATTACTATTATTTATTTACACCGTATAAATGTGTAAATGTTGCCAAAAAAATAACATTTACAATCTCTTCAATTTATTCTTTAGCTGTAGTAAAGTTTTTGATTATTTTTCTAAATTTTATACAAATTTTTGACATAGCATTTTAGAATATGCTTCAGAATTCAGTTTACCTAATTTTGCAGACTCACTTATAATAACGGACTCTAAACAATAACTGATGTAAAATAAGTATCTTGTGTATACCTTGTATATACCTTGATTGGATATATTTTGATTATTGAGTTTATTCATAAGAATAATTTTGAGGCTTGATAACAGTTATAAAAAACTTAATCATGTGATTTCATCCTTGCTACTTCATTTAGAAACTTATTTGTACATTCATTTGAGTAAATTAAATTTAGGTTGACAAAATTTAGGTTGACAAGATTTAGATTTACACATCATACGGATATATCGTTAAAACGATACTGACTTCCAACAACATAATCTTCATTGATTTCAAAAGAAATCCACTGACGCTGTAGGGTTTCTGCAACAAAACCTGTAGTATTAGACCCCGCAAATGGATCTAAGACGATATCAGCCTCATTGGTAACGAATTTAATAAAAAATTCTGCGAAAGCAGCAGGAAAACGCGCAGGATGGGGTTTAATACCAGCTTTTTTACAACGACGTAAATAAGGACTATTAGATTCAGTATTAGCTATTTGTAATAAATTAGGCGGAATTGCACCCTTATTATCTTTTTGAAACTTCTGAGAAATATCGTGTCCGCTAGGGCGTTTTTTCGCTTTATAGCCATTCTTCAGTAACTGTTTCATACTTTGACTATAAGGTTTTAAAACCTGTTTATTATCTGCTTTCGGATGTGGTGACTTGGATAACCACCAAACAACATTTACTGAATCTTTAACCCGAATTCTTCTTACAGTTACCCATTCAGCAGGGGTCGGAAGTCGTGAGGGATTGTAGTGATAAAATTCCTGTGCTAGCAAAAAACCGACTTCCTTACATAAGCGTACCAACAGTTCGTACTGATAAATACTACGCACAGGATATCCTGGCAGATAAGCACCACCTAAATCTAATACAAAGGAACCATCTTCTGTAAGTATTCGTTTAAATTCCCAAGCAAAAGGTAGAAACCAGTCTATATATTCTTCAGCCGATTTATTTCCATACTCTTTTTTACGTGTAAGTGCAAACGGGGGTGAGGTGAGAATTAAGTTAATACTATTATCAGGTATAGATTGAATCATCTCAAAGCTATCACCCAAGTATATGCTGCCGTTAGTTTGACTGTAATAAGGAATAAGACTGGTTATGTTTTGCAAGATTATTTCTTGCGGGGTTATATTTTGTGAGATTATTTCTTGGGAGATATTTTCTTTTTTCAAGAGTTACAACCACTGAAAGAATTTATCAAAGATAATATTTGGATAATCTACTCGTAGTTTTTCAATGTATTTCTCAAATATTTGTTCTTATTGCATCATATTACGGTGCAGCTTGCATTAACTTCAATATCTGAGTTTCGACTAAATACATAACCTCTTGAGGCTTGTCATAGTCTTGAAGAAGTGAGAGGGAGTCTCACACATTTCACCCATTGATGTCTTATACAGCAGCAAACTATCTATAAGTAACTATATGGGAAAACGAAACTTGTCGCATAACTTTCATTAATCCCATATTTCGTTGATGGGAGATTATAATCTCAAAATCCCCAGAAAAACTAATTTCCGATTCTATCCACTCGCATAATTCACCATCATAATCATATCCAACCTCTGAATTGACGGAGTAACGACGAATAATTCCTAAGATGTAAAGTCCTTTCTCTGGGAAAATATTAACTTTTTTTCGTACTAAATAAGCTTCTTTTATCTGGGAATAACTAGATAAATATTCAGATATTTGCCGTATTTCATCTGCTGGTAAATTATGAGGGATGAACTTATCTGTATCCTCTACAGTGCTACGTTCCTGTTGCGATCGCTTCCATTTTGGATAGTGTTCTCTAATTATCTCTAAATAGGTCTGGGCTTCTTGATGCTGGGATAATCGACGGTAAAAGCAGTAAAGTAATTTACTTCCAGGTATTTTCAGGTCGGGGTCTTGGCTAATAGCTATTTTCAGATAATCAATACCTCTACCATCATAGGCTTCCAGAAGTATATTACCTAAACTGTAATTGGCTTGAGGATGGTTCGGTTCTCTCTTCAAAACATCTAAAAACAGTTTAATAGCGGCTTTATGATTTCCCAGTTTTGCTGTGAGTACTGCTCGCTTCCAAGCTTCTTCTACAGTTAAGGTATACTGTTGTGCCTTAGATGATAATACTTGCAAGTATTGCTTTAAATATTGGTTTTGATAGTAAATTTTTTCCCACCCAGGAGCCATATCTTGCTTCCATTGTTCATCAAGAGATGCAGCGAAATTAAATAGTTGTTGTTTAAAATAATACTCTGCGGCGGTTGTTTCTAATGGTGATGGTAATTTATTAATATCAACCTTGTACCCTACAGCTTTTAATCTTTGAGCAAGACTTGGATGAGTATCTTCGACATTTGTAGTTTCTTCTAACGCTAAAGCTTGCCATGCGATCGCATCTTTGGGATCTACCATACTTTGTAGATTCCGCAGCATATTAGTAATAGTTCGCTCAGGTGGTTGTTCTTGTCTAATTGCTTTGCTATATATTTTTTTCCAAAAGTATTCGTCTAAAAAGTATCCATGAATATAAATATTTAATAATTCTTGTCCCACAGTTTGAGTATCGGTCATCATTAAACTAGCATGGTCTGCTTCATATTCTTGAGAACGACGTAAAACAAAAGAATAAGCATTAAAGAATGGTTCGTACCAATCAAAAAACCATCGGAATAAAGGAGAATTTCCAGTTTCCGCTAATTGAAACCATGTGTAGCGAATACGATATATCCATCCAGAAAAGCGACTGTCATTACCTCCTAAATGAGCTAGTTCGTGGGCTAAGGTTGAACGAAACTGTTCTGGGGATACAGACTGCATCAAAGGTAAACCTATTAGCAAGTAGTTACAATACCAGCCCAAAAAACCTAGACGTGGTCGTTGAAATACTGCTGCATTGTGTTGATAGTTAAGCAATACATAGTCGATTGAAGGAGTTTGTAGTTTATCTCGCAGTTCGTCAATTAATAAAAATAATTCTGGAAATTGCTGTCTATGTAATTTTAATCCCTGGGGTGCAGATAAGTTTACCCAAAATAAACGCAATACTGCTAATCCAAATAAAAAAGTGAAAAAGTTTAAATTCCTTACAGCGGTTTGCGCTTGGCTAGATACTACTGTTTCTCTTAAAAACCAAATAGCAATACATAATATTAATAATATTAGTAATATATATAAGTATCCTAATATTGCTAATAAGCCTAATCGTAAGCGGTAGTAATTTGGTTTATGTTCGGCATACTTTTCTATTTTTTCAACTAAAAATCTAAATTTTTCCTGCTGCCTAATATTCATTACAAAAGCATTTATATTATTTTTTATTGTTTATGTATTTCAAACATTAATTTGAAACACATTGTTTCTTTTTATGTATATTATATAACAAATATAAAATGTATAAATATATATGGTATCAAGTTATAAGTTTTAATATTATAGTTTTTAAAAAACTATAATATCTGTTCTGAAGTATTGAATATATTACTTTTGAAATTTACTGTAATTATTTAATATTTCCATATATCTACTTAAATAATTATAATTTTTATATTGAATTGAAATAGGAGTAGTTAAAAAATAACAACTATAGAGAAAATACTGAAATTATCTCATCTAGATACTTTAATAATAATTACATATAACTACATATTTAGAATTCCCAAGAAATATATAAAATTAACACCGATTTACTGAATATAAAATACTAATCACTGTAACTCTTCTGTGGCAAAGTAAAGTGACGATGACTGACAAAAAATATTTGCGCTAGACTAATAAGATAGATTAATAATCTCTGGGAGTAGATCCAACTAACTAAGTAGTTTTTCTATCCTGAATTACAATGTTTCCAGAAAAAGATCCAACATTTTCAATTGCAGAATTGAGTAAGCTCAAAGCTGTTCATTTTGCTGACTTAATTAGAGCTGCACAGCTAATATTTGACCCTGGGAAGGGAGTATCTGGAGCTACACCTGAAGTTGACTGGAAAGACTTTGGAGTTCCTGATGATATTGCAGAAAATCTCAGATTATTAGGTGAAAAATATAGATATGCTTCTCCTCATACACCTGTAGAGAAAATCTGGAGTGAATTAGAGCCGAAAACCAGAATTTGGTTTGTAGAAAACAAAGATAGATTATGGGTTTTTGAAGAGTCATTTCCTGCTCTTGACGAAGACTAAAATATTTGCAAATTTTTTAGTGTTTGTCTAGTATTGTGTTGATTGCTTTAGTTTTGCAATTCTGTATCTATTCTGCCAAGACTATTTTAATTAGCAAGTTTAAATAAAACTACTATATAAAATTAGTTCTTATATGAACTGAATTAATTACAAACTAAATGCAATCATTTTTTATATTTAATTTTTAGATAAATTATAAAAAGCGTTTGCAAATAGCCCTAATCACACCCATTTAATGTAATATAATAAGTTGCGCTTACACGCCCTTAATCAGGCGTACGGCTTTGGGATTAATTACCCACACCGGTAATTATGTAAGCACGTAGTTCGCCTTCTCATTGGGTGCGGCTCTTTTGGAGAGACGAAACAACCCTAATTCCAATGCCTAGAACCCGCTATGAGTCTAAAATTATTTTTAACGGGTATTGCGTAAATTAAGCGATCGCCAAAAAACAAACTTAAAAATCCAGTTTTAAAGCAAGACACAATTTTATAAAAAGATATATTTGAGGTGGCAGAAAATTTATGGGACATATTGATTGAAAAATAAAAGGCTGTATTCCTTACTCCATAATGATTTTACGCTTTATAGCAAGCTTTGAAATGTATTTCTAAAAGAGCCGCACCCCTTCTCATTCTGATTAAGTAAAAATATTTACACATACACAAAATAAAAGAAATTAGCTATCAATAGGTATTGATAGCTAATTTCGCTGTATAATTTTTGTAATCGATATGTATAATTTATTTTATTCAGTTACTTGACATTGATATACAGAAATTATCCTGATAATTATCACTTTTACAATGAAAAGTACCCTATAAATAGAACTAACTTACATAACATAATTTTGCCATATGAAATGATAGTTAATTTTAAATAAGTAGGTAAATATTAACAAAAAAATGTAAAGTTTTTTTCAAAAGCATCCCTATATCGTTATAAAATCAAAAAAAAGATTAGCGTAATATTTCAAGGACAAACTCGAGCTATATTCAAGACTTTATGAAGTAAAAGGTCAGTATTACAAAAGTTTACTATGTATGTATTATTTTGTACATATTTTGAGAATAAGTAGTGTTACGATTCTATCTACTTTGGTAAAAATACTCTGGTGATGAAATTTAAATTTTGTGAAATATGTTTAAATTCAGAGCTTTAATACCTGATTTAGATAAATCCATAAAAACCATGTATGTAAACCGAAGTCTTTATAAAAACGGTAACTATGAAGGTCAGAAATTACGGCTTTATAGTCAAAACTTACATCATAACAACAGCTAGCTTGCTTGACGTGATGCTATTGGGCGCTTATAACTAGCTTTCGAGGAGAGTATCAACAAAACAGTGTTTGTTGTATATATGTCAGTAAATACCTATAAATCCTTGATTACAAGACCAGCCGTACATATAGTGAATGAATAAACAGTTAATCAAAATTGAAGATAATATCTTCACTCTTGGTGTATACTACTTACCTTCCTCAAAATTCAAACTTTGTAAACATATTATTGCAGTGTCTGTAAAATGACTAACGATGTAGACCTGATCAAACGCTTAGACCCCAGCGCAATGGATCAGATCATGCTCTATTTGGCTTTCAGTGCTATGCGGACTAGCGGGCACAGACATGGGGCGTTTTTAGATGCGGCAGCTACCGCAGCTAAATGTGCTATTTACATGACATACTTAGAACAGGGTGAGAACCTGCGCATGACGGGTCACTTGCATCATTTGGAGCCGAAGCGTGTCAAGGTCATAGTTGAAGAAATAAGACAGGCATTAACTAAAGGCAAGTTATTGAAAATGCTAGGTTCTCAAGAACCTCGCTATCTAATTCAATTACCTTATGTATGGATGGACAAGTACCCCTGGCAACCAGGGCGATCGCGTATTCCAGGAACTAGCTTAACTAGCGAAGAGAAGAGACAAATTGAGAAAAAATTACCTTCAAATTTACCTGACGCTCAGTTAATAACCTCCTTTGAATTTCTGGATCTGATCGAATTTCTTCATAAGCGATCGCAAGAAGGCATGCCTCAACAGATGCCTTTGAGTGAAGCATTGGCTGAACATATAAAGCGTCGTCTGCTTTACTCAGGAACGGTAACGCGAATTGATTCTCCTTGGGGTATGCCCTTTTATGCTTTGACGCGTCCTTACTATGCGACTGCTGATGATGAGGAGCGTAAGTATATTATGGTTGAAGACACTGCTCGTTTCTTCCGTATGATGAAGGATTGGTCGGAAAGACAGCCCCGTGTGAAAAGGATTTTGGAAACATTGGATATTCCAAAAGATAAGTTTGAACAAGCCTATGAAGAATTAGATGAAATTATTCGGGCTTGGGCTGACAAGTATCATCAAGAGGATGGAGAACCGGCTGCTGTGCAGATGGTATTCGGTAGACAAGACCAGGAAGAATCTTAGAATTATTTACAGTTACTCATAGGTCTTTAATTTTATCAAAATCTCTCAAAGCTTAAAAGTGAAAAAGCCTGCTGATATTTCAACTATGCTTCCCGTAAATACAAATAATTCATAAACCTACCACTATACGAAAGTAATTATAATTGATAGTTTCAGCAAGTTTTTTGCTTAAGACCTGCCTACATCTACTTCAAATTTTTCGGCATTCTTTCGACATTATTTAAATAATCATATTTAAATATCTTGGTACATCTTCTAATTTCTAAGGTTAGGGCATGAGTAACATAACTTATGCCCTAATATAGTTTTTAGGGGTTTTATCTAATGGGGTTTAATCTAAGGATTTTGACGAACAATTCCTATCAAGTTTTTTTCTATCTTTAATCTTACTTTTTAGATAACCGTTGATATAAATAAATATACACTTAAAATATCTGGAGGGGATGTAGGGTGAAAGATGTGAAGGGTCTGAGGTACAGGGACTCTTATACCCTATGATAAATAAAAGAATAAATAAAGAAACCTCATCCTTACTCCATCGATGAACAGTAGAGAACAGTAGAAATGGTCATCAGTACACCGCCGTGCGAAAGCGGGGAAAAGTGATAAGTGATGACCAGTGTTCTCCACTCAACTGTTAGTCTTTACTGACCGCTAGGTTCTACAGGAGGCACTTGAGGAGTTATTTGAAAAGTTCCTGGTGGTTGTAAATTTACCGGGGAAAAGGATGGTATTACTCCTGTAAAGCGATCGCTCCCATCAATACAGGTTTCCATTGCCTGAGTGGGGGATAAATCGATTTCTCTTTTCAAACCTACAACACATTTACCGAAACGCACTGGCAATAAACTAAGACCACAGTATTCTAAAATTGCAACGTTAGCATCAGCTGGAGTTGTCTTACTAATTCCGACTGCACAAGTAGCTAAATCCTCCGGACGACGGGATTTTCTACAAGCAGAAAGTGCATTAACTGATTCTATCTGAGTTTGCTTTCTGATTTTAGTTACGCACAAAGACAGTTCATTAGGACGTAAAGCATTAGCACAGGAGCTAGATGCTGCTTCTGGTGTAATTCCAACGTTTACTAGTCTGCCAGCACAAGCTCTGAACTCATTTACACTTCTTCTGAGAACAGCATGAGAAACATCAGATAATGAAGTTAATAAAATTCCAGTCATTGCTAGAACTGGAGCGGCAGAACGAATAGTTTTTTTGTTTAACATTTCCTCAGATATATGGCTTTATAGGATGTGATGTACTTTTTAGCTATGCTTATAGTTAGCTAACCGCTTTCTGTGTATGGCTTAGACACCCATAATTACAGTACGCTGCAATCCAGTATAATAAGCTTTCTAGCAGAAATTTACCAAAGTAAAAACTCTGTATTCTACTCCTGGTCTTCTTCAAAAATTCCATAATGACAACAAATCCTTGGAAGAAAGAGCTTAATAGAGTTAGTTCTTTGTTTAGCTAGATTTTTGATTAGCACAGATTAGATTGAAATACGCCGGTTAAATTAACCAGGGAAGATAACCGAGGAAGACCTTTCAGATAAGGTTCCGCTCTTACACAGCAGATTAAGGGTTAATTTTGACAAACATCAATATTTTAAACACCCAAGGTTATGCTATCTCATGATATAAATCTTGGTGTAAAACCTTTTATGAAAGCTTAGTGAAGAACTCTCTAGTTTTAAAATTTACTGTCTTTTGGGTATCTAAGCTTTCGGGAATCTAAAAATTGCTGAGGATGTGAATCTCTGATTTTTTATCTTTGTTGATATTTATATTGCTTTTACTGATATAATATGGGGTTTATGGCATTTAATCTTTAAAGTGAATTAAAGTACCATAAAAGTGCTTTTAGCTCCTAGGTGCAAATGTCGTTGTGGTAAGTGTCCGCTATCAAGCATGGAAACTGGAAATCCCTAGCACTTTTAGCCAAGGAGTGTAAAAATGAAATGCCCGCAATCGAATTTTGAAGAGATTTAGTTAAGGAAGCGATAATGTCCCGATATAGAGGACCACGTTTAAGAGTCACACGTCGCCTGGGCGAATTACCAGGTCTTTCTCGTAAAACCCCCAGAAGGGCTTATCCTCCTGGTCAACATGGTCAGAATCGTAAAAAGCGTTCTGAGTATGCAATCCGTCTTGAAGAAAAGCAGAAGCTAAAGTTCAATTACGGTCTTACAGAAAAGCAGTTACTTCGCTACGTTCGTAAAGCTAGAAGAGTAACTGGTTCTACTGGACAAGTGCTATTGCAGTTGTTGGAAATGCGGTTAGATAATACCATTTTCCGTCTAGGTATGGCTCCTACAATTCCTGCTGCTCGGCAATTGGTGAATCATGGTCATGTCACTATTAATGGTAAAGAGGTGAATATCGCCAGTTACCAGTGTCGTCCAGGTGAAGAGATTGGGGTTAGAAATAATGATAGCTCCCGTAAGTTGGTGGAAGCGAACTTACAATATCCTGGTTTGGCTAATTTACCCAGCCATTTGGAATTTGATAAGAATAAAATGGTCGGTAAAGTCAATGGTTTGTGCGAGCGTGAATGGGTTGCGCTCAATGTTAACGAACTACTGGTTGTGGAATATTACTCCAGAAAAGCTTAAATATATATTTGCGGAATATTTGCGGAATATATTTCAGATTTTGAATTTTGAGGACACTGCATTGCGCATTTACTGCGCTTTCTGCAAGTGTCCATAAATTTAGAATTATTTCTAATTAGACTATATTCTAAGATATCAGGCTGAAATCTGGAATTTATGTAAGTCCTGTTTATAGTTACTAATCTTAAGAGCTAAATTTACAGGATTAATTTCCAGGGTTAATTTTTAGGATTAATTAAACATTAATTAAGTACTAATTTTAAATACTATTTTCACGGGATTTTTTGAAAGAATTATTTAATTCTTTTAATTGTTTAATTATTAAAAAACTGCTTAAAAAAACTATTTTTAAAAACTATGCTCAACCACCAATTTGTGACATAGTACGGCTGTAGATACCATTATGTGTACCTCCATCCCGTTCCTTATAGTTAATTTCAGGTTTAATTTCTAATACTTTTCTGACTTCCTCTTGTATGACTTTAGTGCTTATTCCCTGACGTAAAAAAGCTTTTAAGTCTACTTGACCCGTTTCATTTAACAAACAAGGACGCAACCAACCATCAGCACTCAGACGCATCCGGTTGCAGCGATCGCAAAAACATTCTGACATTTGGGAAATAAATCCTAAAGTACCTTTTGCACCAGGTATTTTAAATACGTCAGCAGGACCTGCTCCTTTAACATTACTCTCAACTAATCCCCAACGAGCAGATATTTTTTGACGTAATTCCTCTGAAGCTACCCAAGCGCGATCGCTGAATAATTTCATATTACCAATGGGCATAAATTCAATAAAGCGTACATGCCAATTTTTATCTATACTCAGAGCGGCTAAATCAAGTATCTCACCATCGTTTACTCCAGGAATTACCACCACATTAAGTTTGAGAGGGTCGAATCCAACTTTGTAAGCTTCTTTAATACCTGTCCATACTTTTTCCCAGCTTTTGTTTTGATTACGAGTACCAATTATTCGAGCAAAAGTTTCTGGTTCTAAGGAATCTAAGCTAATATTAATTCGTTTTAATCCGGCTTTATATAGACTTTCTGCGACTGGTGCTAGCAAAAATCCATTGGTAGTCATGGAAATATCCTGGGTTTGCTCTAAAGAAGCAATCTCTCGAACTAAATCAACTAGATTTGGACGCAATAGGGGTTCTCCACCCGTTAGACGAAAGCGAGTAAAACCAATAGGGATAAAAACTTCTTTTATTAAGGTAAGTAATTCTTGGTCTGTTAATAAGTTATTGAAGCGAATATAATCTGTTTGTGCGTCTTCGGAAATACAGTACTGACATTGAAAGTTACATCTGTCGATTAAGCTAATTCGCAGATAGTCTACTTGATTCATATTGATATTTCTGTACTTATTTAACGATACGTAACTGAGTTTACTTAAAGTCAAACCATTTTTATCAGTTTGCTCAACAGATTATTGTAAATATCTTCAAATAAATAATTTGCTTTAAAGAAATTATTTGCATAACCATTAATTTAAATGATTATGACTTAATTAAGTATATAAAGTCATGATTATACATACTTACTAGTACATATTTTATAGACATTTATAACTGATTATTTTATAGAAAATAGATTTACATAGTAAAGGTTAAGCGCATGACTAAACGCCTATAAAATATGTGGTTTTTACAATCATACATACTCATTTTTTAATGTCAATACGTAAGTCGTAATAATATTAATTTTGGTTTTAATTTGACAATTTTATTTGAAAAAAATCTTTTAAAAAAGTTTAACTATAAGATATTAATTAGATATATGTCGAATCAATATCTGATGAGTCTAAAATTAAATCTGCAAAACTATAGCAATCGTCAGATTGGTTAGGACAGGTTTCTATTTCTTCCCTATTTTACTATCCCTTTCTGAGGGAAGCACATCAGGGCAAACGTATATGTCTAAAGCTATACTAATAATTTTGAAGTTTATATTTTCATACATCCGGTTCATAACGTAGGGTTGTTTGTTGTTTGAGTATCCAATTTACACAGTTAATGTTACCTGTAAAACGATTACAAGCCTTTTGGATATCTGAAACCCCGAGAATGATGCGAACCTGTAGTCCATACTCAGTAGGATAAACTTCATAAACAAAAGGTTTCTCTATATCTTGTGCTAACGCTGTAGCAAAAAGCGGTGTAGTACAAATTATTGCTTTTTTATTAGGTGGTAAGTAATAATCAATCACAAAATCACTATCTCGAGAATCTTGTTTCCATTGACTAGCTACAGGATAAGTAGACCAAGTCAAACAGCGAAAATCTAAACCTGCTTGATTCTTTCCACCTTTTTGAATAACAACTCTCGGATTAATAATCCTATTTCGATCGGTTCTCAGTAGTTGCTGTTGTTTTTGGTTTTCTAATCTTTTAGAAATATCATCATAATCAATAAATCTTGCTCGAACTAGATTAGTAAAAACTATAAAAAATATACTTGTTAAAATTAATCCGCTTAAGAAGGTACTAAAAAATAACTTACTTTTAATATTTTTTAATAGAAAGTTCATATTCGCTGAATAAAATATCTTAGGCTACGAAATTATAATTTATCCTTCTTGAATTCAATGAGTTTAACAGGAATATTAGCTGGTTCAGCCTTTATATTCTATAAACAAAAGAAATATATATGATTGGCATAATTTTCCTAACTATTATACAAATTACATTATTTATAAATAATATGTATTTCTATACATTGTTATACCAGTCATTAAAATTTAAATAGACATTATTTAAATCTTAATTATTTATATATATGAATTCCAGAACCGGATTACTATCGAACTGACTCTATGATGAATAGAGGATAAAGCAAAAAATGTGAAAAATGAGTTATATACTCAGTGATAATAATTTAAATGAAATTGCAATAAATCTTCAAAGCAATATATCAAAAAATGAAGATTGATAAAAATATCGATGTAAAGCTAACTTAATAGAAGATGATATTTAACTATATTCATGTATGAAAAGTTAGCATAATAATTTTTTTGATTGTCTTTTCTTAAATTATGAAATTAATCTGGATTAGCTAATGAACAATTCCATAATACTTCCTAAGAAATTGATGCTTTTAGGTTCTGGAGAATTAGGAAAAGAATTTGCGATCGCAGCCCAAAGACTAGGCAATCATATCATTGCAGTTGACCGCTACGAAAATGCACCTGCTATGCAAGTCGCAGATAGTTGTGAAGTAATTTCGATGTTGAGTGGTGATGATTTAGAGAAAATCATTAACAAACATCAGCCAGACATCATAATACCCGAAATTGAAGCCATTAGAACCGAAAAGCTACAGGAATTTGAAGAAAGAGGTATTACAGTCATTCCCACAGCAGCAGCAACAAACTATACAATGAATCGCGATCGCATCCGGGAGTTAGCTCATACTAATTTGGGTGTCCGGACTGCAAAGTATGGTTATGCATCAAGTTTATCTGAGTTAATTACAATTAGCGACCAAATTGGGTTTCCTAATGTAGTCAAACCCGTAATGTCCTCATCAGGAAAAGGACAATCCACCGTCAAAGACAAAAGTGGAGTAGAAACAGCTTGGAACTATGCGATCGCAACTTCTAGAGGGGACACTCAAAAGGTAATTGTAGAAGAATTCATTGATTTTGAGGTTGAGATTACCCTATTAACTATTAAACAATGGAAAGCACCAACCATCTTTTGTTCTCCTATCGGACATCGTCAAGAAAGAGGAGACTATCAAGAATCTTGGCAACCTGCGGGAATCTCTGAGAAGATGACCCTAGAAGCTCAGGAAATAGCCACAAAAGTTACTGATGCTTTAGGGGGAGCGGGAATTTTTGGTGTAGAGTTCTTTATTACCAAAGATGAAGTAATATTTTCCGAACTTTCTCCCCGTCCCCACGATACCGGAATGGTGACATTAATTTCCCAAAATTTAAACGAATTTGAATTACATCTACGGGCTATTTTAGACTTACCCATACCAAATATAGAACAGCGATCGCCTTCTGCTAGTGCTGTAATCTTAGCGACCCAAAATCTTGATAGTATAGCTTATACAGGTGTTGCAGAAGCACTTTCGCAAACAGATGTAGACATCAAGTTATTTGGTAAACCAACCGCTCGTCCCTATCGTCGTATGGGTGTCGCTTTAGCTACAGGTAATAATGTAAAACAAGCACGAGAAAAAGCGGTTCTCACAGCAAGTAAAGTAAAAGTTATAGAAGACAAATTATAAATGCTCAAATCCTTGAGATATATGGGTTATAAAATGTGTTTCTTAGGAGTAATGAGCGACCCACAAGGTGGGAATTCAAAATTCAAAATTCAAAATTCAAAACTCAAAATTTAACTCCACCTTGCAACAAATGAGACTTGTACATTTTTCGATAAACTCTAAAATCCTTGATATATGAGGGTTATAAAATGTGCAAGTTAAGAGTAATGAGTGAGGAGTAATGAGTAATGAGTAATCTTGCATCTATATGTGTAAATGACCAAAAATAAAATTAAAGGTAATTAATAAAACTATTTTTCAAGGTTTATTTAGTCCTCTAAAAGAGGAATTTGCCTATAATTATAGGACTTTTAGCCCAAGGCGGTCAGAAACACTGAGTATTATTTATTCAATAAATTTTCTTGGTGCAAGATGTGAATAATGAGTAATGATTAGTGGATAACAACCGCCATCTTTTGATAGTGGGTTATATAGTAATTAATTAAGTGGACTTGATATAACTCCACCCTTTCAAGGTAAGAACATTATATGCAGCTTCACATAAAATTGATATTACTTGTGCACTAATCATCTTAAAGATTTAAAATTAAGACTCAGATTCAGATTAAGCTAAACCCTTCTTCTTTCTAAACTCTTCCACTACTGTTTTTACCTTGCGCAATTCACCATCAATTTGGTAATTTAATTCTTGCATTTCTTTAGCATCAATAAGTCCATTTAGCTTTGCAAGAGATTCCCTTAACTGGGGATATTTTTTCAAAGTTTCTTTACGGAAAACAGGCATAGCTTCATAAGGTGGAAAATACTTTTTGTCATCTTCTAAAATCACCAAATCTAAACGAGCAATTTGTCCATCAGTTGAGTAACCTGCAATCATATCAACCATATTTTGTTTGATAGCTCGAAAAAGCAACCCTTTCTCCATTTGTCTTGGTGATTTCTTGAAATTCAGATCGTAAGTTTTAGCCAATCCAGGATAACCATCTTTACGTTCCATAAACTCATATCCTACACCAGCACGCCATTTTGGTGCTTGTTTTGATGCTTCCGAAAGAGTACGAATATTATATTTTTTCGCATCTTCTTTACGAATCAACATTGCATAGGTATTCTCAAAACCTAAAGGTTCCATTACCTCTAAATTAAACCTTTCGTCATAAACTGTTTTGACTTTGTTATAAACTTCTTGGGGATCATTAATTACGTCTTCTTTTAAAATAGCATTGTAAGAAGTACCCGTATATTCTATATAAGCATCTATTTTCCCTTGAATAAGAGCAGTATGACAAATAATAGTCCCACCCAAACGAGGTATAAGATTAACCTTTAAATTAGTGGTCGCTTCAATGTGTTGTGCTAAAAGCTCTCCCAAAATATCTTGTTCTGTAAAAGCTTTTGCACCTATAGTAATATCACCACCACTACCACTATCAGTATTAGAACCACCAATAGTACAGCTAGCCATTGCTAATACTAAACATAGACTAACGACAAAAAAAGCAAAAAACTTTTTCATAGATTAATATTTTGTTGAATTACTTAGTTTTACTTAATTAATTACCCCAATACTGATATTGCATAGTGATTTAGGTAGGCTAAAAAGCCTGCCCAAATCACTACCTCAGCTATCTTTTACCCACTTGTAACTTCTTTTCCAAAGCTCCAATAGCCAAATCTGCAACTAAAGCGATCGCTGCAGCAGGAACAGCACCAGCTAAAATTAACTGGTCATTGACTGTGGAAATTCCTCGAAATATAAATATCCCCAAACCACCAGCTCCAATAGCAGCAGCGATAGTTGCAATACCAATTGCAATTACTGTTGCAACCCTTACACCGGCTAAAATTACCGGCATTGCCATAGGCATTTCTACCTGCAAGAGTAGTTCTTTATCTGTCATTCCCATACCTCTTCCTGACTCTCGAATCGCTGGATTAACACCAGTAATTCCGGTATAAGTATTGCGAATGATAGGTAAGAGAGAGTACAAAGTCAAAGCCACAATAGCCGGTACCTTACCAATACCACCAATCACAGGTACAGGAATAAGTAAACCAAACATAGCTAAACTAGGAATCGTTTGTAAAATATTAGCAAAACCTAAAACAGGTTGACGCAAGTTTTTCTGACGAGTAATTAATATCCCCAAAGGAATACCAATCAAAGTTGCAATACCAATCGAAACCACTACCAAAATCAGGTGATCGAGAGCATTAGTAATAATCTCCGGACCATATTTAATTAAGAAAAATTCATTCATCTTGATTTATTTCAAAGTGCAAATTCAATACATTCTAGAAATGCACGAGCTTCTGGATGTTCAGATGTTTTGAACTCTTCAGGGGTTCCTAAAAATACCAGTTGTCCATCATACATTAAACCAATTCTTGATGCTAAAACGAAAGCTTCTTGAATATCGTGGGTAACGAAAACTACAGTTTTACCTAACTCTTCTTGCAATCGACGAAATTCTTGTTGTAGTTCTAAACGAGTAATTGGATCTAATGCACCGAAAGGTTCATCCATAAGCATTACCGGTGGGTCTGCTGCTAAAGCTCTTGCAACTCCTACTCGCTGACGTTGTCCCCCTGAAAGCTCATGAGGATAGCGATGTGCAAATTGAGTCGGGTCTAAGCTAACTAACTGTAACAGTTCAAAAACTCGATTTCTGATTTTTTGAGAGTCCCATTTCTCCAAAGCTGGAACCAAGCCTACATTTTTCTCTACAGTAAAATGAGGGAATAAACCCGTTTCTTGAATAACATAACCAATCTTACGTCTCAATTTAATTTCGTTCCACTCTGTTGTGGAAACACCATCAAATAAAACTTCTCCTTCACTGGGTACAAATAAGTGATTTATTAACTTCATGGTAGTTGTTTTACCGCTACCACTACGTCCTAAGAGAACTAACGCTTCTCCTTTTCTAATATCAAAACTTAGATTAGATACTAAAGGACGACCACCACGAACTAATGTAACATCGCGAAACTTAACGGCAATTTGATTGTCTTTTGACATAAGTTAATTTGCTAATATTCGCTAATTCTATTTAATTCAATGTACTGATTTTGTCAAATTATATGTAAATAACCACTAAATTTTCAGTAACAATAACTTTGACATTTACCTCCAGTAAATATAAATTTTCTGATACAATTTTTAGAGAAAATTAAAGCAAAACAATCATACTTTGTAATTTAATTTGTAAATTAACCTGCAAATTCATCATTTTTCACAAAGTAATAGGAATACTTTGTGAAAAATAATTAATACAGTTCTGACAACTTCTTGTATTTTGATAAGATATTAGCCTGTGTATCTTAGCTTATTTAGACGAAAGTAATATAGTATCCGGTGCGAGCGATCGCTGTCATATATTTGTTTAGTTCCGTTAATTCCTTACTTATGCAAAACACCTCAGAATAACTAAATATAAAATTCTCTATTTTTCTAAAACTTGTAATTTATAAGCTAAAAGATTCAATCTGAATTGATGTTTTGAAGAATGCCTAGAATGATGACTGACATAAATTAATCTCATACAGATTATATATTTTGACCTTTGAAAACCCTAGTATAAGGTAGTGTCAACCCTATACTAAGCGGACTGAAAATGAATTATGATTATTTTATGAATAACATTTAAATACTTGTGTAAACTATGATAGCAATTCACTCAGAATAGAAAACTATACACCAACATTGTTATAAACCGGATATAGTGCATTTGTACCAGATAAATTTACGTATGTTCTTAGAAATCTTGAAATTACTCATTTTTTTATCTGCAGTTTTTTAACTTCAGTTTTTTGTAATCTCAATTTTCCATTCATAGTTTTAATCCCATAGAAAAACTTACTACCAAAGGAACTACTTAAAATAGAGATGAAGAGGCGAAAATTTTTAGAAGCTGGTACAACAATACTTTTTGTAATATCCTTATCTGAAAAATTAACCAAGAACACAGCTATCATGACAACATCCAATCAAAAATTTGAAGTATCTAAAACAGAAGACCAATGGCGTAAAGAGCTTACACCGGAGCAATTTAAAGTCCTACGGAAGCATGGTACAGAACGCGCTGGTACTAGTCCCCTAGATAAGACTTATGCCCCAGGGACCTATGAATGTGCCGGTTGCGGTCAACCTTTGTTTACATCAGAAACTAAATTTAATAGTGGTACAGGCTGGCCCAGTTTTTATGCACCCATCGAAGGTGCTATAGAAAAATCTGTAGATAAGTCTTTGTTTATGACCAGAGTTGAAATCCATTGTAGTCGCTGCGGGGGTCACTTAGGTCATGTATTTGAAGATGGACCTAAACCTACAGGACAGCGTTATTGCATGAATGGTGTTTCTCTTAAGTTTGTCCCCAGTGAGGAGTCAGCTTGAATTATTGAAATTAAATCATTGAGCTTAATTACTGCTACTGGATAAGTCAGTTAGTATTTAGTTACAAAAATAATTCTTTATTAACTTGTAGAAACATTAAATTTAAAGTTTCTACTTTTTTTTGAGATTTACGCGATCGCATTTTTTTGTTCTTGGGGATTCTAGTTTACTTAAATATCCACTTCTGCGGATTGAAAAATCTGGTTTGCAATCATTTTTAATTCTGGTAGGACTTACGCAACGAAGATTTGTCCGAAGCGACGCTCAAGTAGTGTAGGGAAGCAATCTCAAGAACTTTGCGTAAGTCCTGTCTGGGAATGTTTTCAATTGAAATACATCATCACCCCTATACAAAATACTGCTCCCGAATAATGGTGTTTTTAAATTTTTAGCAGTATTTTTCTATAAGAAAAATCGTCTCAAAAGATGATAATATCAAGCTATTAGCTATTTAGTCTAATAGTAAAATAGAACACTATCCATCAATTAACTTGCAGTCTATAAAAATAATCTTTCTTTTTCTTGCAAAATAAGACTTCTATAGCTTCATAGCTAACCATAATTCCTAGAATAAATATTGATATTTCAACTTATTCTCTGTTTCATAGATAACAACAAAATGTTAGCATTCCCAAGTCGCATTCAACGGGAATGCTTTGAAATCCCACAATCAGCAACTCGATTTATTTTCGCACTCAACACTTAGCTTTATTCCTAGCAGCCAAGTTCCTGTTCTAACTATGGATACAGCCGCTTTAGCTAAATGGAAGGGACGAATATTTGCCCACCAGCAAAGAGTTAAAGAAACTCAACCTGTAGAGCAAACCAGTTTATTTTCAGTTTATGAGGCACACATCGATCCTGATGCGGTAGATCCTTTTAGTCTGCCTTTGTCATCAATGTCATTTTATCGTTTACCAGCAGATAGTCCCGGTCAAGCTTGTCTATACTTCATTATAGATACAGTCGCAGAGCTATTACTTTATGTAGGCGAGACTTGTAAATCTAATAAAAGATGGAAGGGAACTCATGATTGTAAGCGATATGTAGAGAAATATATCGATCTTCATTACCGCTATGAACTGAACACAGCTGTGAATATCTGTTTCTGGTGGGATGCACCAGTAGAGACAAGACCCCGACAAAACTTAGAATTAGCATTAATTCAAAAGTGGAAACCGCCATTTAATAAAGAAAATTGGCAACATTGGGGTCAACCTTTTGGGTAAATGAGAGAATATCAATAGCCAAAAAGTTAATCAATTGATTAAAATAAACTAATTTTTGATTTATTTTTGATTTATTTTTAGTTTGCTCTTAATTTATTTTTGACTGCTATAGGTGACTCGCAGACTTTGAACAAGAATAGCAAAAGACGCGATCGCCATTAATGCACCCCAGAACCAATAAGGTAAAAGTAGGTTTCGCTGCATCTGTCCGGTGTCAGAAATTCCTAACGGTCCAGCAGTATAGGTGAATAAATAATCAAGCTGGTGGAAGGTACTAATACAAGCTTGTACCCCTAGAAACTGGACTACAAAACCTTGTAACCAACGGGGTGCTTTTAAACCAGCAACCAAAATAATTAAACCCAAAGTAGAAATTGCAATCCATCCAAAAGGCGATCGCACCCAAACAGCTACAGAAAACAGTAAAAATCCTCCCAGTATCTTCAAGCTCCATGAGGTTATCCAAAGACTACTAGAAGCTAAAATTAGGGCTGAACCCGCAATAGGTGGTCCCATAGGACCTGCTGCTGCGACTAAAGCAGGACCAATAGGACCCCAGGAACGGGACAGTGCGTAACGTGCTACACCAGAACCGTTCGGAAAAATTTGTAACTGGTCAAATCTACCACCCAAAAGCACAGCCATTAACCCATGACCTATTTCATGGAACCAGGTAGCTAAAATAGAGAAGGGGTATAGAATATAGTCTCCACCAGGGACTTGCCAAAGTACAGCAGTAGCAACCGCAGCCACAATCAGCCATTTTAAACCCATTTTTTCCAGGGTAGACGGTATTTGAGAATCCTGACTAAATCCAAAATTATTTTTCGACTCTTTCATCAATAATTGCCTTTAATATCGACCATTATTTTTTGTGTTTCTCTATCCTAACTGTTACTTAGAGAGTTTTTTAGACTTAGAGAGTACGCACATCATGTTGTGTGACAGATTTATATCTGTCTACACCGGAAAATAACTACAAATGCTACACAATCGATCATCGGTAGTTGATAATTCTATAATTCATAAAAATTCTGGGAACAATAAATCTGAATAGGTATTAGAACACAATCATCAAATCAGACCAGTTCACAAAAAGCATAATACATCTGTAGGGGGTGCAAACCTTGCGCCTTATGTGATGATTTTTATCATTAATCAGGTGAAATGATATCAGGAGTAGGAATTGATAGAAGAGCGTGCATATTGGTTAGCTTGGATGCAAATTTATGGAGTAGGACCAATATTACTTCAAAGGTTGTTTTCTCATTTTGGTAGTCTTTCAGTTGCTTGGAAAGCTATTCCAAATGAATTAGGACAGGTAGAAGGATTTGGTTTACAAACTATAGAGAAAGTTGTAAAAGAGCGATCGCAAATTAATCCCGAACAATTTTTAAAGCAACATTTGCAAGAAAATCCACTTTTTTGGACTCCTGCTGATGTGGATTATCCTCGTTTACTTTCTGAAATTCCTTCTCCACCTCCAGTTTTGTATTATCGGGGTAAAGTAGATTTAGCGGAAAATCAGGGAAAAACTTCTCTAATTGGGATTGTAGGTACTCGTCACCCGACAGAGTATGGTATCCGATGGACGCGAAAAATTAGCACTGCATTAGCGAAAAATGGTTTTACGGTAGTTTCAGGGATGGCTGAGGGTATTGATACTTTCTCTCACGTAGCTGCAATGGAAGCGGGAGGAAGGACTATTGCGGTTTTAGGAACTGGTGTAGATGTAGTTTATCCTCGCAAGAATAAAGAGCTTTACCAACAAATTTTGCATCAAGGTTTAGTTATTAGTGAATATCGAGCTAAAACAGCACCAGACCGGAAAAATTTTCCTCGTCGTAATCGGATTATAGCTGGATTAAGCCGTGCAACTTTGGTTATAGAAGCACCGGTAAAGTCTGGAGCTTTAATTACTGCAAACTATGCTAATGAGTTTTGCAGAGATGTTTATGTATTACCAGGGAGGGTTGATGATATTGCATCTGGGGGATGTCTAAGGTTAATTTCTCAAGGTGCTATACCTATTCTTAAGGAATTAAAGGAACTACTGAAAAGTTTGGGAGCAATACCGCAATTAGATAATCCACAATTAGATAATCCACAATTAGATAATCCGCAATCAGATGATCTGGAAAATTTCCCCCCAGTAGAAAAAGTAGATCCCTTACCAGATTTATCCCCAGAGTTACAGACAGTTATGAATGTTATTTCTTCTGAGTCATTACCCTTCGACATGATTGTCCAAAATAGCGGAATGAGTGCTTCTAATGTTTCTAGCAACCTATTACAACTAGAGTTAATGGGTTTGATATCGCAGTTACCGGGAATGAGGTATCAGAGAAACTAAGATTTCCGGAATGCAATTCAATTTAGATGTATTTGATAGTGTAATGCTAATTTAATTTGCCACTCAATATATAGTGGATAATTAATATATAAATTATGCTGGCTTTATTTTTAAGTCTAATTATTCTGGTCTCATTATTAGAGATACGCTTTATCTTTTTCTTATTTATTGAAAAATACTACTCAAGTATTTTTTAAGTCCTGATATTAAACTGAATGAAAATTATTCATAATCCTCGGATTAGGTTTCATCCTATCCAATCGGGTAGGATTTTTTGTTTTATTGAGTTTTTAAAAATCCACACATCAGTAATTAATTTCTTTAATAATTTCTTTAAATAAATCAACTGAAAAATAGTGATGATCCGGTAGTACCCGTCATAGGCGATCGCAGATAATGGTTCTTATATATCTGAAGCAATCTAAGAACAGACGTTTTAATCTATTTTTTTATCTAAAAAACCTGTTTAGAAAAAAAACAGGTATAGGAATATTAGTCTATTTTTGATACTATAGGAACTCAAATGTCAAGTTTTCTTCTTGCTGCAGGTCTAATTTCTAAACTCCTTCGCGTTCGCGCCTTTGATAAATGCTAAAATCAGAATCCTAATAGCTTTTGAAATGCCCTTACTCTTCTTTTCTTTCGCTTTTGAAAAAGGTTTGTAGCTAAGGTTTATTAATTTTGGGAGTTTGATTTTTTATATTTAATTTTTATTTTTTATTTTTTATATTTAATTACCTGTTCTAAGCGAGATAATCCACTCTTCGCAGATTCGCTAATGTAAGCATCAGCAGATTCATCTTCAGCAAGTCTCGTTAAAATTTCTAAACCTCTACTATCTCCCATTGAACTAAAAGCATTAACAATTGCAACCGCAACTGCTAAATTCTCCGTATTTTGCAACGCTTCTGCTAAAATATCGAAAGCTGGAGAACCAACTTCACCTAAAGCCATTACTGATGCGATATGAACCACAGGATTTGGGTCTTCAATGGCTGTTTTCAACCCTTCTAAACCTTCTTCAGGAAAAGGTGTATCGGGAAAATTTACCGCTATTTGCGTTAATGCTTTAGCACAACTTGCACGGGTAGTTGCATTATCATCATTTAGCAACTTTTCGACTAAGGGTGATACAGCATCTACTCCAACTGCCCCTAAAGTTTTCACAGATGCTCTTCTATAAACTGTATCTTCATCTGAAAGATTATCCATCAACCGAGGAATAGTATTTTCATCTCGATTTTCAGCAATCTGTAACATTGCTCTTTCTCGTAAATTCGGATTAGGATGCTTTAATTGTTGAAATAGAGTATCGCTAGACATTTTTTATGAATTGATGATTGATATTTTATTAATTGATGATTGATAACTAGTAATTGGTAATTGATATTTTATCAGTTAGTTCTTTGTTTATTTTAGCTCTTAGTAGATAGCAGAATAAAAAATAACTGGGGAACTCTTTCTCTATAGCTCAACCAATACAGGCAAAGTAACAGACTAAAAGTTCCCCAGTATTTAATTATGACTTTTTAGTTAGTCAATCCTTAATACTAAACTAATAATTAAGATAAGGAATTGATTACATAGTCAAGATAGCCACGGAATTCAACCAAAGCTTGAGGAGACATATCGCGAGGTGCACAAGCGCGATCGCGGGTGAATTGTAGCGCAGCAACGTAAGGAGCGGTAGGTAGGTTTAATGCACGGTAAACTTCACGCTGACCAGCAATACCCCACTCATCCAAAGGACCAGTACCACCAACAACTAGGCAGTAGTTGATCAAGCGTAGATAGTGCTTAACGTCACGCAAGCACTTCTCTTTAAAGGTGTCGGTGGAGTTAGCTTCACCTTGGTTATTTAGGTAAGGATACTTCTTGATACAAGCATCATAACCTTCTTTAGCAACCTGATCGATACCAGCAGATAGCTTTTCAGCAGCTTCTAGACGAGCAGATGCACGCTGTAAACTACCTTGTACGGATTCTAGGTCAGAGTTACTGGGAAAACGACCTGCTGCATCAGCAGCAGCCACTACGGTGGTGATAACTGATTTCATAATTTTATACTCCAGAATGAATTCTCAAAGAACGATTTAAAGAACAAACTGTTCTAAAACTTGCTTAAACTCATATTCCACAAATGGAATAATCCTTAGCCAAGACTTAGCCAAGAGCAGAAATAACTCGGTCGAAGTAGCTCGCAGCTTCTGAAGCTAAAGCAGAGCAATCTCCCTGAGCGGTTTCCATCTTGTGGTACTTAGCTTCACCAGAGTACATACTGTTGGTTTGATTGATGTGAGCAACAGCACAAGCTTTCATGATTTGAACTGCACGTACAGCAGAAGGAGCAGGTACACCTAAAGCTGCATAGGTTTCTTTCAAACCGTTCAAGCAACGATCATCTAGTACAGAAGCATCTCCAGAAAGAAGAGCATAAGTGATGTAGCGAAGAACGATTTCACCATCACGCAAACAAGCAGCCATTCTGCGGTTAGGATAGCAGTTACCACCAGCTTGAATTAAACCGGTGTTTTCGCAAATCATTCCGGATACAGAGTCACTAACGATGCAGCTAGCATTACTAGCGATCGCGTTTACAGCATCTAGGCGCTTGTTACCGTCGGAAATGAACTTCTTTAAAGAATCTAATTCAGAACCACCAATACATGAGGTGCTAGAATCTGCTGTGATTACAGATCTGGAAAAAGCGTCAAGCATTGACCTCTCCTTATGATTACAGATTTAATTATTTGTCTTTGGACAATTCGTTATTGAACATAAAAGATGTCCCATGCCATAGTCTCGATTATTAGAAACAAAGCAATAATCTGTAATATTTTGAGTCAAATAGTTAAAGAAGCTTATATCTCATAACAATGCTATGTACAGTTGCGCTAAATAGAATGAAGTAGAGACGAACGCATTGCGTTCGTCTCTAAAATCAATATAAATTGCATCTTCCGTCTAGAAATGCTACTGGTAGTAATTAACTTCGATCTAACGATTAATTAACCTAGCAGTTACTTCTATTTCTAATTTCATATTTTCATCAAGCAACCCTGCCACAATCATAGTTGCTGCTGGTCTGGAAGTACCTAAATATTTCTTAAAAACTGACCAGCAGGGTTCAAAATCTTTTTTATCAGGAAAGAGATAACGTATGCGAACAATTTGCTCCAGACTACTTCCAGCCTCAAGTAAAGTATCTTCTATATTTCTAAAACATTGATTAGCTTGCTCAATCACATCATCAGATATTGACATAGATTTGTAATCGTAACCTGTAGTGCCAGATATAAATACATAGTCACCGTCTACTACCGCGCGAGAATAACCAATTTCATCTTCAAATTATTAAGTAGAAATAGCAAAAAAATCCAAAGTAATAAAAATTACTTTACTTCAAATTATTTATTGAGTCCTCTAAAAGAGGACTTTTATGAGACTAGGACTGTAACTCCTAGGAAGCTGAAGACATAGTCCGAAAAACTATGAATACTGAGTATTTTCTATTGAGTAAAATAGATATCTCCAGAAAAGAATCGAAAGCCTTATATAGCCAGGGTCAATACCTCATTTCTCGCAGAAGTCTCATTTATAAGAATATTTATTTGTATTCATCTTAGGCAACTTAAGTATAAGGATTTTACCTGTAAATCTGTTTTTACGTAATAAGAATAAGAATTTTTCAGAATTTTTCAGAATTTTTCAGCAAATTTTTAACTAAATTATCTTTTACCATCATTTGCCGGAGAACTTCGAGCAAGTACGCTTGAGCCTGTTCTTTGCTCAATGTTTCAACCTGTTGCTTAAGAGTCTGCAAGCGGAACTGCTGTTCCATGCTAAGTCCTGAAGGAATATCCATAATTTATCTATATTTACGGTTTACTTAATCGGACAAGGTCGAACAAACAAGAATATTTACAAAGCTGTGGTGACTTAAAATTTGTTACCACAACTTTATATTTATTAATGATTATAGCATTGCTGCATTTCAAGTATTATATGTCAAGCGATAGGATTTTAAAGCAAATAAAATTAACATTTGATAGATACCTATGGAAATGAAGTTAATTTTCAGCTTAGTTTTTAAGCATCTGGAGTTCATACTCAGATCTGGGTATCAGGTCTAATACTATAATCTGGCGTTGGCTTCCTTCAGATGCACAAATCAGGTTTAATATAAGGAAAATAAGAAAATAAACTTAACTTAAAAGTAAATATAAGGAGTAAGTATTTTATGGATGCTATGGCATTTTTCCGAAACAGTGCAGGTAGATGGCGATCGCAACGTACAACTCATCATCTAGCGTTCAAACGTTCGGAGATAGGGGAATCAGAAATCGTAGTAGAAGACTTAGCTGCTGACGACCCAGAGATTGCGGAACTTTGTAAGATGCATGAAATTGATCCCGCTCTTGCAGTTGGTGGTTGTCGAGTCCGTTGGTTAGGAACAATGGCATGGGATAGAGAAGATGAAGAAAATCACCAAGGTAAGACAGTCTTTGCTATAGTTCCAGATGCTGATGACCCCAGAAAAGGTAGAATGCTCCGTGAAAGGGGTTACGCGGAGATTGTTCCGGTAGTAGGTCGCTTTCATATGGATGAAGAAGACGGTTTAGTTCTGACAACCGAATATGAAACTATGAGTTCCATCGAAAGATTTTGGTTCCCTAGTCCTCATCAGAGAATGCGTACTAGTACCGTGAAAAGATTTGGCGGTTTTAGTACAGCGTCTTTTTGCACCGAGACCCGCATGGAAGGTGAGGCTCCAGAGCCTAATTCTTCACTTAATACATCTGAGAATGAATATAAGCAACCTGATATTGGAGAATTATCTTCTGTTCTGGGCTGGTAAATCTGAGATTTTTTAGGTTAAGTAGTTAAGTTTCGTAAAGTTTTATCATAACAATAGGTATATGAACCGACTGCTCCCTTAAGATATGTCATAAAGTTATTAACTTTAGTTAAAAAAAGTGGAGGCTAAGGGCGTGGCAATTCCTCTATTAGATTACTCTCCTTCAAGTCAGAATCAGCGAGTCTCTGGATACGAGCAACCCAGTGAAGAAAAGCCCAGAGTGTTTTCTACAGAAAACCTGCTTTCTAACTCAGATATGAACAATCTGATTGAAGCAGCTTATCGTCAGATTTTCTTTCATGCTTTTGCTTCAGACCGCGAGCCATTTTTAGAATCACAACTGCGTAATGGACAAATTACCACCCGTGACTTTATCCGTGGCTTACTGCTTTCTGACACATATAAGAAGAGTTTCTATAATCTCAACAGTAACTACCGTTTTGTTGAGCAGTGCATACAGAGAGTGCTAGGAAGAGATCCATACAACGAGCGTGAAAAGATTGCTTGGTCTATCAAAGTAGCGACTAAAGGGATTGTCGGTTTTATTGACGAGTTACTCGATACTGAGGAGTATGTCGATAACTTTGGATACGACACAGTTCCTTATCAGCGTCGTCGAGTTCTACCGGGTCGTGCTGAAGGTGAATTACCTACCAATATCAAATCCCCCCGTTATAACGAATATCATCGCGCACAGTTGGGTTTCCCTCAAATTGTTTATCAAAATGTTGTCCGCAGCTATCAGCCTCAAGAGAAGAAGCCAAAAATTGGCGATCCAGCCAATTATATGGCAATGGCAGGTGGTATAAATGCCCAAGGAAATCCTCCTCAGAGAGTATCTCCTTTCAACATTGATATTGAAAAGTCAGTGCCTTATCGTAAGCTTGCAAGCTAATAATTGCTTGTCTACTTTTAGTTTTTGTCAGACTTAGTTGAGTTAGTTAAAAATACCAACTATTTTTAGTATAAAATAATATACTAGCTTTAGTCACTAGTCCTTAGTCGTTAATTTAAGACTTTGTAACAGGGTTTAAGTTAGTGACTTTGAACTAGTGGCTCTAAATATTTATTTTATTGAATGTGATTTGGTTTAATTAATTCTGTTGATGTGGACTCGCTGAAGTAAGAATCTTCCCTTTGGATCACTCACTGGAATATATCTAATTTTCGAGCTAATTTTCGAGAAATATTAACTGTGAATTCCATTTGCACGCTTCATATTTGTTTTAAACTCGTCGTCGCAAAATTTCTAACAATTTGCTAAAGTTCTTCGGTAAAGGCGCGATCGCTTCGAGGTATTCTGTTGAGACGGGATGTTGTAACCTTAGTCTCCATGCATGAAGAACTTGTCCGTGTAAATTAACACCTAGAGAACGACCAGAACCATAAATATTATCCCCTACTATCGGATGACCTATGTATGCAGCATGAACGCGAATTTGATGAGTACGTCCAGTTTCCAACTGAAAATGAATTAGGGTATAATTACCTAAACGTTCTTTAATGTGCCAGTTAGTTACAGCATTTCTGCCACCTTTTTCCGTAGGTACTACAGCCATTTTTTTACGATCGACTTGATGACGACCAACTGGTGCATTAATTGTACCGCTCTGTGTGGATGGAGCGCCATACACTATACCCAAATAATCTCTTCGTGCAGTTTTAGCTTTTAATTGTGCTTGCAAATGTTGATGAGCAACTTCTGTTTTTGCAACAACAATTGCTCCTGTCGTATCTTTATCTAAGCGATGTACGATTCCTGGACGTTGTACCCCCCCAATACCAGATAAATTAGTACAATGAAATAGTATAGCATTCACTAAGGTTCCATCTGGATGTCCCGGTGCAGGATGAACTACTAGTCCTGCGGGTTTATTAATTATAATGAGAGAGTCATCTTCGTAGAGAATATCAAGAGGAATATCTTCTGCTATAACTTCCAGAGGTTTGGGTGCAGGGATTTCCAGAGAAATGCGATCGCCTTTATTGACAGTAGTTTTTTTCCCTTTACAGACTTTGCTATTAAGGGTTAGATGACCTTGCTCAATCAACTGCTGAAGACGAGAACGAGATAAATCTGAGATTTTTTCGGAAAGATAACGATCCAGTCTTTCTCCACTGTATTCGACTTCTAAAACAATCGATGTCACAATTATCTATATTCTTTTCTGTTAATTTTTTCTATTTTAACTCCCAACACCACATTCATTAGTTCTCCATAAGAGTAAATAAGTACTTATCTACTCTTATATCGAGCGTAATATATTACATCAAGTTCGGATAATTATTTACGATATAAAATTGCCAGAAGTCTTAATATTTCAACATTGAAAGCGTTAATTTTATCTTAAATCTTCAAGAGAACATAATAATTACCTAAGTGAAATAATCTAGAACCATTGTAAATACATCTCGTAAGGGACTTCCAATTAAAAAAATAATCAATGGTTTTGGTGAGCAGAGGAAGCAGGGGAAGCGGAGGGAGCAGCGGTGCGAAGAAAGCGCTTCTTACAAAAGTTGTAAGTAAGTCGGCATTAAAACATCAAGGTATGTCATTGCGAGTGAAATGTAGTGGAACGAAGCAATCGCAAGGGTTTGAGTCCTATTTACAATCTGTTACATAGTTTGGTTTATTTCCGCCGACCTACTTACATGGAGAGAAGTTGCGTGCGGAGGTTCCCTCCGTTGAGCAAACTTCGGGGGG